>Ga0070717_10001458_pt1 | contig 16330 bp, 12 predicted proteins | sample LARL113metaG_FD_71366 | JGI IMG/M metagenome (GOLD analysis project Ga0070717, IMG submission 71366) | Corn, switchgrass and miscanthus rhizosphere microbial communities from Kellogg Biological Station, Michigan, USA - LAR L11-3 metaG | ecosystem: Host-associated > Plants > Roots > Rhizosphere ... | reverse complement strand
ACTGTCATCTCAAACACCCCGCCGTCCACCAAACCACCGCCCTGGTGGTGCTGACCATGATCCGGTTTCTGGCCTATACCCTGTCCCTGGTCTTCTACCACCGCCAAGTCCGCAGCCATGTCCGCCGAAAATGCGACACCTTTCATGAGCTGGCCAAGCGCTTCGCCTACTGGTTCCTCGCTGTTTCGCCCAACACCAGTTGATCGAGCCGCCGTGCCTGGCCTCGGTCGTGTCCGGCAATCTTTCCGGGTGTCCGTCCTGACGCCCTAACGCTGCATTCCTTCCGACTCTAAAAATCAAGCGCATTCTCCATCCCGCGAGCATTCCAACTCGCCCCAGCTTCCTTGCCTGCCACAACCGGAGTCAAATCAGCGGCGTACTCGATGGGCAGATGGCGCTTTGCGGAATCGCTGTACCTCCCCCGCTCGTGTTTGACCCTCCGCCTGCAAGCCCTTAGACTTAAGAATGAACTTCTCCGCCAATTCTGAGCCATCCTGCGGGAGGGATTCCTGAGTCGTTTCCTCAGTTGTGGATTTCGAGCCTGGTTTGTTGTCGCCCTATTCGGGCTGCTGGCGCCGCTGTGTGCGGCGGACAACAATACTCCAATTACGCTGGATACGAGCGAGACCCTGTTCACCGTACTGACGGCGATGAACGCTTGCGGCTACAACGTTGACCTGAACATTTCCGATGCGCAGCGTCTCAACATCCGGGCCGAGGTGGAGAGGAACCTCAGAAACTCCGAGGAAGCGCAGACGGTTACGAACACGATGTGCGAGTCGTACCTGGCCCACCAGGCGATTGATCAGGCGCATAACCTGTCGCAGTACGTGTCGCTGGCGTTGTACCTGCAGGGGCCTCCGAACTTTGTCCCGCGAGTGAGAGAGGAAGACCTGCCTCCGGATGCGGTTCCCATCGCAGCATTCGGAGCGCAACTCGAACAGTTTTATGCCAAGGCCGGATTGCACGCCATCTGGGAGCGGCACCGGGCCAACTATGCGGCGTTGGTGGAGCGCTATCACGTGCCGCTAGCAAAGATGGTCTTTGACACCGATATTTATCTGCGACTGCAGACCGGCGGATACCTGGGCCGCAGGTTTACGATTCTCCTAGATTTCATGGGCGATCCCAGTGAGGCCAACGCCCGCAATTACGGTTCCGACTACTACGTGGTGCTGTTTCCCTCCCCCGATGGAAGTTCGGTCGATCCGCTGAAGATGCCGCAGATCCGGCATACCTACCTGCACTACCTGCTCGATCCGATGGCGGACAAACACCCTGGTGCGATCAAGCGCATCGAACCGCTGCTGCAGTCGGTGAAGCGGGCGCCGCTGGAAGAAAGCTTCAAGCGCGATACTTCGCTGTTGGTGACCGAGTGCTTGGTGCGGGCGATCGAGATTCGGACTACGGGCACCAAGCAAACGGCCGAGGCGATGCGGCTGCAGGCTGTTGATGACGCTGTGAAACAAGGCTACATCTTGACCCGCTATTTCTACGACGCGTTGTTGAAGTTCGAAAAAGATCCGGCAGGCCTGCGCAGCGCGTACGCGGATATGCTGGACAATATCGATTTGAAAGCGCAGCAGAAAGCGGCGAACGAGGTGCAGTTTGCCGACGTTACCGCGCCGGAGTTGGTGCAACTGTCGCGCATGGAGGACCGGCGCATGCTGTTGACCGCCGAAAAGCGGCTGGCGGCGGGCGATCCCAAGGGCGCGCAGGAGTTGGCCCAGCAGGCCCTGGACCGTCAAATCGGAGATCAGGGGCGGGCCCTGTTTATCCTGGCGCAAGTCGCAGTGGCCAACAAGAATCGCGACGGAGCGCTGGACAATTTCCAGAAGGCGATTCAGGCCACCAAAGATCCCAAGGTGGTAGGGTGGTCACACGTCTACCTGGGAAGAATTCTCGACATGAAAGAGGATCGCGAGGCGGCATTGAACGAGTATCGTGCGGCCTTGACGGCGGGCGCAGAGCTGCCCGAAGTGAAGGCGGCCGCCGAGCGCGGGCTGCAACAGGCATACGAGCCTCCGGCGAAGCCGCAATAATTAAATATCAGCTATCAGCTTTCAGTAAAAACTGCTGCGGTTCCGCCTGGCACGATAAAATGCACGGTTGCAGACTTCGCGGGGCGAAGTGAAATCCGAAATTGGAGTTCGAGGAGAAGGCATGAAGCGAGCAGCGATCTTGACCGCAGTGCTGGGAATCTGCGGCTGGAGTTTCGGGCAGAGCACGAACAACAAACCGGCAGCGCAGAATCCGCCGGCTGGGCAGGCTACACAACCGGCAGGACAAGCGGCCGCGCCGGCAGGGAAGCGTCCACCGGCGGCCAAGACACAGCCCGAGTTTGAGGCCTACAAGGCAGCGGTAGCGCAGACCGACGCTGCCGCGGTGGAGAAAGCTGCTGACGACTTCGCCACGAAGTTTCCCGACAGTGAATTGCGCGCCATGCTGTACTCGGCCGCGATGCAGCGCTACCAGCAGGCCAACAATGCCGACAAGATGATGGACATGGCGAGGAAGATTCTGGCCATTGATCCCGATGATCCCGCGGCGCTGATCGGTGTAGCGCAAGGGCTTGCGGAACGAACCCGAGACGCGGATCTGGACAAGGATCAGCGTGTCGCCGAGGCGAAAAAAGACGCCGAGCGGGCTCTGGTGACCGTCGACACTGACATTCCAACTTCGGGTTATCCCCCAGAACAGTTGGCCGCATTCAAGAGCTTCTTGCAATCGGAAGCGTATTTGGTCCTGGGAACGCTGTCGTTCAAAGCCAGCAATTGGCCTGACGCAGAAGTGAATCTGCGAAAGTCGATCGACGCATTGCCGCAACAGCCCGACACGGTTGGCGTCTTCAGGCTGGCGGTCGCTCTCGATATGCAAAACAAGATTCCTGAGGCGATGAAATATGCCGACCAGGCAGTGGAACTCACCAAGGATCGGCCGGACTCCGGCGTGGGCAAAGCGGCCCGCGATGAAAAGGATCGGCTGACAAAACTGAGTGGCGGCACGGCGCCGGGACAAACCACGCCGCCCCCGAAGAAATAGAATGTGGACGGCCGGGCGACTCCTGGCCGCCGCTATTTTTGTATGAAGGAACGGGAAATCACGGCGCTGGAAGAAGGGCTGGGCTACCATTTCCGACGGCGGGCAGTTATTGAGCAGGCGGTGACGCATAGTTCGCAAGCGCGCGAACAGGAAGCGCAGCACGCCGGCGAGAGCAAATACAAGGTCAGCGACAACGAGCAGTTGGAATTTCTGGGAGACGCAGTGCTGGCGCTGGTGACCAGCGAAGAACTGTTTCAGCGCTTTCCACAGTTTCGGGAAGGCGAGCTTTCGAAGTTGCGTGCGCACTTGGTCAGCGAACGCCATTTGATCCAAGTGGCGCAGCAGTTGGAACTCGGCCACTATTTGCGCTTAGGTCGAGGCGAAGAGAAAAGCGGCGGGCGCAGCAAGACCGCCCTGCTGGTGGACGCTCTGGAGGCGATTCTGGCGGCCATTTATCTCGACGGCGGGCTGGAAGTTGCCCGCGACTTCGTACTGCGCAACGTGATTGCGAAGGAACTGGAGCGCATGGAGCGCGGAGGCGGCACGCTGCCGGTGACGGATTTTAAATCCGCGCTGCAGGAAGCGGTGCAGAGCCTTGGTCTGCCGCAACCGGCGTACGTTATGGTGGAGGAGGCGGGTCCGGAGCACAGCAAGACGTTTACCGTCGAGGCCCGTCTACATTCTAAGAACGGTAAGGACACGGAGTTTGTGGGACGCGCGCAAGGCTCTACAAAGAAGACGGCCGAGCAGGATGCTGCCCGGCAACTGCTGACGTTCCTGGCTTCCCGCTCCAAAGCTGGGGAAACAAAAGCGGCGGCGGCGCGAGCCTCGCATCAAACAGATAAATAGAGTTTTATAAGTAGATTTCGAGAAGTAGATTCATGGATTTGTCAAACCAGCCCATTGCTTCGCCAGAGCGCCCTCTGGTCGCCCCCGACGCGGCTATCGCGGTTCCTGCGCCGGAAATTCCCATCTCCATGCCGCAGGTAGCGACCGCCGCGCCGCAACGCCGCCGTGTGGTAACCACTCTGGGCGGCGACATGATCAGTTCTATGCAGTCGCTAATGGGAACCGTGGTGATTGCGATCTTCGTCATCACCTTCATCGTTCAGGCGTTCCAGATTCCTTCCGAATCGATGGAGAACACGCTGCTGGTCGGCGATTACCTGCTGGTCAACAAGCTAGTCTATGGCGGCCGCGGAATGGGCGATCATGTGATGCCCTACGAGAAGATCTCGCGCGGAGATATCATCGTGTTCCATTATCCGGTGGATCCCGCCCAGCATTTCGTGAAGCGCGTGATTGGAGTGCCCGGCGATCACCTGCGAATGGTGAACAAGAAAGTCTTGATTAACGGCAAGCCGCTTGAAGAACCCTACGTGCGCTTTCTGGAGCCGCCGAATAACATGTTCCGCGATAATTTTCCGCGGACCGACATTCCCGCCTTTGGCCTGGAAGGCAAGTGGTGGCTGGAGATGCGGAAGTTGGTGGACGACGGCCAGCTGATTATTCCGGAAGGGCACTACTTCGTGCTCGGCGACAACCGCGACGACAGCCAGGACAGCCGCTATTGGGGCTTCGTGCGGCGGGAAAATATTATCGGCAAGCCGCTCGTCATTTATTGGTCGGTGCGGGATTGGGATAAGAATCCCTCGGCATCCGTCCAGGGGCGTCTCTATCACCTGGCCTACGCGATCACTCACATCTTTCAGATCACGCGCTGGAACCGCACCCTCCGGCTGGTACACTGAATAGTTCTGGTGAATCTCGCGCCGGGACTAAAATTCAGTTCAACTGCAAACATGACGATCACGGAAAATAAATTGGCGAAGAAAGTAGCTGTCGTAGAAGACAAAGTGGCGGGCAAACCCACGGAAGAGAAGCCCAAGGAATCTACGGTCGAATTTCTTGCTTCGCTGGCCGCGGTGTTGGTGACCGGGTTGTTCATCATCACATTTGTGGTGCAGGCCTTCGAGATTCCGTCGAGTTCCATGGAGAACACGCTGCTGATTGGCGACCACGTCTTCGTCAACCGCATTCAGTTTGCCCCCAAGAGTTCGTGGGTGGGACCGCTGCTTCCTTATCGCGACGTGCGTTTTCGTGACATTGTGGTGTTCCTCTCGCCGGAAACCCCAGGGCTTTATGTCGTGAAGCGGATCATCGGTGTTCCTGGAGACACGATCCACCTGCGCAACGGCGTGGTCTATCGCAACGGCCAGGCGCTCGATGAGCCTTACGTGTTGCATGACCGCGATACGCTCGACCCGTACCGCAACAATTTTCCGGCGGTGCCTCCCACGGATGACCCCAATGTGTGGACCAACTGGGCGGTCGATTTGCCCTCTTATATACAAGGAGACGACATCGTAGTGCCGCTCGGTCATTACTTCGCCATGGGCGACCATCGCGGCGTGAGCCTCGACAGTCGCTACTGGGGCTTCATTCCGAAAGAACATATTATCGGCCGGCCGATGTTCATCTATTGGTCGTTTGAGACTCCCGACAATCAGTACCTGAAGACCGGCTGGGGAGATCGCATTTTATTTTTGGGCAAGGTGATCCTGCATTTCTTCGACGAGACACGATGGAAGCGTACGCTCCAGTTTGTAAGATAGTTCGTAACCTGAAGCTGAGTTCCCTCGCAGTGTCAGTAAGGTCGCAGTGAAGCACTTCTCCAACAAGCAGCGGATCGTGGCGGCGGCAGCATTCGTGTTGCTGGCCATGTTTCTTCTTCGGCCCGGCGCTTCCGGCTTGAAATCGCGAATTATTTTTTCCATCAGTTCGGCCCTGGGTCGTCCCGTCGACGTTGGGTCCGTTCAATTACGATTGCTGCCGTGGCCCGGATTCGATCTGCAAAACCTGGTCGTCTACGACGATCCTGCGTTCGGAGCCGAGCCCATGTTACGGGCCAGCGAAGTCACGGCGGCGCTGCGTTTGACCTCCTTGCTGCGCGGGCGGTTGGAAATCGCGCGGCTGGACTTGACTGAGCCCAGCCTGAATCTCGTACACGCGCCCGATGGACGCTGGAATTTAGAAGCGTTGCTGGAGCGAACTGCCCATACTCCACTGGCGCCCACGAGAAAAGCGAAGTCGGAACCACGTCAAGGATTTCCCTACATTGCAGCGAGCTCCGCGCGCATCAATTTCAAGAGCGGTCCCGAGAAGAAACCCTACGCCCTCACCAATGCGGACTTCTCCTTGTGGCAGGATTCCGAAAACAGCTGGGGCGTGCGTTTGAAGGCGCAACCTTTCCGCACCGACCTGAATTTGAATGACATGGGCGTGCTGCAACTGAGCGGCACATGGCAGCGCGCCGACACTCTGCGCGACACGCCGCTGCAACTGAGCTTGGAGTTGAATCGCGCCCAACTCGGGCAGTTCACAAAATTCTTCACCGGCAACGATCAAGGCTGGCGGGGAGAAATTCTGCTCGACGCGACCCTGACGGGGACTCCGGCAGACTTGCAAATTACCAGCAATGCTTCGATTCAAGATTTCCGTCGCTACGACATCGCGAGCGATCAGCCATTGCGGCTGGCGGCGGCGTGCGACGCCGCATACAGTTCTCTGAGCCATTCGTTCCACCAGATTCTGTGTAAGTCTCCGGTGGGAACGGGGCTCATTACTTTGAAGGGAAACGTGGGTCTTCCCGGAAGTCGTAACTATGAGCTCGTGCTCACCGCGGAAAACGTCCCGGCAAACGCGGCTGCGATGCTGGCGCAGCGGGCAAAAGGCAATCTGCCTGACGATCTGGTTGCGGGCGGAACCCTGCGTGGAATGCTGCGAATCTCGGAAAAGCCCGGGACTGCAGCGGCTCCGCAATTCGAAGGACGCGGAGAGCTCGCCAACCTTCGCCTGTCCTCGCCTGCGAATAAGACGGACATCGGCGCGGAAGCGATTCCCTTCCTCTTGACGTCCGGAGCTGCGTCCGCCACCGCATCGCGACGGCAATCGACTCGCAAAAACGCACTGGTGATGCGGTTTCCCGAGGGTCCGCACTTGGAATTCGGTCCATTCCCGGTCGCGATTGGACGCGTCGTTCCTCCAGCTGCGCGGGGATGGCTGAATCATAGCGGTTACCACCTCTCACTTGTGGGAGAAGTCGTGATTCCGAAGACTCTGCGCCTGGCGAGAATGCTCGGACTTCCGGCGTTGCAACCGGCCACTGCCGAAGGCACAGCGCAGGTCGATCTGCAAATCGCCGGATCGTGGGCGGCAGGCAGCCGTGGCACCGCATCCGCCTTCTCCGCGCCCCAGGTGACCGGGACGACGACGTTGCACAATATTCGCATCGCACCTCGTGGCGTCGGTGGTCCGATCGAAGTGATTTCAGCGGACATGCAGCTTCTGTCGGACGAAGTCCGCATCGGCAAATTGAACGCGACTGCAGCCGACACATCGTGGTCAGGTTCACTCACCATGCCGCGTGGTTGCGGAACGCCAGCAGCGTGTCAGGTGCACTTCAAGCTGCACGCGAATCAGATCGCGCTCGGCGGCTTGCGGGAGTGGGTGAATCCGAGTCCGAAGGAGCGGCCGTGGTATCGAGTTCTGCAGCGGAATGCGCAGACAGGCTCGGCGTTCCTGTTCAATGTGAGCGCCTCCGGAGAACTGATCGCTGATCGTTTGCAAGTACAACGCCTGCAGGCCACTCGCGTTTCCGCGAAGGTGAACATAGACAGCGGGAAATTGCAAATTTCAGAGTTGAACGCAAATGTGCTAGGCGGCCAGCATCGCGGCCAATGGCAAGCAGACTTCACCGTGAAGCCAGCGGTTTGCAGCGGTGGCGGCGCGGTGACTGCAGCTTCGCTGGCCGACGTCGCAGATGCGATGAACGACCCGTGGGTCGCCGGAACTGCGAATGCCACTTACGAACTGAAAGGAACATGCCCGGCAGAATTTTGGACTTCGGCGGAAGGCTCGCTGGAGTTTGACATGCGAGATGGAATCCTGCCCCACCTCTCGCTGGCCGAGGATGCTGGGCCTGTGAGAGTCACGCGCTTTGCGGGCCAGGTGCGATTGCACGCGGGCCAAATCGAGATGAGCGACGCCATGCTGCACTCACCGCATGGAAGGTTTCAGTTGAGCGGCACTGCGACTTTGAAGGGCGAACTCGATCTCAAACTGGCGACAACTCCGAACGCCGCAGCCACAGCCGCCGGATACACCGTCACCGGCACGTTGGCCGAGCCGCGGCTGATCCGCCTGATTTCTCCCGAGACCCAGGCGCGTCTCAAAGCTGATCCCGCGAAATAGTTTTACGGCACATATCCCGGGCCCCGGAGCACCTTACCCGGAAGCGCTCCTGTCATCTTTCCCTGGTCAATCACAGGCACTCCGTTGACCAGTACGTAGTCCATCCCCTCGGAGAGTTGATTCGGATTATCGAACGTGGCTCGATCATGCACGGTTGCCGGATCGAATATCACCACATCGGCCCACATGCCCGCTTTCAGAACGCCGCGATCGGTCAGGCGCATGCGCTGTGCCGGCAGCGCGGAGAACTTGCGAATCGCATCTTCCAGAGTCAACACTTTTTCTTCGCGGACATACTTAGACAAAATGCGCGGGAACGTGCCGTAGGCGCGCGGATGAGGATGCGCCTGCCCGAGAATTCCCTCGGGCGAAGTGCCTTCAGAATCGTTGTCGATGGCGACCCACGGTTGCTGCAGTGCCAACGTTGCATCCGGTTGTGACATCGCGAAGACCGCAACTCCGGTAGTCGGATCCTGAATTAGAAAATCGAAGAGCGCATTCATCGGATCTTTGTTCCAAAGCCTGGCGATCTCCGAGAGACGCTTGCCTTGCAGCGGCAGCAACGCCGGATTCTGAACCGCGCCGATCATAATGGCGTCCGCTCCCGGAATCTCCAACCACTCGTTGTTCCAATTCTTGGAAGGAGTAAGCATGTCGTTGCGAATTTCTTCGCGTGTCGCAGGATCTTTCAGCCGCCCCACCAACTTTGCGGTCCCGCCAGCGTGAGCCCACGGCGGAATGAAGGCGGAGAAATCGTTGTACCACGCGGTATAGGCGTAAGTGTCCGCGCTAACATCCGCTCCGCCGGCGCGCGCAGCATTGATCTTCGCGACAACCTGCGGCATGCGTCCCCAGTTCTCCTTGCCCGCGACCTTGATATGCCAAATCTCCACGGGAACGTGGGCTTCACGCCCGATGCGCAACGCTTCATCGATCGCCTCCAGCACCGAGTCGCCCTCATTGCGCATGTGGGTCGCGTAGATGCCGCCGAAGTTGCTCGCTTCAGTCGCAAGCGCCATCAATTCCTCGGTCTTCGCATAAGGCGCGGGCGGATATTGCAGCGCGGTCGAGACGCCCACCGCGCCATCCTTCATCGCCTCACGCACGAGCGCCCGCATCTGCTCCAGTTGTGCCGGAGTGGGCTGCTTGTCGTCATCGCCCAGCACCATGCGACGGACTTGCGTTGCGCCCACATACGTCGCGAGGTTGATGCCCATCCCTTGTTTTTCCAGCCGCGTGAAATATTGACGGAGAGTGCGCCAGTCGGGATTGATCTTGAAGTGCTCGTAGCCGCTGCGGCCCGACTCAATGATCGCGTCGTTCAGCGGAGCAACCGAATTGCCCTCGCCGGTAATTTCCGAAGTGATTCCCTGAAAAATCTTTGAAGGCAGCCGCGGATCAAGCAGAATCGTGAGTTCCGATTGTCCCAGCATATCGATGAACCCCGGCGCCACGACTTTGTCTCCCGCGTCAATCGTGTGTTTGCGCGCAACGGCCGACAGATTGCCAATGGCTGCGATCTTTCCGTCGCGGATGCCGACGTCGCCGGAATACCACGGAGAACCGGTTCCGTCAATGATGTGACCGTGTGTAATGACGATGTCGAAGGGAAACGTCGTCGTTTGAGCGAGCGAAGAAGCGACGACAAACAATAAGAAAACGAACAGAAGGAAACAGCCGCTTCGTACGAAGCGCAACGCCCTTGAAATCGCCAACTCTTTCTCCTTATTTTCACCGGCGGAACGCCGGTCAAATAGCCGCAGCCGGGCGGCGCTATGTCGCACGTTGCCTTCCAGCCATTGCTGCCACCACGCCCAGCGTGATCCAAATTCCCAGCGCGAGCCATTCGTAGACGGTGAAATGCCCAGGCACCATCGGGATCACCTTCATCAAAGCCATCGCCACTCCGACGGCCAAGCCGAACCAAGCCACGGCGCGTTCGACTGCAGAGAGTACCATGGCATCAGGCCGGACGCGCGCCAGTGCCAGGCACGCGGCACATGCCGCTGACCATCCCACCGCGCACGCCACCGAGCCGACCTCGGTGATCGGAACCAAGATCGCGTCGCCGAATAACATGCAAGCAGCGGTGGCGATGCTTGTGCAAAGAACCGCAACTGACGGTGTCCTGTAACGCGCATGGATCATGCCCACGCGCGAATCCACCATCCCTCGCCGTCCCAGGGCAAACAGCAAGCGGCTCGCCGCCACGAAGTTTCCATTGAAACATTTGAACAGTGATAGCAGAGCGGCAGCGAGAATGATTTGCACAATCCACTGCGACCCAAAATGTCCATAACCCAGCGCCCGCTGGAACGCAACCGCCGTCATGAATTTTTCGCCAGTCAGCTGCCGCCATGGCGCTACGAATGCAACCGCCGCCACGATGCTCGCGTAGAAGAGAATCCCGACGAAGATTGCCATCCAGATCGCGCGAAAGAAGCTTTGGGCGCGGAAACCCGGGCTGGCCTCTTCCGCGGCCTTGCCCACCGATTCGAAGCCCGTCATGAAGTAAGGCACAACCTGAATCACCAGCAGAATCGAAACCAGCGGAGTGTGCGTAAACAGCGGTCGAATATTGGCAGGCGAACCGCGGCTCACACCTAGCGCCACAAAGATAACAATCAGGGCCAGCGTCCCGAAGCTGGTCCAATTCTGAAACGTCGCGCTCAGCCGAATGCCGCGATAGTTCAGCAACGTGAGCAGCCCAGTCAGCGCCAGTCCGATGATGAGGTGCGGCAAATATACGGGGCGTCCCGCGATGCGGTAAAGTTCCATCGAATCGAGGCCCGGAACGATGTAGCCGGCGATGCGCCCGACGGCCACGGCCTCCCACGGGCACACAATGAAATACGCGAGCGTCATCATCCAGCCGGTGGCGAAGCTGATGCGGCGGGAGAATACCGCGCAGGTGTAAGCGATCTCTCCCGCAGCGTCGGGCATGGCGGCCACCAGCTTGCCGTAAACCCATCCGATGGGAAGCAGCAGCGCGCCGCCGATTACGAAACCAAGCAGAGCCCCAAGCGCGCCTCCGCGAAGCAGCCAGTCGTCCATGATGACCAGCCATCCAACGCCCACCATGGTTCCCCAACCCAGAGTGAAGTAGTCGGTGGCACGAAGCTGGCGGGCAAGAGTATTCACGAGGTCGGTATGGTTTGAGAGGCGGCGCGAATTATAAAGCATCCGGCGTTCGGCTTCGGCTTCCGGCCTCCGGTTTCCGAGATTGACCGATGCATTCTTTTGCGAAACCCGAAAGCCGAGAGCCAAAAGCCGGCCATGTTAGTATCGATTTCAGCCCTACATGACATTTCACGATCCGATCAGCCCAGGCAGCCGCGCGTCGGGCAGCAACTCAAAACTCGGAAGACTTCTGAAATCCTTCGTGTCCATTGTGGTTATCTCTGTTTTATTTCCCTAGCGAAATGACCCCACCCTCCACAACCCGCAAACGCGTGCTCAGCGGCATGCGCTCGACCGGCAAGCTGCACCTGGGCAACTACGTCGGCGCGCTGCAAAACTGGGTCCGCATGCAGGACGAGTACGAATGCTTTTTCATGGTGGCCGACTGGCACGCACTCACCACCGACTACGCCGACACCTCGCGCGTGAAGGAGAACTCTCTCGAAGTCACGCTCGACTGGCTGGCGGCGGGACTCGATCCCGAGAGGTCGGTCATCTTTATTCAGTCGCACGTTCCCGCGCACGCCGAGTTGCATTTGCTGCTTTCCATGATCACGCCGCTTGGCTGGCTGGAGCGGGTGCCGACGTATAAGGAGCAGCGCGAAAATATCAAAGACAAGGATCTCGGTACCTACGGATTTTTGGGATACCCCGTGCTCCAGGCGGCCGACATTCTGGTCTATAAAGCCGACTGCGTTCCGGTGGGCGAGGATCAGGTCGCGCACGTGGAGTTGACGCGAGAAATCGCGCGCAGGTTCAACGGGTTCTACTACGCGCCGAGAGAAGTGTTCCCAGAGCCGCAAGCACTGCTCACTCCCGCCGCAAAATTGCCCGGCACCGACGGGCGCAAGATGTCGAAGTCATACGGCAACACCATCCTGCTGACCGATCCCGAGCCGGTCGTGCGCCAAAAGCTGAAGACCATGGTGACCGATCCGGCGCGCGTGCGACGTTCCGATCCCGGCAATCCGGATGTCTGTCCGGTGGGCGATCTGCACAAAATTTTCAGCGACAAAGCCACCATGGCCAAGGTGAATGAAGGCTGCCGGTCCGCCGGCATCGGTTGCATTGAGTGCAAAAGCTGGGCCGCCGATGCACTGGTGATGCTGCTCAATCCCATGCAGGAGCGCCGCAAAAAATTCGACGCGAATCCGCGCCTCGCCTGGGATATTCTGGAAGCAGGCAGCGAGCGCGCCCGCCAGTCCGCCGGGCAAACGATGGAAGATGTCCGCGCGGCCATGCACATGTCGCTCAGCTATGAACCGTTGACCGCCAAGGATTCGAAGTAACCGATGACGGAAGAACCAAGAATCGTCTCTCGCGATGATGCCGCCGCCCCGGCGATCGCCGCCGCTCTTTCCGCGGCGAAGCCAGCGAAGGATCCACCGAAAAAAGAAGAAAGCGATTCGCCATTCGCGGTCGCGGTCATCGATGTTTACGAGGGCCCGCTCGACCTGCTGCTCGATCTGATCCGCAAGCAGGACATCGACATTTACGACATCCCCATCGCGCGCATCACAGCGCAATATCTCGCCTACGTAGAAAAGATTCGCGAACTCGATGTGAATGTCGCGGCGGAATTTATTTATATGGCAGCGATGCTGATTCACATCAAGTCGAAGATGCTGCTGCCGCGCGATCCCGATGCGCCGGCGGAAGAACAGGAAGATCCCCGCAGCGAGTTGGTGAACCGTCTGCTGGAGCATGAGAAGTTCAAGTCGGCGGCCCAGATGCTTTTGCAGAAGCAGCAGATCGAAGATGCCGTGCTGTCGAATCCGTCGCTGAAAGAGTTCATGGAGGCGGAAGGCACCGAGCCGGAAATTGCCGCCGACGTCATCGACCTGGTCAAAACATTCCAGCAAGTGCTGGAGCGGGTGCGCACGCGTCCGGTGCTCAACGTTGATGAGGAAACGGTCACCGTCGGCCAGATGATCGATTATCTGCGCCGCCGCCTCTCGCTAGAGGACCGGCCCATCCGGCTGAAGCAGTTGCTCATGCGGGTTCCGTTGCGACATGCCCTGGTGTGCATGTTCCTGGCGCTTCTGGAAATGGTGCGCCTGCAGGCGATCCAGGTGCGGCAAGATCGATTATTTGGAGAAATCGCAATCCGCAAGAACACGCACTTCGATGAGATCATGAACGAGCAGTCCGCAGTGCGCGACGACTGGAGATGAAGGAACAGTGGCCAGTGATCAATGGTCAGTTGACCACTAGCCACTATTTACTATGTCTTTGAAAGCTGAACTCGAAGCCATCATTTACGCGGCGGAGACGCCCATCGCGCTCGACCAGATGACCCAACTCGTGAAAGAGACAGTCATCGCTGCAGGAGCGGCGGACGAGGCGGAGATGAAGTCGCGCGTCCGCTCGTGCCTGGAAGAACTGGTCGCGGAATACGGCACGCCCGATCACGGCATCGAAATCCGCCAGGTCGCAGGCGGATACCGCATGTCGACCAAGCCAGAACAGCACGAAGTGGTGCGCGCGTTCGCCAAGAGCCTGAAGCCACCGATCCGGCTTTCCTTGCCCGCGCTCGAAACCTTGGCAGTGATCGCCTACAAACAGCCGGTCACCGTGCCCGAGATCAACGACATTCGCGACGTCGATTCTGGCGGCGTAATCGGCACGCTGCTCGACCGCAAATTAATCACGACCGCTGGCCGCAAGCAGGTGATCGGTCGTCCCATTCTTTATAAGACAACCAAAGAATTCCTGATGCGCTTCGGTTTAAAAGATGTGAACGAATTGCCCAGCATGGAGGAGTTCGAAAAGCTGGTGGCAGAATCGTTCCAGTCGGAACTGATTCCCGCGGAGACCGCAGCGTCGAGCGAAACCGCGCAGCCCGAAAGTAGTGAGGCGCCCATGACGGTACGGCCAAGCGAAACTCTGTCGGAGACGAAAAAGGCAGGCTAACGAGTTTTAGCCGCGAAGCGGCGTAAGAATGCAGCCCACGGCGCAAGCCGTGGGTAGCTTAGTCGAAGATAACCGAGCCCCGGAGGGGCGAAAGAATCGTAACGAATCCGTTACCACGTTCACGATGAACGTTGAAATTGTCTTCGCCCGGAATTCCCATGCCCCTCGAACGCCTGCAAAAAATAATCGCCGCCGCCGGAATCGCTTCCCGCCGCAAGGCCGAGGAACTGATCTCCTCCGGCCACGTGCAGGTCAACGGCACGCTGGTCACCGAACTGGGCACCAAGGCCGACCCCGAAACCGACCATGTCCGCGTCAACGGAAAACTCCTTCACGGCGCCCAGCGCCACGTTTATCTCCTGCTCAACAAGCCCAAAGGTTATGTCACGACGATGAGCGATCCTGAAAAGCGGCCCACCGTCATGGACCTGATTCACGGCGTCAAAGGCCGCGTGTACCCCATCGGCCGCCTGGACTACGCCAGCGAAGGCTTGCTGCTGCTGACCAATGACGGCGAACTCGCGCACAGCCTGATGAAAGCGGCCTCGCATGTTCCCAAGACCTACGTCGTGAAAGTCGCGGGCACGCCCAAGGAAGAGGCCATCGCCAAGCTGCGTGCCGGAGTTTCCATCGCCACCGACGACGGCAAGCGCGTGAAGACCGGCCCGGCTTTAGTGCGCGTGGTGAAAGAAGCTGCCAATCCGTGGTACGAAATCACGCTAATCGAAGGGCGCAATCGCCAGATTCGGCGCATGTTTGAGGCAGTTGGCCATCACGTGGAAAAAATCAAGCGCGTCCGCTACGGCCCGCTCACGCTCGATGTTCCACCGGGAAAGTTTCGATCGCTTACCTTGAAAGAAGTGGAACGGCTGAAATCCGCCACCAACACCGCCGCAACCAGCAACAAGAAATCCGGTAGTGGCTCCATTTGACGGCCATCCCTACGAAGGACACGAAGTTCCATGAAGGAAGCACTTCCAAATCAATCCCTTCGTGACACTTTGTGTCCTTTGTGGTTCACGGGTTTTTCTTTTTTCAGCGCCGGCGCGCGACCTGGCCGGCTATTTTCCTGCGCAGCCCGCGAAGGCGGCTCTCCCGGAAACTCAGCCGTATCGGCAGTAACCCGCGGTAGATGACCTACCTGCTCTTGACCTCTTTCAGGGCTGCGAAGCAATTGCCCATCTCTGTTGTGATCTTGTGATCTGCTGAAAATAAATCACTTACAAGCGGGAACTCTAGACAATCCGCCGGAGTCTATGTTGAGTGAGAGTCACGGCTCCGCTCACACTTTGCCGGACTTGGCCAGGCAGCAAATTTTCAAGGGCGCAGTAGGGTGGAAAATCCTATAATCAGGGTACGCCATCATGGCGGGAGCAACCACCTTGGGTGATCTGGCAAGTGCAATTGGAGCACGCTCGCAGGAAGAAGCGGCGATCGTCGCGGAATTGAAGGCTGGCTCGGAGGAGGCCTACGCCTGGCTGATCGGCGAGTTTCAGCAGCCGGTGTATGGCCTGGTCTACCGTGTGGTCAACGATCCGGCAGACGCGGCGGACACAACGCAGGACGTCTTTCTGAAAGTGTTTCGCGGCATGAAGCATTTTCACGGCGGCTCGAGCCTGAAGACATGGATCTACCGCATCGCGCTGCACGAGGCGGCAAACCGGCGGCGCTGGTGGTTCCGGCACAAGGCGCGCGAGACATCGATCGAGCCATCGGAATCTGAGGGACCGAGCATGGGCGAAAATGCGACGCAGATGGCGCTGACCGACCATGCAGATTCTCCCTTTGACAGCGTCGCGCATCGCGAAGTGCAGCACCGGGTGGAAGAAGAATTGAGAAAAGTCCCCGAGCCGTACCGGACCACGCTCATCCTGCGCGATTTGGAAGAGATGTCGTACGAAGAAATTGCCGAGGTGCTGGAGATTTCGCTGGGCACGGTGAA
>Ga0070717_10001457_pt1 | contig 16330 bp, 16 predicted proteins | sample LARL113metaG_FD_71366 | JGI IMG/M metagenome (GOLD analysis project Ga0070717, IMG submission 71366) | Corn, switchgrass and miscanthus rhizosphere microbial communities from Kellogg Biological Station, Michigan, USA - LAR L11-3 metaG | ecosystem: Host-associated > Plants > Roots > Rhizosphere ... | reverse complement strand
CAGCGTATCGAAACGACTGGAAGAATTCACGCCGCTCGTCGCCACGGAGTACGCGCGCATGGGCGCACTTGTCGATCGTGAGCGCGACCGGCAGAATTTTCTTCGCCGGATTCTCGGTGCACGAAATTTTTCCGCGCAAGTCTCCCAATTGCTCGCGCTCCGGCGGTTTCCTGATCTGATTCTGATCTCGATTGGCCACAATAACGTCGATTGGACATGGTGGTGTCCGCCTAACGAGCTGAATCAGCCGGAGGCCCTTTTGCAGCGTCAATGCGACCGCGTCTGCGAAAATTTCGCGCAGCAAACGCGGCGGCTAACCAACAAAGCGCGCACACAGCGGCACCGCGTGGCGATAGTGGTTTACGGCCTAATCAATTTTGAGGCTTACTTCAAGGGACGCGAAGTGGCGGAACGCCGGCGAGCGGCGAACCCAGCGTTATATCCTCACCTGGAAACTACCTACAAATATTTCAAATCTTTTCGACCAGAGTATCGGCGCAATTTGGTACGCCTTGCAACGATGGTGAATGAAAAACTGCATGCGATGGTAGGCGAATTGCATCGCGAGCTAAATCCAGACTCGAAAGTGCAGCTGCGATATTCCGATGCATTGGCGACAGCCGATTTGAGTCCGGTCGAATTACTCCATGCGGTTGATGGCTGGCATGCGTCGATTGAAGGTCACAACGTTTTGGCCCAAGCGGCCTTCAATGGGCTTGGCCCTAGTTTGGAATTTCTCGGCATCCTGCGTGGTTGAATCACGCTTGGGACCACCTCTCACAATCCGCGCGCTTTCAGTCGTGCGATCGTGTCGCGCATCATGCGATAGCCGAAATGTCCCTGGGGCACGCGCAATAATTCGGAGCCACGCCATTTCTCGTGGATCGCTTCGATGTCGGACAGGCGCGCAACTAAATCGAATTCGCCCGCAACAAATAGCACGCGATCGGCGCTGCAGAGCGGTTCGTTATGCAGCGGCGAACTAAGGTGGAAATGCCGCGCCACGAGTGCTGGGTCCACATTCGCGCGCCGCAACTCCCGTCGCATAAAGACGGAAGCTCGGTTTGCCCAAATGGCATGATCGACATTCACAATGGCTGCCATTAGCGCGACAAAGCGAAAATCTTTTTCGACCATGGCGAGCAGCGCGCCGATCCAGCCGCCATAACTCGTTCCGAGAACGCCAAACTCGGAGCAACCGCGCTGTCGTAACGCTGCCATCAATTGTCGAACTTCGATCACGCCTTGGCGCAAACCCTCAGCGTTGCGGATAAGATCGGCGGTGATCGCGAGCTCGCCGTTCCAGTAGCCGCGAGGCACACGCGAATAATGGTAGGGCAAGTGCATGAAGCACGCGTTCCAGCCAAGTTCGTTGAAACGTGCGGCACAGCGGCGATAACCAACACGGCTCGCGGAGAGGAGCGAGTGCAACATGAATACTGTCGGCGCGCTCCAACTTCGCGGGCAGGGAAACAAGTCCGCGCGCGCAATATTGTTTGCTGGGAACTTCGTTGCGATTGGGCTCCGCCAAATGATGGTCCGGGTACGATTGTCGATCTTATCGGCAATCTGGCCGTTCGGCGGCACGGCGTAGAACTCGTGCGCCGTCAATTTTTCGCATTCCGTCACGTAGCGCTCCATCTCTTCACGAGTGCGTCCGTGCAGTCTGTGACGCGATTGGAGCAAGTTCATCGACGCGCACATGAGCGAATCGACGGATGTCGCCCTGAAACGCGTAATTTTGGAGTGCGGCGACTTGTCGCCGCTTTTGAAAGCGCGGACATGTCCGCGCACTCCGAAGCGTTCTTGCGGGGAGTGAGGCAGGTCATCCGGCGTGATTCGAAATGTTTCTCGCAGTTCGGCGTACAGATTTTTGAACGCAGTGGCCAGTTCGCTGTGAATGCGCTCACGCGCTTCGTCTTTTTGCAGTTCCGGAAAGATTGGGATCGAATCTCCAAACGCCATCCAGACTGGAGTGCGCCGCAACGGCAGCCAGCGGTTTATTGAGTAGAGGCGATCGCTGCCGACGATCACGCACGGGAGAATCGGAACGCCGGCAATCTGCGCGAGAATAGCCGCGCCCGGCCGCAGTGGCGCGCCCTCGAGCAGCGAGCGGGTGCCGTCGCGAATTCCACCTTCAGGAAATACACCGACGACTCGTCCACCTTTCAGTCGCTCGATTGCCGTACGAATCGTCTTTCGATCGGCGCGGTCGCGAGCAGCAGGAAATGCATCGACGGCTCGCAGAAACAGTCCAATGATTGGCAGCGGGAAAAATTCGGCCATCGCCATCCAATCGATCTTTCGCCGCACGACCGACGAGATAATGAACGGATCGAAGTGGCTGATGTGATTTGAGGCGAGCAAAAAACCGCCGGCGCCGTCTGCGTTTTCAGACCGCAGGACGTGCACGCGCGCGACGCTGCCGAAGAGCAGTTTCATGAATTTCGCGGCGACATAATTGGCCGATGAGTGGAACAACGAACGCATCGACGTGTCGATTATCGCTGGACCGCGAGTTCGTTGCATTTCTTTAAATCGAGTTTGCCGGAGGCAAGAACCGGAATGACCTCGACGCGCTGGACGTGTTTTGGGATCCACAAATTTGGGACACCCGCTTCGTGAAGTTTGGTTCGCAACTGGGCAAGATCGATATGTACGGCGCTCAGCAGAACAAGTGCTTCGCCTTTGGCTTCGTCCTGCACTCCAACAATCGCAATTGGGCGCTCATCTTTTCCAGATAAACCAAGAAGATCGATAATCTTATGTTCGACCGATTCGTGCGGCACCATTTCACCGCCGATTTTGGAGAAGCGTGAAAGCCGGCCTTCGATGTAAAGAAATCCGTCCTCATCGAAGCGGCCGATGTCGCCCGTCTTCAACCACCCATCGCGCAACACTTCTGCGGTCTGTTCCGGATCGTGTAGATAACCTTCAAATATGTTTGCTCCACGCAGCCAAAGCATCCCGGTCTCGTGTAATGAAAGTTTGCGGTTTGTTTCCGGTTCACGAATTTCCGCCGCAATTCCCGGAGCCATTTTCCCGACGGAACCCAAGCGACTTGATGGTTGAACTTGCTCGCCTGGTTTTGTCCGCTGCGGCTCGGGCAGATTTACGCTGACCACCGGCGAAGTTTCCGTAAGCCCGTAGCCCTCAAAAACCCTCTGATTGAAGTGCTTTTCAAAATTCTTGGCGAGATCGAGAGGAAGTTTTTCCGCACCGGTAATGACGAGACGCACGCTGCGCAGCTGATGCGGTTCGGCTTTGCGCATATAACCGCGTAAAAAAGTGGGCGTAGCTAAGAGAAGGGTCACTTTGTATCTTTCGATTAATGCGGCGTTCTTCGCCGCTTCCAACGGGCTTGGATAGGTGACAATGCGCACGCCGGCAATGAGCGGATACCAAAGCGTGACGGTCGATCCGAAGCTGTGAAAAAACGGAAGCGAAGCGAGAATCGCGTCTTCTTTCTTCGCGTCGAGCAGTTCCTCGAATTGCGAGACGTTGCCAACGATATTGCGATGGCTGAGAACAACTCCTTTTGGGTCGCCAGTGCTTCCGCTGGTAAACAGCAAAGTTGCTTCTCCGTGATCGCCCTTTTTCGGAACTTGCAAAAGCCGCAGAAGCAAACCCGCCGGCGACAAGATCGACATCATCCACCAGAAAAAGATCTGCCGTTTCATGCGCGGCATCAGTTCGTCCAATTTCAAAACGCGTTCTGGCCACGGAAAATCTTTGATTCGCTCCATGAATTGACTCGCCGAAATTGCCACATGCAGGTTGGCGCGCTTGCAACAGGATTCATTTGCCGCGTGTCCCATCGTGAAATTCAGATCGACAGGGACTTTTCCAGCAAGAATCACCGCCAGATTCGCAACCATCCCCGCCTTGCTTGCGGGTAAAACGATAGCGATTCGTTCGTCGGCAAATTCTTTGCGCAGAAAACGGCTTAACGTTGCGGCGGCGCCGAGCAATTTTGCACGACTCAGCTTACTCCGATCGACTCCATCGGTGACCGCCGTTGAAAACCGCCGGCGTTTCAAACCGCGGACACATTCTTCGCCAAGATGTCGATTTAACGATGCCCTGCGGCTATAGCAAAATTCGCCGAGCTTAAGTAATTGCTCGCGCACTGTGGCAATATCCGCCGCGTCGGGAGCGAGTGGTTCACCGAATGCAACCGTGGCGGGGTATGGAATTTGGCGTGGCCATTTTTTGAAAAACTTGCCGCCTTGGAACGAGAAGATCGAGCCCCAGAGTCGGTCGAGCCAAACTGGAATGACCTCAGCATTGGCATGATGCGCAATTAATTCGTAACCGCGCCGCAGACGTAACAAAGTCCCGGCGCGTTCGAGTTGACCTTCGGGAAAGAGACAGACGATCTCGCCTTTGGTGATTTCCTTTGCAGCTGCGCGAATCGCAGAGTGGGAATGGCGCGTATCGATCGGGATGCATCGAACGCGCCGCAAAAACCAATGCAGCATCGGTTTGTGATAGAATTCCTGGTCGATGATGTAACGAATCGGGCGCGGGCAGGCGAGTTGCAGGACGATGGCATCGATCCAGCTAATGTGGTTGGGCAAAAGAAGAAATCCGCCTTGCGGCAAATTGTTAGTTCCGAGCGCAGTCACGCAGTAAAAGCGACCTGCCAATAGGCGGCCGAAGAAATAAAGTGCGCGCTCAGTGACAGGCATCGAGGGCATTGGTTTATGATTTACAATCAGCGCGCGGACATCTGCAATCGGCAATTGTCGATGGAAGGGGCGGAGAAACCAATGAGCGGCGCGCGCGGTGCCTTGCTCCTTTTGCTTGCGATCAATCTGTTCAACTACATGGATCGCCAGGTTTTGGCAGCTGTTGAGCCTGACATTCGCGCAAGTTTTTTCGCTGCCAACGATGTGAATGCAATGACGAAGACCGGAGCGCTCGGCTCGGCGTTCTTCATTACTTATATGTTTAGCGCGCCCCTGCTTGGTTTTCTCGCCGATCGGCTTTCGCGCTGGGTGATCGTCGGTACCGCTGTGATTTTGTGGAGCCTGGCAACTGGCGCCTCCGGACTTGCGGCGACGTTTACGATTCTGATCGCCACCCGCATCTTTGTGGGCATTGGGGAAGGGGGCTATGGCCCGGCCGCGCCGACAATCTTGTCCGATATTTTTCCAATCAAAACGCGCGGCCGGGTCATGGCAATTTTTTGCGCGGCCATTCCGGTGGGAAGCGCGCTCGGTTACGTGGTCGGGGGATTGATCGGCGCTCATTTTGGCTGGCGTTGGGCGTTTTACATCCTTGCGCCACCGGGTTTAGTGCTTGGTCTGGTCTGTTTCTGGCAACGCGATCCCCGCGTCACGGGGCATCATCTCGTGCAAGAATTGCCGCGCCGCCGGCTGACCGATTATTTGAACCTTTTCCGGACACCGTCTTATCTCATCAACTGCGCCGCGCAAACGTTAATGACATTTGCCGCCGGTGGAATGGGATATTGGATTTCCGCGTACCTCAGCTATCGAAATCAAAATCCAGCCGCAGCCAGGACGATCTTCGGCTTGATTGTGGTGGTGGCCGGCTTGGGCTCGACCCTGCTCGGCGGTATCGTTGCGGATAAATTGCGGCCGCGCTTTCCTGGATCGGATTTTTGGGTTTCGGGGATCGGAATGCTGATCGCATCTCCGATTTTTGTCGTTGCTCTTTACATTCCCTTTCCTGCGGCGTGGATCGCGATGTTTCTCGCGATCTTCTTTCTGTTCTTGAACACCGGTGCGTCGAACACGGCGTTGGCCAACGTTTCCTTGCCGGTCGTGAGGGGGACTGCCTTCGCGGTCAACATTTTAGTAATTCATCTACTCGGTGATGTGCAGGCGTTCTGGTTACTCGGTTTCATTGGCGGTCATACGAATATGAACATCGCGTTCCTTTTCGTCTCGGGCGTGATCTTCGCAGGGGGTCTGGCGTGGCTTCTTGGCGTGAAATATCTTCCGGCGGATACTGCGGCCGTCGAGGCGGCGAGTGCCAAACAATAGGTATCGATGTAGGGCGAACTTGCGCTCGCAAGGCGTGGCGGCGGCAAACAAGCCGGTGGCGGCAAGACCTAGTAGGTCTCACGGCGAACGTAGATCGCGAGGTTACCGAGATCGTCGGTGTGGATGTAGTGCGCCTGTACGTATCCGACGATTTCGGGTGCGAATGCGGCGATTTCACGTTGCTCCGAAAGCAACACCACCGCAGGGGGATCGCGTTCTGCCTCGTCGATCATGCGCTGGTAATCGCGTGGGGTCTGATCCCCCGGCCACAAATAGCTCCAACGGGTCGGGTTTCGGCGTTCGCAGAGGAAGTAAAACATCGGCTGGTAAGGCAACGCCAGAATCGATCGCGTCGGCGGGACATAGGCTTGCAGGCGTTGAACGAAATCAACAACCACACGCGCTTGCTGGATGCGGACGCCGCCGCGCTCGAGCGTCAATTGCTCATTTACCCGCGTCACATCGGGCAATGCGACCGGCTTGAGGATCCAGAGAAACGAAGCGACCAGGGTTGCGAACACGGTGGAGAGGATGGTGTCGATGCTGCGGTGGTTGGTGATTGTTTCGCGCACAATCGACCAACCGAAGCCAGTAAGGAGAAAAAACGGCGGAAGTGTCATCAGGAGGTGCGTCTGGTCCGATCTGGTCACGACCTGGAGATAGAACAGCGCTGACCAAACGAGGAGAAATGAAAGCGCGGCTTCGCGCAGAGCAAAACGGCGGCGGACGAGACATTGCACGAGATAAAGCCCGGCGATTGCTTGAACAACCGGTGGAATGTAAAACAAAAGCACTATTGCAGTGTCCAAAACGGACCTGCGCGCAATCAATTTCGGGAACGGCAGCGAGCTGGTTTTTCGATAAGTCGTGAACGGAAACAGGATCAACTGTCGAAACATCTCAGGCAGTGCCCCGATCTTCCACCAGACGATGATCGAAGGGATAAGGGCGATGGCGATGCCGACCAGCCAGAAGAGCAACACGTGTTTCAAGTTCCTTCGCGAAACAGAGTCGTGGCGGGCAAAACGCAGCGCGATCACCAAGGCAAAGATCGACATGATGGTGTACACGGCCTGATCGTGACGCAAGAAAAGCGAGACAGCGGTGAGCAACCCGGCAGGCAGGGCGAACCATTGTTGCTTTGATGATGCTGCTGGGATGAAGAAGAGCACGGCAGCGAGTGACGCTGCGATTCCCTGCCAGATTGCCAACGGCACAAAGCCGAAATATGGAAGGCCAAGGATGCAGGCGGGTGCAGCAGCCGCGAGAGAGAGAATCGGACCGGTGAAGCTGCGACCAACGCCATAAATGAGGAACGGTAGAAGAAGGTAGATCGACAAACCGAAAATGCGGAGCGAGGCGAGCGATGTTCCGAAGAGTTTAAAAACGCCGGCAGTTGTGTAAAACGACAGCGGTGGTTGCAGGCTCACGAAATCGCGATGAGGAATTTCGCCCTCTATCACGCGCACCGCGCCATAAGCGAGCAGGCCCTCGTCGCGCCAATCGATCCCGGCGCGCCAACGTGGATATGCTATGGCGAGAGCGAACGAAACCAAAAGCGCGGCGCACAAAAGATCCGGAAGTCTCGTGGATTTGATGTTACGAGTTTGCATCCCACTGAAGGCAAGATCGAGCGGAGACATTGCGCTGGGCGCACGCGAGAAATCAAGCGGCAAAGGCCGAACAAGAAACGTAGGATCTCCCAAAGAGCGATTGACGCTACAATTTATTGTGTGTTATTGAATCATCCAACACTATGCGTTGCCCCAAGTGCGGCTCGCGTGACGATAAGGTCATCGATTCTCGCCAGTCGCGGGACAGTTCCAGCATTCGCCGCCGTCGCCAATGCCTCAACTGCGGGTATCGCTTTACCACTTATGAAGAAATTGAGCGCTCCGACCTGCGTGTGGTGAAGCGCGACCGCACGCACGAGCCGTTTGATCGACACAAACTTGTCAGCAGCATCGCGAAAGCCTTTGAGAAGCGTTCGATCAGTCTCGTCACGCTAGAACAAGTGGTCGATGAAATTGTGCATGAACTCGAGACGAGCGGGCGCGAAGTTTCCTCGGGGCAAATTGGCGCCAAAGTGCTGGAGAAATTGCGCGAGGTCGATGAGGTGGCGTATTTGCGTTACGCCTCTGTGCATCGGCACTTCGCGGATGTCGATGAATTTGTCGATGCCATTCAAGCGCTCGGCCGGCGTGTAAAAACGAACGACGCACAGCGAGAATTATTTCCACCGGAGCAAGTGAATCATGGTCGCGTTTAAGGAAGAATTTCCATATTTGCGCTGCGATTCGGGGCAGCTTTTCGAGTTCAATCGCGATTGGCTGCACGCCGCGATTAATCGTGCGGCCGACCAGGCGGGTTACCCGAGCTGGTGGCTGACCGATCACGTCACTGAGAGCATCGCCTTTTATTTGCGTCTGCGGAACGATGAAAACGTGGTTGCATTCAGCCAACTCGCGCAAACTGTGCAGTACGTTCTCAAAGTGATCGGGTACAAAGAGATCATCCCGTATTTCACGCCGGCGCCGCCGCCGATTTCCGTTTCGTTGCTCGAAATTGCCCATGAAGCTGGCACTGGTTACGAGCTGGCGTTCTTCGATCTTTTGGAAAAGCGGATCACTGCCCTGGTTGAAACCGGCGTGGACAATCTCCAGCTCTGTTCGTTGCAACCTTGCGTAAAATATCTACGCCGCACAAAAGTGTGGACGCGCGCTTGCGATTCGCTCCGCGAGGAAGTTGTCTGTTTCATCCGCGAAAAACTGACATCGACAACGACCGTTGAGCGACTGAAGTGTCAGCTGCGTTAAGCCTCCAATTTCATGACAATCTTTGAAAAAATTATCGCGCGAGAAATTCCGGCGAAAGTTATCTGGGAAGATGATGACGCAATCGCATTTCACGATGTGAATCCGCAGGCGCCGGTGCACGTGCTCATTGTCCCCAAAAAAGTAATTCCGCGGCTGAAAGACGCGACCGAAGCCAGTCAACCAATCCTCGGAAAACTTCTCCTCGTCGCGCGCGATATCGCGAAAAAGCTTGGCGTTGAAGAGAGCGGTTACCGCGTTGTGATTAACAGCGGTCCGGACGCGGGTGAAAGCGTCCCGCATTTGCATGTGCATTTGTTAGGCAAACGCGCGCTGGCCTGGCCGCCGGGCTAAGATCGACAATTCCATTCATCCAACGATGCCCACGACGCTAGAAGCGGTTCGGCCGATCGAATTGTCGGAAATAAAGGAAGCACGCCAGCGAATCGCGAAAACCATTCTACGCACTCCGCTGATTCATCTCGAGCTTGGTCCCGGTTTCCCCGACATCCGATTGAAGCTCGAAAACTTGCAGCCCATTAATGCTTACAAAATACGCGGCGCGGCCAACGCCGTGGCGATGCTTTCCGAATCGGAACGCAAGCGCGGAGTCTGGACGATCAGCGCCGGAAATGCCGGACAAGGCGTCGCCTATGCAGCGCGGCAAGCCGGCACGCCTTGTTCGGTCGTAGTGATCGAGACGGCCCCGGAATCGAAAATCAACAGAATGCGTGCGCTCGGCGCGAAACTCATTCCCGTTCCATACGAGGCAGCGTGGAAAGCACTGGAGGAACGTTCATATCCCGGTGCCGAAGGAACGTTTGTGCATCCGTTCGACGATCACGATTTCATTGCGGGCCATGGCACGATTGGGCTCGAGATTTTGGAAGACGCGCCCGGGACCGCAGCCGTCATTGCCAGCATTGGCGGCGGCGGGCTCATCACCGGAGTCGGCAGCGCAATCAAAGCACTGAAGCCTGAGGTCAAGGTCTGGGGGGTCGAGCCCGAAACTGCTGCGCCTGCCGCGCTCTCATTTGAGAAAGGGTCACCGCAAGTATTCAAAGATTGGAAAGCTTCATTCGTCGATGGGGCTGGTGGTCAAAGCACGTTCCCCCGCATGTGGGAACGCATGAAGCCGGTGGTGGATGGTTACCTCGTTGTCAGTTTGGATGAGACGAAAACGGCGATGCGGCTCATGGCGGAAAAAGCGCGAATTATCTCCGAAGGTGCGGGCGCGTTGCCACTCGCCGCCGCGTTAACCGGAAAAGCCGGGACCGGCCCGATTGTCGCAATCGTTTCCGGCGGCAACATCGACATGAAGAAGTTTTGCGAGCTGACCTGTGCATCAACGGGTTGAACAGACGAAGCGCAGATCCGGTTCAATTGATCTTTATCCGCTCGGACATGGTATTGGCGCTCTGTTCTAGTAAAAATAGCTGTTAGGTCTGAAACAGGGCTACGGGTGTTGAACCGGGAGCAGGATCGCGCAAAGAAGCCTCGGTCATCACCGCGAAAAAACGCGGTAGCACCTTATCAATAATACGCCGGTTTTGCTGCCGAGGGCCTTCTCGTGTGCTCTTTGCGCAAAACAAGCTGCCTCAATTAGGGTCGAGGAAGAGTTGAGAATCCTAGAAAGAACCCTTGGTTTGTTACAGCTATGCTAATTCAGCCATCAAGAAAAGATTAAGATTGATAAGTATCGGCAACTTTGTATTATCCGCGCGCTTTTGGCAAAGAAGATGGCTACCGGGCATTATTCGAGCAGGAGTGGGCGGTTGGTTGTAATCGCCAGAAATATAGTTACTCTATTTATTTGTTGCACTTACGGGGGGCAGATCATGGCGGACAGTGTCACCCTAACGTGGGATCCATATTCGATCCCGAACCTCGCCGGTTATCGCCTGTATTCTGGGACGACTCCCGGGGTTTTCACGCAGAGAATTGAGGTTGGAAATTCGACGACCATCTCAGTGTCAGACCTAACAGAAGGACAAACGTATTTTTTCGCGGTGACCGCTTATAACACCTCCGGTGCCGAAAGCCCTCCTTCAAACATTTCGTATACGGTCCCGTTTCCCATAACTGCTGCTGCATCTGTCCAAGCGAGCGCAGCGGCAACGACGGCAATGGCTGCTCGAGCCACGACTCCGGGCCCGACACCGAGGACGACACGGCTACTGAAGCACAGGCACGGAATGGGTGCAGGCTGGCGGGTGCATGGTGGTTCCATCGAGGCTGCTGCTTATGCTCGATGGTGTGATGGACATTAACATATCTCGACTCGTTAGGGGATGATCCGCTCGAGATAAACGTTTCGGCGATTTCATTCTAACTCATCGAAACTTCATCGCGGAGTGGAGGAGGCATTGTTTCAAAACAGAAACAGATGTGTCGTTTGGCCGCGCCGCCTTACAGTATCAATGCGCCGTCAGTCCCGATCAAATCCTGCTCGGCGACGGTTCCGGGGAGATTCTGAAACTCCGTGCTGAGACATTCACTGAGCCCAAGCAAGGCAAATTGGTAGTAGCCGATCCGACGTTCGAGGCGATCCTTAATCACGGGATTGTCGGGGGCGCTGAGGTTGTGAAAATAAAACTTTTGTCTCAGCCTTTGGGCAAGCGATGGCTTAGTCCCGATCCACATATGCCTCGGGAGAGTATATCGAAGCACCCGAGACATTTTTTGAATTTTATTGTTTTACAATCACCGGTGTGCCTTCGGTTGTCGCCTTGAAAAAGTGCTCGGCCATCCCGTGAGGCAGGCGAATACAGCCGTGCGACGCAGCATACGGTGGGACATATCCTTCGTGCATGGCGTAACCGCCATTGAAGTGCATACAATAAGGCATCCTGGCCGGATCGAAATGCGTGCCGGACGGCCGACGGTTTTTGCGCACGTCGATATTCGATTTCACCACGTTGCCCCAGTCATCAACGTAATCGCCAAACTCGCTCGAGACATGGTTCTTGTCTTTTTCGAGAACGGTGTAATGACCCGGCGGCGTGGAGAATCCTGGTTTCCCGGTCGAGATCGTTGATTCGCCGACCAGCATTTTGCCTTTGTAAAAGTAAGCTTTTTGCTCACGGAGGTGGACGACAATTTTCGGCGGCCCGTGTGTGCCCTCATCATTCCAATAACCGGATGGCGTCGGCATCGGCAAAATGCCGGCGAGCGACTGCTGCATCTGCGGCGGCAACTCTTCGCAGCTGACGAGCAGGGCGAGCATCGCAAGCGCAAACGGCAGATGGAACAGCAGGCGAGCGTTCATGAAGGTTCGGAAACTATTGAGGTTTTCTAGGAGGGCAATTGCCAACCAATCGTTTGCCTAGCGAATCGCGTGCCAAATTCAAGCGTCGAAAACTGTCCATCCATTGCGAGCTGCTTTCCGAGGCGTTCGGGCCGACAAGCTAAGGCGCTCGCACGGACCGAAATGGTTTCCAATGGTCGCGGGCAATCGGGGTTCCTTGCTTCCGGGCTTCCTATCTCCCTGCATAGCGCCTCCGGGTTACCGGCGGCACGGGTGCACGGCGGTTCCGCGGCCTGAGTCTGTCTGATCAATTGGAAATAGTAAAATTGACTTTGCGTTGACGCAATTGAGCAAAAAGCCCGTGAAATCAAACTAGCGATGCGCGCGTTTTTGCGGCTGGCGTCGCCGCCTTGTTATTCTGTTTTGCTCCTTTGGGGGCGAGCAAACACCATCATCACTTTGAACCCCGAAAGCGCGAAATCCTGATTGCCCACGACCAGGGAATCGTCTTGGCCGGTCGAAAGGGATTAGGGATGCGCGAAGGCGCTGAATCACGTCTGCATAACAAGCAGAAGATTACCTGTGAGTTCCGCCTCCGCTCCAACCAATAAAGATCGACAATCGCCCCGGCGATTACGCTAGGCCCATTGTCGCGAGCAATCGCCGGTTGATCGCGCCATCAATCGGCAAACCGTGGCCGCGCTCGTAGGCGCGGATTGCGCGTCGCGTGCCGGTACCGATCACGCCATCGATCGCGCCAGAGTAATAACCGACGCTCGCGAGTCGGCACTGTACTTTAGGGCTTCGGGGGCGTCAAAGCGATCTTCGGCGCGCTCTATGGGTTCTTGTTTAGAACCTAGGAAGTAAGAGGGAATCAGTTTACTTCTTGACGGCTTCCTTTCTGCTGGCTGCCCAGCGGGCTTTCATAAGTTGGGACAGGCGCTTCCGGCCAGCAGGAGTAAGACCGCTCTTCTTTTGTCCTGGCACAGTGGTAGACGTGCCCGCCCTATCAGCTCTCACCCTAGCCCAACGCGCTCGTGCGGCAGCGGCTATCTTAGCACGAGTAGCGGCTGATAATCTTTGAGGACTCCTGCTAGACGTCGAACCCGAGGAAATGGCAGTGCCCAGTATTGAAGCAAGGCGTTTTTCGAGAGTGTCCATTTTCCTGCGGATTGAAAGGGCTTCTTCCAGTGAATTAAGAGATATATCCATATCTTTTCTCATACCTAGCTATGCAGAGTTAAGCAAGTGATTCTTTGACCATTGTAGTAATAGTATGTGCAACAGCCCGGTCAGGAGAAAACTCCCTCGGGGTTTGTGGACGTATTTCTTCCGCCGTGCATCCTTCCACCGCTTCGACCCGACAAAACGATTTCTGGCAATCGGAATTCCCGCGCTTTAGCGGCGCGTTATTTTCTCGCCGATTTCGGCACAGCTGAGGTGACGAGTTTCTCGAAGCGCGGATCATTCCGGAGCGGATCGAACATTGGATCGAGCTGGAGCAGCGCGGGAGTCAGTTGGATTTCTGCACCCGGTGCGCTTCCGTGCGGGACGAGTTGTTGATGCACGGGATGCAGCGCATATTGCCAAAGTTTATGAAGGATTCTGTCGTCAGAGGGCGCGTGCTGCTGCTTCTCTATGAACGTCGAGACGAAGGTTCCATTCCGTTCGGCCACGCTGAGCAGGCGGTCCCGCCGCCAGCCGGTATAAATCGCCGTGACTGGCTGCGCGCCGTGGCCCAGCTTTCAGAGTATCGCCTCATCGACTGGAGCCCTCTTGAAGATCGGAGCGGGATGGGCCTGTTATCCGGCTTTGCTAAAATAAACGACTTGGGAGTCAAAGTGCTCGAAGCTGGCGTCGCACCCCCGATTTCGATCTCTATCGATAAAAGCCGACGAACCAGCATTCCTCGGCAGCAACAAGCGCCAATCGGAGAGAGCACTCCGGAGCAGCAAGTGATTACGGAGGCACTGGAGAAAGTGATCATCGCGATCAATCGAGCCGATGTGTCGGAGCAGGAGAAAAATGAAGCGAAGTCTTTGTTGCGAAAACTGCTGGGTAGCAAGGCAGCGGCCAGTGTGTTAGGCGCGGGCGCGCAATCCCTCGCCGCGAAGTATTTCACGGGATAGAGCAGGGAGCATTCATGAGATACAGGGGCCCGTCTCATTATCAGGCGGGAAAAATTCCTATGTTTAAGTGGGTGATTGCAACCACTATTCCCAGTAATCGAGCAGTGCTAATTCAGTGCGTTTAGGCCGATCAATCGCGGAACGGACACGGCCAAACCAAAGTTCCAATGGGTTCGTGCAATTGGGGTTCTGGGCTTCGCCTTTAGGGGGTCGGTGCTGCATGCATGGAATGCGACTGGGCCCAAAGAAGGCGAATCTCGCCGGAATGCGCATGTCTGTTAAATTAGACAGGTGGAACTCGAATTTCGCGTAGGTTCGATTGCAAAGAAGGCAGGCGTTGGCGTTCAGACGCTTCATTATTATGAGCGCATTGGACTGCTGCCAAAACCCACGCGATCAGAAGCTAACTACCGTCTCTACTCCCCCGACGCCCTGCGGCGCGTGCGATTCATAAAGAAAGCGCAAGCGGTGGGGTTCACACTCGCGGAGATTAAAGAGATTCTTGAGCTGAAGAGTCATGGACGAGCGCCGTGCCGCAAGGTAACCGAATTAGGTGAGAAACATCTGCAGGAAATCGACGCCCGACTTTCGCAGTTGCGCGCATACCGTCGCGCCGTTATCCAGTCGCTAACTTCGTGGCGCGAGAAAACCGCACACAGGCGGAATTGCGCAGGCGAATTTTGCGATTTGATCGAGCGTTTGCCGTGAGCGATCCGACAAAAAAAACCATTTGACGCTGTACTAAAGTAAAGGGTTTAGGTTCGCGACATGAAACCAAAATATGTTGCGATCTTCTCCGCACTTTTGGCCTCGATCTGCTGCATCGGACCATTGTTGCTTGTGGCGATCGGTGTGGGCGCCCGGCGCGGTAATCATTGGGCGGTATCACTGGTTTTTCGTGATCGGCGGTCTCGCTGTCCTGACGTGGGCATGGGCGAAATACCTGCGAGAGAAAACGATCTGCAATTGCGAGCACAAGCCAATGGAAGGGCGGCGAAGCGGAATGTTTACTCTGCTCATCGCTACAGTGATGGTGCTCGGTTTCGTCGGATTGAATTTGAGCCGTTATGCCTTCGCAACCACGCCTCCTTTGGCGCAAACGCAGGCGCCGGTTGGCGACGGCGTAAATCGCGTCGTCATTCCCGTCGAGGGGCTGAGGTGCGTGACCTGTGAAATTCCAGTGCGCAATTCACTCAAGCGAATCGACGGCGTTAAATCCGTGCACGTTAGCGTGGCAAGTAAAACCGCAATCGTGGATTACGAACCGGCAAAAACGAATCCCGAACAACTGGTCGCAGCAATAAACTCCACTGGGTATCGCGCATCGCTGCCTAACAAATAAATGTTTTCTGAATCCTTCGCTAAGAAACCTCAAAAGAAAAACCCAAACATGAAAACAAATAAAATGAAAATACACCTCGTTGCAGCTTTGATTAGCGGGTTGCTTTACGTGCCGCTCGCGAGCGCCGCCGAAAACAAAACGGCCGCCACAGCAGATCGGATCAGTTTGTTCAAAGTTCCGTTGGTGTGTCCGGCCGCGCCGCAGATCGGTTGCGGCGGTGCTGCGAAACCGATTCTTTTGCAACTGGAGCGCGAACCCGGCGTAATCGAGGCTTGGTTAAATCGCGCCGGCACAAGAATCGCCGTCGTTTGGAAGCCCGAATCGGACGCTGAGACCCGACGCAATGTGGCGGCGAAACTCAAGGAAGACGACGCAATGGAGATACAAGGAAATCTTCGCGATGAATCTCTAAAGGACTTCTTGTCCGGCAAGGGCTGGTATCGAGGCGCTGATGTGAACCGGCTGAGTGAAGAAGAGGCTGGCGTTATCGCTGCGAGGCTGGTTCGCTGGGTGCAAGTAAAAACGGCATTGGCTAAAGACAAAGCCGAAGGGCTTCGGCACGCCTTGGAGGGCACATTGCGTAAGGATTTAACAGGCGAGATCGTCGGCCCGAACCACCTCGAAGACATCGCGCGCGAATATCTCGATCAAGAGCAAATAAAGATTTTGAAAGAGGCAATTAAAGACGAAGTGGCAATCGAAAACGGGGAGCGGCCGGTGCCGAGCGAAAATTGACCCTGCAGTCGATTATCACTTGTCCGCAGTGTGGACATCGGGCCGAAGAA
>Ga0070717_10001456_pt1 | contig 16333 bp, 14 predicted proteins | sample LARL113metaG_FD_71366 | JGI IMG/M metagenome (GOLD analysis project Ga0070717, IMG submission 71366) | Corn, switchgrass and miscanthus rhizosphere microbial communities from Kellogg Biological Station, Michigan, USA - LAR L11-3 metaG | ecosystem: Host-associated > Plants > Roots > Rhizosphere ... | reverse complement strand
GGAACCTTTAAAGCGAACTTGATCTACAACCTTGCGTACGGTTTTGTCCCCGACGTGAAGGTTGCAGACCTTAATCACGATCGTTTTCTTGACCTCGCTGTCACGACACAAAATGAACTACTAGTGTTTCTCGGACATAGTGACGGCACTTTTCAGGCACCGATTCCTTACGTGAACAACGCCTTGTTCACGAATAGTGTTGCGATTGGCGACTTCAACGGCGATGGCCAGCCGGACATCGTCGTGGGCACATCCGGGGCCGTACTTTTTTATGCCGGGAACGGAGATGGCACGTTTAAAGCTCCCATTAGTACACCAACTTTGCCCAATATGATCACTCTGGTTGCTGGCGATTTCAATGACGATGGATTTCTGGACTTAGTAACCAATGGTCCCGGTCTCGGGCAGTCCATCCTATTGGGTAAAGGAAACGGCACTTTTCAGGCTGCAAGCCCTTTTTCCCCCACCTACTATCCGCGTACTTACGCAGTGGGAGATCTGAACGGAGACGGTGCCTTTGATCTCGTGCAGTTCAGCACCAGCAATCCAACGGGAAATCCACAGCAAACCGCATCAGTGTGGCTCAGCGCACCAGTCCCAGGTTTCTCAACCTCTTCGCTTCAGTTCGGCGCACAGAACATTGGCACGTCTAGTTCGGCAAAGCCTATAACCCTTTCCAATGCTGGTAACGCCAGACTTGCTCTCACTGGCATTGTTGCCAGCGGAGACTTCAGTCAAACCAACACGTGCACAAACTCGTTAACTGTGAAAGGCAGCTGTTTCATCCAAGTGATATTCACGCCAACGACGAACGGACCCCGTACTGGCAGTATCACTTTCACGGATAATGCTAAGCCGGGCACGCAAACTGTTGCACTCACCGGATGGGCTGGGCCTCCGGACTTCGCGCCGTCGGTTTCTCCAGTCTCAGTTTCAGTTAAGGCTGGTTCGTCCGCAAAGTATTTGCTCGTGTTGACCTCCGGCGGCGGCTTCGCGGACAGCATCCAGGTGTCTTGCTCCGGAGCCCCTTCAAGAGCTAACTGCATGCTCTCGCAGCAGTCTGTGGCACTCCCTGCTAACGGCATCGCGAAAGTTCAAGTTACCGTGAATACTACCGGGCCATCATCCGCCTACCTTGCCTTGTTTTTTTTGATCCCAAAGGGCTCGCCCTTCAGCAATGCGCTTCTCCCAGCCTTCAGCATTGGCAGCATGGGATTTCTTGGGTGGATAACCTTACGGTCGAAGCTTAGAGTCCTGAGGCTGCTTCCCGGCACTGCGTTCTTGCTCGTTTTGATTGCATGCGGCGGGGGTGGGTCGATGGTCAGTGGACCCCCGCCCAATGGCGGCACGCCGCCAGGCACTTACACATTAACGCTAACTATGGCGTCTGCGACCTCTACCCACACCACGACTGTGAAGTTGGTAGTCCAGTAGGAAGCACACGAAATGACCGTTGGTTTTACAGCAGCGGCGCAATTACGGGCAGAGTTCTCATTGTAGCTATCGATAAATCTCTATTCACTCATTGACGAACTCGCTGGCGGGGTCTATATCGTAAGCTGTTGAAAAATGGACTCCGAGCCTGGATGGACAAGCAGCAAAGTTCGAAAATGGTCTGCTAGGGCCGACCAATCTTCTGTATTGAGGTCCTTCGACTTCGCTCAGGATTTCGCCAGCGGGCTCAGACGCCCGCTAAACGGCTCAACTTGGGGTGCGAGGGGTCGGCAGTTCAAATCTGCCCGCTTTGGTTCTATGACTGGGCCCCATTTAGTAGCCGATAGACCCACGTAGTGCCCTCAGGTTCCTTGAACCGTGCTGCCACCGGAGATCGCTGCTAGTTCAAGGCTGAGATGCCCGCGCTGCTTGAGATCCGACGAGACTGGACAATGAACCTCTGAGGAGCCGGCCCGATATAGCGAAATGGAAAACACGTCACCAGAGTCAAATCTGACTGAGAAGATGACCGGAGCACCTGCGTGTCGGTGGGTGGCACGACAGCAGTGTGAACAACCTCATATTTGTAGGTTCCACGTGCAGTTTCAACTACGATCAAGTCGTTCAGCCGCACGCGGGCGAGTCCGCGAAAAAACATATCGCGGTGACCAGCTAGAACGACAGTACCCTCGTCACCCGGAGCATGGCTGCCCGGAAAATGTCCGACAGCACGCCGCAGCGTGCTATCGTCGACGCCTTCTTCGACAATGGCCGATACTCCGATTCGCGGAATTGAAATTCTTCCGAACGGATCACCGACCTTTGGCCGTATTTGTGGCGACGCAGCTTCCAAAAATTGCAATCGCTTAGCTTGATGAGCTTGAAATAGCTTGGCAGAAGCTGATGTGAACACAAAATACGAGATCCCCAAGACGCCGGCACACCAAAACATACATTCCATGAATCGCAGGACGTAGCGCATTCGACGTTTCATTGGCACCTGCCAGAGTTCATCATCTCCGCACGACGTGCGAGGTTTGGTGTCCATTTGAGTGCAACTGACACCAAACCCCCTTGGACATAACTACGTCCGCAGCATCGCTCTTATCACGGCAGCGAAGCCCATAAATAAAAACCCCATCAAACCAACCAGGCTCAAGAAACTAGCAGTATGCGGCAGTTCTGGTTTCTGTTGTTGAGCCATCTCCGTGGTGGGCCGATTAGTCTCTGGCGTTGACGGAGCTGAATTAACCGCAGCGCTCGGAGGATTGCTCGGTGCAGGCGTTGGACTCGTGGCCGGAGGTTGGGTTTGAGGTTGTTGGTTCGCAGCCTGAGATGCGCTCTCATTGGAGCGCGCTTGCAATGTCGGACCCGTTTCATCCGATTCAAGGCTAGGAACTTCTCTCTTATTTAAACGCGAGAGTTGCTCAGCTTCTGATTTCGGGTAGGCGAACTCCTGTCCAAAGTTGTCGCCGGGGTAGAACCATGCGGCCAAGGCAACGGGCTGATCGGCGGGACGCTCGTCGTATGTGAGAACGGTCTTGCCGGTTGGCTCTAACCGCTGATTGGGAATCGCCAAAACAGTGGTAATCAGCTTAGTATGATCTTCGTTATAGATCTGCACGATGTGTCGATTGGAGCTGCTTTCCTGCAACCGAAACACGTACGTTCCTGCAGGCAGGACCTTTCCTGGTACCTGAACAGGTTCATTGAATGTCACCTTCGTGGTCTTGTCCCATTCGTCGGCGCGAGAAAAAGGGGCGTACGAGGCTAGAATTATCCCTAACGCAAACACTATCCCGAGAATTCGAGTTGTTTTCATGGAGGCCTCTCCTTTGTGAGTACCTGAACAGCGGCCACACGGAATCCGCTGAGACGAAAAGCGCTTCCATCAGCACAACATACTGGATCAGTATCTTTGAATTGGTTAGAACGGGTAAGATTTTTCGATGAGCACTGTAGAGCCTTTCTAAGAGTTGGAAAAGCTGTTTGGTCACGGGTAGGAAAAAATTGTTGGATAGACCATTCAGCAGTTCACCTTTACGCGGAAGTATGTCATTTGCCAGACTCGTGGCATATGCGCGAGAAAATGGGATCGTCCCGCACTGGACTGCGCAGGCGAAGAAGAAGGCTGCGGCGGAAAAAGCTAATCAGAAGAGTGTTGATCGGCGCGGCTTAGAGAGAACTTGGCCGAACGTGGATCGATGGGTCTTGCAGCAGCTTCTTTAAGTTGGGCCCGTGGAGTTCGCCTGAGGCTAGATCGACATGCCAGTCCTCAGTTAGTAAGAGCGTGCAGTTCAGATCTAAGTATTCGACGTGAAGTTCAGGTCCATCCAAAGATAAATTTGCGTGTCCATTGAAACCGACGTTGATCTTCTCGCCGTTGTGGTAGCGGCGGTTGTCCCAAGCCAGCCATGGGCATTCAATGTCCGGCGGCTTCCCGCGCTCAACCGGCATTCCGCCATGTCCGATGCAGCGACCGTGCGCTTCAATTCCATCAGGCACGTTATACCGGTCGTAGATGGTGAGCTTGTGCTCGTGTCCCCAAAACCAGATGACCGGCCGATGAATGATTTGCGCCAATTGTTTGGAAGGAATCTGATACCAATCGCTGAATGCTGAATAGCAGCCGTGATGCGTCAGCAGGAGCAAGCCGCGTTTGTCGCCATCAGGATTTACGGCGTCCTTAAGCCATGAAACCTGGGCCTCGGGAAATGTGCACCGCGGCTTAAAGTGAACTGATTTGCGAATCCATTTACTGTTTTCAAATACGGGCATCTTGCCCCAGTCAAAACCGGTCGCGTTGTACCCGGTGTCCAGGGCGATGATCCGCCAATGTTTATTTTCCAGACAGAAAAAACTTGCCCACTGGCCATCACCCCACTCAGCGCCGGATTTTCTAATGCCCATCTTCGGCAGGATCATTTCGTAGTAGCCGGTGCCGCGCGCATACATTTCATGGTTGCCGCTCAGGGCAAAGCTGCCGAGCTTGCCCACGGGCCATTTCACTGGAGGATAGGGACTGGTTTTCTCACCCAGGAAATTTTCCTTGACCTCACACTCATCGCCGACAAAATAGATGTCGCCGAGATGAACGGTGTAGTCAGGTTTGAATCTCTTAACGCAATGGGCGACCTTTTGCGCTTCGTCGGTTCCGGTTGCCCAATCGCCGACCAGGCTCAGGGTTGCGCGATCACTAATAGGGAAAATGCCGGTGCCTTTGTCAGGCGCAGTGTAATCGCGGAAGGCATATTTTTTATGGAACCAGTAGCGGGCCACATGAGGGATCCATGCCGCGAGATGGCCTGGGAGGAAAGCATTGAGTGGATCATATTTTGTTTTGGAATAGCGGGAACGGCCGGCGCGGAAATGCGATGCCAAGCCGGTATGCCACATCCCGTGAAAATTGCTGAGGTCTTTGCCTTCCCCGGTATTCTCGTTGCTGTCGTCCTTACTCATGTGTTGAGCAACATTCTCGCACGCAAACGCACGAGAGGTTTATACCCGCTCACCGCGGCAATACAGACTAAAAGTCGCCGCGATGGTCTTCTATTCAAAGATCGATCTATGCGGCAAGTAGGCCATCCACAGGGACTTAGCTGCCAACAACGATGTGACCTCGTCGTCGTAATACCTGCGTAACCTGCGCGACCAGCATAAACCGCATCAGAATGGCGAGCATGCTTTTCAGACGAAAACACGCGTGGACGGGTATCGTGCTTTGTCTATGCGGCGGATTGCTGTTCACCTCGCCGCCGCAAGTAAAGGGATCCTCGGGGTCGCTGCGCCGTGCGCAGATGAATCGAGAGCACACGGCCGATATGTTGACGCGAGACGATGGTCTGGCAGTGGTTGCGACCGCCCTCGATGAGCACATACGCATGCGGGGCACCCGGGATTGTTCACACTTGGTGCATGCAATCTATGACCGGGCAGGGTTCTCCTACACCTATGCGAGCTCCGCCGATCTCTACCGCGGCACTGATAATTTCAGAAGAGTGAAAAGACCGCAGCCCGGCGATCTGGTCGTTTGGGAAGGACATGTGGGGATTGTCGTGAATCCGAAGCGACGCGAGTTCTACAGCTTCCTGCGACGTGGTCCGGGGATCGACGAGTACGATGCGCGGTATTGGAAACGACGGGGGCCGGTCAGATTTTACCGCTACATTAAAGGCGAATCAGCAGGGGATGATGGAAGGCCGTGATGGCCGCCGGTATGCGTGAGCGCCTGTTCGCAAATATCAAGGGATATGTAACCGGTGGGATCGAAAACTACCGGGTCGGAGCCGAAGGCCCGACCCTCTCAAAACCGATTTACCTGCGGCCGCCGTGCCAGCCACCACCGTGAAAGCTCCCACTACCGTGATAGCCTCCGCCAGAGTAGCCGCCACCATAACCGCCTCTAGCATAGCCGCCGCCGTAGTTGCCGCGGTAACCGCCGCTATATCGGGAGCGACCATAGTATGCGCGTCCTCCGTAGCCATGGCCGTAATAGCGGTGTCCAAAGTATCCAGATCGGCCATAGAAGCTTCGTTCGTAAAATCCGCGTCCGTAGTATCCGTGATACCAGGGGCCGGCGCCGATGAATACGCCGCCGACGAAGTAGCTCGGCCCGTAGTACCCATAAGGCGCGCACGCGTACGGGTAGTAACTGTAATAGCCGTATGGGCAAACCGGCGCTGGTCCGTAGTCGGAGTAACCATAATCGCCGCCCACCCCAATGCCGACCGAAACTTGTGCCGACGCTGCTGCCGCACCTAGGAACAAAACACCCAACATCGCGATATATTTCAGATAAGACATTGTCTCTCCCCTGTCCGACTCGGAAACATATGTTCTTACCTGGTCGGCTGGAAGGCTTCCCGGCGGTTCAGCCTTGGGAAGCCACACATCAACCTCAAACCCGTAAATGAACGTATAGTTGCGAGCAGGCGGTCCGCCAATCCTGGCTCTATTTTGACTTGAGAATGTCTTGCGCGGCGCGCTGGCCACTGGCTATTGCACCATGCACGGTCCCGTTCTGACCGGAAGTATCAGTGGCCTCGCCGGCGAAAAATAGGCTGCCGGCTATGGGGGAAGCCAGAACTTGCTGGCAACCTTCACCCCCGACTTTCACATAGCTGTATGCGCCACTCGAGAAAGGGTCGGAGTCCCAGTCGTGAAAATAGGCCGCGCTGAGTTTTGATTGGACACCGGATTTTTCGGCGTGCAGAAGATTGCTCAGAGATTGGATTGCTTTATCGATGATCGCATCCTTGCTCATTCCCGCCAGGCATTCAGCGGACTTAGCCGGCGCCCATCCGGTGATGATTGGCACCGGCTCGGGCATCTGCGTCCACCAGGTAGGAAAGAATTTATCGCGAGAGAAAAGAAAACTGAGATCGCGAAGAGACTTGGAATCAGACCTTCCATGCAGATCTTGCCAAAAGCGTTCACGAAAACACAAGGTGACGCGAACAACTTTGCCCATCGCCAGTTTTTTCAGCGCAGCATCCTTTTCTGGTGGCAATTCAGGCTCGAAGCGCACGGATACGGGATCAGCCTGAAGCACTCCGAGCGGCAACGTAATGAGAGCGCGTTGTGCGGAAAAGCTGATCTCGTCTTGTGGGCTGCGCGCCGCAAGCTGAACTGAGCCTGAATTCCATTTGATGGAGTTGACGATAGTGTTCAGGTGGATTGGAACTTTGAGTTCGTTCAGTTCGCCGAGAAGAATATCGATGAGTCTCTGATACCCACCAGTGATGTGGAAGGCGCGGTCGCCTTCGATCTGCTCCTCCGCGCGACGGTTATTAACCAGCCAGCGCACGCTGACCAGCCCAGGATCGGCTGCGTTGAATCCGCTGACATAGCCAGTAGCCCATCGCTTGGCTTCTTCGTGATCCTTCCCAGGAAAACGACGCGCAAGAAATTCGAGGAACGATTCATCGCGGCTGCGATTGTCGCCATCATCTTTGAATTCATCATCCATGGCAGAAAGAATTTTTTCCGCTTGGGCAAAGAAATTACATCTTTGCAGTTTGCCATCGATGGAGCACCACAGGTCACCATCAACCTCGGTTACCTTGAGCTTATGCTGCTGAATCGGAATCCAAATTTCAGGGGCGAGGCCATGAATAAATTCCGCGCCGAGTTCAACGTGATGATTCAGCGTGGGATCGTAGCGGGTGAACATGCGGCCGCCAACGCGGTCACGAGCTTCCAGAATTTCAACCCGAAATCCGGCGCGAGACAAGTCCACGGCGGCGCAGAGTCCTGCAGCTCCAGCGCCAACAATGAGGACGTCGCTACCCATGGCTGAAGTTGGATGCGAAAATTCTGGACGTTGGAATCGCTCGGACAGGCGATAAATGGAAGGGCGGGCGAGGCGCCCGCCCCAAACTTAGATAGTCTATCGAGCGGCCAATGCCGGCTCAAGCTTTCCCGACTTGAACGCTTCGTAGCGGTGGTTGATTTCTTCCCAGTTCACAACATTCCACCACGCAGCCAGATACTCCGGCCGGCGATTGTTGTATTTCAGGTAGTAGGCGTGCTCCCACACGTCATTGCCGAAGATCGGAAATAAGCCTTGCGACAGCGGATTGTCCTGATTCGGCGTGCTGATGACTTGAACTTCGCCACTGGACTTGCCGGCAAGCCACACCCAACCGCTGCCGAATTGTTTGCTCCCGGCGTCGTTGAATTTGGTTTTGAAGTCGTTGAAATTTCCGAAGGTTTTTTTTATTACTTCAGCGATCGCACCGTTCGGTTCACCGCCGGCTTTCGGCTTCATGATCTTCCAAAACATGGAGTGATTCACATGGCCGCCGCCGTTGTTGCGAACCGCAGTACGAATATCTTCAGGCACGGAATTCAACTCGCGAATAAGATCCTCCGCGCTCTTCGACTGCAGCTTGGGATATTTCTCCAGCGCCGCATTCAAGTTCTTCACGTACGCGCCGTGATGCATGTCATGATGCAACTTCATCGTCTGGGCATCAATAGTTGGTTCCAGGGCAGAATAGTCATACGGCAAAGGGGGTAATTCATGCGCCATAATTTCTCCTCCAAAATGTAAAGATGATTCGTTAGAGCTCAAAGGTGCAGGCGGACAGTGAGTGGCAAGTGCTATTGAAACCGCAATGGTGCTTCACAAGACGGTGCGAAACTGCTACGAATTAATCACTGCACACTAACTGAACACTGACCACTGATAACTTGTGACTTCTCTATTGTCACGCAATCGAGATAACTTTGCACGTAGCTGGTTGACGCTAAGGTGTGATTGAGACGAAGTGGACTTGCGGAGCTAGTTTGCGGAGGGGCGCCGTTTCATTTCCAGCTCACGGCGAAGCAGTGCGCGATTGAGTTGTTCTACAAGCTGGATTAGTTTCTCCGGATCCTGCTCACGGCTTGCGGCTTCAGAGAGCACACGCCAATCTTGCAGTTGAGCTTCCATCAGTCACCTCCGTAACAATGCATTTCACCTGATTAGCTTGCATTTGCGGTGCCAAGATCGAGCCCCGCCTTATTTTGTGTGACTTAGGGAAAGGCAGTCCGAAGAGAGCGGGTAAGAAATTCCCGTTGAATTGAAAGGCGTCACGATCCAGAACACACCAGAGATAGTAACTATTTCCGCCCTAAGAAGCGGATTCGCGCGGTAAAGGCTCGTCGGTCAAAGCTGCTGAAGCGGAGATACTGGGAAGAGCCGGCGACATTGTCAACCGTATAAGCGTTTTGACGGTTCGTAACATTGTCAAACCCACCGCGCAACGCCCAATAAAAACCCATCGCATGGAAACGCTTTTCGATGTGTGGATTGAGTGTGAAGTACATCGGGAATCGGTAGACGCCCGGCGGCAGCACCAACTGTTGCTGCTGATTGACCACGGGAAATGGAAACCCGGTCCGTGCTTGCATTGAATATGCAAGGTCGAAGCCTTTGATCAGAGGCACCAGTCCCCAGGAGATGAAGCGGTTGGGTGAGTCCCACCCGTAAGGACCGGAAACCTGGGGGCTACTCAGAAGATTATCAAGAGAATAATCCAGAACCTGGTCTGAGGTGGAACGGGCCCGGGTATAGGAAGCGTTTACCGTATAGCGCTCGTGAAATGTGCGGCGCAAATCAACTTTGAACGAATAATAACGATCGTGGCGGGTGTTCTGAAGAAAGAAGTCCGTAGTACCAAGGCCGAGCGTGTTGTAAACAAATCCATCCTTGCCACTGCGCCGAAGGAATTCTGTTTTCAGAAAAATCTGGCCGGGAAGTTTCCGCTCGAGCGCGACGCTCCAGTTGAGATAACGTGGCGCCAACAGCGTGCTGCGATCGACGGAAAAGGTGGTCAGAACCGATCTCGTCAAGTTCCCGGTCGGATCGAAGAAATAATCATGTCTCGAACCCTGCAGAGGGGCTGCAATTAGAGACAAAAGCGTGGACTGGTAAACCACGCCGACACCCGCTGAGATTTTCGTGTTGCCGGAGTTATCGAGCACATAAGTTCCGGCCAGGCGCGGGGAAAACAGCGGCCGCCGAACGATCTCGTCCCAATCGAAACGAACACCAGGTTCTATCAACAAGCGCGACATCGGCGACCAGCGGTCCTGGATGTACGTGCTGGCCTCGGCGTTGTAAGTGGTCGATGGCGCGGAGCCGATGTATACCGAATACAAGGCGCACGGCGATGGGGTTGGCGGGACTTGCAGCGGCCCCAGGCAGTTGACATTGCCGGCAAGAGCTGCGCTTTGTCTGAGACTCGATACGGGAGACCGATCGAATAGCTGATCGTAAGACAAACGTTCTAGGTCCGTGCCGAAAAGCAAGGCGTGGCGGCCATGCCACTCGCCCGGAATGTAAAAGTTGGCCAGCGCCTGCGAACGCTTGGCCGTCGTATCGGCGCGCAGATAATAATTTCCCAACGCGCCCTGGGGAGTGAGCAGGTACGGCTGCTGGCCACTCGGCGACAGCCGCAGGCCGTAATCATCGAAGGCAAAGCCAAGTTCCAGAAGCGTATCGCGCGAAAAAGTATGCTGCTCTTTTACCGATGTTACCGAGAGATTGTCGCTATCACGAGGGCGGGTAGAGGGGGGTGCAAGCGCGGAGAATCCCTGATGATCATCATGCAGCCAATCCATCAGAAAACTTCCGGTGATAATGTCCTGAGTTGTTACGTTTGCTTGCACTTTGGCGATGTTGCCTCCACGCCACACGATGTCGCTATAAGTTTTGTTTTCATTCGGTGCAAGCTGGGGAATAATCACATGGTCGTATTCGCCATCCAGCCCGTCAAAAAACCACAGCTTTCCTTTAACAATCGGTCCGGATACGGTGAAGCGGGGATCAACTTTGTCGAACGACCACCCGGTCTTATGCTGGAACGAAGGTAGGAAATTGGTGGCGGCGAAGCGGTAATGATCGTCGCCAATGCCGGTTTCGAGAGAAAGCACTCCAGCCGGGCCCTTCCCGTATTCAGCCGAAACCCGGCTGGTCTCAACTGTGACGTGGCGCAAGCTGTCGGTGCTGGGGCGGACCAGTAGCAGTCCGTTAGCGGGCTGGGTGACGTTGAACCCATCCATCAGCACTAAAGTCTCATAGGTCTCCGCTCCGGCGACATGCGGCTGGGCGCTCTGATCGAGCACGACTCCGGGGACGTATTCCAATGCGTAGCGGTAATCGCGCGTGTTCGGGTAGGGAATGTCCAGGATGTCGATACCACTAAGACCCTCTTGCGACGAAACCTGTGCTGGATCGATAGCTGGAATTGATTCCACAACATTTACGTTTTCCTTAACTTCCTCCTGGTGATGCAACTCAACTTCGAGAGCGCCGGAATTCTGGATCAGCGGCAAATCCACAGCATAAAAACCTTCTTTATCTACCCTTAATTGCCAAGGCCTTCCCCAGAGAGCGGCGAATTTGCAATGCCCAGTAAGGTCGGTTTCGCACTGCAGCGCTCTGGATGGTCCTCCAAGGCGCACCCGGGCAGAGGGCACGGCAACGCCGTTTTCATCGAGCACCACGATAGTGAAGGAGTTGGCTTCCGAGGGGCGAACGGGTGGCGAGGTCTGAGCAGCGCAGGTTATGGCAAAGGCGAGCACAATGCACGCCCTGCATGGCCGAAAGATTCTTAAGTCAGAGCTGAAGATTGGATGGCGCCTTAAATGCATTCTGAACAACTGCTCGTCATCTTAGCCGCTTTTGCTTGAGGGACGGTCGAAGTTGGACGAGGTGAGACCGTAAAGTAATCATTTCGGCTCAGGCTGCGACATTCGGTCATATTCCGACGCAGCGTCGGCAGGGAGCAGCACCCATAGTGTGTAGATGCCGAGAGCAGTCCCTAATGGCGGATGGAAAATCGCCAGGATTCCAACCACGATGGCGCTCATTCGAGCCCAACGTTCATGGTTCATCAACCCCCATCCCACCAAAATTCCGCAAGCTGCGACCGCAAGAAAAACAATACCCAGTGAAAACAGCATGGGCGGCATAAAGGCGTGGCTGAACATCTCGTCACCGACCATCATATGGGGAGCATGGCTGATTCCCATCAGAACCAAGGACGGAATGATCCAGAGCACGCCGACTGCAATCCAGAGAATACCCAGCGTCCGGAGATGGCGCTGGACTCGGCCCGTTTGTAATGGGACGGCCGCGCCGCTGCGTACCGGAGCGCCACATTTTGGGCAAAGGTTGAAATCGGATTGTAATTGCGTGCCACAGCGATTACAGAACATAAGCAGCCCCCTCGCTTAGGATACGCCAGCTATAGGCGGGAAGTTCAACCCTAATCGGCGGTTTTGCCGCGAGTTTGGGCGCTCTTACAGGCTAGTCCGAAGGCACTAGGGAAAAGTCTGAGCGCAGCTTGGATTACTCTGCTGGTGCAGACTCTTGAGGTACTCTCTCGCGATCATTATCGTAAGATTCGGAGTGGTTCTTGAAGTCAGCGGTCCAGTCCTTGAAAAGAGACACCGAGCTGATGATCCCCGACCCGTCTGACCCGAAGATGCTGCGCCGATATCTGCGATATTCGTTAGACGTGCGAGTTTCGATAAAGGTGTTCCGCCCTGGCAATCCCATCGTGCTTTGGGGGCGATCCATTGAAATGGGCCAGGACGGCATAGGAGTAACACTTACCGGTCAATTAGAAGTGGGGGAAGTGGCCACGCTCGAGGTGAGATTGCCTGCGAGTTCAAACCCTCTCAAACTGCGTGCGCTGGTCCGGTACCGCGACGGACTTCGCCATGGCTTCGAATTCCTCGCCCGTGATGCGACACAGCAGGAATTGATTTTAAGGACCTGCGAGTTACTCAACCTGCGGCAATAAGGAAACACGATCGCCGCTGTGTACAACCCTGCCCTGTAGTTGTCATGGCCATGTAACTTTTTAATATTCCGGGAATCTTAGGAATCTACAATTGGTTAAGCGCCGTCTTAAATGGGTAGGAGTCATTCTTAATGCTCATCAAATCCTCTGTCGCTATTGGTTCGTCTGAGATTACTCCGAAAGATGTTTATCTGAACCGGCGAAAATTTCTCGCGGGCGTGGGACTCAGCGCAGTTGCTGCCGCCGGCCTTGGAATGAAAGAACTGCTTTCGCCGTCGGCCGAGGCGCGGGCGACCGACAAAATGGAGGGCATTCAGAAGAGCGCGTTTTCCACCACGGAAAAAATCACGCCCATCAATGACGTGACCCATTACAACAACTACTACGAATTCTCCACGGAGAAAGAAGAACCAGCGCAGCTCGCCAAGAATTTCAGAACTCGGCCGTGGACGATCACCGTCGATGGCGCCGTTCCGAAAAAGCAGAAGTGGGACATCGAGGAGGTCATGAAGTTCGCGCCGGCGGAGGAGCGGATCTACCGCCATCGCTGTGTCGAGGGGTGGTCCATCGTAGTACCCTGGATTGGTTTTTCGCTGAGCGAGGTGATCAAACGCGCCCAGCCTCTGGGGAAAGCGAAATTCGTGGAGTTCACTTCGATTAACGATCCCAGTCAAATGCCGGGGCAACGGCAGCGGATCCTCGATTGGCCTTATACCGAGGGCTTACGCATGGATGAGGCCATGCACCCGCTGACTTTGCTTTGCTTCGGAATGTACGGCGAAACTCTCGCCAACCAGGACGGTGCGCCGATTCGGCTGATCGTGCCATGGAAGTATGGGTTCAAAAGCGCGAAGGCCATCGTGAAGATCAGCTTCACAGACCGGCATCCAAACACTACATGGAATGAGGCTAATCCGCATGACTTCGGGTTTTATTCCAACGTGAACCCAAATGTGGACCGCTACCACAGCCAGGCTCATGAGCACCGGTTGGGCGAGTTCCGGCCCCGTCCGACCCTGATGTTCAACGGTTATGATCAAGTAGCCGGACTTTACTCGGGAATGGATCTGGCGAAAAACTATTGACCGTCGGGTTGTTTTCCCAATGATTCGCACTACCAAAATTTTGGTTTTCATCGTGTGCCTGGCACCGCTGGGTTTGCTGGCGTGGAGGTTCTTCGGCGCTCACCCCACCGATATGAGCACATGGGGCGTTGGTCTGGGCGCGAATCCAGTCGAGGCGTTGGAGCACGGGACCGGGGATTGGACGCTACGGTTTCTGCTGATCACGCTGGCAGTTACTCCCCTGCGAAAACTTCTGCACGTTCCCAGGCTGATCCAGTTCCGGCGCATGTTCGGACTGTTCGCTTTTTTTTACGGATGTTTACACTTCACGATGTACTTGGGCGTCGATAAGTTTTTTAATATCCATGAAATCCTCGCAGATGTGGTCAAGCGTAAGTACATCACGGTTGGATTTACTGCGTTTGTGTTATTGATTCCGCTGGCGGTCACTTCAACCGCGGGTTGGATACGGCGTCTAGGCGGAAAGCGTTGGCAGGCATTGCACCGGTTGATTTACTTCAGCGCAATCGCAGGGGTAATTCATTATTTATGGCTGGTGAAAGCCGACATTCACAAGCCGCTCGAGTACGGCGCGATAGTGGCGGGGCTGCTGGCCTATCGCGTGGTCGTATGGTTACGGCCATCCCCATCAGTACGATCCGGCGCGGTTGCACGTATGCCGGGAAAAGTGGCTATCGAGTAGCTACTCTATCTTCCTTCCTGTTAGGTGACTTCGGTTATCAATTGACTTCGCGGCAACAACTTTCCTTTAAACCCAGGGTTAAAATGCGGGGGACATCCTCATTCAATAGAATTTCGCCGTCATCCCACAAGACTTGGGCGAATTAGAAGGAGCTGTGCGCCTTGCCAATCTCAAAAGTTCTGAATAGATTATTTCTCCTTGCTGGACTCGCTTCGCTAGTTGGGGCCGCGGGCTGTGGCGGCGGCGGTGCCGTAATAATTCCTCACCCAACCGGAAACTACTCCAATGCGAGTTTTAAAGGCTCCTATGTGTACGAGATACATGGATTTTTGGGGGACGCAAGCAACAGTCCTTATCGCGAAGCGGGCGTAATCACAGCAGACGGGGCGGGGCACATTACAGGCGGAATTGACGCCTTCAGCAGCACGGCCCTTACGGCGGGCCCGATCCAAAGCAGTGCGTCCGTAACCGGCACCTACACTATTGCGAGTGACGGGACGGGCCAGATAGGGCTCGGTGCAACAGGTTTGGGGACGTTTGCGGGCGTATCGCAAATCACCCTATCAATAACTTTGGCGAGCACGTCGAACGCAGATTTAATGGAAGCGGATGTTTTCGCATCCGGGGCCGGGACCGCGGAACTGCAGGATCCGGCGGCGATCAGCGCGGCACCGAACGGGACCTTCGTTTTTCGGCTGCACCAGGAGTTGAATGCTCAGAGCTCGGCATCAGCCTCGGAAGTAGGTTTTTTCACTCTCTCCGGTGGAAGCCTCACTACCGGCAGTATGGACCAGAGCCTTTTCCCAACTAGCAGTAGTTTGCTGACACTGACCGCGGGCACTTTCAGCACTCCCACGAGCTTCGGCTCTGGAACCGCCACTCTTAGTGACAGTTCTCCATTCACGACAAATTTCCTCTACTTCATCGTGAACAGCGCAAAATTTGTTCTCTTCGCGAGCAATTCTACGTCCGTGGGTTCGGGCAGAGCTGAACTACAAAGCGGCTCCGTGGGCAGTGGACTGTCCGGCACTTACGCCTTCGGCAGCCGTGGCGATGACTTCAACTTCTTTGCTGGAGTGGCAACGGTGGGGCAGTTTACCGGGAACGGCGCAACCATTAGCGCGGGCACTCTTGATTCAATGCAGGATGGAAATCAGGACACAAGCTTCCCACAGTCGGTGGCCTTTACCGGAACTCCGACGACCACGACCAGCAATCCTTCCTCTCAAGGACGGGTGCAGGTCACATTCAACGAGTCGGGCGCTTTCGTGCCGGTGATTTTCTGGATGGTGAGCCCATCTCGCGCCTTTTTCCTGGTTAACACCCCAACCGTGTCCGCTGAAGATGGCACGGCAGATCTGCAAACCAGCCCATCTTTTTCCGCTGCGAGCCTGAAGGGGCAGTTCGCAATGGTTATGGATGGAATTGACCAGCCCCTGAATGTTTCGGTTGAGGGTCTTGCTCGTATTGGAACCTTGCAGTTTGACGGTTCCAGCAAGTTGACGCTGGTTGAACTGGCGAACGCTTCACAATCGGGTAGCGGAGCTCAGCCTCCCGGACCAATGGCAGGACCATATCAGGTTTCTAGTAGCGGCCGTGTCACTGGAAGTCTAAGCAATGGCAGTGGGGGACTAACTCTAATCATGTACGCCATTTCCGGGACCCAGGCTTACGTGTTGCAGGCCGATCCAGGCACAAATACTTCGGGTACGGTGCAGCTGCAGCAGTAGTGCTTCACCGCAGCGGAGGAGTTTGGAGGTTAATCCCGAAGATTGCTGCCTGGCGCGGGCCATGAGAAGGTTAAGCCACGCTTTTCTGGGCTTCTTTTAAATATT
>Ga0070717_10001453_pt1 | contig 16347 bp, 14 predicted proteins | sample LARL113metaG_FD_71366 | JGI IMG/M metagenome (GOLD analysis project Ga0070717, IMG submission 71366) | Corn, switchgrass and miscanthus rhizosphere microbial communities from Kellogg Biological Station, Michigan, USA - LAR L11-3 metaG | ecosystem: Host-associated > Plants > Roots > Rhizosphere ... | reverse complement strand
CGAAAGAATCCGAAATGACCGATCTTGGCCGCGCCGACATCCGCAGGCGTGACGGTGAGAATGTCCGGCGTGATCGAGCTAAATCCCGAGCACAGCATTTCGACCGCGGGCCTGGTCGCCCAGGGATCGTCGGAGATGCACAGCGAGCGCAGCGCGCCGCGATATTTCGCGAAATTCGAGAGCCCCGGAAGCTTGGGGTCGGTGAACAGATAGCGCTCGCTCATGACCCAGCGGACCCATTGCTCGAACACGCCCTTCGGCAGGTCCTCGCCGAGTCCCGTCCAGCCCGGCATGTAGCCGAAGAGCCGGGTGAGGGGCAGGCCGACGAAATTGAGCATGGCGTAGACCCGGTAGCGTTCCGGCGAGGCCATCAGCTTCCAGTAGCCGGCCTGCGACGCGATCAGCAGCGCGCGCGCAACCTCGGTGTTGTTGGAAAGCAGTCCCAGCGCCTGGCCACCGAAGGAATGGCCGACATAGCCGAGCGGCAATTGGTGATAGCGCTCGCGCATCCAGACGACCGCCGACGTCACGTCGAGCGCCGCCCAATCCGACATCGAGGCCTTGAAGCCGACCAGCGATCTCGGCTGGTTGTAGCCCTCCACCGCCTTCTGCCTGGAATCGCCGATGCCGCGGTAATCATAGGTCAGGACCGCGCAGCCGCGCCGCGCCAGATAGCCCGCGAAGCCGCGATAGATCTTGCGCGGCACCGCGGTCGCCGAATTGATCAGGACGGCGTGGCTCTTGGCACCCCTCGGCAGGAATAGCGTCGCGCCCAGCTTGTAGCCGTCCGCGGCCGGGACGGTGATATCGTCGGTGAAAACGTCGTCCAGCGCAGCTTCCGTCACCACGATTTCCCCCGTGCTGCTCCTTCGTCTCCAGCAAATGCGAATTCAGCTTTTGCCGCAAGGGTTTGTCAAAGCATGATCCGGAAAAGCAGCCCCTCTATCAAAAACCGGGAGCGCGATGGTGGTTAACCGATCCCCATCGCGCGCTACCGGGCTTGGAATTGCAACTAGCAGACTCCCGGTAGCCTGTGTATAACGCGGCGCTTCATTCTTCCTCGGTAAGTAGCGGTTTTTGCTACAGGAGTTAACGCCATGTCCGAGCGGTGGACACCCGATAGCTGGCGCGCCAAGCCGGTGCTGCAAGTGCCCGAATATCCCGACATCAAGGCGCTCGCCGATGTCGAGGCGCAACTGGCGACGTTTCCGCCGCTGGTTTTTGCAGGTGAAGCCCGCAACCTGAAAAAGGCGCTGGCGCGGGTCGCCACGGGCGAAGCCTTCCTGCTTCAAGGCGGCGACTGCGCCGAAAGCTTTGCCGAGCATGGCGCCAACAATATCCGCGACTTCTTCCGCGTCTTCCTGCAAATGGCGGTGGTGCTGACCTATGCCGGCGCGGTGCCGGTGGTGAAGGTCGGCCGCATCGCCGGACAATTCGCCAAGCCGCGCTCCTCGCCGACCGAAACCGTTGGCGGCGTCGAGCTGCCGAGCTATCGCGGCGACATCGTCAACGACATCGCGTTCACCGCGCAGTCGCGCACGCCCGATCCGCAGCGCCAGTTGATGGCCTATCGGCAATCGGCGGCGACGCTCAATCTGCTCCGCGCCTTCGCCACCGGCGGCTTCGCCAATCTCGGCAGCGTGCATCAGTGGATGCTCGGTTTCCTGAAGGATTCCCCCCAATCGCGGCGTTACCGGGAACTGGCCGATCGCATTTCCGAGGCGCTCAATTTCATGCGCGCCTGCGGGCTCGATCTCGAAAGCCATCCGGAGTTGCGCGCCACCGATATCTATACGAGCCACGAGGCGCTGCTGCTCGGCTACGAGCAGGCCTTCACCCGCGTCGATTCCACGACCGGCGACTGGTATGCGACTTCGGGCCACATGATCTGGATCGGCGACCGTACCCGCCAGATCGACCATGGTCATGTCGAATATTTCCGCGGCATCAAGAATCCGATCGGCTTGAAATGCGGGCCCTCGCTGAAACCCGACGATCTGTCGCGGCTGATCGAGGTGCTCAACCCCGACAATGAGCCGGGACGGCTGACGCTGATCAACCGGTTCGGCTCGGAGAAAGTCGGCGATCATCTGCCGGGCCTGATCCGCGCGGTGAAGCGCGAGGGCCATGTGGTCGTGTGGTCGTGCGATCCGATGCATGGCAACACCATCGCCTCGAACACCGGGTACAAGACGCGCCCCTTCGACCGCATCCTGTCGGAGGTGAAGTCGTTCTTCGCGATCCACGCCGCGGAAGGCAGCCATGCCGGCGGCGTACATCTGGAAATGACCGGGCAGGACGTGACCGAATGCGTCGGCGGCGCGCGTGCCATCACTGACGAGGATCTCAGCGACCGCTACCACACGGTCTGCGATCCAAGGCTTAATGCCGAACAATCCATCGACATGGCCTTCCTGATCGCGGAATTGCTCAAGCAGGAACGCGGCGGCAAAGCGAGGCCGGTCCCGGCGGCTGCGGGATTCTGATTTGCAGCGGTTATGGCGCGCCACGATCAATACGCGGAACGGCCTGGCCTTTGCCTTCCGTTCGGAACAGGCCATACGCGAGGAACTGGTCGCGCTGGCGCTTTCGTTGCCGGCGGCGTGGCTGATCGGCGCCACCATGATGCGCCGTGTCGAACTGGTCGCGACCGTGGTTCTGGTATTGGTCATTGAACTGCTCAATACCGCGATCGAGAAGCTTGCCGACCGGCTCACCACCGATCACGATCCGCAGATCGGGCGGGTCAAGGACATGGGCTCGGCGGCGGTCGGCGTCGCTTTGGTCATGGCCGGCCTATTCTGGCTGTTCGCCCTCGCCGAGCGCATAGGCGTGATCTGAAGCCGACAATTGCAGTTTTAGCTGATGCGGTGCACCATCATTCCATGACCGCCCAATTTCTGATCACACTCGCCCAGTTGAACCCGACGGTAGGCGACGTCGAAGGCAACGCCGCCAAGGCGCGGGCCGCGCGTGCGCAGGCCAAGGCCGAGGGAGCCGCCCTTGTGGTGCTGCCCGAATTGTTCATTGCCGGCTATCCGCCGGAGGACCTTGTGCTGAAGCCGGCGTTTCAGTCGGCATGCCGCGCGGCGGTCGAGGCCTTGGCGCGGGAAACCGCCGACGGCGGTCCGGCGATGCTGATCGGCAGCCCCTGGGTCGAGGACGGCAAGCTCTACAATGCCTGCGCGCTGCTCGATGAGGGGCGGGTCGCTGCGATCCGTTTCAAGGCCAACTTGCCGAACTACGGCGTGTTCGACGAAAAGCGCCTGTTCGAGCGGGGGCCTGCCGCCGGCCCGATGACGATCCGTGGCATCCGGATCGGGGTTCCCATCTGCGAGGACATCTGGCTGGAAGAATCCGAGGACTACGAAAACGTCGTCGAGTGTCTTGCCGAGACCGGTGCCGAGATCGTGGTGGTGCCGAACGGCTCGCCTTACGCGCGCGACAAGGGCGATATCCGCCTGTCGATCGCGGTTGCCCGTGTCACCGAGAGCTCCTTGCCGCTGGTCTATCTCAACCAGGTCGGTGGCCAGGACGAACTGGTATTCGACGGCGCCTCGTTCGTGTTGAACGGCGACCTCTCGGTCGCAGCGCAACTGCCGGCATTCGAGGAGAGCATCACGACGCTGCGCTGGAGCAAGGGCGAAGCGGGCTGGCGCTGCGACGGACCGATCGCGACGATCCCGGAAGGCGACCAGGCCGACTACGCGGCCTGCGTGCTGGGCTTGCGCGACTATGTCCGCAAGAACGGATTTCCCGGCGTGCTGCTGGGCGTGTCCGGCGGCATCGATTCGGCGCTGTGCGCGGCGATCGCGGTTGACGCGCTGGGCGCCGAACGCGTGCGCGGCGTGATGCTGCCGTTTCGCTTCACCGCGCAGGTGTCGCTTGACGATGCGGCGAAACTCGCGAACGCACTCGGCATCCGCTACGAGGTGCTGCCGATTGCGGACGCGGTGAATGGCTTCGAAAAGATCCTGTCGGAAACCTTCAAGGGCCTGCCGCGCGACATCACCGAAGAGAATTTGCAGGCGCGCGCGCGCGGCACGCTGTTGATGGCGATTTCCAACAAGACCGGTGCGATGGTGGTTACGACCGGCAACAAGTCGGAAATGTCGGTCGGCTATGCCACGCTTTACGGCGACATGAACGGCGGCTTCAATCCGATCAAGGATATCTACAAGACCGAAGTGTTTCGGTTGTCCGCCTTGCGCAATTCGTGGAAGCCGGAGGGCGCGCTCGGGCCGTCAGGCGAGGTCATTCCGGTCAACATCATCACGCGGCCGCCGACTGCAGAGCTGCGCGAAAACCAGACCGACCAGGATTCGCTGCCGCCGTACGACGTGCTGGATGCAATCCTCGAGCGGCTGGTCGAGCGCGAGGAGCCTCTCGCCTCAATCGTCGCCGGCGGCTTCGATCGCGACGTGGTGACGCGGATCGACCGGCTGCTCAACATCGCCGAATACAAGCGGCGGCAGGCCGCGCCCGGCGTCAAGGTCACGCGCAAGAATTTCGGGCGCGATCGCCGCTATCCCATCACCAACCGTTTTCGCGATCCCGGCAAGGCCTTGCCCGAGCCCGATGAGAAGTTGGTTTCGCGCGCCGGCCGCGCCTCGGCCGAGGCGTTCGACGGATAGAGCATGATCCGGAAAAGTGGAAGCCGGTTTTCCGAAAAGATCATGTTCAACAATAATCGCTTCAGCGCGTTGTCGAATTGTTCGGAAGGAAGGTCGGGCCTACCGAACGGATCGGCTTGTCCTTCGCGTTCCCCGTTGAAGTATCTGTTGCTGGCGGCGACGCGTCGGGGGCGGGAGCAGGCGTTGTTCCGGCGGCGGGAGGCGTGGCGCCCTTCTTGGCGGCGGCAGGCGCCGGCTTGCCCAGCGGCCGCTGCATCTTCTTGGCGCTCTCTTCGGTGACGATGATGTCGCCCTGTTGTTCGGCGGCGGCCTTGTCGTCGATCGATTTCAAGGCGTCGGACCAGGTCTGGCCGGGCGCCTTGCAGGAGCAGGATGGATTGAATTCCTGGCGGAAACGAAATGCGTTCGGCAGCGCCGAGTAGGGCTGGCCATTGGTCGAGACCGCCTGGTTCATGTCCTCACCGGGATTGCGATAGGAAAACAGCGTCGCCTCGGTCGCCGGGCACAGCGCCTTGCAGGTCTTCTCGTCGTCGGGAAACCGCGCTGGCACCGTTGCGAACGAAACCGGGAAGTACGCGCCGTCGCAGGTGCGCACGCAGACGGTGCGATAGGTGCCGGACGGCGGACCGAGATCGGCGCCCGGCGCGGTCGGATTGTTGTTGCCGAACAGATTATTCAGGAAGGTGCCGGGGCCTGATTGCTGGACGGCGTTGGCATATTGCGGCCCGCAATTATTCTGCGCGAGCGCGAGCAAGACCGAGCGGCGCTGGTTTTCGTGATCGGATCCGCCGACCCCGCCGGTGCGCAGCCGCTCGAGGCTGTTAGTGATCTGATCCAGATTGCTCCGCATCTGCTGGATCTGGTTGGTGACCGGACCGCATTGCGCCGATTGGCCTTGGAACAGCGAGAAAAACCCGGAACTGTCACAGCCCATACGCTTGGCTTGCTGGGTGACGCGATCGAGCTCGGCCTGCTGCTTGGCCTGGGCATCCTGGTAGCGGCGGATCTGGTCGTCCCTGCTCGGATCGCCGCTGCCGCCGCGGTCGATGGTGGCGAGTTGTGCCTCGAGCCGCGGGCACATCGGATTGACCGGCGGGCCTTGCGAGGGCGGCGGGGGCGGTGCGGCTGGATTCATCTGCGCCACGGCCTGCGACAAGGCACCGGTAGCCAGCGCAAGGCCACCGAGCAGGGCGGCACATGCGAGGATTCTTCCGGGGAGTGCAACGGTCAAATGTTTCGCCATATCCGGCCATTACGAGGAGTTCGGCAGCGGCCCTGGGGCCCACCGCAGACGCGCGCCCCACATACCCGCTTCCCGCGGCAGCGTCACGTCGTTTCCGGGGCACCGATGTGGCAGAAAAGCCCTTTCGCGGCAGACCTTAGCGTTGACAAGTGATGGCGACATATTCGTCGCAACCGCCACGTGCGCAGTTCCCGCCGGCTTTGGGCACCGACCCCGTGATTTCATCCGGATCGACGCGGCGGTACGAGGATGCCTGAGCAAAATCCCGTGACTTGCAATAGGACAGGGCGGCATGGGCGCCGCATTTTTCGCCCCTAGCAAGGCACTGGTCGACGCCGTAGCCGTCGGCCTGGTTGGCGATGATGAATACCTTGGTTTCGGCTGAGGCGCCCGATGCGGCGATGAGAAACAGGCAGGCCAAAAGCGCCGGGAGGGATCGCATGATGCACCGATGAATGAGAGGCGTGCTCCCATCCGATAGACCGAAAAGATTAAGAATGATTAACCAAAAGAGCTTGGTGCTTTGATTTCGTGGTGGAAATCAGTCCCAAAACACCCTCTTGACGCCACGGCCCTGATCGTCCCATGGTGGAACCATGAACGGTCTCCTCGCCATCTGCAGCATTTGCCGCGAGATTATTAGCTAGCGATTCGCTGGCTGAGGCCGTCTTTTCTCACAACGAGATCACTGGACGCCCGGCCGCAAGGGATGGGTTTTTCCATGGAATTGCGCCTCTACGATACGTTGACCAGGGAAAAGCGGCCATTTGCGCCGCTCGATTCCAATAATGTGCGCATGTACGTGTGCGGACCGACGGTCTATGACTTCGCCCATATCGGCAATGCGCGCCCGGTCATCGTGTTCGACGTGCTGTTTCGGCTGCTGCGCCATCGCTATGGCGAGCGTCACGTCACTTACGTCCGCAACATCACCGATGTCGACGACAAGATCAACGATCGCGCCGCGCGGGATTTTCCGGGCCTGCCGTTAAACGAAGCGATCCGCAAAGTGACCGAAGTCACCGAGAAGCAATTCCATGAAGATGTCGACGCGCTCGGCTGCTTGAGGCCGACGGTCGAGCCGCGCGCCACCGAGCATATCGCAGAGATGCGCGTGCTCATCGAGAAATTAGTGGCTGATGGATTTGCCTATGTCGCCGAAGATCACGTGCTGTTTTCACCGCAGGCGATGAACGCTGCGAATTCGGTGCTGCCGCGCTATGGCGCGCTCGCCAATCGCACGCTGGATGAGATGATCGCCGGCGCCCGCGTCGATGTCGCGCCGTACAAGCGCGACGCCACCGACTTCGTGCTGTGGAAACCGGCAAAGCCGGGCGAGCCGTCATGGCCGTCGCCGTCGGGGATTAAGGCTCCCGGGCGTCCGGGCTGGCATATCGAATGCTCGGCGATGGCCTGGAAGCATCTCGGCGAAGAGTTCGACATCCATGGCGGCGGCATTGATCTGGTGTTTCCGCACCACGAGAACGAGCTCGCGCAAAGCAGCTGCGCATTCCACGAAACCCGCATGGCCAATGTCTGGATGCACAACGGCTTTCTGCAGGTCGAAGGCGACAAGATGTCGAAGAGCCTCGGCAACTTTGTCACTATCAGAGAGCTGCTTGCGGATTGGCCGGGCGAAGTGCTGCGGCTCAACATGCTCAAGACGCATTATCGCTCGCCGATCGACTGGACCGTGAAGGGCATGGAAGAGAGCGCCAAGACGCTCGACGACTGGTATGCCCTTGCGGCGGATGCGAAAGGTGGCCAGCCGTCTTCTGTCGTGATCGAGGCGTTGTCCGACGATCTCAACACGGCGCAGATGATTGCCTCGCTCCATGGTCTTCGGAACGCCGCTTCGGAAAACGAGCGGGATCGCAATGAATTCGCCGCTTCCTTGCGGCTCCTTGGATTCCTGTCGGAGACGGCCGCGGCGTGGAAGCAACGCATGCAACAGGCGAGCGGCGTCGATGCCAAACGAGTGGACAGCTTGATCGCCGATCGCACCGCCGCGCGCGCGCGAAAGGATTTTAAGGAATCCGATCGCATCCGCGATGAACTGGCCGCGATGGGCGTCGTCATCAAGGATTCCAAGGACGGCACCACCTGGGAGATCGCGCGATGAGTGCGCGGCGGAGCCTGTGATGGGACAGACCTTGCCAAAACCCGCGTTGCGACCGTACCTCGCGGCGGATACGCCGCTGCTGGCGGCGATTTTTGCGGCGTCGATCCTGGAATTGACCGGCGACGACTACAACGAAGCGCAGCAGGAAGCCTGGGCTGCGACCGTCGAGGACGAAGAAGCGCTCGCAAAGCGGCTCGCCGGCCAGTTGACGCTGATCGCGACGTTACAGAATTCGCCGGTTGGGTTTGCTTCGCTGAAGGGCGCCGACCACATCGACATGCTCTATGTTCACCCAAGCGTTGCGGGGCAGGGCGTGGCGTCGATGCTGTGCGATGCGCTGGAAAAGCTCGCCGGCAGCCGCGGCGCCAAGAGCCTCGTCGTCGATGCCAGCGACACTGCGCTGGATTTTTTCAAGAAGCGCGGCTACGTCGCCAAGCAACGCAACACCGTCGCGGTCAATGGCGAGTGGCTTGCCAACACCACGATGCAGAAGAAGCTTGGCGACAATGCTGCGCCGGGAGTTCCGACATGAGCCGCGAACGCCTCTATCTGTTCGACACGACGCTGCGTGACGGCGCCCAGACCAATGGCGTCGACTTCACTTTGCATGACAAGCGGATTATCGCGCAGATGCTGGATGAGCTCGGCATCGACTATGTCGAGGGCGGCTATCCCGGCGCCAATCCGGCCGACACCGAATTCTTTGCCGAGAAACCGAAATTCGATCACGCCCGCTTCACCGCCTTCGGCATGACGCGGCGCGCCGGCCGCTCGGCTTCCAACGACCCGGGCCTTGCCGGTTTGCTCGAGGCGAAGGCGGATGCGATCTGCTTTGTCGCGAAATCCTCGGCCTATCAGGTGCGGGTGGCGCTCGAGACCACGAATGAGGAAAACCTCGCCTCGATCCGCGACAGCGTGGCTGCTGCGAAAGCCGCGGGACGCGAGGTGATGCTCGACTGCGAACATTTTTTTGATGGGTACAAGGAGAATCCGGAGTTCGCGCTGGCCTGCGCGAAAGCGGCCCATGATTCCGGTGCGCGCTGGGTGGTGTTGTGCGACACCAATGGCGGCACCATGCCGCATGAGGTGGAAACCATCGTCGCCGAAGTGACGAAGCATATTCCCGGCGATCACGTCGGCATTCACGCCCATAACGACACCGAACAGGCGGTCGCCAATTCGCTCGCGGCGGTCCGCGCCGGCGCGCGCCAGATCCAGGGCACGCTGAATGGGCTTGGTGAGCGCTGCGGCAACGCCAATCTCTGTTCGCTGATCCCGACCTTGCGGCTGAAGCGCGAATTTGCCGAGGCCTTCGAGATCGGCGTGTCCGAGGGCAAGATGGCGACCTTGATGAAGGTGTCGCGCACGCTCGACAATATGCTGAACCGCGCGCCGAACCGCCACGCGGCTTACGTCGGCGAAAGCGCGTTCGTGACCAAGACCGGCATTCATGCCTCCGCGGTGCTGAAGGATCCGCAGACCTATGAGCATGTCGCGCCGGAAGCGGTCGGTAACCATCGCAAGGTGCTGGTATCCGACCAGGCCGGCCGCTCCAACGTGATCGCCGAGCTCGATCGCGCCGGCATCCCCTACGACAAGAACGACCCGAAGCTGGCGCGTCTGGTCGAGGAACTGAAGGAGCGCGAGGCCGCGGGCTTCGCCTACGAGTCGGCGAACGCTTCGTTCGACCTGCTGGCGCGACGCACGCTTGGAAAAGTGCCGGAATATTTCCGGGTCGAGCAGTTCGATGTCAATGTCGAGCAGCGCTACAACGCCAACGGCCAGCGCGTCACCGTGGCGATGGCCGTGGTGAAGGTCGACGTCGCCGGCGAACGGCTGATCTCGGCGGCGGAAGGCAACGGCCCGGTCAATGCGCTCGACGTCGCGCTTCGCAAGGACCTCGGCAAATACCAGAAATACATCGAAGGGCTGAAGCTGATCGATTATCGCGTGCGTATCCTCAACGGCGGCACGGAAGCTATTACGCGCGTCCTGATCGAGAGCGAGGACGAGAATGGCGAGAGCTGGACCACGGTCGGGGTGTCGCCGAACATCATCGACGCCTCGTTTCAGGCGCTGATGGATTCGGTGATCTACAAGCTCGTGAAATCCGGCGCGCCGGCTTAAAAGCTAAACGCCGTCATTGCGAGCGGAGCGAAACAATCCAGAAATCGATCCGCAGAGACACTCTGGATTGCTTCGTCGCTTCGCTCCTCGCAATGACGGCAAACGTCAAGGGTAGCTGCAAATGATCGACCACATCTCCGTCGGCGTCAGCGACCTCGAACGCTCCGCGCGTTTTTACGGGCCGACGCTGGCAACGCTCGGGCTGACGCGCCTGGTGACGCGACCGGCCACCATCGGCTTCGGCAAGACCTATCCGGAATTCTGGATCAATTTGCGCGAGGGCATGGCACGGGTAGAGGAGGGCAGCGGCACCCACATCTGTCTTCGCGCGAGATCGACCGCGGAGGTCGACGCCTTCCACGCCGCGGCGCTGAGTGCCGGTGGCCTGTCCGACGGCGCCCCTAGCCTGCGGCCGCATGATCGCGTGCGTTATTACGCAGCCTTCGTCACCGATCCCGACGGCAATCGCATCGAGGCGGTGACGTTTCCAACGGAGTGATCCCGAAAGCTAAAGCTTTCGTGCGACCTCGGCGGCGAGCTCTCGGGTGCCCTCGGGCGCGCGGGAGGCGGCGGCGCGAAGCCGCGGCAGGATGTCCTCGACCCGCTCGGCCTTTAAAATTTCGATCGACAGGCTTTGACGGATGAATTGGGTGGCGCGCATATGCGCGAGCAGGGCAAGCAGCGGCTCCCAGAAGCCGTCAATATTGGCAAGCAGCACCGGCTTGGTGTGACGGCCGAGCTGCTGCCAGGTCAACTGCTCGACCAGTTCCTCCAGCGTGCCGATGCCGCCGGGCAGGGCTACGAACGCATCCGAGCGTTCGAACATCAGCCGCTTGCGCTCGTGCATGTCGGGCGTGACGACCATCTCCTGCACGCGCGTGAGCGCGTTTTCGCGCACGGTGAGAAAATCCGGGATGATGCCGGTCACGCTGCCGCCGTGGTCGAGCACGGAGGTTGCGACCGCGCCCATCATGCCGAGCGATCCGCCGCCATAGACGAGACGGATTCCGTTCTCGGCAAAAGCCTTTCCTAAGGCTTTGGCACTTGCGATGAAGTGGGGATTTGTGCCCGGGCCGGAGCCGCAATAGACACAGACAGTTCGAATATTATCCATTCCGGCCATGTGGCACTGCAACGTAAGGGCGTCAAGCGGGTGATTCGCCAAGATATGGAAATCTATCCGTAAATGGCGGCAAATCGCGAAAGAATTGCGCTTCGCGAGGGTGCGCCTGACAATTAAACACTCTATATGACGGGGCGAATATCGATGAAAAAAGCAGCAAAGCGCGCAAAAGCTGGTCTCCCAGGCTCCCATTGATGGCCCACATTGATTCTTCCCAAGGCGCCGAGGAAGCGCTGACCTCCAGCAGATCGATTGAACAGGCGACCCTGGTCGGCACGCTGGCGCATCTGTGGCCCTACATCTGGCCGAGCGATCGCGCTGACCTGAAGATGCGCGTGGTCTGGTCGGTGGTGCTGCTGCTGATCGCAAAACTCGCGACCCTGGCGGTGCCGTTCACCTTCAAATGGGCGACCGATGCGTTGTCCGGCAAGGGCAGCGCTCCCGTCGAGCCGTCGAACTGGATGGTGTGGGTGGTCGCCTCGCCGCTGCTGATGGTCGCAAGCTATGGCGCCTTGCGCGTGGTGATGGCGGTGCTGACCCAATGGCGCGACGGCATTTTCGCGCGGGTGGCGATGCATGCGGTGCGCAAGCTCGCCTACATCACCTTCGTCCATATGCACGAATTGTCGTTGCGCTTCCACCTGGAACGCAAGACCGGAGGCTTGACGCGCGTGCTGGAACGCGGCCGCAACGGTATCGAAACCATCGTGCGGATGGTGATCCTGCAGCTGGTGCCGACCATCGTCGAGGTTTCGCTGTTGATGGCCGTGCTGCTGTGGCAGTTCGACTGGCGCTACGTGCTGGCCACGCTGACCACCGTCGTGATCTTCATGTACTTCACCTATGCCGCAACGGAGTGGCGGATCGCCATCCGCCGCAAGATGAACGATTCCGATACCGAGGCAAATACCAAGGCGATCGACTCGCTATTGAACTACGAGACCGTCAAATATTTCGGCGCCGAGGAGCGCGAAGCCACACGCTACGACCGATCGATGCAGCGCTACGAGCAGGCGAGCGTCAAGACCTATACCTCGCTGGCACTTCTCAACACCGGGCAGGCGGCGATCTTCACCGCGGGTCTTACGGCAACCATGATGATGTGCGCGTTCGGCGTGCGGAGCGGACGCAATACGGTCGGTGATTTCGTCCTTATCAACGCCATGATGATCCAGCTCTACCAGCCGCTGAATTTCATGGGCATGGTCTATCGCGAGATCAAGCAAGCGATCATCGACATCGAGAAGATGTTCAACGTGCTGGAGCGCGCCCCGGAAATCACGGACATTCCGGGCGCGAGGCCCTTGGTCATCACGGCAGGCAATGTGCGTTTTGAGGACGTGCGCTTCGCCTACGAGCCGGAGCGCGAGATCCTGAAAGGTCTCAGTTTCGAGGTGCCGGCCGGCAAGACGGTCGCCATCGTCGGGCCGTCCGGCGCCGGCAAATCGACCATCTCGCGGCTGTTGTTCCGTCTCTATGACATCTCCGGCGGCAAGATCCTGATCGACGGCCAGGATATCCGCAACGTCACGCAGGTCTCGTTGCGGGCATCGATCGGCATGGTGCCGCAGGATACCGTGCTGTTCAACGACACCATCCGTTACAACATCCGCTATGGCCGCTGGGATGCCAGCGACGCCGAGGTCGAGCAGGCGGCACAGCTCGCGCAGATCGATCCTCTGATCCGCATGGCGCCGATGGGTTACGAGACCCAGGTCGGCGAACGCGGCCTCAAACTGTCGGGCGGCGAGAAACAGCGCGTCGCGATCGCGCGCACGGTGTTGAAGGCGCCGCCGATCCTGGTGCTCGACGAGGCGACCTCCGCACTCGACAGCCATACCGAACACGAGATTCAGGAGGCGCTCGATCGCGTCTCGCGCAATCGCACCTCGCTGGTGATCGCGCACCGGCTCTCCACCATTGTCAGCGCCGACGAGATCATTGTGCTCGATCAGGGCCGCATCGCCGAGCGCGGAACCCATGGAGAGCTTTTGGCAATGAACGGGCTTTATGCCAGTATGTGGAACAGGCAGCGCGAGGCGGAAGAGGCGCGCGAGCGGCTCGCCCAGATCGACGACGAGAACGACGCGCCGAACCGCGAGCCGCCGGCGGTCATTGATCCGCTCGCGACCGCCGCGGAGTAATAGCGATGTCGATTGCCAATTCCATCCGCGCCCAGATCCCGCCGATCCACCCCGAAGGCTATCCGTTCATCGGCGGCTTCGCGCTGGCGAGCCTGATCCTGTTCTGGATCTGGACTCCGCTCGGCTGGATCGGCACCGTGCTGACCATCTGGTGCGCGCTGTTCTTCCGCGATCCGGTACGGGTAACGCCGATGCGCGACGGCATCGTGGTGGCGCCGGCCGATGGGCGGATCTCCAAGATCGCCGAGGTGCTGCCGCCCGCCGAGCTCGGCCTTGGCGACCGGCCGCTGCCGCGCATCTCGATCTTCATGAGCGTGTTCAACTGCCATGTGAACCGCAGTCCGGTGGCAGGGCGGATCGACCGGATCGCGTATCGGCCGGGCACCTTCATCAACGCCGAACTCGACAAGGCGAGCGAAGACAATGAGCGCAACTCGCTGGTGATCTCGACGCCCAATGGCCGCGTCGGCGTGATCCAGATCGCAGGCCTCGTGGCGCGGCGGATCGTCTCGTTCGTCCGCGAGGGGCAGACGATCGGCACCGGCGAGCGTTTCGGGTTGATCCGTTTTGGCTCGCGGCTTGACGTGTTTCTGCCTGAGGGCACCAAACCGCTGGTGTCCGAAGGACAGACCGCGGTCGCCGGCGAGACCATTTTGGCCGATTTCAGGCTGAGCGAGGCCGGCCGGACCTATAGGGCCGATTAACTATCCGAAAGGTCGCGTCCGCAGACGATCCGCCGCAATGGCGCAAGGTCGCCGCGCTTGCTATATCTGGGCGAGCCATGATGCCATTCGATCCCAAATCCATGGAAATGCGCCGCCGCCGGTTTCGCCCGATCCCGGTGCGGATGCTGCTGCCGAACGTCATCACGCTGCTCGCGATCTGCGCCGGTCTGACCGCGATCCGTCTTTCCACCGAAGGGCGGATGGAGCTTGCGGTCGCCGCAATCGTGTTCGCCGCCGTGCTCGACGGCATCGATGGCCGCGTCGCGCGCATGATCAAGGGCCAGTCGAAATTCGGCGCGGAGCTCGACAGCCTCGCCGATTTCGTCAATTTCGGTGTCGCACCGGGATTGATCCTCTACTTCTGGCAGTTGCATGAACTGAACAATGGCGGCTGGATCGCGGCCATGGTGTTTGCGATCTCCGGCGGGCTTCGGCTCGCACGCTTCAACGCCACCATGGACGATCCGAACAAGCCCGCCTTTGCCACGAACTTTTTCACCGGCGTTCCCGCGCCCGCCGGCGCGATCACGGTGCTGCTTCCGATTTACCTTGCCTTTCTCGGCCTGCCGAAACCGCCGGCCACACTGACCGCGCTCTATACGCTCCTGGTGGCGTTCCTGATGGTGTCACGGCTGCCGGTGTTTTCCGGCAAGACCATCCGCATGCGCGTGCCGCCGGAAATGGTGCTGCCGGTTTTCGTCTCGGTGATCTTCTTCATCGCGCTTCTGATCGGCTATCCCTGGCACATTCTCTCCGCGGGGTCTGTGCTCTATCTGCTGAGCCTGCCTCTGGGGTGGAAGTCCTATCGCGACCAGGCGCGGGCGCTGGCTGCGTCGACGGCGACACCGGCTGGTACCGTGGCTGCAAATCCGGCGCCGCCCTTTGCGCCGGCCACCCCGGACACGCCCGAGGACGATCGGCCGGAACGGCTGCATTAAGCGGCAATCCCTTTCTTGAAATATCTGCCATGAGCGATCCGCGAGTTGGGTTAAACCCCAATCTCGGCTATACGGCCGTTGAGACGCGGCTTTGAAGAAACAGCCGGGGCAAAACATCAGGAGAGAACGCCGTGACGACATCCGGTCCGCTACCCCCATCGCTGCTTGAAGCATTGACGCGCTACGACACGCCGACGATCTGTAATGCGATGGAGATCGTCGCGCCGGAGCGGCGGCTGATCGGCTACACCACCAAGCCGCTGGTGTGTCCGTTTCCGGATTTGCCGCCGATGGTCGGATATGCGCGCACGGTGACGATCCGCTCGGTGCTGCAATCCGGCCTGCCGGCCGCCGAGCAGGCCAGGCGGCGGATCGCCTATTACGAATATGTCGGCACCGGTTTTGGTCCGCGCATCACCGTGATCCAGGACATCGACGGCGCCGACGTCGGCTACGGCGCGTTCTGGGGTGAAGTACAAAGCAACGTGCACAAGGCGCTCGGCTGTCTCGGCGTCATCACCGACGGCTCGATCCGCGATATCCCGCAATGGGCGCCGGGTTTTCAGGCATTGGCCGGCTCGATCGGACCGTCGCACGCCTGGGTCCACGCCGAAAGCTTCGGCGGCGAAGTGCGCGTTGCCGGCATGACGGTGCGATCCGACGATCTCATCCATGCCGATCGCCATGGCGCGATCGTGATTCCGGCCGACATTGCCGCCAAGCTGCCTGATGCGGCCGAGCTCTGCGGCCGGCGTGAGACGCCGATTCTCGAGATCGCGCGAGCCAAAGATTTTTCGCTCGAGAAGCTGAAGGAGGCGCTCAAGCGATCGGCGGAAATTCACTGATGGTTTGAGGACGCATCGCGATGGATGTGAGCGGCAAGACGATCCTGATCACGGGCTCGACCGATGGCGTCGGCCGCTACGTCGCCCGTCAACTCGCCGGGCGTGGCGCCAGGGTGTTGATCCACGGCCGCGATGCCGCGCGCGCCAAGGCGCTTGCCGACGACATCACGCGCGGCGGGCACGCCGCGCCGACCTTCTATCAGGCCGACCTGTCGTCGCTCGCAGACGTGCGCCAGCTTGCAGGCGCCGTGACCAGCGATCACAAGCGGCTCGACGTCTTCATCAGCAATGCCGGGATCGGCTCGCAGAACGGCGGAGCGGGACGGCAAACCAGCGCCGACAGCCACGAATTGCGGTTCGCGGTGAACTATCTTTCTGGATTCCTGCTCGCTCATCTGTTGCTGCCGCTGATCAGGGAAGCCGCGCCTTCGCGCATCGTCAATGTC
>Ga0070717_10001452_pt1 | contig 16353 bp, 21 predicted proteins | sample LARL113metaG_FD_71366 | JGI IMG/M metagenome (GOLD analysis project Ga0070717, IMG submission 71366) | Corn, switchgrass and miscanthus rhizosphere microbial communities from Kellogg Biological Station, Michigan, USA - LAR L11-3 metaG | ecosystem: Host-associated > Plants > Roots > Rhizosphere ... | reverse complement strand
GCGGAGCGCGTCGGCGGCCTCGCCGTCACGTCCGGCCCGCCGCAGCGCCTCGGCTCTGGTGGCGTGGAACAGGTGGTAGGCCGGCAGGTCGATCTCGTCGAGGGCGTCGAGGGCGGCCGCCGGGCCACGGTGCTCCATCACCGCGATCGCCCGGTTGAGCGCGACAACGGCGTTGGGGCACAGTCGCTGCAGGTGGTCGTAGAGGGTGACGATCTGCGCCCAGTCGGTGACGGCCGCCGTCGACGCGTCGGCGTGGACAGCGGCGATGGCGGCCTGGACCTGGTAGGGCCCCGGCCGGTTCTGGCCGATACAGCCGCGCAGGAGTTCGTGGCCTTCGGCGATGAGCACGCGGTCCCACCGTGACCGGTCCTGGTCTGCGAGGCGGACGAGTTCGCCGTGCTCGCCGAGCCGGGCCGGCGCACGGGCCTCGGTCAGCAGCATCAGGGCCAGGAGCCCGGCGGCTTCGGGCTCGCCGGGGACCAGGGCAGCGAGGGTGCGTCCGATGCGGATCGCCTCGCTGGTGAGGGCCGGGCGGAGCAGGTCGTCACCGGCGCTCGCCGAGTGGCCCTCGGTGTAGATGAGGTAGATGGTGGCCAGCACCGGCCCGAGCCGCTGGTGGAGCTCGGACGCCGCGGGTATCCGGTAGGCCATGTGGGTGTCGCGGATCTTCCGCTTTGCCCGGCTCAGCCGCTGCCCGATGGCAGGCGGGGGCACCAGGAAGGCACGGGCGATCTCGGCCGTGGCCAGCCCGCCCAGCAGCCGCAGCGTCAGCGCGACCTGGGCATCGGCACCGAGCGCGGGATGGCAGCACAGGAAGATGAGGCGGAGCTGGTCGTCCGGCACCGTGTCGAGGTCACCGAGGTCGGCCGGGGGATCGGGCGCGGGGTCATGCAGTGTCATCGCTTCGCGCTCCCGGGCGTGACGCGTCGATTCGCGGCGCAGGCGATCGATCGCCCGGTTGCGCGCCGTGGTGGTGATCCAGCCGCCGGGATTGGGCGGCACGCCGTCAGCCGGCCACCGGTCGGCGGCGACGGCGAACGCATCGGCGACCGCGTCCTCGGCCTGGTCGATGTCGCCCAGGACACGCACCAGCGTGGCCGTGCACCGGCCGGCTTCCCGCCGGTAGATAGCGGCGAACTCGTCCGGGTCGAGGCTCACGCAGGCGGCGCGCCGAGGAAGGGCCGGACCTCGACCGGCCACAGGCAGGCCTCGGATCCCTTGCGGGCCCACTCCAGGGCCTCGTCGAGATCGGCGGCCTCGATCACGGTGAACCCGCCGATCTGCTCCTTGGCCTCCGCGTACGGGCCGTCGGTCATCGACACCTCGCCGCCGGCCGCGCGGACGACGGTGGCCGAGGAGGCATCGGTGAGGGCGCCGAAGAAGACCCACGCGCCGGCTGCCTTCATCTCCTCCTGCACGGCGGCGACGCGAGCCATGATCATCTGAGCCTGCCCGGGTGAGGGTGGCTCGGCGCCTTCCTCCTGGAAGACCGACAGCAGGTACTGCGGCATCACAGGTCCAGGCCGAGGGCGGCGACGGGGGTGGTGACCGTCATCTGCGGCGGCGCCGCGACCAGCGGTCCGAACGCTGACATGGCCGCCTGCATCGCCTCGCTCTGGCCGTGGCCGCGCATCGACGCCTCGTCGGCCATCAGGGCGAAGAACCAGAAGGCGTTGTCCGCGCCGCGGTGGTAGGAGTAGATCTCGACCCCTGGTTCGCCGCTGGCCGCCTTGACCATCGCGGCTAGCACCGCCTCCATCTCCTCGGCCTTGCCGTCCTGGCACGTGAACGAGCCCATCATCGAAACCTTGCTCATGGTCGTCCTCCTCCGCGGCCAGGGCCGCATCAACATGCCGGCCTCGTGCCGACATCAATACCACGAACCGCCGGGCCGATTTCGACACACGCCCCCGTGATCTCTTTCGCGCAATTGCGGATCTGATGACCGAGATCCTCGCGCAGCACTCCACCTCGCGGTCCGGATCGCGGGCCTCGTCCAGCCACTGGCCAGGATCAGGCTGCCGGCGGGAACCTGAGCATCGAGTTCACGGGCGATGCTCCCGACGATGATCAGCCCCGGCTTGGCGCCTGGCGTGAACTGCGGGCCGCAGACCCGGCCGCGGTGACGCGCAGCGTGCTGCACGCTGGCCTTACCCAGGTCATGCACCCGGGTCACCCGTACTACTTTATGGTGCCACGCGGTCAGGTATTCACCATCGCCCCGGTCAGCTGAAGCCCTCGGCGGCAGGGCGGCACGTGGCGGGATTGCGGAGAACGGCTCGCGTCGCTGCCAGTTCCGTTCCTGCCGTGTCGCGATGCCTACCTGACCGTGGGGGCCTGCCGGGTAGGGAGGTTCCCGGTCCCGGCCGGGCGGGATTGCCGGCTGGCCCCGGTGGTGATGACCGGGGTGCGCTGGTGGCCGGGGGCGGGGTCCTCGGCGAGGGCGAGGATGTGCCAGGCCACGTCGGCGCGGGAGATGGTCTTCATCCTGAACCGGTCGCTGGCCTGGACGTGCGCGGTGAGCGGGCCGTCGGTCAGCTTGACGGGCCGCAGCGCGTACCAGTCGAGCCCGCTGGCGGCTAGTTCGTCCTCCATCGCGCGGAGGTCCTGGCCGACGCGGCCGAGGTTGGGGGCGACGACGGTGCGGAAGAAGCGGAACAGCAGCCGTGGCCCGGCGCCCATGACGTTATCGGCGGGTCCCATGCTGGCGGTGCTGACCGCGATCAGCCGGGCGGGCGCGGCAGCGTCCTTCATCGCGGCGATGAGGATGCGGGCCAGCCGCTGATGCAAGTCGGGCGGCGAGGTCATCGCGGTCCGGGGGTTGTGGCGGCTGGCGAAGTTCGGGCCCACGGCGGCGACAACCACGTCGGCGCCGCGGATGGCTTCGACGGCGAAGCCGGGGTCGAAGATGTGCTCATTGATGATGATCTCGGCCTGGGCAGGTGGCTGGTCGTGCGGTGGGGTGCGGTAGATGGCTCGGACCTGATGGCCGCGCTGGGCGGCGAGGCTGACGACGTGGGTGCCGATGCCGCCGGATGCTCCGAAGACAGTGATGTTCATGGTCAAGTGCTCCTGTTCGTCAAGGCCGGGGCCAGGCCCGGCGCCGTGGGGTTGGACGGGGTCATTTGCAGGCGTGTTTCCTGGCGCTTGCCGGGTCCGCGTGCGGGCTTGGATGCGGTTTTAGTCGGTCAGTTCCGGTGCGGGGATCCGGTCGTGGCTGGCGGGGAGGTGATCGGGATGCACTGTCGGCTCGCCGCGGGTGTTGGTGGCGCGCAGCCCGATGACGGCGGCGGCGAGCAGGAAGAACGCGCAGGCCAGCAGCGCGTGCTGGAAACCGCCGGTGAGCGCGGCGGCCCCGGGGACACCTGCGGCGAGCAGGGTGCTGGTGCGCGCGGTGGCGATGGCGGAGAAGATCGCCAGGCCGAGCGCGGTGCCGAGCTGCTGGGAGGTCGACAGCAGGCCGGCGGCGAGCCCGGCCTGGCCGGCCGGGACGCCGGCATTGGCGGCGGTGGTGACGGCGACCAGCACGGCGCCCAGCCCGACCGCCATGATGACCAGCCCGGGCAGCAGGCTGGCGGGGTAGGTGCCGTGGACGGGGATGCGGGACAGATACCAGATCCCGGCGGCGGCGATGAGCGAGCCGGCGACGATGACGGGGCGGGTGCCGGTACGGGCGAACAGCCGGGAGGAGATGCCCGCGGCGACCGCGATGCCGGCGGTGACGGGCAGGTAGGCCGAGCCGCCCCGGATGGGCGTGTAGCCGAGGACGTTTTGCATGTAGAGGGTGAGGAAGAAGAACACCGATACGAACCCGGCGAAGGCGATCATCTGGGTGACGTTGGCGGCGGCCAGGCCCCGGGTGCGGAAGATGGAGAAGGGGAAGAGCGGGTCGCGGCGGCGCAGCTCGGTGAGGGTGAAGGCGGCGAGCACGGCGCCCGCGGCGGCGAGCTCCCCGATCGTATGAGCGCTGTCCCAGCCCTGCTGCGGCGCCCGCACCAGGGCGTAGATCAGCAGCAGCATGCCGCCGGTGGCCAGGATCGCGCCGGGGATGTCGAAGTCCGCCGGGCGGGCGCGGTGCCGCTCCCGCGGGAGGAGGCGGGCGGCGCCGGCCAGGATCAGCGCGCAGACCGGCAGGTTGACGAACAGCACCCACCGCCAGCCGGGACCCTGCGACAGCACGCCGCCCAGGAACACGCCCGCAGCGGCGGCCAGCCCGGAGATCGCACCCCAGGCGCCGAGCGCCCGGCTGCGGTCGTTGCCCTGGCTGAACGTAGTGGTCAGGATCGACAGCCCCGCCGGGGCCATCATCGCCGCGCCCGCGCCCTGCCCGAGCCGCGCGGCGACCAGCATGCCCGCATCTGCGGCCAGGCCGCCGGCCAGCGAGCAGGCCGCGAACAACGTGGTGCCGATGGTCAGCAGCCGCCGCCGGCCGAGCAGGTCGGCGGCCCGTCCGCCGAGCAGCAGCAGCCCCCCGTAGGTGAGCAGGTAGCCGGACAGGACCCATTGCAGGTTCTGCGCCGAGAAGCCCAGGTCCCGCCGGATCGACGGCAGCGCGACGTTCATGATCGAGGAGTCGGCGACGTCGAGGAACTGAACCGCGCACAACAGCAGCAGCGTGAGCCTGCCACGACGGGTCGCCAGGAAGGAACCGTGCTGGGTGGTCACTAGATGAGCCTCCGAAACTGTACCGATTAGTACAGTCTTGAGGCTAGCAGCAAGTGGACCAGTTAGTACAGACTTAGCTCAGGTACGTTCGCAGCCGCGCGAGCCCCGCTTCCACCGCGATATGCAAAGACGCCGGGTCCTTGCGCGTCTGGCTCAGCACCATTCCCCCCTCGATGCCCGCCAGCAGCGCCGTGGCCAGCAGGGCGGGGGAGGCGTCCGCACGCAGCTCCCCTCGCTCCCGCATCCGTTCCAGCGCGCCCGCGAACAGCTGCTCCCAGGCGTCGAACGCCGCGGCAGCCTGCAGCCGTGCCCCCTCGTTGCGCTCGCCCACCTCGGCCGCCAGCGACCCGATCGGGCACCCCGGCAGGCCCATCTGCTCAAACCCCGCCACGAAACCCGCCAGCGCCTGCTCCAGCCCTGCCAGCGACGCCACGGTCCCCAGCGCCTGGGTCAGCCCGGCCAGCACCTGCGCGCAGCGGAGCCCCACCGCCGCCTCCACCAGCTCGTCGCGGCCACGGAAATAGTGGTAGAGCTGGCTCTTGCCCGCCCCCGCGGCCGCCAGCACCTCATCCAGGCTCGTCCCCGCCACCCCGCGCTCGGCGAACAACTCCGCGGCGCGCTCCACGATCCGCTCCCGGCTGGCGCGCCCGCGCCCGGTTCTCGGCTCACCCGGCATGCGCCCATGCTAGCCGGGAACTGTACCAGGCAGTCCAGGATGCGGCCGGGGCGGTAACAACGGCCTACCGCTGTGCAGCGGTTCGCCCGGCATCACCCGTCGGCACGGAACGAGGCGGTGAGTCTGGCCGCCGCCCAGCTGGTCATCGCCCGCGAGCTGGGTTTCTCGAACTGGCCCCGGCTCAAAGCCGCCATCGACGACGCGGCTTCCGGCCGGGGGGTGCCGGCGGTCGTGGCCGCCTCGGTCGAGGGCCGCTTGCGGCAGGCCAGCGACATCTTGCGTGCCGATCCGGGTATCGCCGGCCGTAGCCTGCTGGCCGCGACCGTACTTGGCGACGCCGATGCCGTGCGGGAGATGCTCGCCGCAGACCCCGAGGCGGCGGTGGCCATTGACGACGAACGCGGCTGGCCGCCGGTGCTGTACGCGTGCTACTCCCGCTGGCATCAGATCGACCCCGGCCGCGCTCCCGGTATGGCCGAGGTGGTCCGCCTCCTGCTACGCGCCGGCGCCAGCCCGGACACCAACGACGGGGGGCGCCCCCGCTACCGCTCCGCGCTGAAGGGATCGGTGGAGGTCAACAACCCCGATATCACCGAGGCGCTGCTCGACGCCGGCGCCAGCCCCGACCCGGGCCAGCCCATCGGTGAGGCAGTCGGTCATCGCGACCACCGGTGCCTGCGGCTGCTGCTTTCCCACGGCGCCCGGGTGGCGGGAACGTGGGCCCTCGGTGCCGCCGTGCACAACGACGATCCCATTGCGATGTCGCTGCTCCTGGGTGCCCTCCCGGCGGGCGCAGGCGAGGCCGCCGACATGGCGACCCAGGCGCTGCCGGAGGCTGCAGCCGATGCCTCCCTGCCCGTGGTCGCCGCCCTCCTCGACGCCGGAGCAGACCCCAATGCCAGCGGTGAAGGCGGCGTGTCGGCGCTGCGCCTGGCAGTCCGGGCCGGCAAGGACGACACCGCGGCACGGCTGCGAGCCTCCGGCGCCGAGGACAGCACCGACACCGACCGGTTCATCGGCGCGTGCCTGAGCGCCGACCGCGAGGCAGCCGGGCGGCTTCTCGCTGACCACCCTGACCTGCCAGGCCGTCTGACCGACGAGGACCGGGCAGTGATCGTCGATGCCGCCGCCTTCCGGCCGGCTGACACGCTTGCACTCATGCTCGACCTCGGCAGCTCTACCAGGTCTTCACCATCTCGGGCGCTCAGATCATCGACATCCGCGGCTACCCAGACCGCCGCGGCGCACTCGCCCGCACGTGAAACGCGAGCGTGCGAGGAGCGCCCGCAGTTGGCAGGTCACCACTGGTTCTCGCCCACCGGCGCCCACGGCCGCGACGGCGCCGAGTACGTTGCGTAAGTGCCGCCTACATCCCGCACGACAGGAGGTGTCCGCTTCCCCGGAACACCGACCGCCAGCCTCGGCGCTGGTCAGGAGGGCTGATCGCCGCTCTTGGCCGCCTGGCCGGTGATGTAAAACGAGACGGGGGTGCGGGTCTCGGGGAACAGGAAACGGTCGAGCCGGCGGATGGTGAAGCCGGCCCGCTTGATCGCCATGGCGGTGTCGCGGCTGAGGTGGCAGCCGCCGATCAGGTGCGGCCATATCGTGGCGTCGAGGGCGCGCTGGATGCGGGCGAGGCCGGCGGTGTCGGCGCGGACGTGCTCGAGGAAGCACAGCACGCCGCCGGGCTTGAGCACGCGGCGGATCTCGGCCAGTGCCGCGTCCTGGTCGGGGACGGTGCACAGCACGAACGTGACGACGGCGGCGTCGAAGCTGGCGTCCGCCACGGGCAGCGCGCTGGCCAGGCCGTCGGTGACCGTGACGGGGACGGGCGCGGTGCGGGCGGCGGCCGCCGCGATCTGCCGCAGCAAGGGTTCGGGCTCGACCGCTGTCACGTGGTCGACGGCGGGGGGATAGTGGCCGAAGCTGGCCCCGGTGCCCGTGCCTATGTCGATGACCTGCCCGGTCAGCGCGGCCAGCAGCGGCGTGCGGCGGGCGGCCATCCCGCCGTCTTCCAGGGCCTGGCTGAGCCGGGGGAAGATCCGGGCGAAGACCGGGTGGCTGACGCGCGCCGCTCCTATCCCCGGATCGGCGTGCCGTGCGGTCACGTCGGGCATACTGGCCTCCCTGGTGGATCTTCCTCTGCCGCCGGCCGCCCGGTCACCGGCATGTCCCACGTCCGGCTGTCGCCGATCCCGGCGTGGGCGAACAGCACCGCCAGGCCGCTGCCTGCCCGGGTCCGCTGACGGCGCCGGGAACCGTCACATGTGACCGGCCGGCCGCGGCGCGCCCGAGCCCGGTGGCCCTCCTGCTCATACGGTGCCGCCGAGCAGCGGGCCGAAGTTGCGCCGCCCCCGCTCCACGGCGGCGTCCTGGTCGAGGATCTGGCCGTCGATATCGCCCCGGGCGGCAAGGTAGGCTCGTGCGCTGTCGCGGCTGGCGTGGAAGATCGTGTTGGGGCACATCACCTCCCAGGATCCGCAGTCGGTGCCGCAGCCGCGGGTGCTCGCGAAGACGACGACGGCCGTGGCCGGGGTCCACCGCCACTGACCGCCGCGGACCGATACCACGACCGGGGCGCCGTCGCGGGGGTCGACAGCGGTGATCCGGCCGTCCCGCCCGGCCATGGCCGGGATGCCGAGAGCGTCGATCGCGCACATCGCATACACGGCCGGGAAGCCGTCGAGCTCGACCTGCTGGCGGGTGGGCGTGCCGGAGAACGGGTAAGCGACACTGACCACGCCGTTGGCGGCATGGACGAGGTCGGCGGCCTCCAGTTCAGCCAGCGCGGAGCCGCTGAGGCCCAGGCCCGCGGCGGCACCGGCGACCCAGCCGGCGGCCGGCGGGGCGCCGGTCTGCAGGAACCGGCGCAGCACCACCCGGTGCAGCTCGCGCAACGGTCCGGGCAGCGCTGCCTGGCGGCTGGCGCTGCCGATCCAGGCGCTCCGCGCCACGGCGGCCGGGTGGTCCTCGTCCAGCCTCATGACGCAGCCCCGGCACCGGGCAGCGAAGGCACATCCCCTGGGAACGACGGTGGCTGGCGGCGGGCTGCCAGGATCCAGTAGATGCCGTAGGCGATCCCGGCCGGCGGGAATGCGAACAGCAGGCACAGCAGCAGGCACAGGCTGAGGTGCATGCTGGCCCCGGGCCCGGGATCCACGACGGGCAGGTCCGCGACGGGCGGACGGCCGTATGCGGTCGCGTCCGCCGGCACCGCACCGGGCAGGTCGCTGGTCAGGCCGGACAGGTCCGCGCGGGTCTTCGCGGCGTAGGCCGCGCCGGTCCGCTGGTCGAGTTCGGCGCGGGTCAGGCGGCCCTCGGCATAGGCCACGCGGAGGATCTCGGTGGCCTGGTCCCGTTCGGCGTCCGAGGCCCGGACCGCCGGTTCGCCAGAGGTGGCCTGGGCTTGGCTCATGTGCCGTCTCCTTTCTTCTGTGTATCGCCCCGGTGTTCGCCGGGGCCTGCCCCGCCGGCGTCGGCCAGGGCGGCCATCGCGGCGTCCAGGCAGAACGAGCCGGGCGCGGTGTGCCACTGGGACATCAGCCCGTACAGGCCCGCGGTGAACAGCCGCGCCCGCAGCGCCGGGTCAGTACCCGCGGGCCACTGCCCGGCGGCGATGCCGGCCTGGAACAGGCCGGTGAGCTGGTCGAGGCTCGCAGCGTTGGCGGCCCGGACCTTGGCGGCGATGGCGGGCTCGTAGGCGGCCAGCGTGGTGGCCTCCATGAGCACCCGGCAGGTCTGCGGGTTGCCGGTGACGTGGGCGGCGATGGCCGACGCCACCGCCGCCAGAACCGTGCGCGGGGACCGGCGCGCGGGCTCTGCCAGCCCGCCGATAGCCGCGTCGACCCGGGCGGCCAGGCCGCAGTCCCACTCCTCGTACAGCGCGATGAACAGCGCCTCCTTGCCCGGGAAGTACAGGTACGGGGTTCCCTTGGACACCCCCGCCGCCTCGGCGATGTCGGCCATCGTGGTGGCGTGGTAGCCGGCCCGGGCAAAGCATCCGGCCGCGGCGGCGATGATCTGGTCCCGGCGCGCGGTGCGTGCCTCGTCTGCGATCTTGGGCACCGGGCGTCCCTACCGCAGGACCCGGCGGCCGGTGCGCGCCGCGACCGCCTGCTCCAGCTCGTAGCCAGCGGCCAGGATCCCCAGGAAAACGATCGCTTCCGTGCCCGTCCGGTACCAGGGCAGAGCCGACCCGGGCACCAGCGCCGCGGCGAAGCCGAGCGCCGCGGTCAGCAGGAACCCCGGCCCGGTGACAGCGCAGTGGGTCTCCCGGCAGCGCAGGAAGTTCAGCAGGCAGTACACGCCGATGACGGTCACGTACGCGCTGGCGGCTGCCAGCCCGGCGCGGCCGCCCACCGCGTCCCCCGCGGCGAAGGACGCCACCGCGATCAGCACCCCGGCCGGGCCGCGCAGCACCGGGCCGGTAACACGCAGATAACTCCCTGCCACCCGGCCGGCGCCCCGGCCGTACGCGGGCGGCGGAGCGCAACTCGCGCCTTCCCCCGGCAGCCCGCCGGAGGCGCACTGGTCCTGGTCCTGGAAAAGGCTCATGTCCCGCCTTCGTTCCGCTGAGATCCGCGACGCAGCAATCGTATGATGACTGACCGTCCAGTCATTTTAAGCGGGGGCGACACCCGCGTCAATGGCGGCACACTCAGGCGCGAGGCGTCCCGCTGCCGGCAGTGGCGCGTGCCCGCGCCGGCGCCTCATGCCTGAATCAGCGGCCGGGTCCGCCGTCCTCGCAGTCGAGGCCGCGGATCATCAGGTCGATGCCGAGGCTGAACTGCTCATCCATGTTTGCATCGTCCGCAGAACAGCATGGCGAGCGCTCATCCCCGCGATGACCAGCTTCCTCACCGCCCTGGGCAACGAGGTCCGCAAGGGCCTGCTGTTCGCCTGGGCCGAGCGGCTGCAGATCGCCCTGGAACTGCCGTTCTTCACCATCTTCATCCTGCTGCTCGGGCCGATGCTCGGCGCCGGCCACCAGATCGCCGCCGGGCACCTGAACTGGACCCTGAACAGCGGCCGGATCTCGCTGCTCATGATCGCGTTCGTCCAGACGTGGGCCAGGGCCGCCGCCTGACACCGCCGCCCACCTGACCGCGGTCTCGGGGCCCGGATCGGCAGCCCCCCGCGCCCACCGCGCATCTAAGGGCCACTGCCGGACCCCGAGACCATCACCCGCGCAGACGCCCGCAGCCGCGAGCGCTGACGGGCGTCCTGCATTCATACGGCCTGGGATGTCTTCGTGATCCTGAAAGCCGGGCGGCCCTGGGTAGCCCGTCACGAAAGAGCGTTGCCGTTGATCATCGATCTGTGCCCAGATAAATAGGCCGATTACAGCGGGGCGGGGACGAAGCTCCGGTATTACGAGTGTCCTCTCACAGATACTCACGCCTCCTGAGCTTCGTCGTGGCTCAGTGTTTCACCGGTTCGGCCGGCTCGGTGCCAGCGGTGCCGGTTCCTGTCCTGGATGTGTGCGGTGGCCTGCTGGAACTGTTCGGCGGGGTGCCTGGCAGGTGCCGGATGGGCGATCGGATCAGGGCAGGGATCATCCGACTGCCGCTGTCCTGGCACTGGCCGCGGCGGCGGTCGTTGCCGGGATGAAGGGCTATACGGCCATCACCGGATCGGTGGTCGCCGCGCAGGCTGAGGTCGGCAAGAAGACGAACGAGGTGCCCATGGCCGCGGTGGTACCCGGCCAGATCGACCTGGCAGGCAAGATCGTGACCGCGGACGCGCTGCACGGTGAAGGCAACCGCGGACTATATCCACGAGCATGGCGGCGAGTTCGTGCTCCCGGTGAAGGAGAACCGCCGCGCTTTGTCCGGCGCCCTCGACGCGCTGCCGTGGGGCCAGGTCCCGGTCGCTCATACCGCCACCGGCAAGGGCCAGGGCCGGATCACCACCCGTACCATCCAGGTCCTGCCCGCTCCCGACGACCTGCCGTTTCCGCACGTCAGCCAGGTTTTCCTCATCGAGCGGTACGTCACCGGCCTGCGTGGCGAGCCGATCTCGGCTGTCGCTGCGCTCGGCATCGCGAGTCCGGAAGCCGACCAGGCAAGCCCCGCCGACCTGGCCCGCTACGTCCGCCAGCAATGGTCGATCGAGTCCCTGCACTGGATGCGACACCCTCTACCAAGAGGATAAATCCCAGGTCAGAACCTGAAATGGACCAAGAATCATGGCAGCTCTGCGCAACCTCGCAATCGGGGCACTCCGAATGGCCGGACGCCCCGACATCACCGAAGCCACCCGATGGGCCGGACGCTCCATGGACAGGCCCTTTACCATCCTCGGCCTCACATCATGATCTTGGAACGGCCGTGTCCCGTGGCGGACTCCGCGCGATCCTGCTCGCTGAGCATGCCCACCATGGCCCGGCGGCAGCGCCAGCCACAACAGATTATTCGGTCGCGATCCCGCCCCGCCCGGGCCGCACAATGAGGGATGCGCCTGCTGCGGCCAGCGTCCGAGGACGACATGGTCGCCACCTTCCTCGGCGCCGAGGTCACCTCCGAGCGAGAAGGACATGATGATGCACCCGGGCATGAGCATGAACATGCCCGTGGCAGCGGGCCACCTGGCCGTCGGGATGATCCTGCACCTGGCCTTCTCCGTCGTGGTGGGGATCGTGTTCATCACCATCCTGTTCGGCCTGCGCCGCGCCGGGCTGGGCGTGCTGCGCACCGCGCCGGCCTACGTGGCCGCGTCGGTGGCGGGGGCGGCGCTGCTGTATGTGGTGATGATCTACCTGGTGCTGCCGTGGGCGAACCCGCTGATGTGCCACATGACCCCCCCGCGGGCCGTTCTTCATCGGCCACCTGATCTACGGGCTGATCTTCGGCCTGGTCGCCTACCCGCTGGCCCGCCGCGCCGCACCCTCGGGCGCATGAACTAGCCACGCCGGCGCAGGGCAGCAGCCGGGTCCTGCCGCACCGTCGGCCGTCCTGCCCTCCGGCTGGCGGCGAACAGGACTCAGCCCTGCCCGGTGCCTGCGTCATCGGTATGTCCTGGCCCTCTCTTCACCGCTGCCGGGCGGTCGGGCACGCATGCCGTTGCCGGGCGGGCGGGGCGGCTGCTGAGCATCGCTGATCAGCTGCCTGGCGTCTGCGCGGCGGTGAGGTAGCCGTAGCTGGAGACGAGGAACGGCACCACGAAGTTGAGCCCGACCTGCACCCAGGTTGGCCAGCCTGCATGGCCGGCGGCGATCCGGGTTCCCTCGTTGATCGCCGACAGCACGCAGCCAACCACCGCGGCCACCGGCAGGCAGGGGCGCAGGGTGGTCCCGCGGGCGAACAGGGCGATCATCTCGCCCGGCCGGGACCGGGGCGGGCGCCGCGCCCCGGAAGCCGACGGCGTGGCATGAGATCTCATGGCGGGCGTCCCTCCTTGCGAGCGCGAACGCCGTCGCCGGTCAGCACCCGCCGGCACCGTCTGGGACGCGGGGATGCTGACCGGTTCAGGCGTGGCCTTCTCGCTAGCACTCGGCGTGTCGTTCAGAGCCCGAGTTGGCTGGAGGCGAGCTGGGTGCCCTCTACGCGGGCGCGGATCTTGGCGAACGCGGTCTCGCGGCTGGTGGAGGTGTCGTCACCGAACGGGGCGAAGCCGCAGTCATCGCAGGTGCCGAGCCGGCCCGGTTCGATGTGGATGGCGGCTTCCAGCACCCTGTCCCTGACTTGTTCGGCCGTCTCTATTCGTGGGTCGATCGGGTCGATGACGCCCACGAAGATGCGCTGCGCCGGCCTCGCGTGCTCGGCGATGGCGCGCAGGACCCGGGGACGGTCCGGCTCGCTGGCCAGCTGGATGTAGAAGGTGCCGGCGTCCAGGCCGAACAGGGCGGGCAGCAGCCCGGCGTAGTCGACGTCGGCGCTGTGCGTGGAGTCCTGGTCACCGCCCGGGCAGGTGTGCACCCCGATCCGCTGCCGCTCCTCGGCTGAGAACTGCGCCAGCACCTGGTTGTTCAGATCGATGAACGAGGCCAGCAGCTGCCCGGACGGGTCGAGCTTGACGGCGAGCCTGCCCTCGGTGAAGTCGATCTGCACGCTGTGCGCGCCGCCGTCCAGGGCGCCGCGGATGTCGGCGGCGGCCTCGCGTACCAGGTCGACCACGAACACCTCCCGCGGGTAGCCATCGATGCCGTCCGGCGGGTAGATCAGGCTCAGCGCGGACGCGGCGATCACCGGCTGCTTGACTGGGACGCGGGCATAGCGGCGGGCCAGCTCGAGGTACCCATCGGCGTGGCGCGCGTACCGGAACGGCCCGGCGGTCAGCCGGGGCAGCTGCCGGGTGTGCCCATCGGCGAACGGGATCACCACCCCGTCGCCGGCCAGTGCTGCCAGCCCGGCGAGCGGGTAGGTCGCGAAGCTCGGCTTGCCCTGCTCGCCGTCAGTGATCACCGGGGAACCGGTCGCCTCCAGCTCGGCGATGGTCTCGCGCACCGCCGCCTCGGCCAGCTCTGCGTAGGCCTGCACGCTGATCCGCCCGGCGGCCAGGTCCTGGCCGGCGCCGATCAGCTGCGCCGGCCGCGGGATGCTGCCGATCGGTTCGGTGGGGATGGCCATGATCGCACCGCCTCGGGGAAACCGTTCCGGACTATGCGTTTCAGAACTGGTTCTCTATGCTGGACCGGTCAGTTCGCGGCGTCAAGGGATGGCAGATGGCACGGCCCCGTAGCTTCAGCGCCGAGGACGCCGTGGCTGCGGCTGCGGCGGTGTTCTGGTCCAAGGGCTACCGGGACACGGCGATCTCCGACCTTGAGCGGGCCACCGGCCTTAACCGCTCGAGCCTGTATAGCGCGTTCGGCACCAAGCAGGCGATCTTCGGCCTGGCCCTGCAGTGGTATCTGCGCAGCTTCATCGGCCCGCGGCTGGCGCCCATGGAACGCCCCGGCGCCGGCCTTGGTGACATCGAGGGCTTCTTCGCCGGGCTCGCCGCGTTCTTCCGCACCGGCGGCCAGGCCAGGCGGGGCTGCCTCATGATCAACACCATCGCCGAGGACGAGGGGCGCGGGACGCTTCTGGGCCCCCGGGCCCAGGCCTTCCGCGACCGCCTCAGCGCGGCCTTCGCCAACGCGATGACAGGCCAGCACGAGCCCGGCCCGGTGTCCGGACGGGTGCAGGTTCTTACCGCTGCCACGTTCGGTATCTGGCTGACAGCCCGCATCGACCCCGCTAGCGCTGCCCGGGCCGCTGATGCCGCTGCCGCCTGCATCCGCAGCTGGCAGCAGGCCCGGATGGGCCGGGCAACCTCTGCTGAAGCCAGCACGGCCAGCACTGTCAGCAGCCTGACACACGGCCCCGGGCCGGCCAGCGCGTGACCTAGCATGCGAGGCGGCCCCGCGCCGGTGAAGGAGAGGCATGATGCGGCGGTATCTGCTGGTGCTGGACATGGACCTGCTGGCCGTGGACGAGCAGCTCGGCCTGGAGCCGATCAGCTATCTCCTCGCCCGGCACGAAGAACAGCCGTCCGAGGTAGTCGTGCTGTCGCTGGCCGACCACCGCCAGGCACGGCTGCCAGCGCTGGAACTTCTGCTCGGCACCAGCTCTAACATCACCAAATTCCCGGTAGCGCCCCAGCCCGATCACGACATCGGCGCGGCGGCCGAGCACCGCATGAACCTGGCCCTGCGCCATCTGAGGGTGATCGGCTGCCAGGCGAGCGGCTTGATCAGCGACGACGACCTGGTCACCGCGGTGCGCACCGAGACCCGCGTCCACCATTACGACCAGGTGATCCTGGCGGCCCGCCGACAGCCCGGCACCTGGCTGGCCCGGGCCCTGCGCCGGGACCCGGCTCACCGGCTGCGACCACGCCTTGGGCAACGGCTGATCGTTTTTCCGCTCAGTCAGGGCGTGCCGCACCCCGGGTCGGCCCTGCCCAGCGAGGCGATGCCGCCACGGGCAGGCCGCCAGGCACGGTGCGTACACCGCTGGCACTGGCTGGCCGGTCACCGGCAAGGAGCATGCAGGCGGTGAGACGATGGAGGCTGGCCCGGCCCCGGGCCGCGCGGAGAGCGGAGGAGCGCGATGGGTGAGGCAGATCGCGGCAGCACGGCCGCGTACAACTATCCCCGTTTCGACGAGTACGTCGCCGCTGGGAGTGACCTGGCGGATGAGGACGCGTTCTGGGCCTCGCCCAGGGTCGGCCAGCGCGCACCGGACTTCACCTTGCCGCGGCTGGGCGACGGCGCGGGTGTCCGGCTGCCGGACCTATGGCGGTCCAGGCCGCTGGTGATGGAGTTCGGCTCGTTCACTTGACCGTACTGCTCAGCGGAGGGTCCTCTGCTTGATGCCGCGGCGGCCCGCCACCCCGAGGCCGCGTGGGTGTTCATCTACACCCGGGAGGCGCACCCGGGCGAGAACGTTGGTCACCACGACAGTTTCGAGCGCAAGCTGGCCTGCGCCAAGCTGCTGGCCGAGGAGGCCGGGATCGGCCGGGACATCCTGGTGGACGACCTGGACGGCACGGTGCACCGTGCGTACGGGCTGATGCCGAACATGACCTGGGTGATCGGCCGTGGCGGCCGGGTCGCCTACAAGGCAAACTGGACCAGCGCAGCGAACGTGGAAGCCTTCCTGGGCCGGTTCCTGGCCGGCCGGGCCGAGCACCCGCCCGGGACCTCGCCCGTGATGTATGAGACGCAGCAGGCTGAGTTCCGCTACACCGACCGTCAGCGGTTCATGCAGCACCTGGCGCGCAACGGCCCGCGCGCGGTGGCCGAGTTCGAGAAGGCCCAGCACCTGTGGGCCGGGCGAGCCGCGACCTGACCAGCCCGGGCTGACGACTAACCCGGCGGGAGGGTCGTCGCTGCCTCAGCGTGTAGCAGAGCCTCTGGTCAGAATTCGGTGCTGAGCCTTTGGATATCGCGAGTGCGCTCGCGCAGTTGCGCGTAGGCGGGCCGCTCGCTGATGCGGGCCAGCGCCCACCGGATGGCCTCCGCGCGGCTGTTCGCGATGCCCGCGGTGATCAGCGTGTCGACGATTTCCAGCTCCGGCGCTTTGAGCCGG
>Ga0070717_10001450_pt1 | contig 16361 bp, 16 predicted proteins | sample LARL113metaG_FD_71366 | JGI IMG/M metagenome (GOLD analysis project Ga0070717, IMG submission 71366) | Corn, switchgrass and miscanthus rhizosphere microbial communities from Kellogg Biological Station, Michigan, USA - LAR L11-3 metaG | ecosystem: Host-associated > Plants > Roots > Rhizosphere ... | reverse complement strand
CGGCATCTCCGGTGGCGAGGTTGACTTCTCGCGTGACGGCCAGTGGGTAACTTATATCAGCTATCCCGAGGACACGCTGTGGCGCAGTAAACTCGAGGGCAGCGCGTCTCCAGCTCACTTATCCTCCCATGCGGGCGGCCATTCCCCACTGGTCCCCCGACGGGCAGCAGATTGCCTTCTCAGGAGCCTCGCCAGGCAAACCATGGAAGGTGTTTCTAATTTCAAGAGATGGCGGCAGTCCAGAGACAGTCACTTCGGATGAAATTCAGGAAGCGGATCCCACCTGGTCGCGAGGGGGGAACAGCCTTGCTTTCGGGCATTTTGATCCTTTCCATCCAGAGCAGACATTCATCGAAATGTTCGACCTCAAAACTCACCACATTTCGCAGTTACTTGGCTCACAAGGAATTTTCGGTCCACGCTGGTCGCCGGACGGCCGTTACATCATTGCGCTTTCATACGATGGCAACAAATTGATGCTTTACGACTTTAAGTGCAAAGATGGCGGCAATTAAACACTGGTTTGACGCTGTTTGGATACCTTGCCTGGTCGCACGATAGTGAGTACGTGTATTTCGATACCTTTTTGAGTAAGGACAGCGGATATTTCCGCGTACGAATTAGCGACTCAAAGCTGGAGAAGTTGATTGACCTGCAAAAGCTCCGCCAATTTCCTGAACAGTTCGGTCCCGGATCCTGGACTGGGCTCGGTCCCGGTGACGTTCCCCTCATTCCTCGCGATATCAGCACCCAGGAGATTTACGCCTTCGATTTGCAGCTCCCGTGAACTATCGTTTGATGAAACGAGGGTCTCACTCAGCATGATGTGGAATTCCCAGCGGCTCACGCCAATCCTGGGCGGAGACGTCTCCGGCGTGGAGCCAGCCAAAGCGTGTGATCAGCGATCCTGCGATCGCGGACATCGCCGCCCACTTGCGCAGATCGCGCGCCTGCTCTCCTCTGCTGAGGAAGCTCAATACGCGCAAACCAAGCGATACCGGGCCGGACAGCACGCCTCCAACTCGCACCACAGCGCCGCTTGCACCATTCCTCAGCGGGTCAAGACATGCCAGCCGGTGGGTTTCGATGCGCAATTCCTCCATGCATTCAAAAATTGCCGCTCCAAATCCCAGCCACTGCAGCGCCCGGCTCTTGCGATGCCCCATGAGTTCGAGCATCCCGACCGCAGACGATAATCCCGACATGCCAAAATGGATTGGCAGTTCGTTAATGCTCTCATTCCATACCGGGATCGCCGTCGCGCCGATGAGCACGCCCGTGTAATTGGAGAAAGGAAGCCCGAATGCCAGCGAAACTGCCTGTCCAGCATTCTCGATAACGCGCAAAGGAAGCGATGGCCCGTACCGGTCCTGCATGAACTGCGCAAAGGCGGTCGCTGAAGCTCCGCTTACAAATCCCACAAGGGTCCATGCCCCAATCGACATCGGACTCTGCAGCTTGAAAACCCGCAGCATATTCAAAAAACGCGACGGGCGCCCAAGGTCGGCAATCAGCAGGGCGGGAGAGATTACCGCGCCGGCGGCTGCAATCCAACGGGCATCGCGTACCAGGCGGCGATCGGCTCCGGTGTAGTCTGCGATCGCGCCGACTACAGCGGCGGCCCCAGCGGTTCCGCCAGTGAAGAAATAAAGCGGAATCTCCCAGGTCCACGCAGGTTTCTTGAGAAGCGGGATACCGTAGTAGCCGGTATCCGGAGAGGCAATCGGGAAAGGCGAGCCAGCAGGCCGGATGTCTGATGCCTTTACTTCCCCACGCCGCTCGGCCTCGCGTCGAATTTCAACGAGCTTCTGCTCGCTGGCGAAATCAGGAGTGCGACCGCCCGGAGCGGGTCGCGACGGCACACTCATCGCCCGTCCCTGCCGTTCTCGAACAAAAATGCCAGCAGGCTTCCAGCCAGAAGAAGTCCCGCCCCGATGGCCGAAGACGTCCAGCCTTTCTTCAAGTAAATCGTAGGCACTTCCGGTTTGGGCGGCAGATTGTAGCTGCGCGGGTCGCCACGCACGATGAACATGGCATGGGTGCCGCGAACACTGGAATCCGATGCATCGTAGAACGTCGCGTCTTTCATCCCGCGTCCGTGCAGCTCCGCAATGCGCTCGCGCGCCTTCCCACGCAGACTTTCAATCTCCCCGAACTTTATCGACTCGGTCGGACACGCCTTGGCACAGGCGGGAACCAGTCCCACCTTCTGCCGGTCGTAACAGAAAGTGCATTTGAAGGCGCGTCCATCATCGCGATTCTTATCAACTACTCCAAACGGACACGCCACCACGCAATATCCGCAGCCATTGCAGATATCCGGCTGAACGTAAACTCCGCCAAACTCGGTGCGCACAATTGCGCCGGTTGGGCAAGCTTCTAAGCAGCCGGCTTCCTCGCAGTGTTTGCAGACATCAGAGGAGAACCCCCAGGAATTCAGCTCGGGAGCATTGCCTCCGAAGCCCGGCTCGGGCGCATGCTCTACGAACTTGACGTGCCGCCAGGTAGAAGCGCCCAGCGCGCCGGTGTTGTCGTAAGAGAAACCGCTCCAGTCGAGACCGTCTTCGCCGATGCCGTTCCACTCTTTGCACGCGACCTCGCAGGCCTTGCAGCCAATGCACAAAGTCGAATCGGTAAGAAACGCTGTCACGCTCATGCGGACTCCATCTTCTCTTCGAGTTCGCTCAGCACTTCTTTTCCGCGCGGACGCCGGCCCGGCTGAATGTCGCAAACCAGCGCCTTCGTTTCCATGATTCTCACATTCGGCTCTTCGCTGATGGATAGCAGATCATTTACTACATCACCTTTCACCCGTCCTTTATAACCCCAGTGATAGGGAAGGCCGACCTGGTGCACACGCTGTCCATCGATCCATAGAGGACGCATGCGCCGCGTGATCAGTACCCGGGCTTCAATGATTGCGCGCGGAGTGCTGATGGTCGCGTAATCTCCGTGCTTGAGTCCAATTTCGTCTGCCAGTTCGGGAGAAACTTCAGTGAACAACTCCGGCTGCAACTCGGCTAAGTGCGAAAGGGTTCGCGTCATACCGCCGGCAGTGTGATGCTCTGTGAGCCGATAGGTGCTCAGCACGTATGGAAACCGCGGATCGCCCGGTGAGTTCGCGTACGGGTTATCCGGACGCTCCCTTTTGAGTGCCGCGGGATTCACGTTCTGCTTGTACAAGGGATTCGAAACCGGTGACTCCAGCGGTTCATAATGCGTGGGCAGCGGGCCATCTTTCAAACCGCTGGCGACGTACAGCCAGCCGACTCCATCCGGATGCAGCGTGAACGGACGCGCGCCGCCCAACGCCTCGATGCCCTTGCCCTTCGCTAGATTGTCTTTAGTATCTGGCGAGACTTCTTTTGGATAGTCGGCATTGTCCAGTCCGCCCCATTGTTTTTTCTCTTCATCCCACCAGACCAGCTTTTTGCGCTCGCTCCAGGGCTTGCCATCGGGCCGCGCCGAAGCCCGGTTATAGATGATGCGGCAGTCGTTAGGCCAGGCAAATCCCCAACCGTGACCGAGCAGGTCATGCGGGTTACGCTCATTCGCGCGATTCCGATTCTCCTCCGGAAATACGCCGCAGTAAATCCACGCCCCGCATGCGGTGCTTCCGTCATTCTTGAGATCCTGAATGTGCTTGAGCTGTTTGCGATCGGCAACCGTCCACCCGTTGATCTCTTTCAATACTTCTGAAACTCTGGGCTCGGCGTGTTTGCCCTCAGTCGGATAATTCCAGGTCAACGCATTCAGTCCGGCATTGCGCGGCCGCGGATCATTCTTAGCCCTTTCCTTGATGCGCCTGCCCAGGTGAAACATGAACCACGTGTCACTGCGCGCATCTCCGGGCGGATCGACCGCCTTCTCGCGATACTGCAACAAGCGTTGCGTATTGGTGAAGGTCCCCTCTTTCTCTGCGGTTCCAGCAGCAGGGAAGAGAAAAACTTCGGTCGCGATGCTTTCTGGAAAAAGCTCCCCTCGCTCGACCTCGGGCGAATCCAGCCAGAAGGAAGCAGTCTCCGTCTCGACCAGGTCACGAACGACCAGCCATTTCAGTTTGGCGAGGGCTTTGCGCTCCAGCCGGCCATTAGAAGCGCCGACCGCCGGGTTCTGCCCCATGACGAATAAGCCTTCCATCTTCCCGTCGGCCATATCGAGCCAGTAGCCGAAATGCGAATGATCTCCGGTGACGCGCGGCAGCCAGTTGAAGCCGTAATCGTTTGCTTTAGTGGCCCCTTCGCCATAGTAGGCCTTCATGAGGCTGATGAAGTATTTGTCGAAGCCAGACCACAACCCTGTGCGGGCTTTGTGCTTCTTAATGTAATTCTTTAACTTGTGCGAATGCGCTTCGAAGAGGGGCATCGGCAAATAGCCGGGCAGGATGTCGTAGAGCGTGGGAACATCCGTCGAGCCCTGAATAGACGCATGTCCGCGCAACGCCAGAATGCCTCCACCGGGCCGGCCAATATTTCCAAGCAGCAACTGCAGAATCGCTGCCGAGCGAATGATCTGCACTCCTTTGGAGTGCTGCGTCCAGCCCACCGCATAACAAATTGCGCCAGTCTTATCCGGACCCGATGCGGAAGAAAAAGTCTCCGCCACTTTCAGGAACACCTCTTTCGGCACGCCGCAATATCGCTCGACCATCTCCGGTGTGTAGCGGGAGAAATGCCGCTTCAAAACCTGAAACACGCATCGCGGATGCTGAAGCGAAGTATCCCAGTCGAATTTGGCAGCATCCTGAGCCTCCCCACCGCGATCTTTGCCGTGACCTCCGACTGCTTCGGAATGTCCGGCCTTCTCTCCGCCACCATTTTTAGACGGAGCGGCCTTGTACAACCAGCTTTCGGGATCGTATTTTTCCTTCTCCGCGTCCCATCCGGAGAAGAAGCCGTCCAAATCTTCCGTATCTTTGAAGTCGTCGCGAAGAATCGTCGCGGCGTTTGTGTAATGCACGACGTACTCGCGGAATTCTTTGTTATTTTGCAGAACGTAGTTGATCAATCCGCCCAGAAAAAGAATGTCCGAGCCCGCGCGCAAAGGAACCCAAATGTCGGCCATGGCCGAAGTGCGGTTAAATCGCGGATCAACGTGAATGATCTTCGCCCCGCGCTCGCGTGCTTCAATCACCCACTGAAATCCCACCGGATGGTTCTCCGCCATGGATGATCCCATGATGAGGATGGCATCAGCGTTGCTGAGATCCTGTTGCGCGGTGGTCGCGCCGCCGCGTCCGAAGGAAGTGCCCAGACCGGGCACGGTCGAGCTATGTCATATACGGGCCTGGTTGCTGATGCAGACCATTCCCAAGCCGACCGTGAAGAGCTTGCGGATCAGATAATTCTCTTCGATGTCCAGCGTAGCCCCGCCGAGGTGAGCGATGGCGGTTGTCTGCATGAGGGACTCGCCGTCGCGGGTTTCCTCAAAAGTGCGCTCACGAGATTCCCAGAGCCGGTCGGCGACCATATCCATTGCGGTCTCTTGATCAAGCTCTTCCCACTGTCGCGAATGCGGCTTCCGATATTTGACTTTCTTCAGCCGTCCCGGATGCGTGTGCAGTTCGAATGTGTCCGCGCCTTTAGGGCAGAGACGCCCGCGCGAGATAGGAGATTTTGGATCACCTTCTATGGAGATCAGCCTTCCATTCTTGTGATAGACGAGCTGCCCGCAACCCACCCCGCAATAGGGACAAATAGAGGGCGTGACCTCCGCGCCATCATGCTTGGGAAGCAGATTGCGCGTGCGCTCTGACATGGCTTCAGATCCAGTGCCATCGACGCCCGTTTTAATTTGTTGAATGAGCGGCCAGCGGGAAAGCAGATCATTGAGCACAGCTTGCCTCCATGAACTTCCCCAAAAGCGAATAGCAGAAACTAATTCTCAGATGATTCTAGCAGGGCAAGCAGTTGCTATCGTTAGAGTGGACGACATAAGAAGACCCGTTTTTCTGGCGGCGCCTAACCGATCTGATTTGCACCCTCGTAACTACTTCCTTTAATCTCTCGGCTCCGATTCCTGATCGAACGGAGGCCGTGTCTTGCGCCCCTCATTAGTTACCTGCCTATCCGTAGTTTTGTTTACGAATATCGCTCTTGCACAATCGATTCGCCTAGCCGTCGATTTGAGCGATGCGCCGCGAAATATTTTTCACTCGACGCTCACGCTTGCGGCTAGGCCTGGCCCGTTGACTCTGGTTTATCCGAAATGGATTCCCGGAAATCATCGTCCCAGCGGCCCGATTGCCAATCTCACCGGTTTGAAGATCACCGCAGGCGGCCAGGCCATCAAGTGGCAGCGCGACCCAATTGATATGTACGCCTTTCACCTCCAGGTTCCCGCCGGAACTCCGGCTGGAAGAACAGAGCTGCAAGTTTCGTTCGATACCATCACCAGCGGTGACAGCGCCGGCGCGACCGGCGCCGCGGCTTCCACGAATGTGCTCGATCTGAATTGGAACCAGGTTGTCCTCTATCCGCAGGAGACGAACTCAGATGCCGTTGAGTTCGAGGCATCCGTCCGTTTGCCGAGCGGCTGGAAATTCGGCACCGCTCTGCCGATCAAGAACCAGTCGGATGAAATTGTGGAGTTCAATCCAGTCTCGCTCACCCAATTGGTCGACTCGCCCCTGATTGCAGGTGATAACTACCGGCAAATTGGACTGAACCAGAGCGGTGAGGACCCCGTTCATGTGATGGACATGGTTGCCGAGAGCGAAGCTGCTCTCGCCATGACGCCGCAACAAACCGCAGCTTACCATTCGTTGGTGGCCGAGGCGGGTGCACTGTTCGGTGGGCGGCATTACACCAAGTATCACTTTCTTTACACGCTGAGCGACGAAGTGGGGCATCACGGACTCGAGCATCACGAATCAAGCGACAACAGCGTGGCCGAACGCACGCTCATTGATCCAGAGCTGCGTTTGATGGAAGCGGGCCTGCTTCCGCATGAATTCGTCCACTCTTGGAATGGAAAGTACCGCCGCCCCGCGGGCCTGGCGACGGCCAATTATCAGGAGCCAATGATTGGAGACCTGCTCTGGGTCTACGAAGGGCTCACCGAATACCTCGGCAACGTGCTCACAGCGCGATCAAAGCTCTGGACGCCGGAGCAATATCGCGAGGCCCTAGCCGAAACTGCGGCCATGCTTGACCACCGTGCTGGACGCACTTGGCGCCCGCTCGAAGATATTGCCCGCTCCGTGCAATCGTTGCGGCTGATGGGACCACGATGGCAGAGTTGGCGTCGCGGTTTGGACTACTACCCGGAAGGTGAGCTGATATGGCTAGACGTTGATACGCTTATCCGGCAGCAGACTCATGGCCAGAAATCTCTCGACGATTTCTGCCGGTTGTTTCATGGAGGCCAGAGCGGCCCTCCTAAGGTCGTTCCATACACATTCGACGACATTGTTAAGGCATTAAATCAAGTCACACCATACGATTGGGAGAAGCTTCTTAAGCAACGATTAAATGCCACCGGCTCCCATGCTCCGCTCAATGGAATCGAACAGGGCGGATGGCGCCTGGTTTACAACCAGAATCCGAGCGCCCTCATTGATGCCGAAGAGAAGCAGGGGAAATACCTCAATGCGTTTTACTCTCTTGGATTTCTCGTGAGGGAAAACGGCGAGTTGGAAGACGTCATACCGGGATCGCCCGCCTACGACGCAGGCATCGGGCCGGGGATGAAGCTGGTCGCGGTAAACGGCCGACGCTGGTCGAAGCACGTGCTGCGCGATGCGTTACGCGCGTCACTTGAGAAAGAGCGGCATATCGACCTGCTCGTGGAAAACGCCGAGTTCTTCAAGACCTACTCGATCATTTACCGCGGCGGTGAAAAATATCCCCACCTTGTACGCGCCGAGGGGCCAGACTTGCTCACCAACATCTTGAATCCATTAGTGAAATAGTCCCGAAATGGGGGTAGTGGTGCAGGTTGTCATCCTTCAGCAAGTGTTTTTTGCGCAGCGAAGGATCTAGGCGAGCCGCGCGAAGCGTCGCGTGCCTTTTGCGACGCAGTAATCGCGCGTTTGGCTGGCTTCCTTACCAAACTGCACCACCCAAAATGGGATAGTGTTTGCCTAGGTACTAACACCTAGGTTCCGCCGGAGCGGAAGAAACGCTGCTAAAATGGCTACTCACAAAAAAATGAGTTGTGTTCGGAACAAAGCGCGACTTTGCGCCCTGGCCGCCATGTGCGGTTTGCTGACTGTTTGCGCCTTCGCCCAAGCAGCGGGGCCGCAAGCCAGCATTCGCCGGGTTGCCGTCCTCGGAGGCAGCCAGGCGCTGGAATTGGAAGTCTCAGCCAGCCAGCCAATCTTGCCGACCGTGCTTGTACTCAGCCGGCCGGACCGCCTGGTCATTGATTTTCCTAACGCAGTGCCCGGCAGTGATCTGCGAAACATTCCGGTAAATCGCGGAGAAGTGAAGGGCGTCCGGGTTGGCCTGTTCGCGCAAGATCCGCCGATCACACGTGTTGTGCTCGACCTGAAAGCGCCGCAGCCTTACCAACTTTTTCCCTCGGGGAAGAGCGTGATCGTCAAGGTCGGAGACGGAGCAAGCGCACAGCCGATGGCGCCGACGCCCCGCCCAATAATTTCAGCGGCGATTGCTCAGCCGGCTCATGCAATTACTCCCGTCTCATATACGCCGATTAGCACGCCCCCGCCCAGCAAGCCAGCGCCGCGACTCAACGTGAATTTTCAGAATAACCGGCTGACCATCTGGGCGAACAAAGCGACGCTCGCGGAGGTCTTATCGGAGATTCACCGCCAAACTGGCGCAGAGATTCCGATTCCAGCCGATGCCAGCCAAGACCAGGTAATCGCGAATTTAGGTCCGGGTCCGGCTAGAGACGTACTGACCGCGCTGCTGAATGGCTCGCGTTTCAATTTCATTCTTCTTGGATCGGATCGTGATGCGACTCAATTGAAAAGCGTGATTCTCAGTACGCGTGGCGAAGGCGCGTCGCAGCCGGCAATAGAAATTCCAGCAACCCCAGTGGAGCAATCCGATCCCGAACCGCCACCGCAGCAGCAAGTGCCTCCCCCTCCCGAGGAACAGCCGCCACCGGAGACAGTGCCTCAGCCGCAACAGTAGCCGTCCGACGTTCTATTGAGAGATTAGGCGCACAGGTATCGCTGAGGTCCCGCCGGCCTGCACGAACGTGCTGCCGGGATTGTTGCCGCAGCCCGCAATGTTCATAATTCTCACCGTTATCGACAATGGGCTGCCGCCAGGGCTTACATCCTCGATAAACGCCTGTAGGAAGCCAATAATTTTGACATCGCCCGAGGGGGGAAGGGGTACAGTAGGCCCAGAGTTAATGATCGGAAAGTTGGCGATTGATTGACTTGTGGATACAAGCTTCCCTTTGAATGGACCACTCCCAGCGATAATCTGCGTGGGGCCGTTGGGATAAGGGCTTGCCGGATCAATCGTGTCGTTCGAAGGGTCATGGATCAAGCATTGAAGTCCAGCCCCTGCTTGGCTGCCAAGATTGCCTCGGGTCATTCCGGTATCTACGTATGCGTTCGTAGCCGTTCCACCGCCCGTCGCCAATACCGCCCCTGTCGTAATATCCACAAAGGGATTCCCACCACTGTCTTGGTTCGCAACCAACAGCGGTTTCACATTCTTCAAAGTAATAGGGATAAAATTCCCCGTTGTCGTCTGCGATTTCGCCGGATTGTAAGCCTCCGCTTTAGCCGAAGCTGTGACGGTTGCGGCGGCGCTCCTCCAGATGCGAGCAAAGAAGATCGGCAAGCCGGTCCTCTGGAGGGTCACGGCAACCTGGGGATTGCCAGGATACGTTGTAGGATCTGTTAGGAAATAGAAAGTGGGCGTACCAACCAGAACTGGGGCTGCGCCAGCGACTTTGTTTTGCGGAAGAATTGCGTTAATTCCGGCAGTCGCCATGTTCTCAGGCCAAGGTCTGTAGGCTGGTGTTGGTAGGATCGCTGGTGACGCCGGAATCGACAAAAGCTTTGGCTGCAACCAGAGCCGCCGCGTCAGCGGCCAGAGCCGCCGCGTCAGCGGCCCGCTGTACCTCACCTTTAGCGACGTACAACGTGACTACATCGATGGCCAAAGCCGCCATCGCCAGCAAGGTCACGATAGTTAGAGCAACCAGCGCTATCGTCTGGCCACGTTCTTGCGACTGTTTCCGAGAAATACCTCTGTATCTCATTCCGCTTCAATCCATGTTTGGCACGATGGCATCCGTGGAAATCTGGGTTACCCCTCCGTAAGCGGCTGCGGGGGCGACTAATTTAACCACACGGCTGAATCGCCACTGGTACGGGTAGCTTAGGGTCACATGGGTGGAGATGACGTTTATGTTAGCGGTGGCATTCGGAACGGTTTCCTGAAATGCGTACTGCCGCTCGATGGTAAGCGTCAGAGTGCCTGGACAGCCGTTGCCTGAGGTTGCGTAGGTCCAAGTTGGGGCGGCATTCGTGGCAGCCTGCGTGTCTAGCCCGCAATTATTGATGCGAGTATTGGTGAGATATGACGCAACCAGATCCCGGATCGCGGTTACCGAGGCCGGCGTACCAGCTGCCGATAAGTCATTGGTTGGCAGAGTGGAGGCGAAACGGGCTCCCTCTCGTGCCGCTCCATTCAGCTTCTGCTTAACATTGAACGCTTCACCGAAATCAAAAATTCCCACCACAACGACCACTAAGAGTGGCAGGCATACCGCGAATTCCACCATCTGCGAAGCCGAGGTGTCGGCGAACAGAAAATGCGATAGAGACCGCATTCGGCCGAAGGCGCGCACTAATTCTCTCCTGTGGCTTCTGCTTGGGCCCGAAGCTGGACCAGTTGCTTGTTGAGCGAGGTGAAGGGAAACCAAAACTGGTAAGGGTACCGGAAACTCACGGCGACTCCGCACGCAGGTGGATTAGAGGTGCTCGCATTTATTAGGACGTTAGTTTGTACGCACACTTGCGCTTTGCCGGAAGTGACTGTCGCGCAAGCAAGCAGGAATTAGGAGTGCCGCAGTCACAGAGCGTAGGCGTGATGGCAGAAACCTTCGCAGGATCTAATTTGGAGGCTTTAAGTATGTCTGCGACCTTGTCCGCCACTTGATCCTGAGTTGTGGCAACATTGCCACACATTGCGCACGTCGGCGCGGTGGCGGTGCGGGCGCCCTCTCTCGCGGCATGGGTGGATAGTGCCGTAAATATTGTAGACACGTCCAAACCAATAGATGCCCAGCAGCAGCATCATAGTCAACGGCAGCACCACCGCCGCCTCAGCAATTTCCTGGGCCCTGTCCTCGCGAAGGAAACTTTTCAAGCGCTGCATACTTCAACGCCGCCTCAGGCAAGTAATTGCCCGGCACTGTAGAGAATAACCGCAATTGCCATGGCTATGCCAAACGGAACTTTCAGGGACTCGGGATTGTCGAGGGTAACCTCTGTGCCTGGAAGATGAAGTGTCGCGAATGCCCCCAGCATGTGCGCGATATTTCGCAAACTTTGCATGACGCGCTTTTTCCAAATGATCAAAATCACCGCCATAACACCTGCAACCAATGCCGAGAATACCAGCACAGAGATCAGGTGATGTGGCCCCATAAAAGCGCCAACTGCACCTGCGAGTTTCCAATCCCCGCCGCCCAAGCTTCGTATCAAAACCAAAGGCAATAAAAGAGCGAGGCCCAAGCCGACACCGAGCAGGGCATCTTTAGTTCCACGCCATCCCCACGCGAGCGAATTCGCCGCGATACCGACGCAGAGGCCGGACATGGTCAGCCAATTGGGGATACGTCGCGAACGCCAGTCGGTCCAACCCGCGACCGCGGCAAGCAGGGCAGCCAGGACCCACACTCCATCTTTCATCATGCGTGTGGGAAATACAGGAGTGTTGTGATCATTAAGACCAAGTTGCCCGTGCACTCAAACGCCAGCGTCCAGAACCGATTCTGGGCGGATTCTCACACAGTCGGCAGGGCAAGTCAATGAATAGCCGCGTCGGGTAGTGTGCGGATTCAACCACGAAGGGCACGAAGGAACACGAAGGAAACCTTTAGAATTCAACCCCTTGTGTAACTTCGTGTCCTTCGTGGTTCATGAAACTAGGACAAGTAGCCCGCGTCGGGGCAGCATGGAGAAGGGAAAGGCCGCACTTCCGAGCGTTTACCACACTCGAGGGAGGCCAAATGCTAAATGCCGAAGTGCTAAAACGTAGCTCTTACCGGCTAAGCGCGTGCACGTTGCTACGTTCAGCGACTACTCGCCGGGCGTTCTCAGCAAGCGCTTTGGCTTGTGGCAACAGTTCGAGCCCTTTGATAACCTCGGGGTCGGTTTCTGCCCGAACCTTCAAGCCTTCTTCCTGGCCAAAAGCATCCACGAAAATCTCACTCTTGATGCTGGAATGGATGAAGTCAGCGTTCTGCAGCAGGTCCGCCTCGGTGTACGGGATCTTTTCCTCGTCAAGGAACTTACGGAAATCCTGCATCACCACATCGTCCACTTCGAATTTCTTCGGGTCGGGACGGTGATTCACAATGTAGCGCTTGGCGAAATTGAAGAACACGTAATGCTGGAGCAGCGAGTCCTCAAAGCGGTTGCTCTTAATCGGCGGAATCTTGACGTCAGGACTAATGCCGCCGCCGCCATAAACCGTGCGTCCGCTGTCCGTGAGCTTGACCTCATGCGAGTTGTTGTTCTCTTCCGCCTCGCGGTTGAAATAGTAGTCATACAGCGAGACATTCGAGTAATCGCGCTGAATCAGGCGTCCGCTGGGCGTGTAGTATTTGGCGGTGGTCAGAGCCAGGCCTGTGTTCTCAGAAAGCGGATAGACCGTCTGCACCAGCCCCTTGCCGAACGTGGTTTCACCGGCCACCAATCCGCGGTCATGATCCTGAATGGCACCAGCAACAATTTCCGCCGCCGAAGCCGTCCCGCGATTCACCAGCACAACTAGCGGGTATTCCTTGCCGCCATTTCCGTGCGCAGCAACGTAGCGCTTCTCAGGCGAAGAGCGGCCATGATGCGAAACGATGAGCTGCCCCTTACGCAAGAACTTGTCGGCAACTCCTACACCTTCATTGAGCAGCCCGCCGGGATTCTGACGAAGATCGAGAATAAGCCCCTTCAGATCGCCCATCTTATCCAACGCATCCGCAACTTCATGCTCCGTCGTCTCGTTGAAACCAGTGACGTGCATGTAGCCAATGCCCGGCCGAATCAGGAAATGCAGATCAACGCTGTAGCGGGGAATCTCGTCCCGAACCACCGCGAACTCGAGCGGTTTATCCGAGCCTTCGCGCAGGATGGTGATGTGAACCGTAGTCCCTTTCGGCCCTTTAAGCAGATCCGCCACGTCGCCGGTGCTCATGTTGTCGGTGGGCTTGCCATCCACGGCGACGATAATGTCGCCCGGCCGGATGCCGGCGCGATACGCCGGGGTTCCCACAAACGGCGCAATCACGATGACTTTATTATTACGTGGCCCCACCGTCATGCCCACGCCGTAGTATTTGCCGCGCTGATCCTCGCGCAGCAGGGAATACGACTTAGGATCGAAGAAATTCGAGTGCGGATCGAGCACGTGCAGCATGCCGGGAATTGCGCCGTTGTAAATGGCCTTATCGGCATTAACCGGCTCGGCGTAATTTTGCTCCACCACGTCGTAGACTGTGGCGAACTGCCGCAGGCTGTCGCGGACATCCGAATCACCGCCAGCCGCTGCCGCCGGGGTGATCTTCTGCCCGAAGAGCATCCCCAGAAATCCGCAAATTACGAGAATGAAAACAACCAGGAAGAGTGTGCGACGAGAACTACGGACCATCTTCAGTTTCCTTCGTTTCGGGGCATCAAAAAAGGCCAACATCGGCCTGAACGCAGTATAACATGCAGCAAGCGGTCACATTCGGGTGTTCTGGACCTAAGTAACCAGCGTAATTAATCGGCCTGCTTACCCTCAACATTAGGATGCGAAACAAGGCATTCAGGGTTCGCAAGATTCAGAAACATTCGAGTCCTTGATGTTCCGGGCCGGTCGTCGCTGAGCTCAGGTTTAACCCGAGGATATGCGAGCTGACACGATCACTCGGGGTGCGCTGGCACGGTACCGACGAAAGCGAACAAACTGCGAGGAATCGAAACTTGGGTAGTGGGCTAATTGTGTGTTGCTGAATTTTAGCTCGCCTTCTCTGATTCCAAGGTTGTCCACGATACCGAACACACCGATGAGCATGAGGTGACATGCATCTATGGCAAACGGTTTCCACCGTGCAATCACTGCGGTCAGGACGTGACATTCGTTCTCGTTCGCGCAGCGCATCGAACGGAGCGAACACTTCAAGTAGGACTATTGGTCCGGCTCGTCAGTCCTGTACAGCTTGGCGATAAAGAGATCGTCGCGTTTTGCTATGCTTCGCGAAGTTCCTTCTAGTTTTCCCGAATGAATTGCTCCAGCTTGCCATAATCGCTAGTCTTCAATTCTGAATACATTGTGGCTTTGCCCCTTTGCGTTACAATGGGATTTGGCAGCGCTCAATTGAACAGAATGGGATTGAGTAGAGCGGCAAGACTGCTGAGGCCCAATGTCAGGTTGGGCCTTTTTTATAAAGTTTATCCTCACTGCAAAATTTTGCACGCCAGGCCAGCAACACGCTATTTAAGACACCTGCCCACAAAATTGCATGCTTGACATGTATCGTTCACAGCGCAAGAATGCGTCCTGCTCGGCTCGGGGCGTCCAACGCGGACTTTAGTCAGAAGGTTCGTAATCAGCCTGCCACATTAAGGTTGACCTCTCCTTACGGATGGATTCTGTCCGAGCGCGTGTCTGCCCTAGCACACTATCTACAAATCTATCAATAAGGAGAGTGGAAATATGTCCCTCAGAAATCGACTTCTCCAGCTAACACTGGTTGTGCTTAGCCTTGCCATCGGGATGCAGGCGCAGGACAATCAACATTGCTCAAATGCAACCTTGCATGGTAGTTACGGTTTCCACGCTACTGGAACAGGGTTCGTTGCGGTCGCCCGCTTCGTCTTTGACGGAAATGGCGGTCTCACCGGAAAATTCTTCGGAAGAGTGCCGGGCACGAATATTGGGCCTCTCGAATTTACAGGAACCTATTCGGTAAACCCGGACTGCACAGTGACGGACAACTGGCTCGGCAGCACACACGTTTCGGTAATCGTCGATCAGGGCAAAGGGTATTTCATCATGAACGTTAGCCCATCTACTGCAGCTGAGGACACCCTTAACAATGGGGAGGCCAGAAGGCAGTAGTCCGAAGAAATCGAGAGGGCCGTGAATCATGCGGCCCTCCCATAAATTCCTGCCATCCACGCCTTGGTTGCGGGATTTGGGTGTGGCTTTCGCCCGTCGTTTTGTTGTTTTGCGCTTCCACGGCCAGTGGACAAGGTCCCGCTCCGGAAACGGCCCCACCGTTGTTTCCGGGTGGCGGACTCATCTCCTACAACTCCGCCTTTACCACGCACAGTTCGATGCCAGGAATATCGGGCGGCATTCCTTCGACTGCCCGTCCTACGTTCTCGCACGAAGGGGACTTCAACTTCACGTGGGGATTCCGCCATGATTTCGACTTGACTCTGATCGTTCCGGTAATCACAAATCACTTCGACATCACCCGTACGTCGACCAGTGGTGGGACCGGCCTCGGCGATTCCCTGGTGCTCCTAAAGTATCGCTTCTACCGGAGAGATTCACCGCGAGGGACTACACAGGCTTCGGTAACGTTCGGACCGAAGCTTCCGACAGGGCGCACCAACCTAGCCGATGCAAATGGAGATCTGTTGCCTGCGAGCTTGCAACCTGGCTCGGGTTCTACGGACTTATTTCTAGCAGGGAACTGGACTTACACCGGGCTTTTCAATATCAAGCGCCTTGTAGCAGATGAGGATTTCCATTCTCTCCTGCGCTCGCAGGGTACACAGGCAACCCGCCTCGGAAGTGACATCGAATCGCGCTTCTGGCTCTCCTATCGGCCTTACGAATCGAAGAATGTCGCCCGTGAATGGTTCATTGGTCCTGTTCTGACGTGGCTGCGTTCACAGGATGATCGCATCGCCGGAGCCAGCAAGAGAGGGAGCGGCGGTGACGCCTTGCTGGCTGGCATGACAACCTACTTCGGTGTGCGCCCCGGCATGCACGTTTGGTTCGGTATGGACTGGGACATAGCGCATTCCACGAGCCCGCTGTTCATGTCTGTCCGCCGTCACATCAGTTTCGGAATTACGCAGCAGTTTCGTTTGCACCGTTAAGGAAAGGAGGAAACCATGAACACCAAGAAAATTGCGCTACTTGTTCTGCTCGGTTCGATGGTGGTTGTGCCAGTGGCGCAAGCGCAAATCAAGCATATTGAAATGCGTG
>Ga0070717_10001449_pt1 | contig 16366 bp, 13 predicted proteins | sample LARL113metaG_FD_71366 | JGI IMG/M metagenome (GOLD analysis project Ga0070717, IMG submission 71366) | Corn, switchgrass and miscanthus rhizosphere microbial communities from Kellogg Biological Station, Michigan, USA - LAR L11-3 metaG | ecosystem: Host-associated > Plants > Roots > Rhizosphere ... | reverse complement strand
AACTTGCCCCAGCTTCCTTGGCTGTCGCAACTGGCGTCAAATCAGCGCCGTACCCGATGAGCAGATGGCGCTTTACGGAATCGCTGACCGCAAGTCTGCTCCCCTTGCTGGCCAGTGCCGTGTTATGTTAGGTTTCCGCAATTTTAGGAACCGCAACCAAGGGGGCGGTAGTGCGCGCCGAGATCGTAAAAATAAGTAGCGAGCGACCCGAGCCGTCGCTGATCCGTTACGCGGCGGACAAAATTCGCTCCGGCGAAGTGTTGGGCATGCCGACGGATACATTTTATGGGCTCGCCGCCGATCCCTTTAATCTGCGCGCGGTCGACCGCGTATATGACATTAAATCGCGCTCGCGTCACAAGCCGTTGTCGTTACTGATTGAAAGCGTGGATCAGGCTGAAGAGTTAACGCAGCCGCTGCCAGAGGAGTTCTACGTGCTGGCGCGGCGTTTCTGGCCGGGGCCGCTGACGATTATCGTAAAAGCCTCGTCGAAACTGCCTCTGAAGGTGACCGCGAACACGGGGAACGTCGCCTTGCGCGTGCCCAATGCTAAGATCCCGCTCTCCGTAGTGCAAGCGGCGCAGATTCCTATCACCGCCACATCGGCAAATCTGAGTGGTGAGAACGAATGCACCACGGCGGTCGCGGTCCGCGATCAGCTTCAGGATCGGATCTCCATTATCGTCGACGGTGGGACCTCGCCGCGAGAAGTTGCATCGACGATCGTCGACCTTACTGATGAAGAAGCCCGCTGGCGCATCTTGCGTGAAGGTGCCATTCCCGCCCCAGAAATCTCCGAATTTTTCGCACAAGGATGAGTGCGGCAGCAGCAGCCATGCGAATTTCGAAAAGCCGGCCGTTTTGGCTGATCGGAGTAATCGTGGCTGTCTTTACGGGGCTTTTCCTCTGGATTTGCATAGGGATCGTTCACGACGCTTCACTTCAGGAACTGCACCCCGCCGATGCGATTGTCGTTTTTGGCGCTGCTGAGTATGCTGGCCGGCCATCACCGGTATATCGAGCGCGCCTGGACCATGCGTACCAACTTTTCAAGCTCGGAATCGCTCCAGTTGTAATTACCTCAGGAGGCGCCGCAGCGGATCCTAAATTCAGCGAAGGCGGAGTTGGCCACGATTACCTGAAGCGGCGAGGAATTCCGGATTCCAGTCTGATCGCCGAAACGCAGGGGTCGGATACGGCTGAGTCGGCGAAGCGAGTGGGAGTGATCTTGCGGGCTAATCATATGAGTAGCTGCATCGCGGTGAGCGATGAGTATCACGTTTTTCGGATTCGCAGGCTGCTGGAGGATGAAAGAGTGCGAGTGTATGTGGCGCCCCGCCCGGAATCCAAGCCGCACTCCCTCTTGCTGCGGGCATGGGCTGTGACACGGGAAGCGGTCAGCTACATAGCGTGGAGATTGCACGTGCGTGGGTGAATCGTGACGAGATCAATCACCATCCGCATCGTTGATTCTGTCCTCTCGGATGGAGCTAGGTGATTTTCCATCTGCGACGCAAGGCTCCCTATTGCTTTGCCGTTCGATCAAGTCGCACCTGTAAGACTTACCAACCCATTCGTTTTCGCAATTCGGTAATGTGCGCCACGTGATGGCGTCCGTGCCAGGAATAGAGCGCAAGGTTCTTCTCCAATGGCATGATTCCGAGCTCTGGGTGCTTGAATGTCCGCTTCCACTCTTCAGTTTTCATCGAGCGCAGGACGCGCACAAAGCGATCGTGCAGCGATTCCAATAATGCGAGCGAAACTTCCAGCGGCGTGGATTGGCAGTCGGGCAATTGCGCCCAGCGATCCTCCATGTAAGGTTTGATCGTAGGTTCATCCTCGGTGAGTGCCAGCTTGAAGCGGATGTATGCGTTCATATGGCTCTCAGGCACATGGTGGACAACCTGCCGCACCGTCCAGCCACCTGCGCGGTACGGAGTTTCGATCTGCTGTTGTGACAGACCTTGGACCGCGACACGAAGGCGGGCTGGAGTGTGCTCGATATCATCGATGAACTTATTCCGTTGCTGCTCAGTCGGCGGACCGTCGTAAGCAAACTTTCCGATTGGATAACGCGGGTCGCTCATTTCACCTCCACATCCACATAAGAGACTAAATTTCACAGGCAAAATTCTAAATGAAGCAGCGTGAACCGAGAACGAAATATCATGAAAAAAAACAGACCTCAGGCTCTTTGGCTCACTTTAGCGAGAAGAGCGGAACCGTCGCGGCGGCCAGAATCGCAGCCAGCAGCGTACTCAATAAATTGACCGCGTCGTTGCCGATGCGGCCTTGCCGCTCCAGCGAAGCACCCAGAACACTGTCGAATAACATACCGGCTGCGGCCGCACCCAGGCAGTTCGGCAGATATTGCCACGGCAGCAGCACCACAGCGGCCGATATTCCTACGATTACGGCAGCGGATAAGATGCCAGAAACCGTGCCTATAATGCTGACTGCACCGTTGGTACCAGCGGGAACGGATTCCCCGGTAGTGATCAGGCGTGGCTGGCGGTTCGCAGCCTGCCCCAGTTCGCTCGACACAGTGTCGGCACCAGCTTCAGCAAAAGCAGCAACCATCGCAACCAGGAAAAGAGAGTTGCGGTGTGATAACGAGTATAGGATCGCACAAGCCGCAGCCACTCCAAGATTGGCGCTGACCTGCGATGCTTTTCGGCCTTCCGGGCGCTCAGCAATTCCGAGAGTCTGTTTTCTGCGATAGCAAAATCTGGTGGCAATCCACGTCAGGGCAAATACGGTAATGAGGCCAAAGAATGCGCCTAGTCCGGCACACGCAATCAGGGCAAAACAGATGACCGCTCCGGCGGCTGCGCCGGATCGGCTCACTCCCTTCACAAACCGCGCTAGGGTCGTGAACACAACTGTGACTATTGCGGCCATCCAGAGGGAATTGCTCCTGATGCCGGACAAAGTCGTAACCGCGATCAGCCGATAGCTCGCCATGCCAAAATTACTCAGCTGCAAGATGTAGTATGGTCCCGGTCCGCATACCACCAATTGGGCTTTAATTCTGGGTTACCGTCCCTGGTTCATGCATCCAAGTGCCGGCAGCTAGTTTAAACTCACTAGCTTGGCGCGCTCTGGCGCCAGCCTGAATACGGAGCGAAATTATGGCGGCCTCGGTTTGGTCTGGCTATCTTACCTTCGGTTTGATTTCCATGCCGGTACGGCTTTTCTCCGGTGCGCGCAGTTCGGGCATTTCCTTTCATATGCTGCACCGCGATGACCTAACGCGTATCAAGCAGCAGCTTTATTGCCCTAATGACGATCGCGTCGTTGAGCGCAGCGAGATTGTGAAGGGATACGAGTTCCGCAAAGATGAATATGTGGTGATTGAGCCGGAGGAGATCAAGAAGATCGAACCGAAGACCGCCAAGACGATGGAGATTTTGGAATTCGTGAAGGAGAGCGATGTCGATCCGGTCTACTTCGAGTCTTCTTACTATATGATGCCGGAGGAAGCGGGCAGACGCCCATACGCGTTGCTGACCAAAGCACTAGAAGAAAGTGAGTATGTGGCTATCGCCAAACTGACCATGCACAACCGCGAGTACACGGTGTTCCTGCGGCCTCACGAGGGCGGACTGATGCTGCACACCATGTACTACGAAGAGGAAGTCCGCAAGGTGGAAGGATTCGGCGCGCCTGATGTTGAATTGAAAGAAGCTGAAGTCAAGGTGGCGCACCAGTTGATCGAGGCCCTGGCAACGGACTGGGAACCGGAAAAATATCACGATGAATTTCAGGACAATCTCAAGAACCTGATCCAGACCAAACTGGAAGGCGGCAAGATCGCGGAAGTCGAGAAGCCGAAAAAGCTCGCTCCTGTGGTGGATCTAATGGCTGCACTGAAACAGAGCCTGGCTGAGATGGAAGGCAAGAAGAAGCCGGCAGCCCGGGCTGGGCGAGAAGCGGCGGCGGGGGCCAAGCGATCGCGCCGCGGCTAATCTCGCTTCGCTAAGTTTGCAAACTGCAAACGTCGCAAGGATAAACGAAATTCCTCAGAAGCTTCCCTCACCCACGAGCAACTCGCTGGCGCTCCGTTCGGCTCCCATTTAGAATGATGCATTCCTCCCGGGACCATCTTGAATACATGGAAAGTCCGTCTGTTGGGGTGGCGATGAGTCTGTGGCGCGTGGCCCGCGTGTTCACCGTTTTCGGCCTTTTGTTGGTCTGGTCAGGATGCGGGGATCAGTTCCGCCCTGTGGCCACGCCAATCACGCCACCACCTCCGGATCCTAAACCAACGCATTTCATTTTTACGATCAATCGCAACGGTGCAAACGACCCAGGTACGGGTACCAGAATCGATGTCTCTGGTGACACTAATGTTGGTGTTGCCACAGTCGGACTCGGTCCGGTACATGCTGCATTGTTACCCAATGGAAGCCGTCTTTATGTGGCGAACAGTCTCGAAGACACAGTTTCCTCGTATGCGCTGACCAGCCTCACTCCGGTGACGACGAGTCTCCCACTTGGTTCCACGCCAGTTTTCGCCCACACCACCGAGAACGGCGCGATATATGTGGCGAATATCGGAAGCACGAGCACCACGCCAGCAACGCCTGCCAGTGTGGCCGTGATCTCAACTACTAATAATGCGGTGACCAACAATATCGCACTTCAATTCAGGCCGATTGTCCTGGCCGAAACTCCTGATGGGAAAAAGATCTACGCAGTTGGCAGCGACGGCTCAGGAGTCGGCTGGGTAGTCAGCATTAATTCGCTGGATAAGAGCCTGAATGAAGCTATTACGGGGCAAGCAATCTCGGGTACCACAACCGGGGTCGATCCAAATATCAAGACACCAGTGTGGGTGGCGACGCGCTCTGATAGCCAGAGAGTTTATGTCTTGAACAGCGGCAGCGGTACGATTTCTACCCTCGATACTTTCTCTGACACCGTTCTAAGTGATGTTCTAGTGGGCACAGGCGCGAATTTCATGCTCTATGACCCAAAGCTCAACCGCCTTTATGTTACGAACCCAACCGCCGATGCACTGAGCGTTCTCGATGCCTCCACGGACCGGCCGAGCACTTTGACTTCCGGGTCTCTGGCAATCCCGGAATATAGCCCTGCGACGTCCACCGATCCTCAAAATCCATGCCAGGGCCAACCCGTAACTCCGGTATCGGTGACCGCCCTGTCTGATGGAACCCGAGCTTATGTTGCCAGCTATCAATTAACGAGCGACGGCGCACAAATCTGCTCGCAAGTTTCAGTGATCAACACGACGAACAACACGGTCGCGAGCACAACAGGGCTGGTTCTTGCACTGCCGCCGTCGGGCGTGCTGACGACTGCGGTGCCCGTTGCGCCGGACCAAACCGGATGCAGGTCCACGCGATCCCCTTCCACGGCTATTGCACCTTTTATAAGTGATACGGGATTTCGCCTCTCGGTGGCGAGCTCAGCGGATAGTTCCAAAGTTTATGTGGGAAATTGTGATGCCGGAAGTACGGCTATCATTTCCACTTCCAGTGCTGCGCAGATAGCTAATGTGGCTTCGCCGGTGAGCGATTTCTCACCCGTGACCACCACCGTGAATATCACCGCTGCCTCGCAAAGCGGTTCAACTACAACCTACACTTACACGCTGACTTCCGGGCCGCCGCTGCGGATTGGCACGAGCATAACTATCACGGGGATGAGCGATTCCACGAAAAACAATGGCACATTCAGCATCAGCGGTTTGGGTGCTGGAACGTTCAGTGTGGACAATCCTGTCGGGGTCACGGCAACCGGCCAGAACGCCACCGGGACGGTAATTAGTCCGCCGCCCCAGAATCCTGTATTCGTATTAACGGGACCTTGAGGATGACACTGATTCTTACTTGTGCAGAACAACTATAAGGATTCGACTCAGAGTTAAGCAGCAACCTCATTGGCCCGCCGCCATTGCCCGCTCTCCCTGTCGGCGCCGATTATAGCGCAGAGCGATATTCATAAACACATTACCACTTGCAGTTTCGAAGCAGATGACCAGAGCTTCGGTATCCTCGCTGCTTTTCGCTCCATCCGTGGTGTGGAGAATGGGGGGATGCACACGGAAGTGGAATCCTTGATCGTTGAGAGCCGTAATGGCGTTTCCGGTGACTTGATTCGCCAGCTCGCATACAGTTTCCCGAACCAGCGTGTCTGATTCCGGCAGCTCCGTACCAGCGAATTTGCTGGCCACACGAACGGCGGTTTGCGGATCGAGGTCTAGGATGACACGGCCCTCGATATCCCCAGTGACCCAGATGAGGGCGGCGACACCCTTGCGACGATAAGCCTCTTCTTCCATGCTGAGGCTGCCAACTGTAGTGGAACACTGCAATCCTTCAGCCAGCACGGCGTCCGCCGCGTTGATAAACGGCTGGATTAACTCCATCTTCATGATCTAGGCTCCTGCGCCCGCCGCATTTGACACGGTAGCATCCTCTCCCAGCACATACTTGATGACTTCGTAGAGAACTTCCGGCTTGACCGGCTTCTGCACGAAATGACGCGCGCCGCGCTGTAACGCCGCCACGATGTTCTCCTGATAACCGACAGAAGATACCATAACGATGCGCGCCTCCGGATGCTGCCGTACGATCTTTTCGGCGGCCTCTATGCCTTCCATCTGCGGCATGGTGATATCCATGAGGACGATGTCAGGATTAGTGCGATCGTATTCGGTAATGGCGGTTGCGCCATCACCGGCTTCACCGGCAAGTTGTCCGCCAAATGTTTCGATAATGCGGACCAGGTTCTTGCGGGCGAAGACGGAATCGTCCACTACTAAATAGCGGACGGGCTGACCGTCTTTGCTACGTTTCACTGGTGCAAATTGCTCCATTGTTTCCTCCTGCTTCCCCCGTTGTAAGCGAGCTTGCATTCTCGCTCGGTTTTGCTGCGACTACCTTCCGGCACCGGCGGCTTTGCCGTCGTTCGGATCCGGCGCGGCTTTCCGATCCTGCGTGCATTGCGCCATCAAGGTATTAGCGAGCGCATCGAGCGCCACCACGCGGATTGCATAGCCGCGATCAATGGCAGCTTTGGGCATACCGAACACCACACAGGATTCTTCGTTCTGCGCGATTGTCATGCCTCCAGCCGCCTTCACTGTCCCCATGCCCTGCGCCCCATCGTCTCCCATTCCAGTCATCAAGACGGCAATGCCCTTCGGTCCGAATTCCTCTGCCAGACTCTTGAACAGTACATCGGCAGAGGGACGATGCCCGTTCACGCGGGGATCATCACTGAGCACGGCAACATCGCCCAGCGGCAAGCGCTTTACCTTGAGGTGCCGGCTGCCAGGACAAATTAGGACTCGTCCCGCCAACAGCAGATCGCCCGATTGGGCCTCTTTCACGGCGATCGAGCAGATCTCATCCAGCCGGCGGGCGAACATTTCGGTGAAGCCCTCAGGCATATGTTGCACCACAACAATTGATCCCGGAAAATCCGGAGGTAACTGGGAGAGTACGTACTGAAGTGCCTGCGGTCCGCCAGTGGAAACGCCGATGGCTATGACCCTTGCCGGCATCTTTTTGGTGTCGATGGAGAGCTTCTCGCTGCGCGGATGAAGCTCAGGCATGGGCGCCATCCTGACCCCACGGCTCTGACCAGCGGCTTTTATTTTAGAAATCAGCTCCTGCGCGATCTGCGGCATGCGCGCCGAGACGTCTTGCGGCTTGGCCACAAAATCGAACGCTCCCAGCGACAATGCTTGTAAGGTGACCGAAGCGCCTTGCGTACTATGGGAACTGACAACGATGACCGGCAGTTTGTAACGCCGCATGATCTCCTTAAGCATTTCCAGCCCGCTCATGCCAGGCATTTCGAGATCAAGCGTTATAACCTGCGGCTTCAGCTCATCGATTTTCTTAAGGCCGAAGTTGCCGTCCATAGCGGTGCCGACCACCTGAATGGAGCTGTCAGCTTCAAGAATCTGGGGAATCAATTTCCGCATAAGCGCGGAATCATCGACGACGAGCACGCGCACAGGTGAATTCATTGCTTCACCTCCGTGGCGCCTTGTGGGGCGGATGAACGATCGGAATGCGCGAGCAGGATGCCGGAAAGGAGGCCTCCAGTTTCGCTGGGCCGATGTTTGCTATGCCGATCCACGATCGCCGGAAGATTGATGATCAACACCACACGGCCATCGCCCAAGATGGAAGCGCCGCTCACAAGATCAGTTGAAACAGTTTGATCGTCGAGCGCTTTGATGACCAGTTCTTCCTCTCCTTCAAGAGCATCGACGATCAACCCTAGCTTGCGTTCGCCGAATGCAATAACTAAAACGAAAATCTTATCCGCATGCCCAGATTGCTCCGTCGGTCGGCGCCCCAGGCGTACCAACGGCAGTACCTGATTTCGTAGTTGCAAAACTTCGTGGCTGTCGACTTTGTGCAACTCCGACTCGCGTGCGCGCGAGATTTGAGCGACAGCATTGAGCGGGATGGCATACAACCGTTGCTCTACCCGGAAGAGCAAGGCCTTGATGATCGCCAGCGTCAACGGCAGCTTGAGCCGGAACGTAGTGCCTTTGCCGGCACGTGTGGCGATTTCAACTGTCCCTTTCAGGCGGTGGAGCACGGCCTGGACGACATCGAGTCCGACCCCACGGCCGGAAATCTCAGTAACTTCCTCAGCAGTGCTGAAGCCGGGGTGAAAGACGAGTTCCAAAATTTCAGCCTCACTTAATCGGCTGGCTTCATCTGAGGAGATCAGACCTTGCTGCGCAGCCTTTGCCTTCACTTTTTGTACGTCGATACCGCGGCCATCATCGCTCACTTCGATAATGACCTGGTTGCCATGATGATAGGAACTCAGCCGCAGCGTGCCCTGCACGGGCTTACCGATACGAGTGCGCTCCTCGGCACGCTCAATTCCATGGCTGATAGCATTGCGAACCAGGTGAGTCAGCGGCTCGGCGATTGCATCCAGCAGGCTCTTGTCAAGATCGGTGTCTTCCCCGCTGATGGCAAGTTCTACTTCCTTGCTGCACTGTTTAGCGACATCGCGTACCATGCGTGGAAAACGGCGGAAGAGCTGTTCCACGGGCACCATGCGAATTTTCATCACCGAGCGCTGCAAGTCGCTAAGCACGCGTGATTGGAAGGCCATAGCATCGCCAAAGCGGCCGCGCATGGCTTCCTTAGGAAAATGCTTGGCCAATTCGCTGAATGCTTGCTGGAGCATTGATTTGCCGATAATCAACTCCCCGACCAGGTTCAGCACATTGTCGATGCGCTCGGCATCCACGCGCAGGATGTTCTCTGCTGTGTGGGATTTTGATGCGCCTTCATTCTCTTCTGGAGAATCCAGCTTTGATTGAGCGCGACTGGGATCTTGCACTTCCGCAAGCGGATGGCCTAGCGGTGCTTCCGGCTGGCAGAGTGGAGTGTCGCCCTTCTGCGTCGCTGCTTGAACAAGTTCGCCGTTGGCGTGGGCGATGATTGTTGGGATCCGGCAGATGGCGATCAACTGCTCTGCCGTTCTGAGACTAGATATGAGGAAATCAAACTGGCGCACCGGCCCGGACGCAACACCGTCAGGCCGTGCTGCCAGGACTTCGCCAGCGCCATTCAAGGCATTCAGCGTTAGCTGCCGGGCGGCAATTGGCATTGCGCAATGCGGATCTACGGTGGCGCTGACGTGATAAACGTGTTTGCCATTATTTGCTGCATTCTGCGCGGCTACGTGTTCGTATTCGTTCCAGGTCACCGCTCCACTGGTCGTGGTGCCGACTCTCTTGGAGCTTTTCTTAGCCTTGGGGTTTTGCCCCAGTGCGCGCACGATTTTCCGCAGGCGCTCCCCAGAGGGCGCTTTGGATTTTCGACGGTAAGCCGCAATCATTTCACCGAAGGTATCGGCGGCAGTGAACGCCACCTCGGCGAGAGAGGAGTGAGTGCATGCTGATTCCAGCGCCAGAGCATCTTCGAGTTCGTGGGCGGCATTGCTCAATTCGCGAAATCCGCAGGCCGCGGCATCGCCCTTAAGAGTGTGCACAATTCGACGGATGCTGCGCACAATCTCGAGATCACCGGGCTGCTTTTCGAGCTTCATCGCCTCGTCATTCAGCGACTGCAGCAGTTCCTGCGAGGTCTCAAAAAAGAGATCGCGCATTTCAGCGCCGCGTTCATCCGAAAATTGAGTCACTCGATCACCTCAACTTTCCGATAGGCGGTTCCGCTGTTGCGATGGACCATGGCGAACTTTTCTGTCAATCCAAGCAAGCTCTCGGCGTGGCCAACAAACATGTATCCGTCGGGATTCAGACAGCGCCAAAACTTATCGATGAGCCGCTTCTGTTCGGCTTCGTCGAAATACATCATGACGTTGCGGCAGAAGATCACGTCATTACGCTGCGGGAGGTATTCCGTTTTTAAATTGTGAAAGTCGAAGTGAATCACTTCCTTCAAGGCTCTTTTCACCGCATAGCGTTCGCCGATCTTGTCGAAATAGCGCAGGCGATAGCTGAAGTCCACGGATGACATTTGCGATTCGCTGTAAACGCCCTGTTGGGCAGCGCGCAGAACCGAGTAACTGATATCGCTGGCGAGAATTTCCACTTTCCACGGGGGAGGGATCAGCGGCTTGGGGGAGGGCATCTCAATCGGCAGCGGGTTGCGGAGATAGTAGTAGGCCAATCCATCGGCGACCAGCATGGCCAGAGTGTAAGGTTCCTGGCCAGTGGAACAGCCTGCGCTCCAGATACGCAGGGAGTAATCGCGATGCGCCTGCTTGCGGCGAAGAAGGTCATCAAGAATATATTTGTGAAACAAATCCAATTGCGCCTTGTTGCGAAAGAAACTGGTTTCGTTAACGGTCAGATTCTCCAGCAAGCGCGCCAGTTCGTTCTTGCCCTCAGTGCTGATGAGCAAGCGGTAATAGCTGTAAAAGGAGTCCAACTGGCACTCTCTTAAGCGACGCTGGAGCCGATCTTGCAAAAAATGGGCGCGTCGTTCGTCGAAGTGCATGCCGCATTCCTGATACACCAGCGCCTGCAACAGCCGAAGTTCAGCATCAGTAAGCTGCGATGGCACGGTTGATGTACTCATGAATTCTGCTCTTCCGCTCGCCCGGCATTTCTATTTTCCTGAGGCTGCGCCGCGTGTTTCCGCACCCGCCCTCCGCTCGGGTTCAGTCCCGCCTTGCCGCGCTCCATCGAATTCGAGAAGCTTGGCCATATCCAGAAGCACGATCAGCCGCCCCTTGTACTTTCCCAATCCGGTTACGCAATTCAGCCCGCCTTCTTGGAAAAGCACGCTGGACGGCTCGACATCGGAGGCAGGAATCTTCAGGACTTCCGAGGCGGAATCAACGATGAGTCCTGAGAGCCGCCCGTTGTGCTCCAGCACCAAAATGCGGTTGCGGCGGGCGGGTGCGACTTTTTTCTCTCCGAAGCGCTTGCGCAAATCGATCACTGAGACAATTTTTCCGCGCAGGTTAATGACACCTTCCACGTAATCGGGAGCATCCGGCACGGCGGTGATTTCGGGCACGCGCACAATCTCGTGTAGCGATGTGATGGGAACTCCGTAAGTCTCACGCCCCACCTGGAAGCCGACGATATGCAGTTCGCGATTCATGTGATGAACGTTGCGTTTAGCTGTGGGCGCCTGCGGTGGCATGGCGGGACACGGCGGCCCTCGCCGTGAGTTTTTCGTCCAAGCGCCGGGTGACCCGCTCCATTTGCGCCAGAGCAAAGCGATCCATGGAATCCAACAGATCACGCGACATTTTTGACATCTGCTCGGCTGAGGCCGCGAGTTCCGTAGAACCGGAGGTGGTCTGCTGGACCAACTCGCGCATGCGCTCCATGGCTTTGACTACTGCGTCCGCGCCCGATGCCTGCTCCTCGACGGCTGAGTTGATTTCGTGCGTGATTTCGTTGAGGCGCGTGGTGGCGCGAGCGATCTGGGATGAGCCATGCGACTGCTCGTTAGTGGCCGCGCCGATTTCCTGGGCAAACTTGTAGACTTCGGTCACAACGTTGGAAATCTTGCGAAGGGCCGCGTTGAGTTCCTGGCCGAGCCCCAGGCCATCGTTCACAATGCCGGTGCTACGCTCCATGTTTTCGACTGCCTTGCGGGCTTCTTTTTGAATGCTCTGGATAAGCTCGGAGATTTCCTTTGTCGATTGCGCCGATTTTTCCGCCAGCTTGCGAACTTCGTCCGCCACGACGGCGAAACCAAGGCCATGTTCGCCGGCGCGAGCGGCTTCAATCGCGGCATTCAGGGCGAGCAAGTTGGTCTGCTCGGCCAAATCGTCAATCACCTCGATGATTTTGCCAATGTCGTCGGCCCGCTGGCCAAGCACATCTATGATTTCGCCGGAGGAACGAATCGTGCTGTTGATCTTATTCAGCCCTTCCGTGGCTTTCTCCATGGTATTGATTCCGCTGTGCACTTCCTCGCGCGAGCGGTTGGAGATATCGAGGAGAACTTTGGCAGTATCGGCGACTCGTTGAATGGAAGCGACCATCTGATCGATGGATGCTGAAGTCTCGCTCACGCTGGACGCCTGCACTTGGGTGCTCTTCACCATGTTCTGCACGTTGACGCTCATCTCGTGCATGGTGCTGGTGACTTCGTCGATCGCAGAGGCGGTTTGCAAACTGATTTTCGCCGATTCATCCGAAGCGCCTGCTACTTGCGTGGAGGCACTGGCGACTTGCGAGGCCGCATCACGAACGTTCTGCACCAGTTTTCGCAGACCTTCAATCATGCGGCTGAACGCGTTGCCCAGCGTGTCTTGCTTGGACCGGGGAGTAACTTCGACGGAAAGATTGCCTCCGGCGATGGCCTCTGATACAGAAGCCATCTCGCGCAGGTAATTGACCATGCTGCTGAAGGTGCGCGCGAGTTCGCCAATCTCGTCCTTGCGGCTGATATTGATTTCGTGGTCAAGGTCGCCGGCGTTTCCGATTCGCTGCGCCACGGTCATCAGCTCATTCAACGGCTGAGTGATGCTTGTGGCGGAGGTATAGGCGATGACGATCCCCAGAACGAGCGCCACCAGAGTGCTGATCAAGGCGATCGCAATGGTCCAGGTGCTGGCGGATTCATCTGATTTCCGGCGGTCTTCGATGACTTTTTTGTTTTCCTGGTCGGCTGCATCCAGGTATTCGGTGGCGGCTTTCACCCACGACGACGCATCTTTCTGCAGGTAGAAGATTTGCAACTCCGCGACAGTGGCGTTTCCGCTATCAACCTCTTTGCGTTTTTCCACCAACGGTGTGGCGAAATCGCGAGCCCAGTTCTGTTCGGTCTGCTGCACCTTTTGAATCGCGGAGCGCTGTTGATCAGATTCCGCCAGGCTCTCAGCCATTTGCAGTTTATCTCCCAGAACCCGAGCTCCGTCATTCATTCGTTCGACTTCTCGGCTATCGCCGCTGAGCAGGTAATTGCTCAGGTATAGACGGTTCTGCATCATTTGGAAGCGGGCCTTATCGCTGGCGTCGGCAAGTTGCAGAGCCTTACCGGCGGCCGCCTTGGCACTGTGTTCGCGGTAGACCGCGGTCAGGTTAACTAGGAACAGCACCAAGACCATCGCCAAGACGGCTCCGAAGCTGCTGTAGAGTTTCCGGCCAATCGTCATTTGCTGTTCCTCCGCCACCCTGCGTTTTCTGCCGCTCCGCGGCGCTAAGTGTTGCTCCTAGTCCTGAGGCTGAAACTTGAATTCCACAATGCCTGTGCTCTCTTCCGGGGCCGGCTCGAACTTCCATTTCTTGATGGCGTCCATGGCTGCGTTCACCAGCAGCGGGTGTCCACCGACCACCTTGGTGCTCTTTAGGTTTCCGTTGGGTGCCACCACCACGAGGACCTTAACCGTCCCTGTAATGCTCATGCGGCGAGCGACATCGGGATATACGGGAGCTACCTTGGTCTTTGTCTTGCGCGCGAGCTCCTCATGCGCCTGAGCCGATTGCGTCTGCGCAGAAAGGGGTGCCACCGCGGGTTTTCCCGCCAAGGTTAAGAGGGCGAGGAGGCTGCGAGTCAGCCACCGTCGTATGGTCCGTGAAGACACAGCTCCTCCTCGACATCTAGCGTTAGGGCAAAGTGCAATGCTTTTGCCAGCTTTGGTGAGTGACGCTCTGAGATAACCGCTGAATGGTAAGCTCTTGAAACAGCGAGAGTTGGTCCAAAATCATGAGCTGCAATTCGGAGCTCAAAACTGGTGAAAATCGTCTCATCCCGTAGCTCGCTTCTCAGTTTGAGACCAGTTCATGCCGTGGTGATTGGTTGGCAAGTTGGCACATCCAGCTTCTATTTTCCTTGACTCAATTTGAGATGTAAGGATACTTTTCTCGTATATTCAACAACTTGTAGTCGATCCGTTAAGAGGTGGTGCCACTCTGACGTTGCAAGCGGGAGATACGACAGTTATTGAGAGGCCGGGTCCGCGATCAGACGAGGCCTTCCAAAAGCTCCTGCTACGTTTTTCCGCAGCAGTTGAGCAAGGTCCCGATGCTCCTTCTCTAATTCGCCGGTTCTGCCAAGCCACGCGGGACTTCTTCCAAGTCGACGGCACGTACTTCTGGCACTGCGACGCCTCCGGGGAACTCATCGGCTCTGAAGCCGATGGCGTGATGGCAGAGCGCTTTCGCGGCACTCGCCTCAGGGCGAATGAGAGCGCTGTCGCGGTCGAAGCGATTCGGCAACGTAAGACAATCCGCGCGAACCGCCTGGATCCGACCCGCTATCGGTTGGCTGCCGAGTTTCGCGCCCGGTCCATCATGGCAGCACCCTTAGTGGTCTCGAACGAGGTCATCGGGGCCGCAGTCTTTCTGCACTGCTCCGATCCGGATTTCTTCAGCGAAGACTTGGCGGCCAAAGCCACCATCCTGGCGGGCCAATTGGGGAGTCTTCTCGAAGCTGGCCGTTTGACGCAGGTCTCGCGTGAGCAGCATCGCCGCGCGCAAATCCTGGTGGAAGTAGCACAGACGCTGCATTCAATGACTGATGCGAAGGCGGTCGTCGAGGCCGTCGCTGACCGCCTGCGCGTGTTGCTGCGAACCCGCCTGGTCTGCATCATGCTTCGCCAGGGAGGCTCGTTCGCTTTGCATGCCGTTGCGGCGGAATCTGCTCAACTCGCGGCATCGGCGCGGGCTAAACACGATCGCAAGGGGTTACAATTCGCCGCCGACCTCGCATCCCGGGCTGTGGCCGCGGGTGAACCAGTCGCTGTGTCTATTGATCCGGCTACGCACGCGCTTGGCAGCCTGGTCCCAGCGGGAATGCTGATTGCCGCGCCCTTTCGCACCTCGCAAACCGAAGGAGCGGTTCTGGTGTATCCACGCCAAGATGGCGCGTTCAGTCCTGAAGAGAAATCAGTGATCTCGGCGGTGGCGGGATTCGGTTCGGTCGCGATCGCGAATGCAGAACTGTACAGCAACTCCCGCGCGCATACCCACGAACTGCACCAACTGCTGGACGTCTCCTCTGAGCTGGGCTCTATCGGGCAACTTGATGACTTCCTGCAAAAGTTCGCTTTGCGAGCAGCCGATTTTCTGGGCTTCGGTCGAGCCTTCATTGGGCTGTTGGAAGAGGGCGCTTTCAGGGTACGTAGGGGTGCGGAGAGCGGCGCTACGCGCCGCGTGGAGCTTGTATTTCCGGAAGGTCCGGCCAGCCGTGCGCTGATGAACCGCGAGGTCTTCTGGACTGACGATCCCAGCACGATTCCTGGGGCGGACCTGGATCTAATTGCTGAATTCAATGTGCGGCAAATTCTGGCTGTGCCGTTGCTCGGAACCGACGGACAGGTGCTGGGAATGTTTGGCGTTCTTGATCGGTTGGATGGAACGCAAATTTCCCACGAAGACATTCGCCGGGCCCGCGCGCTGGCAGCCCAGGTAGCCGTGGCACTAGAGGCAAGCCGGAATCTTGATCTGTCACAGCGTCATCGAACGCGCGCAGCGTCGCTGATGAGCCTGGCACTGGAACTGAATTCGCTCCTTAAGCTACCGGATTTCGCCCAGAGCTTCGCTCGCCGTGCCGCGGAGATGCTGGGAGCGCAGATAGCAGCATTAGCGGTGAAGCAGGAATCGGGACTGGAGACACTCGTTCTCGAAGCTCAGGGTATCGAAGCTGATCAATATCGCCCTCTGTTTCGCCGCTTCGGTCACGCTTTGCAAGCAGCGTTAGACAAGCATGCAGAGCCGATTGTTTCTTCCACGTCGACGGAGATTTTGGGTGCGGCGCTTGGAGCGGAACTGGGCGGTGGTGATTGTACGCTGGTTCGGTTGCCGGGGTCGGGCGAACTAGTTGGTGTGCTGTGCCTGGCGAACCGCGGAAAGCCCTTAGCAGAAGAAGATCAGCAGCTCCTTCAAGCGATTGCCGGGCATGCTTCGGTTGCCCTGGAGAAT
>Ga0070717_10001447_pt1 | contig 16370 bp, 11 predicted proteins | sample LARL113metaG_FD_71366 | JGI IMG/M metagenome (GOLD analysis project Ga0070717, IMG submission 71366) | Corn, switchgrass and miscanthus rhizosphere microbial communities from Kellogg Biological Station, Michigan, USA - LAR L11-3 metaG | ecosystem: Host-associated > Plants > Roots > Rhizosphere ... | reverse complement strand
AACTTGCCTAACGCTTCGAAGGTACCGAAGAAGCCGGGACTCGATGGGAAGGCGACGCCGATGGCGATGAGCCCCTGGGCGAACAGCGCCGTCCCGAACGGAGCGCGCACGCCGACGGCAAGAAATCCCAGCCAGAATGCCGACGCGTTCAGCAGCCAGTGGAGGAGCGCCCAGAAGAAGACCAACGCGAAGCGCCGCGGACTGCGCAGCACACTCAACCCGTTCGCGAACTTCACGAGTATTTCGCGGCCGCGCTCCTCGAACCTGGGCGCGACGCGACGCGCCACCAACTCGAAGATGGAGATGATCTGCTTCGGGAAGAACACGATCGCGTACAGCACGATCACGACCGCGACGACGAATACAGCCCCGCCGATCGCATACCCGGCGACTTTGCCGGCCGCGCCGGACGGAAAGCTCGGCATCATCATCGCGCCGAACATCAGCATCAATACGATGAGGGCATCGAACACCCGATCCACCGCCAGCGACGCGAAGGCGGTGGAGAAGGGAACTTCGTCAACTTCGCGAGACAACGCGTACGCGCGTGCCAGCTCACCCGCGCGAGCCGGTATAACGTTGCTCACCATCATCCCGATCGCCGTAGATCGCCAGAGCGGCCCAAAGGGAAGATTCGGCGCGACTGGATCGAGAATGACGCGCCAGCGAACCGCGCGCAGCGGAAAGATGCCAGTCGCGGCGAGCGCCGAGAGGAGCAATAGCCAGAGGTTCGCCCGCCGAATCTCGACCGCGACCTGCGCCCACGCGATGTCGTGGAATGCCCACCAGAGAAGCGCGACGCTCAGCAGGATTCCGAGCGCGCCGCGCCAGCCAAAGCGCATCGCGCTACTCCGCGAGCGCGAGATCGAGCAGGTCGAACAACTCGGCCATCGTGTCGTCGCTCGCCGAGCCGCCCTGACGACGGATCTCTTCGCGAAGCTCGATGGCGCGTTCGATCGCGGCGCGCCCCCGGTAGAGCAGAGCGTCGATTGGAACGAGCGGCTGCTCCGGTAGCTCGACCGGCTCGCTCATCGGCTGAGCGGCAATCGAGTTGAGACTATCGATGCCTTGATCGAGTACGGCCATCGTGTCGCGCGGCGTCGAGACGCGGTGCGCGCCGATGGGCGTGTGGCTGCGCGATGCACTCGCGCGGGGCGTTGGTGCCACGGGTGGCGGGGTGGTCGGTGCGGCCGGCGGCGCGGAGGTTGCCGCGTTAGGCGACATCAGCGGCGTCGCCAGGCTGGCGTCGGCGCGAATGCGTGGCGTGATCACCGGAGTCGGCATTGTCGAAAAGGAGCCGGGGGTGAGAGGCCCCTGGGGTGCCTGACGAGCAGGCGGAGGTGCGGCTGCGGCCGACGCTGTCTGCGAAGGAGTAGGCGCGAATCCCTCGCCAATCCCCGCGTCGACGCTCCGGCCCACCTTGAGCTCCGCCAGTCGCGACGCGAGGCGTTCGCCTTGCGCACCGGGACTCGCCAATGCTTGAGCGAGCACTTCCAGTGCGTTGAGCGCCAGATAGTCGAGCGACTTCACCGCGTCGAAGTGCGCTCCGATGAGCTCCGCGACTTCATTCTCGGCGAAGCTCTCGGCGTCCGCCTTGAGCGCGGCGAGGGCATGCCGCAGCTCGCGGCGAATACGATCGGTGGCCGTTGGATCGTTCGCGCGACGTGCATCGGCGACGAGCCCACGCAGGTGTTCACCCTGACTCACCACTTCGAGCCGGAAACGCTCGGCAGGAGTCGTGGGCGGATGCGGCGACGCACTCACCACATGAGGTCCGGCATCGGCGTAGAAGAGCTGGGTAATCGGGACGATGCGCGCGGCGTCCTGCTCGCGCGCCTCGAACTTGGACAGGGCGTCGACGAAGGCATCGCGCTCGGGCGATGGTGCATCGGCAGGCTTTCCATCACGCATTGCGGCGGCGGCGCGCCGAAGCAATGCGGCCGACGCACGAAGAAAGGCAACCCGATCGGTGTCGAGTGGTCCCTGGCCCAGCTCGAGCGGCTTGGCGACGAGCTCCGCGCCAGCCATGACGTCGGCGAGCGGGGCAACGTCCTTGATGCCGGCGACGCCGCGTATCGCGCGTACCCGCCGCAACACGTTTGTCGCGGCGTCTCGATCGTTAGGCCGGGTCGCGAGCAGCTCGAGGCCGGCGGCGATGTTTGACGATTCGGCGGCGAAGAAGCCGGTCCCGGAGGCCCCCGGTGTCGCGGCGGTGGCCGCGGCCGGGGTGGCGGCTGGAGCGATTCGCGTCAGTTCCGCGGCGCGTGCGGTCGCGCGCTGATCGTCGGCGCCCGACCAGTTCCGCACGGCGCGAATGAGAATCTTCAGATCGTCGACCGCGGCGACGAGCGCGCCCGCAACCGCGGGCGACCAGGAGACGGTGCCCTCGCGCAGCCCGCGTCCAACCCGCTCCAGCGCCGTCGAGAGCTCGGCGAAGGGCGTGAGCTTGGCCATCGTCGCGCTGCCACGAAGGGCGCGGGCGTTCCGCGCCAGGGCCTCCGTGTCAACCGGAGCATTCGTCGCGCTGGCGCGCGCCAACAGCCCGTCGAGCTGCTCGACGTACTCGCTTGCTTCGAGGATGAAGAAGTCGAGAAAGCCGGAAGACATCGGGGCAGAGGGTGGAGGGCAGAGGGCGAAGGCAATCCGCGGGCTTGGGGAGCAACTGGCGCCCACGGCACGATCTACAACGGTAACGACCCCGACAAAGCTAGGACGACCCTCTGGCCTCGTCCATAACGTCGCGCAGCTCGCGGACGGCCTCGGCGAGCCCGACAAAGATCGCTCGGCTCACCACCGAGTGGCCGATGTTGAGCTCTTCGATCTCGGGAATCGCCGCCACCGGACCGACGTTTCGAACCGTCAAACCATGGCCGGCGTGCACGGCCAATCCGATCTTCGCACCGAGGCGCGAGGCCTCGACGAGTGCGGTGAGCGTTTGCGAATCATCAGGGCAGTGCGCGTACTGACCCGTATGCAACTCGATCGCGGCGGCACCGAGGTCGCGTGATCGCTCAACGGCATCTCGATGGGGCGCGATGAAGAGGCTCGTGCGAATGCCGGCGTCGTTGAGCCGCGCAAGCCCGTCGCGGAGCCGTTTCGGATCGCTTGCGACGTCCAGCCCTCCCTCAGTGGTGATTTCCTGGCGGCGCTCCGGCACGAGGGTGACCTGGTGGGGTCGAAGGCGCGTGGCGATGGCGATCATCTCGTCGGTACAGGCCATCTCGAGATTGAGCACCGTCGTCACCGTCGTTGCGAGGCGCTCGATGTCCCCGTCCTGAATGTGCCGTCGATCCTCGCGCAGGTGCGCGGTGATGCCGTCGGCACCGGCGCGCTCACAGAGGCGCGCGGCTTCGACGGGATCCGGCTCGTCACCGCGGCGGGCTTGGCGCACCGTGGCGACATGATCGATGTTGATGTAAAGCCGCTGTCGTCTAAGCACGGTCGGCGCCGGTTTGGTTAGGACGGGCAGTGGGTTATTCGTTATTACTTACGCGAGAGCTCGGCGACGAAGGCAAACCCCATCACACCAACGAGTCATGAAGTTAATCGCGGGTAGCATCGCATCGATAATTCTGCTTACGACGGCATGCGCGACGTCACCGAGTCGCACGACCACTGCGCCGCAGCCGGCCGTGGCGCCCGCCGGCAGCGCCACAGGTGCGGCGGACGCGCGGGGTGCCGTCCTCGCGTTTCTCGACGCGGGAAAGAACGGCGACCTGCAGGCGCTTTCCGCCGTGTGGGGCTCCACGGCGGGCTCCGTACGCGACGCGGGAACGATTCCGCGGGAGGAGATGGAAAAGCGCGAGCTGCTGATGATGTGCTACCTGTCGCACGACACGCATCAGATCGTGAGCGACGCTGCATCCCCGAACAACGAGCGCGTGGTCAACGCGACTCTCCGCCGCGGCCCCTTGACGCGGTCGGCTAACTTCTATGCGGTCGCGGGCCCTAACGGCCGATGGTACGTTCGGACCTTCGACATGGAAGCGCTGACGGATTTGTGTAAGTCCAAGGGTAGTCGGTGAACGGTGCTCGGGGGTGATCGGTGCTCGGGGGTGAACGGTGAACGGTGGTCCGTAAATGGTGATTGTGATCTCTGACCACCGACCACCGACCACCGACCACCGCCGATCATCCTTCCGTCAGCTCGATCAGGACGCCGCCTGTGGAGGATGGGTGCAGAAACGCGATCTGCTTGCCTTCCGCGCCGAGACGAGGCTGTTCGTCGATGAGACGAATGCCGGCGGCGCGGCAGCGGTCGAGCACGGCGGAGAGATCGTCTACGGCGAAGCACACGTGGTGAATGCCGGGGCCGCGCTTGGCGATGAATTTGCCAATGGGTGATTCATCTTTGGCAGGCTCGAGAAGCTCGACCAGGGCCTGCCCGGCTGCCAGGCCGACAATCCGCGCACCATCGGCGTCGTCCAGAGGCACGACCTTCATTCCGAGGACATCGCGATAGAATGGGACGAGGGCGTCGACGCTGCGAACGGCAATGCCAATGTGGGCGATGTGAGCCCCGGAATTCTCTGATTTGTGCACGAGCAGGTAGGTCCGTAGAAAGTCACGACAAGCTAACTTCGACGCGAGGCATTTGACGCGCGTCGCACGCCGGGAGGAAAAAGACGAGCATGTCCAACGCTGTGGCTGTCACCGACGCGACTTTCGAGCAGGAAATCGAGAAGCACGATGGCCTCGCGGTCGTCGATTTTTGGGCCACCTGGTGCGGCCCCTGCCGCATCATCTCGCCGATCCTCGATCAGCTGTCGGCCGAATACCAGGGACGCGTCAAAGTGTCCAAGATGGATGTCGACGCGAACATCAAAACGGCGTCCCGCTTCAACGTCCGCTCGATCCCGATGCTCCTCTTCTTCAAGAACGGCAAGGTGGTCGATCAGATCATCGGCGCGGTGCCGAAGAACATGATCCAGTCGAAGTTCGAGCAGCATGCACCGGCGGGAGCCGCCTGAAGCGATGGCTAGTGATCGGTGACCGGCGGTGGGGGCTGGTCAGTAATGGGTAAACGGTGAAATTCGGATTGGGCGGCGCTCTGCGCCGCCTTTCCTTTTCCCGCCGCCCGCCGCCCGCCGCCCGCCGCCAACCACCAACCACCAGCCCGATACCTCACAGCCAACTCATGCGTCCCATATGTGCCGCGCGCGAGCGACGGCCGGGACGCCCCGTGGCGCCCGGCCGTTTCCGCGCGGCTGGGTGCTTTCTTTTTCCCTCCTCGTTTCGCGATGCACCACCATGTAGCTGGTTTGCGCTATCCGTACGCCCGAGTGCTGCTCCCGCGCACGCGGCTCGCGTACATCCATTTGCGCAACCTGCTCAGTGACGCGAAACGGGATCGCTCGGCGCGGGTGTCGGGATACGTCGCGATCTGGCTCCCTGAAGAGTTCGTGACGCTCTACATGCAACGGGGCGAGGTCGTGAACGCCACGATTCGCGACAAGAACGGCTCAAACGTCATCGCCATTGCAAAGGCACTGGAAATGGTGCCCACCGAGCCGGAGTACGGGGAGATCTGCTTCCACGAAGCCGATGAAGCGCAGCTCGCCTGCATGTTCACCGCGCAAACGCGCGAGGCGGAAGCGTGGCCCGATGGTCTCGCCGTCAGCGATCCGGGCGTGCTCTTTCCGTATTTGATGGCGATCACGTTTGACGGGTCCGTCGAGATCATCGCCGACGACACCGTCAATTACCTCGTCTTCAAGAACGGGAATGTCGAGCGCGCGTTCATGGCCGGCGGCGGCCACAATGATTCGTTGGTCGATCGCGTGGCCAAGCTATTCGCGCGCGAGGGACGAAACGGAGCGAAGCTGCAGCGCTGGCAGGAAGCGCCGCCGCTGCCGGTGCAGGCGCCGCCCGCTCTCGTGCAAGCATATCGTGAGCTGGCGACTGGACTCGTGCAGCGTCTCATCGCCCAGGGGAAAGAAGGTGCTCCCGCCATCGCCGAGCAGGCTCGCCAGAATTTGCTTACGGAGCACGACTCGCTGGAGGGCTTTTCGTTCAACGGTCGCCCCGCGATGGATCCGGTGACCGAGACCGCGAAGCTCACGAAAGCGATGGCGGCCTGGATGAAGGAAGTCATCTGGGCCGCTGTCGATCACGACGTGCTCCCACCGGAGCAGTTGATCAAAGAGCTCACGTGGGATCGGCGGCACATGTTCCAGTCTGCCGGACTGTACGACCAGCTTCCCTGGCGAGTAGTCTAAATGGGGTGAACTCGTCGATCGCCCGAGGACGACTGCACGTCGTCAGCACCCCCATCGGCAACTTGGGGGATTTTTCTTTTCGGGCGATCGAGGTGCTTCGCGCTGCGACACTCATACTCGCCGAAGACACCCGGCATTCGCGCACGCTGCTCGACCGGTACGAAATCCGAACAGCAGTCGCATCGTATCACGAGCACAATGAAGCCCGGATGATTCCGACGCTCCTCGCACGCCTCCAGTCGGGCGAGGAGCTCGCGCTCATATCCGATGCTGGGACGCCGCTCCTCTCCGATCCCGGAGCACGACTCGTACGGGCAGCCATCGAATCAGGCATCGATGTGGTACCGATACCCGGCGCCTCGGCCTTACTCGCCGCGCTCGTTGCGTCGGGGATGGATGCCGAGCGCTTCACCTTTTACGGCTTTCTTCCGCGAAAAGGAAAGGACCGAACGGTGACGCTCGCCGAGCTCGTGTCTTTGCATCATACTGCCGTAGTGTACGAGGCGCCGACGAGACTGGCTGATACGCTGGCCGATCTCGAGGAGCGAGGCGCCGGAGGAAGAATTGTCGCGGTGGCCCGCGAAATGACAAAGCAATTTGAAGAGGTGCGCCGCGGAACGGTGTCCGAGCTCCGCGCGTACTACAGCGATACGCCACCACGAGGCGAGGTCGTGATTGTGCTCGCCGGTGCGGAGGCGCCTGTCGCAGACGAGTTGGACGTGCGCGCGCGGGCACGGACGCTGGTTTCAGAGGGACGCACCGCGCGAGACGTTGTGGCTTTACTCGTCGCGGAGCTCGGTATTCCGCGGAATAGAGCGTATTCGATCGTCGAGGAGGAAAGGGGCAAATGACTCTAGCGCGTGACGCGCGGCGCGTGGCGAGGCCGGCGGCTAGTGGCGAGCGCGGGTCGAAGACACGACATGTGCTTGCGGGGTTGACGATAGCGCTCGGACTTGTTGCCGTCAGCGGCTACACGCCACCCGCAAGAAGCACCCCGCACCCCGCAACCCCGTCCACCCATCTAACCATCGCACGCCTCCAGTACGACGGCGGCGGTGACTGGTACGCGAATCCATCGAGTCTGCCGAATCTTCTCGCGGCGATTCGTGAGCGCACGTCGCTCGACGTCGACAGGACCGAGGCGCGCGTGCGAATCATGGACGACAAGCTCTGGGAGTATCCCTTTCTTCACGTCACTGGCCACGGAAATATCCGCTTCAGTGACGAAGAAGTCGTACGACTCCGTGAGTATCTCACCCGCGGCGGATTTCTGCACGTCAGTGACAATTACGGCATCGACTCGAGCTTCCGGCGGGAGATCAAACGCGTCTTCCCCGATCGGGAGCTCGTGGATGTTCCGCTGTCGCATCCGATCTATCACATCGTGTACGACTTTCCGAAAGGTTTACCAAAGATTCACGAGCACGATGGTAAACCGGCGCGTGGATTCGGCATCTTCATTGGAGACCGTCTTGCCGTCTTCTATGACTGGCAATGCGATCTCGGAAATGGCTGGGAAGATTTCGAAGTCTATCACGACCCACCGGCGCTGCATGAAGCAGCGCTGCGCATGGGTGTGAACCTGTTCGTCTACGCCGTCACGAGTAGGCCGGTGCCATGACAGCACTCGAATTCGTCGATCGCGAGCGTACGCGGCTTCGTCGATTGCACCTCATTGCGGGAGCGTCGCTCGCAGTCGCGATCACCTTTACCGCGCTTGCCCTCGCCGCTCTTCTCTTCGGCAATGCGCGGTGGATCGCCTTGCCACGGTCGGCGCCGTTCGCTGCGTGGGTGCTCATTTTCGCGCTGGACGCGGCCGTCATCCTGTGGAGCTGGCGAAGGCTGAGCAGCGACGTGACCCGTGGCGGAGTGGCGAGGACCATCGAACGAGAGCAGACACTGCGAGCGGGCGCGCTGCGTGCCGCGCTCGAAGTCGCCGATCGCGGTACGCTTGGCCGTCATGCAGCAAACGAGATGTCCAATCGATTGCGCGGCGCCTCGACCGAGCTTGCGCCGGCAACCCGTCGTCAGGCGCGGCGAAATGCGGGAAAAACGCTGGCGGCGGCGACGATCAGTGTCGTCCTGCTCGCCGGTCTCACACCGATTTTCGGTGATGGACTTCTCGCGCTGCTGCTGCCGGTGAAGGCCTGGAACGGCACGCTACTGCCGAAGATGGAGTTTCGTGGTCTGCCGCAGCAGGTGATGCGCGGTGAAAACCTCACGCTCGACATCGTCGCACCGCGGCGCTCCCGAATCACGCTTGCGCAGCGGACGACGGGTGAGGGCTGGCGCAGCGCCAGCATTCCCGTCGCCCGCGACGGCTCCGCCCGCGCGAACGTCGGTCCGATGCGTGGCGATCTCACTGTCGTGGTGTCAGACGGCCGCGCGTCTACGGACACGGCGATCGTTCGAGTGACCGATCGGCCATTCGTCGGGGCGATCTCCATGCGCGCTGTTTATCCCGAGTACCTGGGGCGGGCGCCAGAGGGCTTGCCCGTCGGCGAGCCGGCGCGCGTGCCGCAGGGCACGATCGTGGATGTTTCGGGACGTGCGTCCACGGAGCTCCGCAGCATTCAGCTGGTGGGACCGAAGGCGGCCATCGCGCTCCGTCCCGCGGGCCACGCGTTCAGCGGCCACTTCACCGCGACGCAAACCGGCAAGTGGACGTGGAGCGCGGTCGGCTCGTTAGGTCCGATCGCCGACGTTCCGCTGCCGCTGGAGCTCGAGGTCGTCCCGGATTCCGCGCCGCGCGTCGATCTTGCGGCGCCTATGGGCGACACGCTGGTCGCGGGCAGCGATCGCATTCCCTTCCGCCTAACGGTGACCGACGATCACGGCATCGCTCGCGTGGAGATGCAGAGCTGGACGCAGGGGCAGGGTCAACCCGCGATCGTCGTGCAACAGCTCACTGGTCCTCAGTCCACCGTCTGGAACGGCTCGACGCTGCTGGACCTCGCGCCACGCGATCTGAAGCCAGGCGACGCGCTGCACGTGAAGATCGTGGCGATCGACAACTCGCCATGGGCGCAGCGCGGCGAAAGCCGCGAGGTGCTCCTCAAGATCCCCACGATGGAAGAGCGTCGGGCGATGGCCCGGGAAGCGGCCGACTCGGCGGTGCGTGAAGCGCAGGCAACGGCGTCCGCGCAGAAGTCGCTCGAGCAGCGTACGGACGAAGCCTCGAAGGATCGTGGCCAGCGCTCCGGCAACAGTCGAAGCGGCGAAAGCTCCGCGTCGTCGGACTCGAAGGCGAATGGCGGGCAGCAATCGATGAGCTTCGAGTCGGCGGAGCAGGCGCGCGCCGTCGCGAAGGAGCAGCGCGCGCTCGCCGAGCGGGTGAAGAATCTCGAGCAGCAGGCGGCAGCGCTCCGCGAGCAGTTGAAGCAGGCGGGCGCGCTCGACAGCAGTCTCGCGCGACAGCTGCGCGATGCGCAGGAGCTTCTGCGGCAGGCTCTCACGCCCGAGCTCATGGAGCAGATGAAAAAGCTCGAGGATGCGGCCCAGCAGCTCTCGGGTGATCAGGCTCGGCAGGCGATGAAGGATCTCGCGGCCATGCAGCAACGGCTGCGTGAACAGCTCGAGAAGAGCGCGGAGATGCTCAAGCGCGCGGCCTTCGAGGGCGCAATGCAGACGCTGAAGGACGAAGCGAAGGATATTGCCGAGAAGGAGCGGAAGCTCGCCGACAGTGCCAAGGCGTCGGGCGACAAGGCTAACCAAGACCAGCAGCGCGCACAGCAGAATCAGGCGAAGCAGCTCGCCGACCGCTCGGACCGTCTCAGCGACGACATGAAGAAGCTCGAGGAGCGTCTCACGCGCGAGAAGGCCGATCCGGGGGCGAAGCGCGCCGATCAGGCGCGCCAGCACAGTCAGGCCTCGGCGGAGAAGATGAAGCAGGCTGCTGGTGATCGTGCTGGCAAAGAGAGTCAGCAGCAGGACGCCGATTCCAGCCGAGCCGGCGACGAGAAGCCTAACGATCAACAGTCGGCGCAGCGTCAGGCGCAGCGTCAGCAAGGTCAGAAGAATGGTCAGAGCCAGGCCGGCGCGCGGGGGCAGCAGAACTCAAAGGATCAAAAGAACGCTGAGGGTCAACAGAGCTCACAAAGCCAGCAGGACGCTCAGAGTCAGCAGAGCCCTCAGGGCCAGCAGAACGCTCAGGGTCAGCGAAGTGCCGGTCAGTCGCAAAGTGGGCAGCGTTCCTCCAGCGGCCAGAGTCAACGCGGTCAACAAGGACAGCGCGGGCAGGGGCAGCAGGATCAACAGGCGGGCATGGAGCAGAACTCGCGCGATGCCGCCGGACAGATGGAGCAGGCCGCGCAGGCGATGCAGGATGCTCGCGATGCGCAGGTCTCCGAGTGGAAGAAGGAGCTGACCGGAGATCTCGATCAGACGATTCAGGAAATGTTGCAGATGGCCCGCGAGGAGAGCTCGATGGAGCAGAAGGCGCGCTCCGGAGAGGGGAAGCCCGATGAAATGCGAGGCCAGCAGAGCGCGGTGAAGCAGGGAGTGGACGAGGCCGCGCAGCGCATGCAGAAGGCCGGACAGAAATCGTCGCTCCTCTCCGGCCGCTCGCAGCGAGCGATGAGCGAGGCCCAGCAGAAGGTCGCGCAGGCGACACAGCAGATGTCGGAACAGCGCGGCGCGGGCCAGGCGGCGAGCTCGTTAGGCGAGGCCGCCGAAGCGCTCAATCGTGCCGCGGCATCGCTGGCGCGGGATCGCGAGCGCGTCAACACCGCGTCGTCCGCATCCGGCTTCGCCGAGATGCTGCAGCAGCTGCAGGAGATGGCGAAGAAGCAGGGATCGATCAACGCGCAGTCGCAGGGTCTCATGCCCATGCCCGGCGGCCAGATGTCGAGTGAGATGCAGGCGACGGCGCGCGCGCTGGCTCGACAGCAGCGTGGCGTCGCGCAGCAGCTCGACGAGATGGGTGAAGGCGCGGGTGGTGACCGCGCGGCTCAGCTGGCGAAGGAGGCGCGTCAGCTCGCCGACGCCATGGAGGGCGGTCGCATCGATGGCACCACGCTCGCCCGCCAGCAGCAGCTCTTCCGAAGATTGCTGGACGCTGGACGTTCGCTCGAAAAGGACGAGCGTGAGGACAGTAACAAACGGGAAGCACGTGCCGCAAAAGGCGACGAGCAGTTCACGCCGACGAACACAGATGCCACGGGGAAGAACGCGTCGAAGTTCCGCGAGCCGGACTGGAACGAGCTCCGCGGTCTCACGGCTGACGAGCGCCGCGCGATTCTCGATTACTTCAAGCGCATCAATGAGCAGAAGCCCTGACGCGTTGCGCGTTGTGCGTGTGGCGCGTAACCCGGGGCGCGTGACGCGTGGAGCGTGGCGCGTGGCGATCGGATCACTGCTGCCGGCCCTTCTTTGCGCGCCACTCGCCACGCTTCACGCGCAACGCGAGAGCGCCGATACAACTGCCTTCTATAAAGCGCTCGAGCTCGAGAGCGCCGGCAAGTACAAGGACGCCGCGCCGCTCTTTCGGACGGCGCTGAACACTACCAGCGCCGTGAGTGCGCTGCTCGGCCTCGAGCGCGTGTACGCGGAGCTGGGTTGGAGCGATTCGCTGCTCGTGCCGCTGGACACGCTCATTCGGCGCAACCCGCACGAAAGCGTTTACCGCAGCGTCCAGCTGCGCACCCTGCAGTCGCTCGGCCGAGAAGAGCAATTGCATGCGGCCATCGATCGATGGATCAGGGATGTCCCCGGTGATCCGACACCGTATCGGGAATACGCACGGTTGCTGTTGCAGCGCGGACTGACGGCCAGCGCTGACAGCGTCATTCGACAGGCGCGCGAGGCCCTCGGCTCGACGAACGATTTGCAGTTGGAGATCGCCCAGCTGCGCGCGGCAATGGGTTTGTGGGAGCAGTCAGCGCAGGCATGGCGGCAGGCATTGGCGACGTCGCCGTATCTCGAGCAGGCCGCTGTTTATGCGCTCACACCGACGCCGCCTGCGACACGGAGCGCCGTCAGGCAGGTCTTTCTGGGGACGCCAATTGACGTGGCATCGCGACGGGCGCTCGCTGGACTCGAAGTCGGGTGGGGCTCCCCGTCGGATGGTTGGCTCGCGCTCAAGGACTTACCGCCTGATAGCCTGAGTGCGGCGGCTTGGACGGATTTTGCCACTCGTGCCGAAGGCGAGGAGCGTTGGCCGCTGGCGCGCGATGCGCTCGTTGCGGCACTACGCTGGCAGCGCACGCCGGAAACGACGCTTCGCGCGGCCAACGCCGCTCTGCGCGCCGCCGATCCGGGCACGGCGCTGACGCTGTTGCCACCGGAAGGACCGAACGCACCCATCATCACCGATTCGGCGCGCGCCGCGAGGACGACCGTCCCAATCCAGGCGCGGGCGCTCGCGATGGTGGGCCGGCCCGCGGCGGCGGAACGGCTGGTCGCACGCTACGATCGCTTCTTCACGCCGGGCGCGCGCACCGCGCTCACGCGGGCCATCGCGTTAGGCTGGGTCCGCACTGGAGACATGGCCCGGGCGCGTGCATCTCTCTCGACCGCGGGCACCGAAGGCGATTCCAGCGACGCGGCAGGGTGGCTCGCGCTCTACGAGGGAAATCTGCGCACCGCGCGCGTCCTGCTGCGGAGCAGCATCGAGGCGACACCCGAGCTGGCAACGGCTTTGGCGATCATTGCCCGCATCCATGCCGATAGCGCTCCGGCGTTGGGCAGGGCCTTCCTCATGCTCGCTCGCAATGACAGCACTGGCGCGGCGACGGCGTTCGTCGAGGCGGCCGATCGACAGGTTGCGGGCGATGCAACGTCTATCCTGTTGGCCACCGCGGCGCAGATCCGGTCAGCCCTTCGCGACGATACGCAGGCTGTCGCGCTGTGGCGTCGGATCGTCGAACAGCAGAGCACGACCCCGGAGGCACCATCCGCCGAATTGGAATGGGCGCGCGCCCTTCGCCGTCACGGCGACGCCCCCGGAGCCGTCGTGCGGCTCGAGCACCTCATTCTCACCTATCCGCAGAGCGCGCTCGTGCCGCAAGCGCGGCGTGAGCTCGACCTGGCCCGAGCGGGGATTCCCGGCGCGACATGAGCAAACATTCAATTCGGCGCCGCGCCGCCGCGCTGCTGCTATGCGTCTGTGCCGCCGCGCCCGCGGCAGCGCAGCGCCTGCTCGTCCCGATGGACGACTCCCAGCAGGACCACCTCAAGGCGTACGGCATCACCTACAACGCACTCAAGGACGGTCTGAGCGCCGAGTGGTTGCTCAACTATCGCGGCGGCGCCTTCCTGTTGCCCGACACGCCGGAGCTTCGGAAGCGTGCCGCGCTCGCCGGTGTCACCGTCGAGCCGATCGACGACGGACAGCTGGGCTCCATTCGCGCGGAGATCTCGAACAGCAATATGGACGCGGTCCCGCTCGAGAAGGCGCCGAGGATCGCTGTCTACTCACCGCCCGAGGCGCTGCCGTGGGACGATGCCGTCACCCTGGCGCTCAAGTACGCTGGCATCGACTACACGCGCATCTACGATGACGAAGTCGAGCACGGCGACCTGTCGAAGTATGAGTGGCTGCACCTGCACCATGAGGACTTCACGGGACAGTTGAACAAGTTCTATCTGACGTATCGCGAGGCGCCCTGGTTCATCGAGCTGATGCAGCAGAACATGCAGGCGGCCAAGCGCCTCGGCTTCGCCAACATTCCCGCGTTGAAGAAGGATGTCGCCGAGAAGATCCGCCAATTCGTCGAGCGTGGTGGGTTTCTCTTCGCCATGTGCGGCGCCACGGAGACGCTCGAGCTGGCGATCGCCGGTCACGACGTCGATCTCGCTGGTGCCTACATCGACGGCACGCCGATGGACGACGACGCCGACCGGAAGATGGATTGGAAGCGCTCGTTCGCCTTCCGCGACGCGCATCTCGAGCACTCCCCATTCGTGAACTCGATGAGCGATATCGACGGACACCAGGTCAACGTCCCTGGACGACGTCAGCCCCTCGGCACGTTCACGCTCTTCAACTTCTCGGCGAAGTTCGATCCGGTGCCGTCGATGCTCGTCCAGAACCATCGCGCCGTGGTCAGTGACTTCTACGGCGTGACGACGAGCTTCACGCGGTCCGTCCTGAAGCCGAGCGACGTCATACTTGCCGAGGAGCCGGGCGCGCCCTGGGTGAAGTACATCCACGGCGATTACGGCAAGGGCACGTGGACGTACTACGGCGGCCACGATCCCGAAGACCCGCAACACGCCATCGGCAACGCGCCGACGGACCTGTCGCTGCACAAGAACTCGCCGGGCTACCGGCTGATTCTCAACAACGTCTTGTTCCCAGCGGCGAAGAAGAAACCCCTGAAGACTTAACGGAGCGGAGCCAGCGCGACTCCAGATCGAATTGCCAGGCGGGGTGCGTGCGCACCGCGCCTTTGCGGTCTTTGTTCGGTATATTGTCTGCGTGCCGTCAGACCGCCTTTCTCCCAAAGCAGCGACAGCGATTAAAGCCGCCATCCGCCTTGCCGGAGGAAGGGAAGTCTGCTTCGTCTGCGCGGTGGATGAGGATGGCGTCCTGCAATCCGCGCGAGTCGCTTCGCGTGGCGACATCGGTCGGGTGCTGGCGCTTCCCGGGTTCGCACAGCGCGGGGAGATGCTCGTCCACAATCATCCATCCGGCATTCTGGAGCCGTCGAGCCAGGACCTGGAAATTGCGGCGCGACTCCACGACGACGGGATTGGTTTTGCCATCGTCAACAACGTGGCGAGCGAGCTCTATGTCGTGGTCGAGGTGCCGCGCCAGCGCGAGACACAACTGCTCGATGCCGAAAGCATCGATCACGACCTCGGCCCCGATGGACCGATTGCCGCGCATCTGACGCGCTACGAGGATCGCGGCAGCCAGCGCGAGATGGCGATGGCCGTGACGCACCTCTTCAACGAAGGCGGTATCGGGCTTCTGGAGGCGGGCACGGGGGTCGGCAAGTCGTTAGGCTACCTCGTTCCCGCCCTACGCTGGGCGGCCGCCAATGGTGAGCGCACCGTCGTCTCGACGAACACGATCAACCTGCAGGAGCAGCTCGTAGGGAAGGACCTGCCTTTCCTCGCCGAAGCGCTCTCCGATCAGAAGGTGCGCTACGCGCTGCTCAAGGGATGGCGGAACTATCTCTGTCTGCTGCGACTCGAGCAGGTGAAGGGCTCCGGCAATACGCTCATCGACGACAGTCTCGCGAGCGAGCTCGAGACCATCGTGCAGTGGTCGGAGAAAACGACTGACGGGTCACTGGCCGACTTGCCGACGCCGCCGCGGCCGGAGCTCTGGGATGAAGTTGCCGCGGAGCCGGATCTCTGTTTGCGGCTCAAATGCTCGCTCTATCAGAAGTGCTTCCTCTACAAGGCCCGCCGTGAGGCAGCGCAGGCGGATGTCATCGTCGTCAATCATCATCTGCTCATGTCGGACGTTGCCGTCAGGCGCGCGTCCAACAACTGGGAGGAGGCCGCGGTGCTGCCCGCGTACCAGCGGCTCGTGGTCGACGAAGGGCATCATCTCGAGGACGCGGCGGCCGCCCACCTCGGCATGACCGCGACCCGCCGTTCGCTTCAGCGTCTATTCAATCGGCTCGAGCGTCGCGGGCGTGGTTTGCTCCCGTCGCTCGTCGCCCGGCTGTCGGCGAACGACGACCTGCTCAGTACGGCCAGCCTCGACCTCGTCCACGCCCGTCTCGCCCCGTCGGTCCATGCCGTTCGAGACAAGAGCTCGATGCTCTTCGACCTGCTCGAGTTGCTGCTCAGCGAGTCCGGTCAGCCAGTGCTCCGGCTCACCGAGCAGTTTGCGAACCATCCCATCTGGAAGACCGGGCTCCGCGTCGCGCTCAACGACACGTTAGGCGAGATTCAGCTATTGCATGAGGGATTGCAGCTCGTCCGCGAGCGCATCGAGGGCAGCGCGAAGCTCGACGAGCAGCTGGCACCCTTGCTGAACGAGTTGCGCGCCGTCATCCGCCGACTTCAGCTCGCCGGCGACGCGCTACACCAGGCACTCGATCCGCCGGCCGGCGATCCTACCGTTCGATGGATCGAAGCCAAGGGTCGGGAGCGCTCGGCGGCGGTGACTTCCGTCCCGCTCGATCTCGCACCAGTGCTGCGCGAGGATCTCTTCAAGCGCAATGCGACGACAATCGTCACGAGTGCGACCCT
>Ga0070717_10001446_pt1 | contig 16374 bp, 18 predicted proteins | sample LARL113metaG_FD_71366 | JGI IMG/M metagenome (GOLD analysis project Ga0070717, IMG submission 71366) | Corn, switchgrass and miscanthus rhizosphere microbial communities from Kellogg Biological Station, Michigan, USA - LAR L11-3 metaG | ecosystem: Host-associated > Plants > Roots > Rhizosphere ... | reverse complement strand
CTCGATCGCATTGCGGTGCGCGGAAAGACCGAGATCCCTAACTTTTCGCTCGACACCGCGAATCATCCCATGCCGCTCACGACCGAGTTTCACGCCATTGTGGACGGCACGTCGGGAGACACGTATCTCCAGCGCATTGACGCAAAGCTGGGCGGTACGCAGTTCACGTGCAAGGGAGCGGTGGTGAACGCCAGAGGCAAGGGACACTCGATTCACGTGACAGTCGAAGTGCCGGAGGGACAGATCGGAGACTTTCTCCTGCTGGCAATCAAGACGAAGCCCGCCGCAATGTCAGGGGTGGTTGCGCTCAGTTCCAGCCTGGATATCGAACCGGGCGGAGAGAGCGTGACAAAGAAGCTGGAGATGAAAGGCAGGTTCAGCCTGCGGCAGATCCACTTCACGGATGCGGAGGTTCAAGACAAGGTGGACATCCTAAGTCTCCGCGCGCGCGGAGAGACTGACAATCTGAAGCCGGGCGCGCCCGATGTAAATTCACGCCTGGTGGGCGACTTCTCCATGCGCAACGGCGAGCTCACGTTACCGCATTTTGAGTACTGGCTGCCCGGCGGCAACGTGGAATTAAGCGGCAACTATCGGCTCGAAGGCAGAGTAGCCGACTTCGATGGGAAAGTGCGCACAAAGGCCGAAGTGTCGGAGATGGTGGCAACGAAGTGGAAGAGATGGCTATTGAAACCGGTCGATCCCTTCTTCCACAAACACGGATTTGGCGCAGAAATCCCGGTGCACATATCAGGGCGCGACGGAAAAATTCATGTGGGGTACAAGTTTTGAGCGCCGCCCTGCGAATCAGCTGCGTTCCGTTTCCGCTCCTTCAATGACCGCGCGCATCCAGTAGTCGCCTTCGCCATCGACCTCGATGCCGTGGACCTCGCGTTCAAAACCAGGGAAGCGTTTGCCGAATTGCTCCATGGCGAGGATGAGCTTGATGACCGGCGAATCCGGGCCGCCGAGCCGCTCGCCCGGCATCGACATGGGAATTCCGGGCGGGTAGGGAACGAGCATCACGGCGGCGAGACGGCCTGCCATTTCCGGGAACCGAATGCTCTCCGTTTCGCGCCGTACGAGTTTCTGGTACGTCTGCGCAGGGGTGAGGACCGGGTCGAAATCTTCATCGCAGGCGGCGTTCACCAGGCCGGCAAGATCCAGCTCGATCATCGCCTTGTGCATCTCGTCGCAGAGCTCTTTCAGGGAGAGATTGCGATAGCGGCCGGGGAAGCGCTGGACCAGTTCCGGAAGGGCTTCTTCGAGTGACGCGTCCGAATCGTACAGGCGCTTGAACTCGAACAGGTTCTCCAGCAGGCTGCCCCACTTGCCCTTGGAGGTTCCAACCGAGAAGAGCACCAGGACCGTGTAGTCGCCGGTTCGCGCGATCTCGACGCGGCGCGAATCGAGAAACTCCGTAAGAATCGCGGCAGGAATACCCCACTCGCCGATGACGCCCTGCGCGTTGACGCCGGGAGTGAGAATGGTCACCTTGGTGGGGTCGAGCATGCAGTAGTCGTCCGGCGAGTCTTTGTCCTGGTAGCCGTGCCAGTCTTCGCCGTGCTTCAGGGTCCAGCAACTGGGTTCGGTGGTGAGGAGCTCGTCTTCGGCGTCTTCAAACAGGATCTTTTCGCCGCTGGCGGGATCGATGACGCTCTCGGGCTGGTAGACGCCGAAGAACCAGGAAGCGCCGTTTTCTGACGTGGTGCGCAGACGGTGCGCGATGGAGCTCATGGCCTGTCGGAAGCTGATGGCGTCAACCAGGGTCTCGTCCATCAGCGTGGGGCCGGCGGGCTCGTCCATCATGGCAGCGGCGACGTCGAGAGAAGCGATCAACGGGTAGAACGGCGAGGTGGTGCCGTGCATCATGAACGACTCGTTGAACTGGTCGAAGTCCAGCGGAGCGCGATCGGAGAGCTTGACGTGAATCATGGAACCCATGGAAAAGGCGGCCAGGCATTTATGCGTGGATTGCACGGAAAAGATGACGGGGCGATCTTCCATGGCTTCAGGAACACCCATCGCGTAACGCCGCCGGTACAGGGGATGGAACTTCGCGTAGGCGTACCAGGCCTCGTCGAAGTGGATACGGGGAACCGAGCCGGCGAGTTGCCCGACGACCTCATCGACGTTGTAACAGAGGCCATCATAAGTGGAGTTGGTGACTACGGCGTAAGTCGGCTGCTGCGAGCGGGCCTGCGCGGAGAACGGACAGCGGGCGATGAGTTCCTGAACCGACGCGGGTGAGAAACGCTTGAGAGGGACGAGGCCGATCATGCCGTACCCGTTGCGGGTGGGCTTGAAGTAGACCGGGCGCGCCCCGGTGACCGTAAGCGAGTGGCAGATCGATTTATGGCAGTTGGCATCGGCCAGCACGATGTCGTCCTGGGCAATCACGCCGTGGCCGACGATCTGGTTGGAAGTGCTGGATCCACCGAGCACGTAAAATGTCCAGTCGGCCCCGAAGACGCGGGCCGCATTGCGCTCGGAGTCGCCGGGAGGGCCGATGTGATCAAGCCAGGAGCCGAGCGGCGCGGAAGAGATGCCCAGGTCCGAGCGGAGCAGGTTTTCGCCGAAGAAGCGGTGAAACTCCTGGCCGACCGGGTGCTTGAGAAAGGCTACGCCGCCCATGTGGCCCGGCGCGTCCCAGGAGTACGCGGACTGGTCGTTGTACTTGAGGAGTTCGCGGAAGTATGGCGGCAGGAGCTGGTCGTGGTAGCGCTCGATCGCGGTGTCGAGACGCGAGGAGATAAATGCAGGGGTGTCGCCGAAGAGGTGGATATACTCATGGACCTGCTTGATGACCTCGAGCGGGAGTTCGGACACGAGGGTGCGATCGGCGATCAGGAAGATGGGGACTTTCTTGTTGCGATGACGCACGCCGCGGATGATGTCGAGTGCGGCGCGTTCTTCGAACTGCGAGTCGCCTTCGAGATCCCAGTCGAGCAGGACGGCGGAGTAACTGGGATCCGATTTAACCAGGGAGAGACCGTCCTCGGGCGAAGTGGTGCGGACCACCGTGTAGCCCTCCTCGCCGATGGCGTCGACCAGGCGCTCCATGGCACGGTCCGATACGGAATCGGTGCGCCCGACTTCACTCGCAATCAATAAAACCCAACGCTTCTCGGTCATTCAACCTCGTAACTTCTGCAGCGGCCCGCCCGCGAGCGGCATACACGCAAACAGGGTCTATTATCGCGGATTTGATTGCGGAAGTGCGAGTAGAAGGACGTTAAGATTGCTGCGCGATGATGCATCCTTGCCGCGATGCGCAATGGCCGTCTCTCTGAACTATCCGTTTTCGACGCGCGACTTTATATCGGAATACGCGGTAGCGATCAGTTGGCTCAGGGCCGCGGCATTGGCGAACGTTCCCGGTCTCAGTTTCACATGGCGCATGAACCTGCCCGTGCCTTGCAACAAGCGGGCCGGATCCGGAAGGCCAGCTCCCTGAAAGAACCCCACGTTTACATGCGAAGTGAATACATTGACGTAGCCGAAGGGCACATCTCCCAGACAGGCAACGGGGCAGCCGTCATGCAAGAGTTCGCGGACTTCGTCCCCGCATTTGCGCATCACCTCAAACCACTGATGCGCGATGGTTCCCAATTCACCTTCGTGCTTTTTCATCCACACGTCAATGGCGGGATCCCTCACCACCGCGCCATTGAATCGCAGCAATTCCGTTTTCACCCTCGCTCTGCTTTCTGCTTTCGAGATCGATTTTGCCATCGGGGTCATGGATCAAAAGAAAAACCGAGCCACATCGGCGTGGAGAGTTTACAAGACTTTACAGGCTGATTGTTCGCGCGCAAACGATCCTGTAACAAGACGGTGCTCTCATGCGCCTATCGAGCCGTGTTAAACGAATCAGGCATTGAACTTGATCGTTCTGTTTAAGATTCGAGCCGACTCCCTTTATCCGCTTCGCCGAAATTCTGAGCCGCACTTCGATTATCCCCGATCACAAGCCGAAACAGCCTGCGGAAACAACCATGCTTCAAACGCTGGGATGCTCGTTCATTTCGATCCGCGCGGCTTGCTGATTCCAACCTGCAGGCCTCGCCAGCATGAATGGTAAAGCGCCGGCAGCCACGAAGGAGATTGGAATGAAGTGGAAAATTCTCGCGATTCTAACGTTTGCCCTGCCGTTCGGCGCGGGCATCAACGCCTCAGCGGGGTCGTGGTCAAACCAGTCCACGCTCGCCAATAACGCCTACAACGGAACGGTCACGCTTGACGCCTCGGGCAACCTGGTCGCGGTCTGGTACCAGAATGCCGGGGCCAACGGCGCGGCCCTAAACCAGATCTGGGCGAGCAGCGCCGTCATCGGGCAGCCGTGGTCCGCGCCCGTCGACATTTCGGGAACGATCGGAGTTGCGTCGGGCAATCCGTCGGTGCGCGGCAGCTCTACAGGAAACGCGACTGCCATCTACACCAGCCCGACGATGGGCGCAGCCTATGCCGACAAGCCGGCTGGAGGCGCCTGGAAATCACCTCTTTCCACCAATGGAGTGAACCAGTTCTACGTAATCAACGACCATGGGAATGAAGGTCTGGCATGGGGCACCGGAGGCGCGCGTCCCACTTCGTCGACCGTGATGGCGATCCGCCGCCCCGCCGGGGGCGTATGGAGCGCGCCGGCCACGATTGCGGCCGCGCCCCATCTGAGCTTTGACGGAGCGATCGTGGCTCCGGATGGATCGATGGCGGTGGCATGGGAGAGTTTCGATTCGGTCTGCGGTTTCCGCACCTGTAAAACCTCGAACTGGGTTCTCCATGTTTCCACGCTGGCCGCCGGCACGCAGAACTGGGTCGATTCCGGACCACTGCTTGGTCCCGACGCCGCGCAGCATTTTGGACAGTTGGCCGCCGATGCGGTCGGCGATCTCGGCGTGATTTCGATTCGTTCCGGCAATATCGTCTCGGTGGTCAGGCATGGAGCCACGTGGAACCCCACCGCGGCCGTTGTGGCCTCGACGTCGGCGTTCCAGTACTACACCGGGACCGGCCGCGACAATCGCATCTATGCCAGCGATTCGGCCGGACACGCAACCTTGGTGGGCTGGGGCGACATTCATCTGCTGACGCTCGCAGCCATCGACGGCAATCTCACCACGAACACTTGGGGATCAGCTGCCACAATTTCCGGCCCAGACCAGAGTCCCGGCTACTTCGATTTCGCGATGAGTTCCTCGGGGGCGGCGATTGCGTTTTATCCCCTGCTGTTGCCGAGCGGCACCACCACGTGGCGCGCCATCACGCGGCCGGGCGCCGGCAAGCCATGGAACGCCCCCGCGACTGCGGGCTCGTCCTTGGAAGGTGGCGGCACACCGGATGGCGTCGCCGTGAACAGCGCCGGGCAGGCTGCGGTGGTCTTTCACGGATATAATTCGGGGCTCACAATCAACATCCTGTACACGAATACCTACAAGCCCTGAGATAAGGAACAGAAAAACAACGGGCGCCCGCCGGAGCGGACGCCCGTTGCGTTCCCTGGAATCGAGTCGCGAAACGAACCGGCAGTTAGGCCGCCTCTTCGCCGCCCTTTTCTTCGTCCTTCTTGCTCTCTTCGAGCTGCTTCTCGAGTTCGGCGCGCTTTTTGGCCTTGACCTCGTCGCGCTTCTGCTTCTTTGCCTCGAGCTGCTTTTCGGCGCCGAGGAGTTCGATGAAGGCCTTCTCGCCGCCATCGCCCTTGCGGAAACCGGTGCGCACGATACGCAGGTAGCCGCCCTGGCGGTCGCCGTAACGCGGCGCCACGGTTTCAAACAGCCTCGATACAGCCGAGTCGGTCATGAGGAAGCTGAGCGCCTGCCGGCGCGAGTGCAGATCGCCCTTCTTGCCCAGGGTGATCATCTTTTCGACGTGCGGGCGGACAGCCTTGGCCTTGGCCACGGTGGTCTCCACGCGGTCTTCCACGAGGACGGACGTGACCAGGTTGCGCAACAACGCGCGGCGGTGGCTGGTGTTGCGTCCGAGCTTGGTTCCTGCATTGCGATGGCGCATGACTTGACTAGCTCCTAGCTTCTAGCTTCTAGCTCTTTCTTGTTCGGGCAAGGTCATCAGTAACCGGGCCGCGATCAAGCTAGAGGCTAGAAGCTAGTAGCTGCTTTCCTAGAAATTCTCTGTTTCCGTGGGCAACTGGAGGTCGACCGAATCCAGCGGCTCGTCTTCTTCGTCGTAACGGTTGTAGCTGGCGGCCAGGGCGGCGGCGGGGGGAATGCTCGTCGGGCCCGGAACCGCGTTGCCGCTCTCGTCGATCTTCATGCCCAGCGAAAGACCCATCTGGGCGAGGATTTCCTTGATTTCGTTGAGGCTCTTGCGGCCGAAGTTCTTGGTCTTGAGCATTTCCGCTTCGGTCTTCTGCACCAGTTCGCCAATGGTCTGAATGTTGGCGTTCTTGAGGCAGTTATAGCTGCGGACCGAGAGCTCCAGCTCTTCGACGGAGCGATTGAGATTGTCGTTGCGCAGCAGGACGCGTCCTTCTTCGCCGCGCGCTTCCGCCTCGATCTCCTCCTCGAAGTTGATGAAGATGTTCATGTGGTCCTTTAGCAGCTTGGCGGCCAGTCCCACTGCATCGGCGGGGAGCACGGCGCCATTGGTCCACACTTCGAGCGTCAGCTTGTCATAGTCGGTGATCTGGCCGAGGCGGGCAGCTTCGACGACATAGTTGACGCGGCGCACCGGGGAGTGGACCGAATCGACGGGAATGAAGCCCAGGCCCAGGTCGGCGTCGAAGTTCTTGTCGGCGGAAACATAGCCGCGGCCGCGCTTGAGGCGCATTTCCATTTCCAGCTTGCCGCCTTCGGAGACCGTGGCGATGTAGACGTTTTTGTCGAGAATCTCGACGTCGCCATCGGCTTCGATCATGCCGGAGGTGACCACGCCTGGATGGTCGGCGCGCAGATAGAGCGCCTTGGGGCCTTCGCCCGCGAGCTTGAACGGAACCTGCTTGAGGTTCAGGATGATGTCGGTGGCGTCTTCGACTACGCCGGCGATGGACTGGAACTCGTGCAGCACGCCCTCGATGCGGATGGCGGTGACGGCCGCGCCCTCAATGGAGCTGAGCAGCGTACGCCGCAGGGCGTTGCCGATGGTGGTGCCAAAGCCCCGCTCAAATGGCTGGGCGCTGAACTTGCCGTAAGTCTCGGTAAGCGACTCGGCATCGACTGCAAGGCGCTTTGGTTTCTGGAATCCTCTCCACAACATATCGTTTGTCTCTCTCCCGCGCGGCATGTACGTCGCGATGCATTTTGCGGCGGCCGCGCAAGTGCTCCTTGGTTTGAAGTGCAGCTTCTAGCTACTAGCTCCTAGCTTCTAGCTCGATCGTGGAAAAGCCAACGATGTGGGCTCCACACAAAAGAGCTAGAAGCTAGTGGCTAGAAGCTAGTAGCTGTATTACTTGCTGTACAACTCCACGATCAACTGCTCATTAATGGGCAGGTTGACGTCCTTGCGTCCAGGCAGCGAGAGAACGCGGCCGGACATGCCTTCGAAATTCGCTTCGAGCCACGCGGGAACGGGGTTCTGCGCGGCGTACTGGGTGCCCTGCTCGATGATCACGTGTTTCTTGGCTTCATCGCGAATGGCGATCTCGTCGCCCACGTTCACCTGGAACGACGGGATGTTGACCTTCCTGCCGTTGACCTGCACGTGGCCGTGGCGCACGACCTGGCGGGCCTGGCGGCGCGAGATGGCAAATCCGAGCCGGTACGCGACGTTGTCAAGGCGGCGCTCCAGCTGCTGGATCAACAGTTCGCCAGTAACGCCTTGCGAACGGCTGGCCTTCTCGTAGTACTCGCGGAACTGGCCTTCCAGGGTGAAGTAGATGCGCTTGGCCTTCTGCTTCTCGTGCAGCTGCAGGCCATAGCCTACGATCTTGGCCTTGCGGTCTTTGCCATGCTGCCCGGGCGGAAAGTTCCGCTTCTCAATGGGGCAGCGGTCGGATAAACATTTGGTGCCCTTCAAAAAGAGCTTGGTGCCTTCGCGACGGCAAAGGCGGCAGACTGCTCCGGTATAACGAGCCATTTCTTCTCCTGACTTCGGATGACGGCCGGTTTACGCATCCGGAGGATGTGTCGTCCCGGCCCGATTTCAAGTTGTCAGTTGTCAGTCATCAGTTGTCAGTTTGTCTCAGGCAACGATGTGCTGAAAACTGACGACTGAAAACTGAAAACAGTTCTTACACTCTCCGCCGCTTCGGCGGCCGGCAGCCGTTATGCGGTACCGGGGTCACGTCGCGGATGGACTTGACTTCGATGCCGGCGGCGGCCAGGGCGCGGATGGCAGACTCGCGGCCCGATCCGGGACCGGCGACGCGGACGTCGACGGTACGGAGGCCGTGATCGCGAGCCATGCTGGCTGCATTGGATGCGGCCTGCTGCGCCGCGAACGGCGTGCCCTTGCGCGACCCGCGGAATCCCAGCGAGCCCGCGCTCTTCCACGAGAGCGTGTTGCCCATCTGGTCCGTGATGGTCACGATGGTGTTGTTGAACGAGGCTTGAATGTGGGCCACGCCGAATGGGACATTTTTGCGCTCGCGCTTCTTGAACTTCTTTCCCTTGCCAGCCTTGGCGCCGGCCTTCTGTTCCTGTTTCGCCATTAGGTCTTCGCCGTCGCTTTCTTCTTGCCTGCGATCGTGCCCTTACGGGGCCCCTTGCGGGTGCGGGCATTGGTGTGGGTGCGCTGTCCGCGCACCGGCAGCGACCGACGATGCCGGCTGCCGCGGTAGCTCTGAATATCGATGAGGCGCTTGATGTGCATCTGGACGTCCTTGCGGAGGTCGCCCTCGACGTCACCCTCGTCCTCAATCACCTGGCGGATGCGGTTGACCTCTTCTTCGCCCAGGTCCTGGACTTTCTTGAAGCCATCGACATTGGCTTTCTCCAGGATCTTCAACGCGCGCGGGTTCCCGATGCCAAAGATGTAAGTAAGCGCGATCCGGGCCTGCTTCTGGCGGGGCAGATCGACGCCGGCAATACGTGCCATGCGAATTCCTTTGATGCTGCGGTTATGTGCCCCCGGCAATGCGCCGGTTCGCACGGTTTACTCGGAAATTCCTCCGGGGTTCATCGCAAGCCTTGTGCGGCTAACTAGCCCCTGAAAGTTCTCAGTTTGGAGTTGTCACTTTTCAGTTTCCGACCACTCAGGCTTTCAACTGACAACTGTGAACTGACAACTGAGAACCCTTTTGGAGGTTTCCGTTCCAGCCAGGCTAGGTTAGCCCTGGCGCTGCTTGTGCTTTGCGTTTTCGCAGATCACGCGAACCACCCCGCGGCGGTTGATGACCTTGCACTTCACGCAAATCTTTTTTACCGATGCGCGGACCTTCATTTTGCTACCCTTCTCCGCGCATCTGGTGGACGACGCGGGATGATTGATTCAGCTTCCAGCCGCAAGCTTCTAGCTTCTAGCTCGTTGTGCGCCATTGGGCTAATGCCTTGGCACGAACAAGCTAGGGGCTAGGAGCTAGCAGCTTATTTGTACCGGTACACGATGCGCCCACGGTTCAGGTCGTACGGGCTCAGTTCCACGGCCACGCGATCACCGGGGAGAATGCGGATGAAGTTCTTGCGCATGCGGCCGGAAACGTGCGCCAGCACCTCGTGGTTGGTTTCGAGCTTCACCTTGAACATCGCGTTGGGCAACGTCTCAACGACCGTCGCCATGACTTCAATCGCATCTTCCTTCGACAAACAGTGTGCCCTTCTGCCGGCTCTGTCTCAGAAATCCGGCTGTTCCCTGAACCAGCTATTAGCTTTTAGCTGTTAGCCTTTAGCAAATCTCATCATCCCCCAATTCAGCACCAAAAAAGCTAAAGGCGAATGGCTAAGACCTAAAGGCTGTTCTATTCCGTCAAAATCGTTGCCCCGGTGGCGGTCACCGCTACCGTGTGCTCGAAATGAGCACTCATGCTTCCGTCGCCGGTGACTGCCGTCCAGCCATCGCCCAGCACCCGGACCTCCGGAGCGCCGGCGTTGACCATGGGCTCGATCGCAATCACCATGCCAGCGCGCAGTTTCATGCCGCAGCCGGCTTCACCAAAATTCGGCACCTGGGGATCCTCGTGCATGTGCACGCCAATCCCGTGGCCCACAAAATCCCGTACCACCGAGAACCCCTCGGCTTCGACCACCTGCTGCACCGCCGCCCCGATGTCGCCCAGCGTGGCTCCCGGCTTGACCGCCGCAATGCCCGAGTGGAGCGATGCCTCGGTCACCTGCAGAAGGCGCGCCGTTTTGGGGTCGATCCTCTCGCCCACCGGAACCGTGATCGCCGCGTCGCCATAGTAGCCGTCGACGATGGCCCCGCAGTCCACCGAAACGATGTCCCCTTCCTTGAGGACCCGTTTCGATGAAGGAATGCCGTGCACCACTTCACTATTCACGGAGGTGCAAAGCACGCACGGAAAGCCGTGGTATCCCTTGAAGGCCGGCTTGGCTCCCAGTTCGGAGATCCGCTTCTCTGCGGTTTTCTCAAGGTCGAGGGTCGTCGCTCCAGGCCGAACCTTGCTGCGGACGAGTTCGAGGACCTCGCGAACCACCCGGCCCGCGCGGCGCATCTTCTCGATCTCCTGGGACGACTTGAGTACGACCGCCAAATACAGCCTCAGCTTTTCAAACGCACAATCCGCCGATCGATTGCGTCAACTTGTCCGCAACCGCTCGACGGCACAAACAATTTGCCCGGCCACCTCATCGATCGACCGGTCCCCATCCACTTCCACGAAACGTCCCAGTTCCCGGTAGTGCTCGATGACCGGCGTGGTGAGGGCGTCGTAGGCGCGCATGCGCTCCGTGAATGCCCGGTCGGTATCGTCAGCCCGGCGGACCAGCGCAGCACCTTCTATGTCGCAGATTTCATCCACCTTAGGCGGATGGGAATGTACGTTATAGATGGTCTGGCAGACAGGACAGTTCCTGCGCCCCGTAATCCGGCGCAGTAACTGATTATAGTCCACGTGGAGGCTGACAGCAACCACCGGCAGCGACACGGACTGCGCCGCCAGACGGCTGTCGAGCCACCCCGCCTGGGGCAGGGTACGCGGAAAGCCGTCCAGGATGTAGCCCTTGATGGTATCCGGCTCCAGCAGGCGGGCCGCAACCATCTCGTTCACCAGGGAGTCCGGGACCAGCTCACCGCGGTCCATGGTTTCCTTGGCGATCTTCCCCAGAGCCGTTCCGCGGGACACGTTGGCGCGAAGCAAGTCGCCGGTGGAAATCTGCGGGATTCCCCACAGTTTGACCAGCTCCTTAGCCTGGGTACCCTTGCCCACCCCGGGCGCGCCTAATAAGAGAATCGGTCCCGGGATGGTCTTCAACGATGTTTCCCGGCATGTTTCTACTTGCATTGCAAAAGTCTGCATTTACCAGGTTTTCCTTCCGCGGATACGACCGGACCGCGGGGAAAAGCCGTCATAATGGCGCATGATCAGCTGCGATTCGATCTGGTTGACTGTGTCCATGGCCACGCCAACCACGATCAGCAGCGAAGTGCCACCGAAGTAAAAGTTGACGTTCATGCCATGGGTCATCCAGTTCGGCAGGTTTTCAAAGACCCGACCGATCAGCCAAAGCTTGTCGAAACGGATGCCAGAGATAAGAAAGGTTGGGACCAGGGAAATGATGATCAGGTATATCGCCCCAACCAGCGTTATACGAGTGAGGATGTCGTTGATGAAGTCCGAGGTGCGCTTGCCGGGGCGGATTCCGGGGATGAACGAGCCCGACTTGCGGAAGTTATCGGCAATGTCGTCCGGCTTCATGACAATCGAAACGTAAAAATACGCGAAGAAGATGATGCCGAGCATGTAGAGGGCTTCGTACCAGGGATAGCCCGGCGCCAGCGCCTGGATGATCGGCTGGAAGAAGCGGCTGTTCTGCACCCATTCCACCTGGCCAAAAAGCAGCGGGGCCGACAGGATAGAACTGGCGAAGATGACCGGCATGACGCCGCCGGAGTTCACCTTGAGGGGCAGGTGACTGGACTGGCCGCCCATCATCCGCCGGCCGACGATGCGGCGGGCGCTCTGGATGGGAATCCGGCGCTCCGACCGTTCCACAAAGACGATAAACGCCACCACGGCCACCATGGCGGCCAGCAGCAAAAGTATGGCGATAAACGTGAACGAACCCCACGCGTTGGTGCGGACTTTCTCCACCAGGTCGCCGGCGCCGCGGGGCAGGCCGGCAATGATGCCGGCAAAGATCAGCAGGCTCATGCCGTTGCCGATCCCGCGGTCGGTAATCTGTTCGCCGAGCCACATAATGAAGGCCGTACCGGTGGTAAGCGTGAGAATCGTCATCAGGCTGAAGCCGATGCCGGGATTCAGGACCAGCCCCTGCCGGGAAAGAATGGCCGCGATGCCGATGGACTGCAGCGCGCCCAGAACCACGGTGACGTAGCGGGTCCACTGGGTGATCTTGCGACGGCCCAGTTCGCCTTCCTTTTGGATGCGCGCCAGCGGCTCGTACACGACCGTCAGGAGCTGAAAAATAATGGATGCCGTAATGTACGGCATGATGCCCAGCGCAAAGATGGTCATGCGGCGCAGGTTGCCGCCGCCGAACAGGTCCATCAGCCCAAGGGCGGAGCCGCTCTGCATGTTAAAGAGCAACTCGAGCTTGCGGGTATCCACGCCGGGGGTGGGGATGAAGGCGCCCAGGCGGTAGACGGCCAGGATGCCGAGGGTGAAGAGAACCCGCTTACGCAGGTCGGGAATCCGGAAGATGTTTAGAAACTTTTCAAGCATGGTAGGGTATCCGCTTCAGGCGAGGTCGCCTCTTGAATGGGTGTTCTTCTATCTTATGCCATCTCCCGACTTCTCATAGATTACCTGGAGCAAAGAAACCGCGGATGTGAGGAAGCGCACAGGGTTTCACAGTTGTCAGTCACCAGTTTTCAGCCCGAGCTTATCGGGGCGGAACGGCCAAAACTGGGAGCTGACGGCTGAAAGCTGCTCTTTATGCCTTTTCCGCGATCGCGCCGCCCAGAACCACCGCTTTCCCACCGGCCTTTTCGATCTTTTCGGCGGCCGACTTGGAGAACTTATGGGCATGGACAGTGATGGCCGAGGTCAACTCCCCCGAGCCGAGAATCTTGATCAGCGCCTTCTTGCTCGAGGCCAGACCCAGCTTCTTATAGTCGTCCAGGGCGATCTCGGAGACGTTGAGGGCCGCCAGCCGGTCCAGGTTCACGACCGTGTACTCGGTACGAAAGATGTTGGTGAATCCGCGCTTGGGCAGCCGGCGGTGGAGCGGCATCTGGCCGCCTTCAAAACCGCGCATCATGTGCGAGCCGGAGCGGGACCTCTGGCCCTTGTGGCCGCGGGTCGAAGTCTTGCCCATGCCGGAGCCCATACCGCGCCCGACACGCTTGCGCCCGGTATTGGCTTTGCGGGGCGCGCGTAAATTGGAGAGATTCTTTGCCATGATTTCCTCGCTATAGCGCCGGCCGGAGTGGATCCGGCCGACTCGCGTTTATGAAGCAGCCCCTAGCTTCTAGCTACTAGCTTCCAGCTCGATCGCGGGAGCGCTGACTGTGTCGGTCCTCGCACGAAAAGCTAGCAGCTAGAGGCTAGGAGCTAGAAGCTAGCTTTCAATTATCCGCACCAGATGCGGAATCGCCTTCACCATGCCGCGGGTGGATTCAGTGTCGACCCGCTCCACAATCTGGTTCAGGCGCGTAAAGCCCAGGCCCTTCACAATCAGCTTGTGCTTGTACGGCGTGTTGTTCTTGGAGCGGAAGTACTGAATGCGAATCTTCTTGGTCTCGGCCATGATTACATCTCCTCAAGCTGCTTGCCGCGCATGGTTGCGACTTCGCCGCGGTCGCGCAACTGCGTCAGGGCGTCAAACGTGGCCTTGATCACATTGTGGGGATTGGCGGAGCCCAGGCTCTTGGTGAGCACGTTCTGCACCCCGGCCGAGGTCATCACCGCACGCACCGCGCCGCCGGCAATCACGCCGGTGCCTTCGGGAGCCGGCTTGAGCAGCACCTGGCCGGAACCATAGCGCCCCAGCACCTGGTGCGGGATCGTCGTGCTCGTCAGGTTGATGCGGAACAGGTTCTTCTTGGCCGATTCGATTCCCTTGCGGATGGCCTGGGGAACTTCCTTGGCCTTGCCCGAACCATAGCCGACCACGCCCGAGGCGGCATCGCCCACCACGACCAGCGCGGCAAACGACATGTTCTTGCCGCCCTTGACGACCTTGGTCACGCGATTGATGGCCACCACCTGGTCCTTCAGGTTGTACTGGTTGGCATCGAGTTTTTTCTTCAACATCGTCATTGCTCGTCCTTTGAGCTGCTAGCTTCTAGCTTCTAGCTCCTAGCTTGTCTCGCTACATTCGAAGCTCTTCGATTCAGCACGATGAGCTAGTAGCTAGAAGCTAGCGGCTAGAAGCTGTCTTTAAAATTCGAGTCCTGCCTCGCGCGCCGCATCGGCCAGTGCCTTGATGCGCCCGTGATACAGGAAACCGCCCCGATCGAAGACCACGCTCTTGATGCCCTTCTCGACGGCCCGCTCGGCAATGGCCTTGCCCACTTCCTTGGCCGCGGCGACGTTGCCGCCGGTTTTCGACTTCAGCGCCAGCGTGGAGGCCGAAACCAGGGTCTCGCCCTTCTGGTCGTCGATGACCTGCGCATAAATGTGGTTCAGCGAACGGTACACGTTGAGCCGCGGCCGCGCCCCGGTGCCGCTCAGCTTGACCCGGATCCGCGAATGGATCCGCTGCCGGATTGCGTTTCTCTTGTTCTGCGTAATCATCGTTTTCTCTTTTCCTATCAGCGGAGCCGCCCTGCGGCCCCGTTCGGTGAAATGCAGCTATTAGCTTATAGCCATTAGCTGTTAGCTAGTTCCGTTCTGATCGAAGCTACCGTACTCGGCACAAAAGAGCTAATGGCTAAAAGCTAACGGCTAATAGCTGTCTTACTTCGCGCCCGTCTTGCCGGCCTTCTTCTTCAGCTTCTCGCCGGTGTAACGCACGCCCTTGTTCTTGTAGGGATCGGGCTTGCGCAGCGAACGCATGTCCGCAGCCACCTGGCCAACCTTCTGCCGGTCGATCCCGGTGATGCTCAGGTGCGTCTGCTTGGGATCGACGGTGACATCGATGCCCGTCGGCAGTGGGAACTCGATGGGATGCGAATAGCCCAGCGTGAACACTACCGTGTTCTTCCCCTTCAACTCGGCGCGGTAGCCGATGCCCACGATGTCCAGTTCCTTCTTCCATCCCTGGGTCACGCCGTGCACCGCATTGAACACCAGCGCCCGCGTCAGGCCATGGTAGGCCGCAAACTTGTCGTCCGAGCGGTTCACCAGGAGCTGGCCGTCCTTGGTCTCGAGCGAGATCCCTTCGGCGATCATCGCCGAAACCTTGCCCTTTGGTCCCTCGACGAGGACGGTGTTGCCGTCCACCTTGTACTTGACGCCCGCAGGCAGCGGGATGGGTTTCTTTCCAATACGCGACATCGAATTCAATCCTTTGTTGGCTTGCGAGTCCCGAAAAGCAGTTGTCAGTGATCAGTTTTCAGTGATCAGTTCGAACAGCCTTCGTTCCACTGCAGCCCGAAAAGCAGCTATTAGCCGCTAGCTACCAGCTTCTAGCTCGTCGCGCCTGATGTAACTCCTCAACTTCGCACAAACAAAGCTAGGAGCTAGAGGCTAGAAGCTAGTAGCTGTGTTCCCTACCACACTTCGCACAGCACTTCACCGCCTACGCCTTCGCGGCGGGCCTGGCGGCCGGTCATCACGCCCTTGGGCGTGGTCATGATGGAAATACCCAGTCCGCCCTGGACGCGCTTGATCTCGTCGCGCCCAATGTAGACGCGGCAGCCGGGACGCGAGATGCGCGCCAGGTCGCGGATAGCCGCGTCCGAGCCGCCGTACTTGAGGTACACGCGCAGGATCAGCTTGCCTTCCTCTTCCTGGGTCTTGTAGTTCGAAATGTAGCCCTCTTCCTTGAGAATGCGGGCAATCTCGGTCTTCAGCTTCGAAGCCGGCACGTCCAGCTTCTGATGGCGGGCCCGGATGGCATTGCGGATGCGCGCCAGAAAATCTGCTACAGGGTCGGTCAGACTCATTCCTTCTCCTTCATTCCCCGTTCGTCCGCTTGCAGGCGGAAACCAGCGAGAATGGCTAAAACAGTTTTCAGTTGTCAGTTTTCAGTTCTCAGCATTTTGCTGAACCACAGATCCCAGCCTCAACACGAGTGAACTGAGAACTGACAACTGATAACGGACAACTGGCTTCTCTACCAGCTCGACTTCACGACGCCCGGGATCTCGCCCTTGAGCGCCAGGCCACGGAAGCACAAACGGCATACGCCGAACTTGCGCAGATAACCGCGCGGCCGCCCGCAGAGCTTGCACCGG
>Ga0070717_10001441_pt1 | contig 16389 bp, 18 predicted proteins | sample LARL113metaG_FD_71366 | JGI IMG/M metagenome (GOLD analysis project Ga0070717, IMG submission 71366) | Corn, switchgrass and miscanthus rhizosphere microbial communities from Kellogg Biological Station, Michigan, USA - LAR L11-3 metaG | ecosystem: Host-associated > Plants > Roots > Rhizosphere ... | reverse complement strand
GCTGGATTTGCAAATTGGGGCCATAGCTCAGATGGGAGAGCGCGTGAATGGCATTCACGAGGTCGGCGGTTCGATCCCGCCTGGCTCCACCAACCTTCGCGGACTTCGGCCGCTTCGGTTGGCAAGCCAAACATGACTCTCGGGCGAAGCGAGCGAAGGCTGCCGCGCCGAAGGGCGCAGGCGAGCGGTGTGAAGTACGCCTATATTCTCCAAAGTACGGTCGGCGAGCACTTTTGCGTTGGCGCACAACTCTAGCGCAGTCCTCCACACGTCCAAATACGTGTCTTGGAGCCTGAAGGCTTACTCGCCCTCGACGGCGCTTTTTCAAAAAAACGGCTCTAAGATAAATCGTCGCGCAACCAGGAAAAGCACATGCAAGGCAAGATCGCGCTTGAAGAGCATTTCGCAATCGAACCGACACTCGCAGATTCCCAAGTATTTGGTGGGCATGTGTGGAAAGACCTGGGCCACCGTCTGCTCGACATCCAGGAGACTCGTCTTGGAGAAATGGACAAACACGGGGTCGAGCTGATGATCCTGTCGCTTAACGCGCCCGCGATTCAGGCGATACCCGACACAAAAACCGCGATCGCGGTCGCCAGGCAGGCCAATGATGTTCTTGCTGGCGAAGTGCGCAAACGCCCAAACCGTTTTGCTGCCTTTGCGGCGCTCCCGATGCAGGATCCGGACGCCGCAGCGGCCGAGCTTACTCGCTGCGTGAAAGACCTTGGCATGGTTGGGGCGTTAGTGAACGGATTCTCCCAAATCGGCACGCCCGACAACGTGACCTACTACGACCTGCCGCAATACCGGCCATTCTGGCGGACCGTTGAAGCGCTCGATGTCCCGTTCTATCTGCATCCGCGGAACCCGCTTCCAAGCTGGACGAAATTCTATGAGGGCCACAATTGGCTGCTTGGCCCGAACTGGGCGTTCGCAGCGGAAACCGCCGTGCACGCGCTGCGCCTCATTGGTAGCGGGTTGTTTGATGAATGCCCCAAGCTGAAGGTCGTGCTTGGTCATCTCGGCGAAGGTATTCCTGTCTATCTTTGGCGTATTGATAATCGCAACGGCTGGATGAAAGCGGCGCATAAATATCCGGCCAAGCACGGCGTGGGGCATTACTTCCGTAAACACTTCCATGTCACCACATCGGGCAATTTCGACACACCGGCCCTAGTCAATGCGATGGCCGTGATCGGCGCAGACCGAGTCATGTTTTCGGTCGATTGGCCATTCGAAGATGTTGGCGAGGGCGCACAATGGTTCGACGGGGCCGCAATCAGTGAAGCTGATCGCCTCAAGATAGGACGCGACAACGCAATAAAGCTGTTCGGGTTGCGTTTGGGATAGCTATCGCATGCGATAGCGCGCGACAGCGCTCTTGTCCCACACCATGCCGTTGCCAGGCCGCGACGGCACGACCGCGTGGCCATCGACGATCACAAGCGGCTCTTCGACCAGAATATCTGCCCAATCGACATATTCGAGGTAATGACAGGTCGGTGTCGCAGCGAGAAGGTGCGCGCTCACTTCCGGAAATAAATGCGAGGACATCTTTATGTTGCGCGATTGTGCGATTGCGGCGGCCTCGCGCCATCCGGTAACGCCGCCGATGCGTTCGAGATCCGGCATCACGTAGTCCGCGGCCTGTGCATCGAGCGCGACCGACATCGACGCCGGCAGCGAAAAATTCTCGCCGATCTGTATCGGGACTTTCAGCTCGCGCGCGAGCTTTGACAACCCGACATAATCGTCGTGCCGGATCGGCTCTTCGAGCCAATAAATATCTTCGCCATCGAGTGCCCGGCCGCGCGCCAGGGCCTCATCGACCGAGAGCGCCTGGTTGTAGTCGACCATCAGTTTCACGCCATCACCAATGCGTTTGCGCACGGCATGAACAGCGGCAATATCTTCAGCCAACGAGGGGTACCCGAGGCGCAGCTTGATCGCGTGGAACCCGCCCGCCAGCAATTTCTGAGCTTCGTCGGCAAGCGCGCCGCGATCGTCCATCAGACCTAGCCCGCAACTGTTGTAGGCCAGGATCGGACGCGGCTCGGCGCCGAGCATTTTTACGAGCGGCATCCCTTTGGCGATCGCCAGCGCATCCCAACATGCGGCGTCGAACCCAGACATCGCCATGCGCACGATGCCTTGAACGCCGATCAACGTGAACCGCTGCGCAAGTTTTGCCCATAGCTCGGCTGGCTTCACTGCGTTGCCCCTCACGACGCGCTCGACCTCGCCGACCAGACTGGAAACCGCGGGCAGGGCGGCACGGAAATAGCCGAACAGATAGCTGCGGCCGGTAATGCCCTCCTCAGTCTCAAGATCGATCAAAAGCAGTGGCACCTGATGGAAGGCGCCCATGCTGGTCCCGAGCACGAAAGTTGGCGGAACCTCGACCGGCGTGGAGCGCAGGGCGCGGACCGTCAACTGGGGCAATGGGGGCTGATCGGTCATGAAAAATCCGGTTCTAGGCCCAATATAGCCGCCCCAAGCCCAATTTCGCCTTGTTCTTGAACCTTTAACCCGACCTGCCCATATTAGATGCGACCGGACGGCAGTTGCCGGGCGGTTGGGGTGCCTGAAAGGGGCCCCGTCAAAGTCGCTTCAAGCGAGGGCTTTGAGACCAATGTCGCGAGTTCCGTCCCTATCCAGCCCGTTCCTCCTGGGCTTCGACGAAATCGAGCGCGTGCTCGATCGCGTTGCCAAGGGAGCCGATGGCTACCCGCCCTACAATATCGAGCGGCTGCCGCGCGACGGGCAAAATCCGGAGCGGTTGCGTATCACGCTCGCCGTCGCCGGTTTCACGCGCGATCAACTTGATGTCAGCATCGAGGAAAGCCAATTGGTGATCCGCGGGCGGCAGCAGGACGACAAGACCCGCCAATACCTCCACCGCGGCATCGCCGCGCGCCAATTCCAGCGTACCTTTGTGCTGTGCGACGGCATGGAAGTGATGGGCGCGGATCTGAAAAACGGCCTGTTATCTGTCGATCTGATCCGGCCCCAGCCGGAACGGATCGTGAAAACGATCGCGATCAACGAGCAGGATGAATGACGGACTCGTGAAGAAGGACTCGACCACGTCAAGCGTTAAATCAGAAAGGAGTCGAGGGCCATGACCAACGACAAACAGATTGAACCGAATATCGCCCCTGCAGTTATTACGCAGGAGGCGCTGGCTCACCTCGGTGACGGCCGTCTGGCGTACGTCAAGACGATCCGTTCTGAGGAGGTCGCCAACTTGTTTCCGCAGGCGCCGAAAATCGCGCCGGGTATGAAGTTGTTTTCGCTGCACGCAGCTGACGGCACGCCGATCATGCTGACGGATACGCGCGAAGCAGCGCTGGCGAATGCCTGGAGCCAGGAGCTTGAGCCCGTCAGCGTACACTGACCGCGTTCGAGCGACTAAAATCAATTATCAAAAAAAGGCGCAGCGATGTTCGCTGCGCCTTTAGGCTACTCAGGCCGCCGTAGACGCCGGCGGCATTGCCAACACTGCGTAGAGCGCATCGGCGTCGCTCGATTCGCGAAGGCGCCGCGCGATCTCCGGATCGCGAAGCTGTCGTGCAACACGCGCGAGCGCTTTCAGATGGTCCGCGCCGGCGGCTTCGGGCGCGAGCAGCAGAAAAATCAGGTCGACCGGCTGATTGTCGAGCGCCTCAAAGTCAATCGGCTTGTGCAGCCGCGCGAACAGGCCGAAGAGCCGGCCAAGCTTTGAGAGTTTGCCGTGCGGAATTGCCACTCCGTTGCCAACCGCGGTCGAACCCAACTTCTCGCGCTGCAGCAGGATTTCCAGAATGGCTTTCTCGTTCTGACCGGTAAGTTCGGCCGCGCGTGCGGCCAGCTCCTGGATCGCTTGCTTCTTGCTATTAACCTTGAGAGCGGGGATTACCGCGTTCGGCGCGACGAGATCGGTAAGCGTCATGGACATGACCAATGATCGGTGATGGCAGCGCCGAGTTGCAAAGGGGGTTGTTGAAGGCGGCGGACCATAAGAGTCGTCGGCCCCCTCGTCAATGGCTGACTTCAGCCTGCACTTGCCGATTTTCGGGCATTTTTGGCGCTGGCTCGGCTGCCGCGACGGGCCTGATGGTCCTTGCGGCGCCTTTTGTAACGACGCAGCCGCTTTTCGATGCGGATCGCAGCCTGTTCCGCGCTGTCATAAGCATCAGGGGCCATTCCTTCGGCTTCGAGCAACGCACCCGAATCAAGATGCAGCACGCATTCAGTGCGGAAACCAAAGCCGTCCTTTCCGACGGTCGCGTGGCCTGAATATCCGCCACGGAAGTATTTGGAGGCCGCCTCCTCGACACGATCCGTTATTTTTCGTTGCAGGGCCGCGCCAATGCTGATGTTCCGTCCTGATACGCGTAAAGGCATCTGTATGCCTCCATGGACTCTTGCCAAACGCAGTGTGGTCGCCCGGCACCAAGCGATTTCACCTTAAAAATGTTCCTGACGTCAATGCGGCAAGACGCGTATGCAGATCGTGTGTCAGGCGCCGGCTGCCAGTTTTTCACGCCGGCGCTGGACTGAGGACGGTATGCGCATGGCTTCGCGATATTTCGCCACGGTGCGGCGCGCGATATCGATTCCGGCCTCGCGCAATTTTTCTACGATCGTGTCGTCTGACAATACGTTCTCAGCGCTCTCATCGTCGATCAGCTGACGGATGCGGTGACGAACTGCCTCGGCGGAATGCGCTTCACCGCCGTCGGCAGCCGCGATGGCCGACGTAAAGAAGTATTTCAATTCGAAAATGCCGCGACTCGTCGCCATGTATTTGTTCGCGGTGACCCGTGACACGGTCGACTCGTGCATGCCGATTGCGTCCGCGACAGTCTTCAGATTCAGCGGCCGTAGATACTGTACACCTTTGGCAAAGAATCCGTCCTGCTGTCGCACGATTTCGCTGGATACCTTGAGGATCGTCTTGGCGCGTTGATCGAGCGCGCGCACCAGCCAGGTTGCCGTCTGCATGCAATCGGCAATGTAGGCTTTCTCTTTTTCATTACGGCTCGGCTGCGAAACTTGCGCGTAGTAGCGCTGGTTGATGAGCACCTTCGGCAAAGTGTCGGAATTAAGCTCGACTTGCCACGTACCATTGGGCGCAGCACGCACGAACACGTCAGGTACGATCGGCTGCACCATCGTCGAACCGAAGGCGAGCCCCGGCTTCGGATTGAGTGTGCGTATTTCCGCGATCATGTCGTGGAGATCTTCGTCGTTCACTCCGCATAAACGGCGCAAAGCGGAAAGATCCCGTTTCGCGAGCAAGTCGAGATGCTCGACCAGCGTACGCATGGCCGGATCGTAGCGGTCGCGTTCCTTGAGCTGAATGGCGAGGCATTCGGTGAGACTGCGCGCGCATACGCCCGGTGGATCGAAGGCCTGCAGAACCGCGAGCACAAGTTCGACATCGTTGCGCCGGGCACCGAGTTTGTCGACGACCGCGTCGAGATCGCCGGTGAGGTAACCCGCCTCGTCCACCATATCGATCAAATATTGCCCGATCATGCGGCCGGCCGGATCGGAGATCGCCAGCGCCATCTGCTCGGCCAGATGATCGGCCAGCGTCGTCTCGACCGAAACAAAAGCTTCGAGATTGTAGTCTTCGCCGCTTGCCGCGCCGGCGCCCGACCATTCCGAGTAGGCCGGCTCCGGTGTCTCTGGCTTGGCAGGTTTCTCCCCACCATCGTCGGGAAAGACATTTTCAAGTTCGGTGCCGAGCCCCTGCTCCATTGAGCTGCGGCTCGTCTCGAGGTCGGCCCCCATCCAGTCCGGGTTAGCCGCGCTATCCTCACTGCCCTCGGCCGGCTGGTTGTTACTCTCGGCTTCGGTTGCGGCTGGGGGGCCATCATCATCGTTCGCGCGCTCGAGCAGCGGATTGCGCTCGAGTTCGTTCTCGACATAAGCCGCGAGGTCGAGGCTGGAGAGTTGCAGCAGCTTGATGGCCTGCATCAGCTGCGGCGTCATCACCAGCCCTTGGGTCTGGCGAAGTTCCAGTCTTTGCGAAAGCGCCATAAGAAGTCCGGCAGAATTGGTCCGATTCTTGCTTCTTATAGCAGGTCATCTGCACGGGCGATATGCGATAGAGCGGCGGCGGCCTGCAGAATTGCGCGGGTTAACGAATTACGCCCGCTATCTACAGCTTGAATTCCTCGCCCAGATAGAGACGGCGCACATCGGGGTTGTTCACGATGTCGTCGGCGCGGCCTTCCATCAAGACTTCGCCAGAGTAAATGATGTAGGCGCGGTCGGTGAGCCCAAGCGTCTCGCGCACATTATGATCGGTGATCAGTACGCCGATTCCACGATTGGTCAGATGTCGCACGAGCGCCTGGATGTCTCCGACGGCGATCGGGTCGATGCCGGCGAAAGGTTCGTCGAGCAGCATGTAACTCGGACGCGTCGCCAACGCCCGCGCGATTTCCACGCGCCGTCGCTCGCCGCCTGACAGCGCGATCGTGGGGGTTTTGCGCACGCGGGCGATGTTGAACTCCTCAAGCAAGGCATTGAGGTCCGCCTCACGACGACGGCGGTCCGGCTCGACCACCTCGAGCACAGAGCGAATATTGTCTTCAACGTTCAGACCGCGGAAGATCGATGCTTCCTGCGGCAGATAGCCGATGCCGAGCCGGGCCCGCTGATACATCGGCAGCGCCGTCACGTCGTAGCCGTCGAGTTCGATGTGTCCTCGATCCGCGTTGATCAGGCCGGTGATCATGTAGAAAACCGTGGTCTTGCCGGCGCCATTCGGGCCGAGCAGGCCGACTGCTTCGCCACGTCGCACGTAGAGCGTCACCCCGCGCACCACCATGCGGCCGCCGAAACTCTTCTCGACGCCGTGCGCAGCAAGATAAGCCGGACGCGCAGCCTGCCGACCGTCTCCGCCGCGCCGCTGCTGCGCGACGCCGTGCGTTTGCTCGCCACCGTAGGTCCGCTGCAGCGGTCGCGCTTGCTGATTCACGGCGGCCTGTTGCTGTGCGCGCGCTTCGGCGGGGGTGAGAACCCTGCGACTCCGAGCCGGACGGCGCCAGAGCTGCGGCAGTTGCGACAGAAGGTTCGCGAGCTCGCGGCGCATGAGCTCAAGCTGCTTGAGCATGGTCCTTCCCGTAAACCGTGAGGGCCGCAACTGCGGAGCGCGTGACATTAACCGATTCCCCAAGCCGTGGATGCCTGGGGAGCCTGCGGTGCCCGATCAAAACGGGCGCGCGGGGAGCCCCCGCGGAAGTTGCGCGCCGCTAGCGCCCGCTTTGGGGTCAGTCGGTCCCGAACCCTGAATGAACAGGCCCTGCACCCGACCCTGCCCGTTTTTCCCCGATTCCACGCGCGATACCCCGCTGGTCAGATCGACCACTAGTCTCTCGCCCCGCAGCACATTTTGACCTTGCGTCATGACGACCGGGTTGCCTGTCATCGTAACGGTGTTGCTCTTCATATCGAAGATGCCGAGTTCGCCAGTGACGGTCTGGTCTTTCTGGGTAACGATGACGCCGCCGCGCGCCTCGAGCCGTTTGATTTTCTGCTCGCCGCCTGGTCCCGGCGAAGCCGCGGGCATCGTCTTAGTCTTGGAGGCCTCTTCGCCGCCCTGCTCATAGAACACCACGAGCGATTTGCAGCGCAATCCGGTGTCGCCCTGCTTCACCCGCACGTCACCGCTGAAGGTCGCTTCCTTCTGCTTGTCACGCACCTCGAGCGTCGCCGCTTCGATGTGCACTGGTTGATCGCGGTTCTGCGAAAAGCCCTGCAGCGCATTCGGAGGTCCTGAAGGCGGCGTCTGCGCGCACAAGGCGCCGGCCGACATGACCAGCCCAGCGACGAGCAGCGACACCAGGAACGGTTTGCGCAAAGCTGTCATCGATTATCCGACTTTTCCTGCGACGGCGGCTGATTGAGTCTCATGTCCATGACAACACCGCCATGGAACCGGACGACGTCGCCGGAATCGAAAATATCCAACCGATTTGCATTCAGCGTGCCTTGCAACATCTTCACTTCGACCGGTTGTTCGGAGACGACATTACCCTTGCGAATGTCGACGAGCGCTTCGCGCAGGCGGCCCTGATAGCCGGTCGACGAATTGATCTCAATGTTGCGATCGAGCTTGAGCATCTCACCCTTGGCATCGTAGATGCCGGTGACCGCCCTCAATTCCATCGAGCTCTTGTCCTGCATCTCGACCTTGGCGCGAATGTTGCGCAACTCGACAATGTCGGGCTTCGTCATATCCTGCGCCGCCGTATCCGCCGTAAGTTCGTAGGCGCGCGCGTCGCTTGTAAAACCGGACAGGCGCGGCTGTTCCATCGTGACCTTCGTGCCCGAGACAACGAGGTTGTCGAGGTTGATCGGCAGCTTCGCGAGCATGCGCAGCGGATTGAGGTAGGTGATCAGCGCCACGATCACCAGCACGAGACCAACGCTGGCCGGAACCGCGATGCGCAAAATGCGTACCATGCGACTGTGACGACGCGCAGAGCGAAACGCACGGTCGGCGTCGCCTCGACTCATGGTCCAGTACGAGCGCGTCGTCTCCGGATCGTCTCTCGCTGCAATCACACGGCTCATGCCAAGTCCGGCACCTATTCCTGCCCAAACGAAGTATCGGAAATCGTTTTACGCCCCCATCATGCAACATGCCGAGCGAATATGGCCCGGACACGGCAGCAGTCTATCGCCTGTATGAACCGATAGCGATGCGGACTCAATAGCTTACGACGAGTGCGAAAAAATGTCCTCGGCCGCCCATCCGGCGAGATCAAGGCGCGCCCGGTCGGGCAGAAAGCGAAAGCAGGCCGCGGCCAAATCACCGCGCCCTTCGCGCGCCAGCATTCCATCGAGCTTCTCTTTTAGAGCATGCAGATGCAGGACGTCAGTCGCCGCATAGGACACCTGGGCATCGCTCAGTTCGTCAGCGCCCCAGTCGGACAGCTGCTGCTGCTTGGAGAGGTCGACCCCAAGCACCTCGCGCGCGAGGTCCTTGAGCCCGTGCTTGTCGGTGTAGGTTCGGGCAAGGCGCGAAGCGATCTTGGTGCAGTAAACCGGCGCCGCCATGACGCCGAATGTCTTTGCCAGCATCCCGAGATCGAAACGCGCAAAATGAAAGATCTTGAGGATCGACTTGTCCGCAAGCAGCCGCTCGATGTTGGGTGCCTTGCGCTGACCCGCGCCGATCTGCACGACGTCGGCCGATCCGTCCCCCGGCGAGAGCTGAACGACGCAGAGTCGATCGCGGTTGGGATCAAGACCCATGGCTTCGGTGTCGATCGCCACCGCGCCCTTGTAGGCGGAGAGGTCGGGAAGATCGCCACGGTGCAGTCGGATTGCCATTCGGTGTCTAAAGGCTCGGAACGTTGGTGCCCAGGAGAGGACTCGAACCTCCACGGCTTTCACCGCTAGTACCTGAAACTAGTGCGTCTACCAATTCCGCCACCTGGGCTCGTCGGGACCAGATACGGAGCCGTTTCCAGCTTGTCAATGAAGCGGGTTTGGTACTGTACAGTCCCCGGCCGATCCTGTATTGGCCGGGTTTCGAGGCAGCACCCGCCCGGCAATGAATTGAGAGCGGCATGACCGCACGCAGCCCCTATGACACGCTGATCACTGTCTACGGCGGCTCGGGCTTTCTCGGCCGTCATGTGGTTCGTGCCCTGGCCAAGCGTCACTATCGCATCAGGGTCGCCGTCCGCCGGCCCGAACTTGCGAACTTTCTGCAGCCACTCGGCCGTGTCGGTCAGATCCATGCTGTACAGGCGAATGTGCGCAACGTGCCTTCGGTGGAAGCGGCCGCGCGCGATGCTCAGGTTCTGATCAATCTGGTCGGCGTTCTGTTCGAGCGTGGCCGCCAGCGGTTCGACGCAGTCCATGCTTACGGAGCTGAACAGGTGGCTCTTGCGGCCAGCGCGCATGGCGCGCGTATGGTGCATGTGTCTGCAATCGGCGCCGACGCAAATTCAAGCAGCGCCTACGCCCGCACCAAGGCCAACGCAGAACAGCTGGTGCTCGCGGCACAACCCTCGACCGTGATCATGCGGCCTTCGATTCTGTTCGGCCCCGAAGACGATTTCTTCAACCGCTTCGCTGCACTTGCGCGGATGGCGCCAGCACTGCCGCTGGTCGGCGGCGGGCTTACCCGCTTCCAACCTGCATTCGTCGGCGACGTTGCCGCCGCGATCGCGGACGCGGTCGACGGCAAGGCGCGCGCGGGCACGGTTTATGAACTGGGCGGCCCAGACATACGCACGTTCAAGGAACTCATGCAGTTTGTGCTGGCAACGATCGAGCGCAAGCGGCTCTTGGTCAGCTTGCCGTTTCCCGTTGCCAGATTGCAGGCAATGCTCCTGCAATATCTCCCAAAGCCGATGCTCACGCCCGACCAGGTCGAATTGCTCCGCAACGACAACATCGTTTCGGAAGCCGCAAAGTCCGAGATGCGGACATTTCAGGGCCTCGGCATTGAACCCGAGCCGATTGAAGCAATCGTTCCGTCTTATCTCTGGCGCTTTCGCAAGACCGGCCAGTTCCGCAATCGCCTCGCTTGACCTTTACAGAACATACAAGGCGAGAAGTCCGACGCTCCCGACCAGGATGCGCCACCACGCGAACAGTGCAAAGCTGTGACGCTGCACGTAACCCAGAAACGTCTTTACGACGATCCACCCGAAGATGAACGAGAACAAGAATCCGACCGCTATCACCGCAACATTGTTGCCGAGCGCAAGGTCTCCCCGACTCTTGTACAGCTCATAGGCGAATGCCCCGACCATGGTCGGCATCGCAAGCCAGAAAGAAAACTCCGCCGCCGAGCGGCGATCGGCGCCGAACAGCATCGCACCGACGATCGTCGCGCCCGCTCGCGACACACCGGGAATCATCGAAATGCACTGGATGATCCCGATGCCAAGATACATGGGAAGCGGAAAGCCGGTAGCTTCGTGATAACGCGCCTGCAAGTTCAGCCGGTCGACCCACATCAACACGAAACCGCCGACAATGAGCGACACGCAGACGACGCGCACATCGAACAGGTACGACTTGATGTAGTGGTAAGCGAGCGCGCCAATGACCGCCGCCGGCAGAAAGGCGAGCAGCACGCCGATAACAAAGCGTGCCGCCGGCCAGGATGTGAACATGTCCTTGGCGAGTGCCAGCAACCTTCCGAAATAGATCGACAGCAACGCGAGAATGGCGCCGAGTTGGATAAGCACGGCAAAGGATTTGCCGAATGCGTCATCGCCCCAACCGAACAGATGCTCCATCAGCAACAGATGGCCGGTCGAGGAAACCGGCAGATACTCTGTCAGGCCTTCCACGATACCGAGAACTGCCGCTTTGATCAGGTCGATATGAGCCGCACTCCAGCCGGATACGGCCGCATTGAGAGCATCGAGTTGCATGAGTTTCTCCGGGAGGAAATTGCGCGCTTGCCGCCGGGAATGCAGGTCAGCGCTTTTGGCGCAAAGGCGCCCGAGAGGCAACGAAAAAAGACGGTAATTCGCGGCGGGTTTGCACCCCCGTTACGCCTTTCTATAGTGCAGTGTTGATTCCCGCTTGCGCCGCTCGCATATCCAAATGCCATGTTGACACTTTTTCACCAGCTGCTTTGTCCTCATTCGCGTTATGTACGCCTGATCCTCGGCGAGTATGGCATCGCCGCTCGACTGGTTGAGGAGCGTTTCTGGGAAAGGCGAGAGGAATTCCTGCTGCTCAATCCTGCGGCGGAATTACCGGTTCTGGTCGTCGACGGTGAACCGCCGATTCCAGGCGCCGGCATCGTTGCCGAATATATCGAGGAGACCCATCCCACCCAGAATGGCGAGGATCGTTTGTTGCCGTCCCAGCCCGGGCGACGCGTCGAGGTGCGGCGCCTGGCAAACTGGTTCAACGATAAATTTCATGCCGAGGTCAGTGGCCCTCTTGTGAATGAACGGGTCTTCAAACGCCATATGACGCACGAACAAGGTGGCGGCCCGCCCGATACCGAGGCGTTGCGCGCCGCGCGCCACAATATCCGCTATCATCTTGGCTATATCGGCTGGCTCGTGCAGACGCGCGACTGGCTGGCCGGCAACCGATTGACCCTGGCTGATCTTGCAGCGGCTGCGCATCTCTCGGCCGTCGACTATCTGGGCGAAGTACCGTGGAACGCAAACGAAGCGACAAGAAACTGGTACGCGCGGGTAAAGTCTCGTCCATCGTTCAGGACGATTCTCGGCGACACGCTGGCCGGTGTTCCACCATCGAAAACCTACGCCGACCTCGACTTCTGAAAGACCCGGCTGCGATAAAGGCGGCGCTCGCGGACAGATCACACGCGGCAGGATTCGATGTCATTGGCATCGTAAGGCCCGATGCTGCACCGGAGTTGAGATCCCGACTCGAGCGCTTTCTCGCCGACGGCGCACACGGCGATATGACGTGGCTTGAATCCACTGCCGAACGCCGCGCGTCGCCACTGACTCTATGGCCAGACGTGCGCTCGATCGTCATGCTCGGAATGAACTACGGGCCAGACGACGATCCTCTGGCAATCTTGAAAGAACGCACCCATGCAGCCATTTCGGTCTACGCACAGGGTGATGACTACCACGACCTCATCAAGTCGCGTTTGAAGGAACTGGCGCGCTGGCTTACGGCCAACGCCGGCGGCGACGTGAAGGTTTTCGTTGATACGGCGGCAGTCATGGAAAAACCGCTCGCCGCCCGCGGCGGGCTCGGGTGGCAGGGAAAACACACAAACCTGCTGTCCCGGACCTACGGATCGTGGCTGTTCCTCGGTTCGATTTTCACGACGCTTGATCTTCCCGCCGATTCAGCGGAGCGCGACAATTGCGGCAACTGCCGCGCATGTCTCGATATCTGTCCGACCGCGGCATTCCCGGCTCCGTACCGGCTCGATCCGCGCCGCTGTATTTCATACCTGACCATCGAACATAAAGGCCCGATCGCGCGCGATCTGCGCGTTGCGATGGGCAATCGAATCTATGGCTGCGACGATTGTCTTGCGGTGTGCCCGTGGAACAAGTTTGCCAGCCGTGGCAAAGAGGCCAAGCTTGCAGCGCGTTCCACTTTGCGGGCGCCGCGCCTGGCCGATCTCGCCCGTCTCGACGACATGCAATTCAGAACACTCTTTGCCAAGACGTCGATCAAGCGCACCGGTCGCGACCGCTTTGTCAGGAATGTGCTGATCGCGATTGGCAATTCCGGCGACACAGAACTCGCCGTCGAGGCAGAACGTCTCCTTGACGATGCGTCGCCCGTGGTGCGCGGTGCTGCCGTGTGGGCTTTGTCCAGGCTCTTGCCGCGTGAAAAATTTGCGGCCTTGTCTCGGCGGCCGAGCGATTCCGACCCAAGCGTGCGCGAAGAGTGGGTCGCAGCGCTCGCCTAGAACTCTTTGACAGCGGCGATCAGCCGCTCGATGTCTTCGGGACGCGAGAGTCTGTGATCACCGTCCTTGATCAGGGTCAATACGACGTCATCTCGGGAAAAGCGCGATACAAGTTCGACGGCGTGTTTCCAGGGCACATCCGGATCTTCGACTCCCTGCAGAATATGAACCGGACAGCCGGTTTCGATCAGCCCGCCAAGCAACAAGTGTTTGCGGCCTTCTTCGATCAGCGTACGCGTGATGGGATAAGGTTCTTCGTCATACGCCGAAGGGCGCATCCAGAGACCGGTTTGTTCGATCTCCCGTTTGATCGCGTCGGGAAACTGCTTCCACATCAGTTCCTCGGTGAAATCAACCGCTGGCGCAATCAACACCATGCCGGCGATTGGCGAGGCACCGCTGTGTTGGGATAGCGCGCGCGCCAACAGCAACGCCAGCCATCCGCCCATGGATGAACCGATCAACACCTGCGGGCCGTGTGCAAAACGTAAATAGACGGCGAGGCTTTCTTCCAGCCATCGGCCGATTGTCCCGTCCGTGAAAATTCCACCCGACTCACCGTGGCCGGAATAATCAAACCGCAGGCATGCTCGGCCTTCTTTTTCTGCCCAACGATCCAGCGCCTCGGCTTTGGTGCCCTTCATGTCGGACTTGAATCCACCCAACCAGACGAGGCCAGGGTTCTTGCCTTCGCGGGCGCGCACAGCGATCATCCTGTGTGGCAACGAGGAATCGACTGAGAGAGAAGTCAGGTGAACGTCGCTCATAGACGATAAAATTCCTGTTGGGCCCAGCGCCAACCAACAGTCGGCGCAAGAGCAACCGTTGCCCACGACATCTGCGCCGTCTATACCCTAAGTTTGGCACGCGAAGAAAAGCCTGCTGTAATCCACTCTAAAGCTATCGACGGGGCAAAATAGAAACATGTCGAGTTTGCCTGCATCCGCATCACCGCCGCTCGGCCCGGATGACATGTCCGTCGAGGCGCACGTGCCTCGCCCAACGAGCGCGCCGATGACGGTGCTCGTCGTTGTTCCGGGGCTCGATGGTGGCGCTTCCGATGCTGGCGCGGTTGAACTCGTTCGTATTCTCGCTGGCGCAGGATACTCGACAGTCCTGGTGTCGCGCGCGGGCAGGCTGGCGGCCGATGTCACGACAAGCGGCGGCGAGTTCATTCCACTCGATTTGTCGAGCAACAATCCCGCTATCATCTTGCGCAACGCGCTTATTCTAAGTCGGATTGCGCGAGAACGGCACTGCCAGGTGGTTCATGCCTTCGGCCGTGCGGGTGCATGGAGCGGACTGATTGCTGCTCGTCTGAATGGCGCAAAGTTCGTGACCAGCTGGCACAAGGGTTTTCGGGAACAGAATCTTTTCAAGCATCTTTTTAACGGGATCATGGCGCGCGGTGATCGCGTCGTTGCGTCAAGCGAACAGATCGCGCAACTCATCAATGATCGCTACGGCACACCGTGGAACCAGATTACGGTGGTGCCGTGCAGCGTCGATCTGGAGCGTTTCAATCCCGACGCTTTGACGCGCGAACGCATCGAGGCCATGCGCACCGCCTGGGGAGTCCGCCGCGATACCAAGGTCATTCTGGTCAGCGGCCGCATCCTGCGCCGCAAAGGTCATCATGTGGTCGTCAGGGCTGCCCAGCGGCTCAAAGAGATGGGGTTGAAGGATTTTCTCTGCGTATTTGTCGGGGAAGACCGAGGCCGCACGCGGTACACGGGCGAGTTATGGGATCTCGTCCATACCACCGGCACAATGGACGTCATTCGCATGGCGTCACCGGTTCCCGACATGCCGGCCGCTTACGCTGCTGCATCGGTCGTGGTGTCGGCAGCGATCCAGCCCGAAGGTGTGCAACGAGCGATTCTTGAAGCCCAGGCGATGGCACGCCCTATCGTCGTATCGGATCTTGGAGCGGGTCCCGACGTGGTTCTCACAGCACCGGCTGTCCCCGAAAGCCGGATCGCAGGGTTACGCTTTCATGCCGGTGACGACGCGGCCCTGGCTGCTGCCCTGTTGAGGTTGTTTTCGATGCCGGAACCGAATCGCGCGACGATCGGGCGTCGTGGGCGCGAGTGGGTGCTTGGGCATTTCAATGCCGCCGCGGTTACCGAACAGACGCTACGGCTTTATGGCGAGATCGCCGCGTCTACCAAGACACCCGGACCAGCCAAATAAAGTAAGCGGACAAAATCAGAGTAATTTGAATAGTTTGACCGCGAATTGATAACCACCCGTCGACCGTGACAATGGAACCGCGTTGACTTCTTCACGGTTTCTAACAATCTTTTGCAATTCCCATGGCGTAATGTCCGGGGGAACAGTCGCAACAGTACAAGGAGAAAATAGCCATTCGTCGTCCGATGAAGTCCGCGCTGCCCGTTCAGAAGGACGGCCCGCGCATTAACGAGGAGATCCGCGTCCGCGAGGTCCAGCTTATCGATGCCAGTGGTCATAACCATGGCTCCACACCCATCCAAGCCGCGCTAGAAATGGCGCAAGCGGCGGGCCTCGACCTCGTCGAAATCGCCCCCAATTCATCGCCGCCCGTCTGCAAGATCCTGGATTACGGCAAGTACAAATACCAGGCGCAGAAGAAGGCGGCGGAAGCCCGAAAAAAGCAGAAAGTCGTCGAGATCAAGGAGATCAAGCTCCGGCCGATGATCGACGACCACGACTATCAAGTGAAGATGCGCTCAATGAAGCGCTTCTTCGAGGATGGCGACAAAGTCAAAATCACCCTGCGGTTCCGTGGGCGCGAGATGGCGCACCAGGAGCTCGGCTTCAAATTGCTTGATCGCGTGAAATCCGACACCGGCCCTCTCGCGAAGGTCGAGTCAGAGCCGCGATTCGAAGGCCGCCAGATGATCATGGTTTTGGCCCCGCGCTAGCTCAAAGCGACCAGATCAGCGCGCCACCCAAAAAAGGGGTGGCGCAGCCGTTTTGGCGGCCGGATTGCCGGTGGTTGCATAGGCGGG
>Ga0070717_10001440_pt1 | contig 16406 bp, 13 predicted proteins | sample LARL113metaG_FD_71366 | JGI IMG/M metagenome (GOLD analysis project Ga0070717, IMG submission 71366) | Corn, switchgrass and miscanthus rhizosphere microbial communities from Kellogg Biological Station, Michigan, USA - LAR L11-3 metaG | ecosystem: Host-associated > Plants > Roots > Rhizosphere ... | reverse complement strand
TGGCTCGTTGAGCATGCTTCCTGGCGCTGGGTCTTCTTCATCAATCTCCCGTTTGCGGCAGCGGTAATCGCCATTTCGCTTTGGCGTGTTCCCGAAAGCCGCAACGTCTCTGCGGGGCATATTGATGGGATAGGGGCTCTGGTCGTCACTCTCGGATTAGGCGGCTTGGTAAACGGATTCATCGAATCTGTTAACCTCGGTTGGTCACATCCTCTGGTTTTCGGGAGTTTGATTGTTGGCTGCAGCTGTCTGATTGTCTTCGTATTCGTCGAAGCCAGCGTAACTTCGCCGATGGTTCCGCTGACGCTGTTTGGGTCTCCGAGCTTTAGTGGCGCTAACCTGCTCACTCTGTTTCTCTATGCCGCGATTGGAATTTTCTTCTTCTTGTTTCCGTTGAACCTGATCCAAGTCCAAGGATATTCCGCAACCGCAGCGGGTGCCGCTGCCCTGCCACTCATTCTTTTGATCTTCCTTCTCTCCCGCTGGTCCGGCGGCCTCGTGACGCGTTATGGGCCACGACTTCCGTTGATCATCGGCCCGCTCGTTGCCGCCTTAGGTTTCGCGCTGTTCGCTGCACCTTCGGTAGGCGGCAGCTACTGGAAGACATTCTTTCCTGCGCTGGTTGTTCTCGGGTTTGGGATGGCGATTACCGTGGCTCCTCTCACTACAGTCGTGATGAATTCAGTGGACCGGGATCATGTCGGGGCGGCCTCTGGAATCAACAATGCGGTCGCGCGCGTAGCAGGCGTACTTGCGATCGCGGTCCTTGGGATTGTGATGGTGACCGCCTTCAGTTATCGGCTGAATCGCCAACTGGCGAACCTCTCGCTCCCAGTCAACGTTCTCCATGACGTCAAGGCAGACGAGATTAAACTCGCCGGCCTGCAGTTGCCCGTCGGGGTCGACGACAGTACAAGAGTAGCGATAAGAGATTCGATCAGAGGGGCGTTTGTGTTTGGATTCCGGCTAGTCATCTTGATCTGCGCAGGTCTGTCGGTAGCCAGTGCTGCGGTTGCGTGGCTGATGATTCCGAATGGCACATTCGACTTGTCATCGGCCCGCCTCGGTTGCTGAAGGGCGTCGATGGCGAATAATCTGTGTCGGCGACTGCGGGGGCAGCCTGATGGCAAAATGAGTGCTTCATTCTTGAGGTGCAAGGTCATATGAGCGCTCCTCTCGAGATTCGTACGGAGTCTGAAAGGAAGTCGATGCGGCCGACAAGGCGGAACTTGGTTCTGATATTTCTACTGGTTACAACCATGGCTGTTTGCGCAACCCTGAAGTCAATTTCGACGATCGATTTACCAGGTCCAACCGGAAAACGGTTCGACTACTTGACAATTGATTACGACGACCACTATCTGCTGTCAGCCCATTTAGCTGCTGGGCTGCTTTACGTCATAGACTTACGCACCAACCGGGTCGTGAAAGCAATACCAGATGTGCCTGGGGCGGAAGGGGTGGAGTTCGTTCCGGAGCTGAAAAAGGTCTACACCTCAAATGCCGGGGACAACACAATTGGCGTAATCGACCTCAAACAAATGAAAGTCATCAAGAAGCTGCCGACGGAAGCCAAGCCTGATGGCAGCGCCTATGCCGCTCCTTTCCATAAGCTCTACGTTTCCGACGAGCGAGGCAAGGCGGAAGCCATCGTTGATGTTCAGCAGGACAAGATTGTCAAGACTCTGCATTTCGCTAGCGAGACTGGGATGCCGCAATACGATCCAGTTGCCCGCAAGGTTTACGTCAACCTGCAGGACCAGAACATTTTTACGGTGATTGATCCTGCAACAGACGAGGTAGTTGGACGGTACAGCGTTGGAAAATGTGAGGGCAATCACGGAATGGCATTGGATCCCGAGCACAAGAGAGCTTTCCTGGCATGTGAAGGGAACGAGTTGATGACAGTCTTTGATTTGGAGAAGCACCAGCCGATCGCCTTTCTGCCTTTAGCCAAAGGCCCTGATGTCGTGAAGTTCGATTCTGGGCTGAAACGCATTTACGTCGCCTGCTACAGCGGAGCGATTTCAGTGTTCCAGGAGGAGGACGCCGACCACTTCCGCAAGCTGGAAGATTTCCCGGTACAGAAGAAGGTGCACAGCCTAGCGGTTGACAAAGACACGCATCGGGTCTACGCGCCCGAACAAGAGGTCGACGGTCGTCCTGCTGCACGGATCACGGTCTATGAGGCAATCTCCGGGCAGGCTGCAACGTTGCGCTGAATTCAGGAATCTGACTTTGTGCGCGGCTCGTCACAACCAATTTTCAGGAGGTGGAATATGAATAGACTAGCTCGGTTCCTTATTTTGGCGGCAGTATCATTTGTTCTCGGTTTCTATATCACTCCCGTGGGTTTCGCACAGGCGAAGTCGGCTGGTGGGAAAACAACGGTAACGGGTTGCTTGCAGAAAGGCGATGAGCCCGATGAGTTCTCCATTACAGGGGAAGATGGCAAGACTTATGGCCTGCGGAGCTCAGCCGTAGATCTGTCAAAACACTTGGGCCACAAAGTGACCGTCACCGGCAACCTTAAGGCTGAGTCATATGAGAAGGAGAAGGGAGAGAGAGAAGAGCATGAGAAGAAGGAGGCCGCGGAGGCCGGCGACATCCGGGTAACAAATCTCAAAATGGTAAGCGATACCTGCAAGTGACAACCGACTCATGGGGCCTGAGGTGATTACCGAAGAGGTTTCACAAATTCTGGCGCCCTGTTTCAGGGCGCCACATTCGTCATGGTACTCGGCGGAACAGCCTCTTCGGGAGCCTTTAACCCGCGAAAAGATTTATACAGAAGCAAGTCGTAAGCCACCTTTGCCACTCCTCCAACCAACAGAGGCGCCGAAAAGGAGAGGACTTGCATCAACAATCCTGCAGCCCCTGATCCAACAGCCCAGAACAGATTTCGGGCGAGATTGGTAATTCCACTGGCAAACGTCCGCTCACTGGGCTTCACGAGCGCAGCCACGTAGGACTGCCGCGTCGGAACGTCCATTTCAACTAAGGCTTCGCGACAGAGGAAGAGAAAGACTGCCCACTTGAGCGAAGGGGCAAAGGGCACGGCCATGAGGAAAAGGCTGGATGGAAGATGGGTGAACACCATGGTGTTCACCAGTCCGATGCGGCGAGCTAGCCAAGCGGCTCCCAGATGAGAACCGGCATTCAAGATGTGCACTGCGAAGAAGACCAGCCCCAGATCATGTTCAGCGACTCCGAATCGGCGGAAGAACCAATAAGCAACCAGGGCATCGGTCAAAAAGCCGCCGCCAAATGCATCGAGCGAAAACAGAGCTGTGATCTTGGCGACGATCCGCTTACTGTCTGAACTGACTCTGGGGCTCATCCGCGCAGATAGCGATGAGTCTGCGATCTCCACGGCCGGCGACAGGAGCGAGTACAGGGCAGCCACAATCAAGCAAAGCCCGGAAAAGCCGAAAAATACTAATCTGTAAGAACTGAGCACCGAGACGGCAAGGTGATGTTGCAGAAGGATCGGGAGGCCAGCAGCTAGTGCTCCGAGAGATCCTCCTCCATCGAGAAGGACGTTGTACCAAGCCAACTTCCACGTTCTCTTGACATCTGGGACCAGTCCGGGAACGACGGCTTGGTCAAGAGCAAAGGCGGCTGAACGATCTGTGCCGGTACCATTCAGCATGCTGATGAACGCCATTGTCAGCAGCACCGGCAGACGGGGCGACAGCGCCAAGGCGAGTCCGGCGACGGTGCTTAGCAGAGACAGGCAGAGGAGGGAGTTCTTACGTCCTAGGCGGTCCGCGGCGAAGCTCACTGCGATTGTTGCGAGAGCCGAACCAGCCAGTCCAGTCGCGACGACGAGTCCGATCGCTAAGGATGATAGCCCGATGCGAAAAAGGTAGATACCCAGCACGACGCCCAGTAGGCCCACGCCCAGCGAACGCAAGAATCCCACAGCGTTGACTAGAGCCAGATCCCGGTTTAGGTGCGGGTTCACTTTTGCTTGCTTTGAACGTATGCGTACAAAGCATCATAGATGGGAAACTGCTGTGCGAGCCGATCTTCATCCGATAAACCCATCGCTGCAAAGCCTTGAGCAATGGAACGCAAACCGATGCCCTCGGCCGCCACGCTCTCCTGGCCTTTGACGTCGGCAGCACGAACGATGAGCGCTAATTTCTGCAGGGCTGGATCAGAAATTGCATAGTCTTCAATGATGGCTTCGAAGGTACACCTCAGGCCGCGATGGTTGAGCTCGATGGCCGCGATCTTGGGGGCATCGAAAGGAATGGCGCCCTGTTGTTTCGCCTGTTCGAGCAGGTCCTTTTCCTCGACGAACAAAAAGTCGGCCTGTGGATCGATGAACTTCTTAATCAGCCAGGGGCAGGCCACACGGTCAACTTTGATGTCTTTCCTTGTAATCCATTTCATATTCACCTCACGGTCGCCAGGAATACGTGAATTTGATAGCCAAACGATTTTCGTAGAACTGCGGAGGGTTTGCCGCAACCAGGCTGGCAAAGCGCTGGCCGGCTGTATAGATTACGTACAAATCACTGTCAGGCCGATAATTCCAGCGCAACCGAATGTTTGCGCTTGCCGCTTGATTGTTGGCAGTGTCCATCTGGATGAGTGTGGAGAGCGTTAGAAAGCGGGAAAATGAGTAATTCGTCTGGAAACTGCCGAAAACCACTGAGAAGTCACCAGCCGCGATGGGCAATACGCTTCCCGCAGTGTTAGTCACAACGCCTAGCCTGAATCGGTTCCACTGCTCAGCGAAGTTGAAGGACAAACGTTCGTTGGCGCGATACGTTGCACGAACTCGCGCCTCATTCAGGTGCCCGTTGTAATAGGTGCCGAATCGTTCGTAGAAGCTAACCATCAGCCGACGATCCTGGGGCGATCCGTAGGTGAGTTGATGCCGAGTCCAGTGGTATTCGCCGACTGGAATGAAAATATTCTTGTAGATGTTGAAGGGCGTGATTAAGCGTTGGGTAAATACGTCCACGATGTCATCGTCGCTGTAAGAACCATTATTAAATTCGATCCGAAAAGTGTTCTGCCACTCTTGCGTCTGCAGAACATTGTGAGTATCGGGTGCATGAAAAATGAAGCCTTCGAAGTTTAACTCGCGTACGCCGCGAAGCTTGGGACGTGGCTTGAAGGTCACATCAAGATAGTTGCAAATGCAATCTGTCCGTTCGAGAAAACCGACTTCGGGGTTGAAATTCGGACCGACCTTTCGATGCTGGGCGAACACTTCGAGCCAGTTGGTCTGGTAGTTGAATCCTGCACCAACATTCGTCTGTCCGGAGGAGAAGCCTGGCGTTCGCGTCTGCGTAGCATAGCCATTTACCACCAAATTCTTGTAAAAGACCAAGCGAGTATCCGCACCCGTGACTTGATTGAAACTGTCGAACAAATTTCCGGACCGCTTATCGATGCCCATCACACCGATATAGGAACCGCCCCATAAGGCGCGCTTCACCCGCGCGACAGCGTAATTTGCATAAGGATTCGGCCCCGAACTCCGAGTGTCCACGTCCATCACCCCGAGTTCGAAATTACCAAGTGATCCGGTAATTTTGGCGCCGCCATTGATCGGGACCTCCTCGCCAGTAATGGGATCAATTCCAATCTGGCGGCTGAAGAACAGCAGATCGCCGCTGTCCCCGCCCAGGGGGAAGTTGAAGACACCGGCATTTTCCAAGAAGAACTGCCGTTTCTCAGGAAAGAAGAGCTTGTAAGGAGTGAGATTAAACTGCTGCGTGTCTACGTCAGCATCGGCGAAATCGGTATTGGCGGTGAGATTGGCTACGAGATTCGAGCGCAGACCGAGTTTGACATCTACGCCTCCGGTGTAGAGTGCACTGGTTCCCGGTGTCAGTCCGGTTCCTGCAGCGCTCGACGGAAAATGACTAAAGCCGACGAGCCCGTATGGTTTGACGATGAACAAGCGACCGCTGCCGATTTCGGAGATGCCATGCACCTCACCGGCCTGGCTAATCCGGGCAGCACCATAGACGCGCCGCCAGCCTGACCAAAGGTCTTCTTCGTTCTTCCGGCGGATGAATCGTTTGAAGTTGATACCCCAAATGACATCTCGCGACTGCATGAAGTTTAAAGTGGAAAACGGAACGGCGACCGTGGCCGTCCAGCCCTCTTTCGTAATCCGAGCTTCGGATGTCCACACGCCGTCCCAGCCTGAATCCCCATCTCCAGTGCTCGTATCCGTTCGCTGCTCCTCGGTGATCAGAGCATCGCGTTGCGTGCCCAGCGGATTTATTTGAAATACGTACGCATTACGCCGGTCGTGAGCAGAATCGATGATGATTTCGAAGTAGTCGTCTAATTCCTGGCTCACATCCCGTCGCAGTTCGGTTGCGACAATCCTTTTCGGATCAGAGTCAAAACACGTAATGCCGAAATAGACTTCATGCTTGCTGTACAGAATGCGGACTTCAGTTTTTTCAGTGGAGGCTTGCCCCTCGAATGGTTCCCGCTGCAGAAAGTTGTCAATCGGAGTGGCCTGCTGCCAGATGGTATCGTCGAGCGTTCCGTCTAATTTGGGTGCTCGGTCAATTCGACTGGCGCTCGCGGTTCGGAGAGGCTCTTGAACTCTAATTTGCCTTTCCTTGGTTTGTGGACTCGCCTGAGATTGCGCGTTCAGAAGCAGGGATGAATGGCACAGCAGACCCAGAAGGAACACACAAGCACCGATCTGCGATCGCTCAGCTAGAGAAACACTCATCCCATGGTTCCGTGTAGGAGAACTCCGACAGCTCCGGCAGCAAGAATCACGATGGGTTCAGGGATCTTCTTCGTGAACATCAGGATCACCAGTGTGACGAACCCGATGAGCACAGTTGGGAGATCTACAAGAGATCGCCGGGCCAGGATGTATGCAGCTCCGGCGATCGCGCCCACGGCTGCGGCGGTAACGCCTTGAACAAAGGCCTTGACCTGCCGGTTCTGAGCGAAGCGGCGGTAATAGGGTGCGCCGAACAGAACAATGAAATAAGGTGGAGCAAAAACGGCCCACGCTGCAACCAGCGCGCCCACCGGCCCCGCCACCACGTACCCGATGAACGCAGCCGTTATAACAACCGGCCCAGGAGTGATCATCGCGACCGCAACGGCGTCTACAAATTGACGCTCAGTGAGCCAGTGGAACTTTGCTACAACCCCGCCATACAAGAACGGAACGATTGCCAACCCACTGCCAAATACGAAAGCGCCAGCCTTTAAGAAAAAAAGAAACAGGACCCCGACGGTTGCGATTGACGCCAGACCGTGAATCCCGGTCAGCAGCGGACCCACTCCGCCAACAAACATTGCCGAGGCAGCGCGGCTCGGGATAAGAGGAGGAGCCTTAACGAACATCGCAATTGCGCCACACAGCAAGAAAAGCCACACAATTTCAGACTTGGTCCAGGCTGTAGTGATCGCCAGTGCAGTAAAGATCGCCCACAATAGCCAGTCCTTTCCGACTGTTCCACGTACAAGCTTGATCGCGCTCCGCACGATGATCGCGATCACCGCCGCGCCGATTCCGTAGAACATGCCTTGAATCCACGGCAAGCTGCCGAAGTGAACGTAAAGCACGGCCAGCACAAGCACCATCAGGAAGGAAGGCAAAATGAACGCGATGCCGACAAGCGTCGCTCCAAGCGTGCCTGCACGAATCCAGCCCAAATACATCGCTAACTGCGCTGCCAGTGGTCCGGGGGAGAGCTGTGAGAAGGCTAACCCTTCCAGGTAGTCCTGCTTTGAGATCCAATGGCGCTCTTCTACCAGGTCTCTCTGCATGTGGCCCGCGAGCGCGATCGGTCCACCAAACCCAAGCGATCCGAGACGCAGGAAATAGACAAGCAGGTCTCGCAAGGTAAACGAGACCATCGAGACGCGGTCCACCACCTGTGGTTCTCGCTTCGGCTCTTGGCCCATGTTTTATTTTTATTGCTTGTTCCCCTTGCCCAGTTCGTCGAGCCCAGCTTTGAAGCCAGTCGCCAACTTTTCCGCCGGTCCTCGACCCCAGTAATGTAGAAAGATTATGACCGGCCTGGAATTCGTCATGTGGTGATGGATCGCTACAACGTCCAGCCCGTGGGAACGAAGGGCCTTGAGTGTCGGAGTCACTTCAGTCTCCAGCATGGCGATATCGCCCGCAACTGCCGCATCGTCATTGGTTCCCACAAACGCGGCCCAGGTGTTGAGGCCCATCCGTGCATTTATCGTGGCGCCCATTTCTTTTACGTCGAGATCATCGCGCCCTACTGTGATTTTGTACACGGGGCCATTTTGCTCCCCGGCATGGCCAACGATTTTCGCAATCCGATCTGTGTCAAGCGTGCCTTGCTTCGCTGCTGTGCTAGCGCCGTGCCCGCCAGATTCGCTGGGTTTCGCCTGTCCTATCAGATCCAGCGCCGGCTTGATTTGATTTGCCAAATCGACAGCTTTGCCATGTCCATGAATGTGCATGAAAAAGACGCGAGGATCTTCCCAGAAGAAGTGATTGTGCAACGCAGTCACCTCCAACCCGTGCTCAAGCAGGGCTGACATTACCGGATTCACTTCATCCTGTGTCAGAACCAGGTCTCCCATCATGACCTCTTCTCCGCCATCGCCTTTGGTGATCGCAAACCAGCCACCAAAACCAAAAGGAGTCGGCACTGCGAAACCTGCAACCTTCACGTGCAGGTCATTCCGGGGAACGTTTACCTTCAGAACGTTCGACTTGTAATCGCCCGTTTTGCCGACGATCTTCAATACTTGCTGGTATTCAGTTGGGGTCTCTTGCGCTTTTGCTGCTTGTGTGACGACCGCAATGACGGTCGCCCATAGGAGAATGCCGATTATCATTGTCTTGTTCATCGCGCCTCCTTACTCCCAAAATTCGTGGTTGCGTTCACCGTGCGGTTGTCTTCAGATCATCGAAGTAGGTCACAGAGTCCGCTTTTGTCCAAAGACCCACTTTGCCGGCATCTTTGAAGGTATCGTCAGTGGCCTCAATCTTCTTATTACCGTCGTAGTAGCAAGTGATCTTGTTGCCTGTTGCCTCAACGCGCAGTTCGTGCCACTCTCCTGACGTAACCTTAAGATTTGCTCCTGCGAACTGGCTACGGCGTCCGTTCACCACGTGATAGAGCCGATAGTTGTTCTCAAGTGCATTCGCGCGGACGATGTAGTAGTTGTTCGGATCCTTCAGACGAAAAACAAGTCCTCCCGCTCGATCAATGCTTCCGGAGACTGCCTTGAACTTCACGCTCAGATCCAGGTCTTGAAAAGACCCTTCGTCAGCGATCAGCAGTGGGAAGCGGTAATCAGTTTGGTCGGTTGAAGTTTGGGCAACGACATTCGGTTTCGAAGGAGCTGTGGGATCACTCATTACAACCCATTTGCTCTCGCTGCCCGATCCGGTGCGGGCAGCATGGAATTTTGCGGGAGGCTGGCCGGCGGAATCACTGTCAAAGTTATAGACGAGCTGCTGGCCGTGGGCTTGGAGCGGGGCGGGTTTTTCGGCAGCCACCGCAGCGGGAGTAGCCGGACCTTCTTCACCCTCTTCGCCTTCATCGGAATCAGACTTTTCTGCGGGCTTTTGAGCTGTCGTTTGCTGACCCGCTACAGCTTTCGAGGCGCTAGTTTCCCGCTCGTCCGTGTCCTTGTCGTCTTTACAGGCCACAAGACCTGCTAACGCGACAACCACCGCGACAAGAATAGCGATCTTCACTGTGGACATATGCTGCTCTTTCAATACCACTAACAAGATGGCAAGCCGCCACCGGCATTCATCGACTCTAGTTGGCTTATAGAGAGCATGGATTTCAGGCCTCACGTCTTCAATCCTGCACTGTATAAATCAACACCTCCGCGCCGTGGTCAGCACGGGCTGGAACGGCCAGGAAAAAGACTTCAAAGCCCTTCCTCCCCTTCCCAAAGTAGCCGGCAGTGCGCGCACCCACAGCAGAGGGAATCTTGGCGAGGAGGTCGTAATGGTCAGCATCCTTCTGTTGAAACACGCTGATATAACCCTCCCCGCCGGGGACGTAAATGCGCTTGCGCGCGGAGTCGTAGTACACATCATCCGAGTTCTGGACACATGGAAGCGCGACCACGACATGGCCCGATCTGGTGTCGAGTACCGCTAGGCGCGCCGGGGCGCGCGTGACAACGAACAGGCGGTGGTCAGACTCATCCAGTGCCATGGGGAAGTTGCTCTCCATTGTCAAAGGCCAGCGTGAAATTGTATGCGTGCTCCGATTGATCACTGCGATCTGCTTCAAATCCGGCAGGTTTACATAAATGTTCGGCCCCGACGTCTCCAGTTGGAAAGACTCGGGGTGCGCTCTTAGTTTGTATTCTTCTTCGACACGCTTGTTGGTTGTTGCGTCCACGATCCCGATTGCGCCAGCCTTGTCATCCCCGTAGCCGACGTATAAACGCTTGGTGGTCGAGTCATAACGGAGGTTGTCCACGTCATCACCAAAGTCGATGGAAGTGATGAGGTCAAAGGACGCTCCGTCATAGACGTCCAGTTTGCCTTCGTCACTTCCAACAAAGAGCTTGTTCGAGTCGGAAGAATAAGCAACACCCTGCGGCTTCGGTATTCCGCTGATGCTGTGGACGACCCTTCCTGCGCCGATGTCGATTACCTCTTCAGTATTGTTACCGAGCGCGGAAATAAAGAGCTGACCTCTTGGATCCAAGGCAAAATGATCGATACGTCCCTGTACGTTAGGGAGAGGAATGGCTCCGGTCAGAACGAGCGCCGGTGCAGCGGGAGCTGGGGGAAGAGTCTGAGAGACCGCTTGCGCAGGGAACGCCAGAGCCAGCGCAAGTATTCCCTCTATCAAATTGAGATGGCCCATTATCCGTTCATTGATATCCAGTCGCAGGTGCATGGCTTTATTCTGAAAATTGCTGTTTCGAATATGCGATCTGAGTGAGATCGTAACTTAGTCGATCGTCATTAATTGGCCCTGAACCGAGCATGAAATTTCATTCAGAATTCCGCTTCCGCATCGCGCCCAATGAAGCGACTTCGCCAATCGCACCAAAGCTAACGCATACCGCTTCTGGGGCTCAGGAACTGCGAACACCTGGAAGGAGTGGTCAATTGCGCTTCGCCAACGGTAGGTCCACACGGAAAAGGCTGCCGTGGCCCTCGGAGCTGTTGACGGTGACTCGGCCGCCGTGGGCCATGCAAATGGAGCGAACAATGGACAATCCCAAACCGGTGCCGCCCATCTGCCGGGAACGCGCTTTATCGGCTCGATAGAAACGATCGAAGATATGCGGCAGATCATTAGCCGATATGCCCAACCCAGAATCCGCGACTTCGAGAACCGCATGACCGTCCCGCTGCGCCACAGTGATGGTGACCTTTCCTCCTTCGGGCGTGTACTTGATCGCATTGTCCAGGAGGTTAACTACTACCTGCTTGAGGCGAGAGGGATCGGCCTCCACCTCGACCAGCCCGTCCTCGTCCGAAGTCAGCGCAATGTGCTTTTCCTCTGCGAGCAGCTTCATCTGGTCAGCGGTTGTGCGGGCGAGTTCAGCGAAATCCAAGCGCACAGGCTGAACTCGCGCTTCGCCAGCATCTAATCGGGAGATAGCCAGAAGACTTTCGACGATCTTTGATAGTCGCTGAGTTTCTTCCAGAGCGCTGCCGATCGTGTCTCTCACGTCGGTTGGCAGCTCTTGCTTCTTCTGTGCTACAGCTTCCAGTTCTCCTTGAAGGACCGTCAAAGGAGTACGCAGTTCGTGAGACGCATCGCCGGAGAAACGATTCATCTGCTGAAAGGACTCCTCCAGCCGTGCGATCATGCGATTCAGATCGGTTGCGAGACGCTCCAACTCATCACCTGTGTGGATGACCGGCAATCGCTCGCTGAGATTGCGTGAGGTGATCTGAGCTGCTTTTTGCCGAATTTCATCCACCGGACGCAACGCTCGCCGCATCAGAAGATATCCACCTCCAATCGCCAGCGTGACGATCAAAGGCAGGCCTAAAGCCAAGGTCAGCACGAGGCCACGAAGAACCGACTCAATCTGGTTATCAGGCGCTGCAACTTCAATCAGGAACTGGGTCCCGTCGCTGGTCCGATAAGGCAGTCCATGAAGAAGGAGTTCGTGCCCGTCAGACATTTCCACTTCGCGCGAGAACGCCTGCGTCGCAGGCAGCCGAGCAGGAGGCACGAGAGCAGGATCGAAGGTCCCATCTTTTGGCAGGCCAGAGACAAATATTCGTTTACCATCGGCTCGGGTGACGCGGATGAAGCGGCCATTGATTTCCGGAGAGTAGTGCTCGGTGATCTCATTATCAACGTAGTCTTCCCCGCTTTGATTGACATTGACGAGCAGCACGTCGCCGATAGAGCGCGCCTGTTTGATCAGAGACTCCTCCAGAGACTTCTGAAGGTAGCGCTCCAAGCCGATGTACGTGGCTGCGCCAAACAGAGAAAGTGCTCCGGCCAATAGAGCTGCATACCATAGCGCCATTCGAAAACGAATGGACCGTGTGATCACACTTCGACCTCAGTTTCCGAGATAACGTAGCCCAGCCCGCGAATCGTCCGGATGAGCTTGTGTTCGTGCACATCGTCGACCTTATTCCTCAGATGACGCACGTACACATCAACGATGTTCGTGGCGCCATCGAAACTCTGATCCCATACGTGTTCCAGAATCATTGTGCGCGAGAGGACCCGGCCGGCGTTTGCCATGAGATACTCAAGCACTCCATATTCTTTCGAAGTCAGCTCGACTCGTTTACCAGCCCTTTTCACTTGTTGCGACAGGCGATCCAGTTCTAAATCTCCGATGCGTAGCACGCTCGCTCTCGTAACCGGTCCGCGCCGGAGCAAAGCCTTGACTCGAACCAGCAGTTCGGCAAAGGCAAAGGGCTTGGTCAAATAGTCGTCGGCGCCTGCTTCGAAGTGCTCGACTTTGTCACCTAGAGAATCTCGCGCTGTCAGAATCAGAACAGGAACCTGGGAGTTGGCTTTACGAATTCGGTGTAGAACCTCACCGCCGGTAAGACCCGGAAGCATCAAATCGAGGATGATGAGGTCATATTGATAGGTCTGGGCGAGTTCCCAGCCAGTCCTGCCATCACGAGCCACATCAACGGCAAAGCGCTCAGCGGTTAGGCCGCGAGTGACAAACCGCGAGACCTTTTCCTCGTCCTCGACCACTAAGATACGCATTTCGCAAACTGCCAAAATAGACGCTGTGAATTAAGCCCGCATGAATGCTACATGAAATTCCGTTCAGGACCTGATGTGCTCTGCCTCAAAGCTGTCGTGGAGTGATGGGTCGATGGAATCCGAACCCTGCCGTTCTTTTCATGGTCCGCGGCCAATGCAGCGCCCAACTGGAGCAATGGAACCCGGGGCGCTTGCAGCCCGCGCGCATGAGCGCGACAATGTAGCCGCGACAATTTAGCGCAGGCAGGAACTATCTATGTCAGATCGGAAATATCGACAGCGCGGCTACCAGGACCGTAGCGATGAAACCACGCGCCAAAAGCCGGACGCAAAACCTGCGCGGAAAGACAGCACCTTCGGCCCGCGCCCGCTGCAAATGCCCGGGACGCGAACAGTTTCCCGCTGCTCGCAATGCGGCACTCTGCTTCAGGCACTCGCCGATCCGACTGGGAAGTGCCCCAAGTGCGGCTTCGAACTGCATTCCTGCAAGCAATGCACTTATTTTGATCCTTCAAGTCGCTTCGAGTGCAGTCAGCCGATTTCAGAACGCATCCCGCGAAAGGATGCCCGCAATGACTGCACGTTCTACGCAATGAGAGTAATGGTTGAAAAAGAAACTTCCACGCCGGGCGCTAAGGTGCAAGATGCGCGCCAGGCGTTTGACAATCTATTCAAGAAATAAACGCCTCTTGCACAAACCTCATGGCTTCATCGTCGGCCGCAGTAGGATCTCGCTGACAAACGATTGCGGCGCCTGCGTCACCAGCATCGCAACAACGTGAGCCACATCCTCAGGCCGCAGCATCTTCTTCGAGTCCTTGCCCGTGTGCGGGCTCAGCTCTGTATCCACTGATCCAGGACAGACAACTGAAACCCGAATATTGTGCCCGCGCAGCTCCTCGGCCACCGAATAACTCAGCCCATTCAAGCCCCACTTGGAAGCCGCATACGCAGCGCCATTCGGCAGGGGGTTCTTTCCTGCTAGCGAAGAGATATTGATAATGTGCCCTTTTTTCGCGCGAACCATCATGGGCGCAAAACTGCGAATGCAGTAGTAAACCCCGCGCAAGTTAGTGCTTAATACCGCGTCCCATGATTCCGGCGGCATTTCGTGCAATGGCCCTCCGAATCCGCCTATGCCCGCATTGTTCACCAGCATATCGGCGCGCCCATGGGTTTTATTAATGTGTTGAGCGGCAGCCTCAACGGAGCTCAAATCAGTAACGTCGCATGGCAATACTTCTGCCCGCCCGCCATCTCGGCGAATCTCGCCAGCAGTGGACTCCAGCGGATCGCGCTTGCGACCGCAGAGAATGACCACTGCGCCCAGAGCCGCCAGTTTGCGCGCAATCGCCGCCCCAATGCCGCGGCCCGCGCCCGTAACAACCGCCACCTGCTTATTCAACGGATTCAGGTTCGCTTCACCCATGGACACTCACCTCAAGGGTCCTGCCAGTGGTCCGAAACCATCCGGCAGCCCGGATTTTCGCATCTTACAGAAAGGGTAAGTGTGCATCGAAAAGCAAACTTGCCTTAGGCGAAGCACATCCTTATAATCCGGCACACCGGAAAAACGGTGCGGCTTGTCTGGATGCGTTCCTAAGCCGCTAGGTTTCTCCGGTCCTGTCACATGAGCGGAGCTCATGAACCATCCAGGTGAGCGGGCTTGGGTCGCACCTGGGTACGATGTGCGTCGCTGATTTCCCAAAAGTTTCAAGGAGCCATTCGATGAAGACCAGTCTCGTGGCGTTTGTGCTTGCGCTTTCGGCAATTGCAGTCGGTCAAACCACAGCGCCGCAATCACAGGCGCAACCTGCGGGCTCTCAGCCTGCCGCTACACAACAGCCCGGAACCGCACCAGCGGCTGGACAGCCGGGAGCACCAGCCCAGCCGCAGAAAAAAGAGATTAAGGATCCAGCCGAGTACAATGCCTACGTCAGCGCGGTGCAGCAGAAGGATCCCGCCGCCCAGATCAGCGGCTTGGAAGCTTTCCTGACGCAGTATCCCAACAGCGTTGTCAAGGAGGACGCGTTAGAGGCGCTGATGGGCGCTTATCAGAAGGCCAATAATGCGGCCAAAATGGCCGATGCCGCCAATCGGCTGCTCGCTGTAAATCCTGATAATGTGCGCGCCCTGGCGCTGCTGGCCGTTACCGAAAGGGCCGCTCAGAAGTGGAGTGATGCGTCCCAGCACGCCACTCGCGGATTGCAAGCCATACAAAAATGGCAGAAGCCGGATGGCGTTTCCGACGCCGACTTTCAAAAGCAAAAGAATCAATTGACCGCAGCGCTGAACAGCATTGCCGGATTTTCGGCTCTGCAGCTTAAGGATTACGCCAACGCCCAAAAGTACCTGCGCGCGTCCGTTGAGGCCAATCCAAATAATCTCGAGGATGTTTATCCTCTCGCCTTGGCTTACTTGTCCGCCAACCCGCCGGACAGTGTGAACGGCCTTTTCTTCATAGCCCGCGCCGCCGATCTGGCACCCGCCGGTCAGGCGCAGACTCAAATCACCAACTACGGCAAGAGCGTATACACCAAATATCACGGCTCTGATCAAGGATGGAGTGATCTGTTGACGACGGCAAAAACTACGCCGCTTCCGCCCGCCGGATTTACCATTTCGCAATACGTCCCACCCACGCCGGCAGAGCAGGCTGCCGAGCTTGTAAAAACCAAGCAGCCAAAAGAAATGTCATTCGCGGAGTGGGAACTCGTACTCTCCGCCGGCAAGCCCGAAGATGCCGAAAAGGTCTGGAATGCGATAAAAGGCGTGCCCCTTCAGATGGAAGGACAAGTAATCAAGGCATCTGACAAGGAGTTGCAGATCGCCGGCAGTCAGGATGATATCGATCAGAAGCGGGCTGACATCGTTCTCACCATGACGGGAGTGATTCCACCCAGGTTGATGCCGAAAGAAGGCAGCACATTGGATTTCGAAGGCACGCCCGTCTCCTACACGCCGAGCCCCTTTGTCATGACTATGGAAAAAGGTACGCTGCTGACCAAGTCCGCGCCCAAAAAGTCACCAGCGCATCCAGCACGGCGGCGCCCCACGAAGCCACAGTAAGGAATCGATAGCAACTTCGAAGGCAGCCGATGAGTGGCTGCCTTTTTGTTGTGTGCCGAGCACGTTCGATAGCTAGGAGGTGCAAGTCCTCTACCCAACCTGATGGAGGTGAAGGGTTAGCAAAGCGCAAGGGTGAAATAACACTCGCCGCGAGGCGGG
>Ga0070717_10001439_pt1 | contig 16406 bp, 20 predicted proteins | sample LARL113metaG_FD_71366 | JGI IMG/M metagenome (GOLD analysis project Ga0070717, IMG submission 71366) | Corn, switchgrass and miscanthus rhizosphere microbial communities from Kellogg Biological Station, Michigan, USA - LAR L11-3 metaG | ecosystem: Host-associated > Plants > Roots > Rhizosphere ... | reverse complement strand
GGCTTAGGGCTTCTTGGTGTCAGCAGCCAATGAGTTCGGCCTGGCGCGCTGAAGCCGCTTCGCCTGGCGGCTCCGCTTTTTTCCGTCGTCGCCCAGCTTCTGCTCGTCAGTGGTCGATTTCGGCAAGGAATCTGGTCCAACCACCTGGACGGCAGGTTCGTTCTTGACCTGGGCGGCCGCTTGCACCGGGACGGCAGGGGCCGGTGTTTCCGTCTTTTCAGCCTGTGCGGCTGGTTTGGGCGGCTCTTCGATCGGGCCACGGCGCCGTTCGAGAAATACCTTGCACGTAAAAGGGAACACGATTTCCCCGGAAGCGGTGACGCCGATAGGCGTACATCCGCCCGGCGGTACCTCGTCCTTGTCAGGTGGCGTAACAGGATTCAGCCCAACCGCTCCCGTCGTCTGAGCGAAGGCAGTTCCGGATATCCCCAGCATCGAGAGGACCAATAGGCGGATCATGGCCGTGGTGGGCCATTGTGCCGGGAAAATTCCAGCGCAGTTACTCGAACGCGACGACATTGAGGCACCACCGTGAGAAGCGCGCCGGACGGAACCCGCGCTTGTTGTTCGCATTGTGGCGCTGATGGGCTGCGAAGGCAAAAATGGACCGGCGACCCAGTCTGACGCGGCCCGAAACTCCGCTGGGTCAGACGTTGCCGAATTTAACGGCATCCTGCGCCCGCGCGGTGTCGCCGTTTCGTCACATCTCATCCGAAACCGGCACTTGTCCACAGAAGCGCATGTTGCGGTTCTTGATTCCACAAATGCGCTTTGCTCGACTGCTATCGGGGATTGAGGTGCACCATGAAATGGATGAGAGAGCGCGATAGCTTGATCGCGCAAACGATGGCGTTTGTTCAGACGGTGGCCGGCAAGAAAGAGGATGCTGTGCCGCGAGTCCGGATCGATGCCACAAAATCCGATTTCGAAATCGCCTCACTCGACGCGATCAGAAGCGCCCTCGATATTGTCGAACCGCCCAAGGAAGTGCTCAAACAGGCGCTCAAGGAGACGGTGCAGGCAGCGCCGCCAAGAAGCGTCCAGCCGGCGCGGCCGATCGTGCCGAGCGAAATGCAAAACGAGATCCGCAGCCGGATCGCAAATTTCCGCGCCCATCAGGAGCGTTTTAATCGCGAGCGCGCGGAATATTTCAACGCGACACTGACAAGGTTGCGTGCGGCACTCGACGAGGCGCGGGCCGCCAATATCGGCAAATAATACTGCGCGACTATCGAGCGCTAATTTTCGCCAGCACGGGCAACAGATATCTCAGAAATACTTCCGGGTTCTCGCTCATCGGAAAATGTCCGAGGCCATTCATGATGGTGGCCTCGCTGCCTGCAATGCTTTTTGCCACCGCCAGCATCTCTTCCGGGGTGCAGGAATAGTCGTATTCGCCCGACAGCAGGAACAGTGGGCAGCGCTTGGTGTCGATCTGCCCGACGCGGGTGCGGATGTCGCCGTCGATCTTGTAGAAATAGAGATCGCCCTTGAACACGCCGGGCCCGCCTTGCATGTAGTGCCACAGCGTTTCCCAACGATCGGCCTCCGGCGCGTCGGGCCCGACCAGGCCGGAGACGATCGCGGCGCAGACCTCGCCGCCATGGACGTCGGGGCGGTGCAGGAAATTCAGGTCGTAATAGGGGTCGACATGCGCGCCGGATTGCAGCCCGATGATGGCGCGAAAGCGGTCGGGATGTTCGAGCGCCAAATGCAGCGCGATGCGGCCACCGATCGAGCATCCGATCAGGATCGGCTTGTCGAGTGACAGCGCGGTCATGATCTCAAGCACCATGGTCATGTATTGCGCCGAAGTCAGCTGATATTCCTCGTTGTGCCAGCCCGAAGGCGGCGAGGATTTACCGTGCCAGGGCATATCGAAGGCGATGACGCGGTGATTGCGCGTAATGCGCGGATCGTTCATCAGCGCGCGATATTGCCTTGTGTCGCTGCCGGCGGTGTGCAGGCACAACAGCGGCGTCCCCTCGCCCGCCTGTTCGACATAGATGCGGTGCGGTCTGCCGAACAGATCGAGATGCATGTAGCGGCCGACAATCGGTTCGAATTCTGTGCTCATGCCGCAACTCCCGGGCGCAGCTTGGCGAGCGCCTCCTTGAAGTAGCGCAGATGGGCCATGAAAATCTGGAGGTCGCCTTCGGCCTTCAGAACGCGACGCCTCATCAGCGCCATCAGATCATTCGAACCGGGCGGTGGCCGGCTCGACCAGAATTTCTGCCATTCGGCCTCCGCCGCGCGCAGCGCAAAGGAGGACGACGGCATCACGAACGGCCCGCGTGTCACGGAAACGATCCGGCCCTCGAAAATTGAAATCAACCAGGCGGTCGGCCCGACCTCGAGCAGAAACGTCGTCGTGAGATAGCGGCCGCGCCTGACCAGCGCCGCATCGTCATTGACCCGCTCCTTGAGCGCCTCGATCATGTCCCGCCTCCCCGATTTGACGGAAGCGACATTGTCCGCCGCCTCCCTTGGCGCCTCCCTTGGGATGGCATGATCAGGGGAAGCGGCGCGGCGTCAATCGGCTACAACCAGGCGCATAGCAGCATGACGTTGGCCGCGCAGGCGACCAAGAGCGCAACGGTGAGCGTCAGGCTTATCCGCTCGCAAAAGGTATGCAGCGTCGTTCCCATGCCCACGATTTTCCCGCGATTCTACCTGGGGAGTCCCGAGGATTCTTTTTTTCGGGATTCAGGACTCGTTAAGGACTCAGGGACTCCCGCCTAGGGGCGCAAAAACGGCCGATTTCGTCCTCACTTGGCTGTGAAGCTTACAAGCCTTGGGAAAGTTGAAACCTCAGCTATTCCCTGGCGTTAACAGGCTTTATCGGAGCCGCCTGAATGCCCTACGCGCTGTTTTGCAACGACGCCAAATTGAGCAAGACCTACCCGACCGAAGCCGACGTCTGGAAGGAAGCCACAAGGAGCGGCCTCGTGGTCGACGCCAGCTCGGAAGGGAAAATGCCGGCGCCGCGCCCGGTGCTCGACAATGATTACGAGATCAGGCCCTGCCGCCCGGACCCCGATGAGGATCCGGCCAGGAACAAGGCCGACGCCGAGCGCCAGGCGCTGGTCAACCCCGAGTTCAACTAGCGATCTCCGGCCCCCTAAGGTGGCCGTTACGGGGTAGCCTTGGTCCCTAAGGCGTGGCCTTGGCCAGCGACGCCTGCGCGGAAGCGAGCGCCACGCACACCTTTCGGCGGTGCAGACCGCGGATCGCGCCGGTGACCTTCAGCACTTTCCCGGCAGGACAGGCGGCATCCTGCACGAAGGCTACCTCGTAGGGCGCCAGCACGAGAGGCTCGGATCTCAGGATGGTTTGCGCGGCGCACGGCAAAGCGGCCGCAGAAAAGATCAGCACCGACGCCAATACACGCATGTTCGTTGTCCGCCGCACCCAACCGGCGAGAGCATCATAGCCGAATTGCGTGACAAGTTGCGGAGGCGGCCGAAAATTATTTTTTCGCGCGGCCGAGGCGTTATCGCGCCAGCAAAAAAGGCCGGCGCAACGCCGGCCTTTTCCAATCCTTCTTCGATCCGCCTCAGAACTTGTTCAGTATTTGGCCGCGACCGGGCCGCCCCAGCCGAACCGGTAGTTCACGCCGAGCTTGACGGTATGATCGTCGTCGTGGAAGCGGGAGCCGATGATCGGCGCCGGTCCGCCGGTGAAGGTCGTGCTGCCGAAATTGTAATACTGGTACTCGGCCTTGGCCGACCAGTTCGGCGCAAACATGTATTCGAGGCCGGCGCCGACCGTATAGCCGTCCCGGTGGTTTCCGTTGGTCGTAAAGCCGACCGGGACACCACCCGTGGTGACGCCGAAATTGTTGCTGTCACGCCATGCGTAGCCGCCCTTGGCGTAGAGCAGCGCCGGGCCCCAAGTGTAGCCGAACCGGCCGGTGACCGAGCCAAGTTGGTTGTTCTTGTCGGTGATCTGCGTGCCGCCGGGGAACAGCAAGGCGGTGTTGTTGTTGCTGAGCCAGCTGTACTGCGCCTCGGCGCCGATCACCCAGTTCGACGCGAACTGATAGTCGAAGCCGCCCTGCACGCCGCCCAGGAAACGTCCGCCGCTGCCCTCCAGGCTGTTGTTGCCCGCGAAGGCGCCGCCGACATGGCCGCCGATGTAGAAACCGGTCCAATTGTAGATGACTGCGGGCGCCGTATAGGCCGGCGCCTTGGTGTAAGTTCGCGCCGGCATGTCGGCTGCGAACGCGGGCGCAGCAAAAGCCAAAAACGCGGCCGCGCCGAGCAAAAACCTCTTCATCGTAATTCCCCGTTACTGTCGCAGGTGACAACAGTCAAACAACGTGGCCTCAATTTGGTTGCTTCGAGGCAATGTCGGACCTGTGATCGTCAGCAACTATGACGATGAAACCACAACGGCTTTGGTTCCATCGCGTGGGCTACTTCGCCCACAAATAGGCATTGGCCGTTGAGATTTGTCGGGGCGGACGGCCAACCGGTTCAAGGCTCGCTGAAAAGTGATCGGGTCTCCGCAAGAAGCCCAAAACGGGACAGCTAGCGCACCATCTTTTCCAGTTCGGGGAACGGCACATAGACCGCCCCGGCGCAGACTTCGCTCGCATTCTCGACCAGGCGGTCGAGCCGGCCATTGACATACATCACCGCGCGTTCGCGTGTGTCGCGATAGGTTCCGTCGGATTCGCGGGGAACGAAGCGCAAGCAAGCGACATAGCGCACCCTCCCTCCCACCGTGCGCTGCACCGGCTCGGCCATCTCGGCATTGCGCACGCCGACGGGATTGTTGAGGTAGGTTCGCATGAAGGCCAGCAGTTCGGCGCGATAATTATCGGGGTAGCGCTGGGTGGCGCTGCTATCCTCCATAAAGGATGTGGACCGGCCGTCCTCGCTGCCCAGGCAGCCCGCCAAGGCGATCGGCAGCAGCACTATCGCAACGTGCCTTGCTGATGTCCTCAAACGTTTAGCCTGTTTTCCAAAGGTGATGCGTCGCGGTTCGTTCTAGACCTTCGTCAAATGAAAGTGAAATCGCTTTCAGTCCACGCCGTGGCCACGAACAAAAACACCGGTCCGCCGCCATCGGGGGCAATGGCAGACGGACCGGGCCTGATATCCGCTGGCGCGGCGGGGGCAATGTGGAACGAACCGCGCGTCGCGGATCAACGTCAGCCGCGCTTGGTCGCGGGCGCCACCTGCTTGATCGAGGCCTTCGAGACTTTCGACACCTTGTGCGTCTTGAGCGAGCTCATGTTCTTGTGGGAACGATGATGGCGATAGTGCTTGGCGTGATGGCTCATCTCGGCCTTGGCGTTCATCGCGCTCGGCTTGGTCTGCGCGGGCTTGATGACGGCGGCCTTGGTGTCCGTCTTGGTAGCGGGAGCCTGCACCGACTTGGCGGCAGGCGCCTGGACGGCCTTGCCGGAATCCTTGGCGGTTTCGGCGGCGAGCGCCGGTGCGGCGATAACGGAAGCTGCAAGCAGTGCTGCGGAAATGGTCTTCAACATGATACGTCTCCTCTTTCAGACGGGGGATCTCGAGGTGACCGGCCGGGGCGGCCGGGCTCTTCGACCATGTGCGGGACCTTAAGCAGGCCGCACTGAACCCACGCTGAAGCGCGACGTTCGACTTCGTTCATCTGCATGACAGTTTCGTCATGTTCGAAATGAGGCCGTCAAACGGGAATGTTTGACGCCCTCGGGTGTTCAACTCTCTCGAAGCAGGTGTAGGATCGCCTCACCGAAAATCGGGAGAAAATGCATGAACAAATTCGCCATCAGGCTTTTGACGCTCGCCATGTTCTTGGCTGCGCTGATCGCCGCGCCGCTCGTTTCCACGGCTTATGCCGCCGGCGGCGACAACCCGGCTCCGCCCGCTTCCGACTCGACCAAGGACAAGAAGAAAGGCGACAAAAGTTCGAGCATCGACGACTCGAAATTCCTTGCCGGCTATCGCACCGCCTATGCCACGATCTATGACCGCAACGATTACACCACGGCGATCGAGCAATTGAAGACGCTCGGCCATGACGACCGCGCCGATGTCGCCAATCTGATCGGCTACTCCTACCGCAAGCTCGGCGACTACAAGCTTTCCCAGGTGTGGTACGAGCGCGCGCTGAAGGCCGACCCGAACCATGTGCGGACCTGGCAGTATTACGGGCTGTGGCAACTCGAACAGGGCAACCGCGACCAGGCGCAATATCATTTGAACAAGATCGCCCAGCTTGCCGGCACCGACAGCACGGAATATCGTTCGCTCGCCGCCGCCTTGGAAAAGCCGCCGGGCACTGGCCTTGTGTATTGAGCATTGCGACGTCAACAGGAGACATGCATGAACAGATCCGCGATCAGGCTTTTGACGCTGGCGGCGTTTTCATTGGCGCTCGTGACGGCGCCCGTGATCACCAGCGTCTATGCCGCGCCCGACAGTGACGCGCCGGCACCTACCTCCACCAAGGGCAAGAAAAAGAAGAGCAGCGAAGCGGCCCCCAGCAGTGGCAGTGAGTATGCGGCGTTCGCCAACGGCTATCGCGCGGCCTACGCCACGATTTATGATCGCAACGACTATGCAGGCGCGATCGCGCAGTTGCAGGCGCTCGGCCATGACGACAGCGCTGCCGTCGCCAATCTGATCGGCTATTCCTACCGCAAGCTCGGCGATTACAAGCTCTCGCAAGTCTGGTACGAGCGCGCCCTGAAGGCCGACCCGGACCACGTCAAAACCTGGCAGTATTATGGGCTGTGGCAGGTCGAGCAAGGCAACCGCGACCAGGCGCAGTATCATCTGAACCGGATCGCCCAGCTCGTCGGCACCAATAGCGAGGAATACCGCTCGCTCGCCCAAGCGATCGAGAAGCCGCCGGGCACCGGCCTCGTCTACTAAATCCTCAAACAGTCATTCCGGGGTGGTGCGCCAGCACCAGACCCGGAATGACGGAATGAGTGGCGCCGGTTTTTATTGCTTGATCAATGCCTCGACCTCGGCGCGGAACGCCCGGCGCGACGCATCGCGCGAGTAGAACATGTGCCCGCCGGGATAGACCACGAGCTTGAGGCGTTGCGGCGTCGCGAAGGCCGGCAGCTGGTCGAGCACCATCTTGGTCCCGAAATACGGCGTGGCCAGATCAAACAGCCCGTGGCCGACCAGCATCTTAAGCTTGGGATCGAGCGCAAGAATCTGCCGCAGTTCCGCAACCGACTGAGGAGGATTGGTGCCGCGGCCGAAATCCCAGGCTCTCTCGACCGAACCGTTGAGGAGTTGGTAGGACCCATCGGGCCGCCAGTTAAGCTTGCGCCGGGTGAGATCGACGATCGCACTGGTCAGCGACGCCGTCAACGCTTCACCGGAAGGGTCGCTGAAATGGAAGAAATCTGAATCCGGATAAGGATCGAGGCCCAACACCGACGCGTCGTAGCGTCCGGTCACTTTGCCATTGCGGCGGTCGAATTCGCGGCGAAATTCGATCGCATCGAAGCGCCCCGCGAGCCTGCGGCTGACCGCCTGATCGATCCCGGTCAAGGCCGCAACCCTGTCGGCGACGCGGTTGGTGGCCTCGACGTCCGCCTCACCTTTGATCAGATCGGTAACGAAGTCACCGCGCGCATAATTCTCGACCTCGGCGAGGTCGGCGCGGCTAACCGCGCCCTTTGCCTCGCGCGCCACCGCCGCATAGCTCGGCAGGCTCGCCACAAATTGCAGAATGCTGGAGCCTGAGAATTCGCGGAAGTCGAACAGCGGCGAGATCAGGATCAGTCCCCGCATGCCGACGCCCTGCTGGGTCTGCAAGTTGCTGACGATCTTGGGACCGCGGATGCCGCCGTAACTCTCGCCGGCGACAAATTTCGGCGACAGCAGCCGATCGTATTTTTCGAGCCAGCGGCGGATCACCAGCGCAATCGAGTTCACGTCGCCGTCGATTGAATAGAACCTCTTGCGCACGTCTTCGCCGGCCGCGACGAAGCGGCTGTAGCCGGTCCCGGCCGGATCGATGAAGACGAGATCGGTGAAGTCGAGCCAGGTCTCCGCGTTCGGCTGCAAATCGGGCGATGCGGAGGGCGTCACCGCATCGGCGTTGATCGGCAGCCGCCACGGACCGCTATTGCCGAGTTGCAGGTAAGCCGACGCCGCGCCCGGGCCGCCATTGAAGAGGAAAGTCACCGGACGGTTGGCGTGGTCGGCGCCATCGAGTTGATAGGAGGTGTAGGCGATATCGGCCTGTGGCTCGCCCTTCTCGTCGAACAGGCGGATTGAACCGGCGGTCGCGGTAAAGGTGAGCGATCGTCCGGGGAAATCGAGCGTGTGCTTGGTCGTCGCGTCCGGCGGCAGACGATGTTGCTCGGCGGCGGGCGTGTCGGCGGCATCGGTCGCGCGCCTGCCGGCCGCACCGGACTTCTGGCCTGACGGCACGGCAGCGCCGGGCTTCTCGGCGGGCGGCGGATCGTCGGCGCGGGCGATGCTCCATGCTGATAGCGCGACCAAGGCCAACCCCAGGCGCGAGAGGCGCCGCACCGGCAAAGCGATGATCATTTCCGCCAATCCTCCCTGACAGCCTTACGATCCAGCCGCTCAGCCTTGCGGATTGTGCAAGCCTTGCCAACGGGATAGTGGCAGGTTCTAAGCTGAAATTACGGCAGATCGGTAACAGCGCCAATCGGGCGCGATGGGATGCCATCCGCAGCGAGGCCCATCGCCGTTTCAGGTGCTCGATCGGATCGCGCTTCTAGAAGCCGATGCCAACCATCAGCACGAACTGCCGCCCGCACCAGTCTCCGGAACAGACGGGGCTTGCGCCGGTCAGGCCGAAGCGGCGGTTGTAGCGGGAGATCGCCACATGAGATCGGCGCGCAGCGTGACGCTTCACGACAGGGCGTACGGTGCTCGCTTTCGCCGCGGTTTCGCCGGCTGCAACGGGACCTTCCGCAGCCACGGCCGGCACCACCGCCCACGTCATGGCGGCAACACAGATTGCCGCCGCAAACGGCGATAGCGGGCGGGAATACTTCATCATCGGCCGGCTCCTTCTCCCTCGCCCCAGCTCAGCGAACATAACGTAGTGCGGGATGATCGGTTCAACCTTCACAATTGTGAGATCAGAAGCCGACGCCAATGATGGCGTGGCCACCGCCACCGCCACCACCGCCGCTAACAATGCTCGGCCTTGCGACCGCCTGCTGACGGGCACGCGGCGCTTCGGGCGCCGGCGCCGGCTTCGCGCGCTGTTCGCGCTCCGGCTGACGGTTCGCCTGCTTGCGGGCGGCCTTCGCATTGTCTTGGTCGTCGCTCTTGCGCGAGGCGGTTGCCGGGGCGGCGGCGGGCTTCTGGTCAGCGACGCAGGTACCGCCCTGCACGGTTTGGCCAGCCTTGCACTCCAGCGGGCAAACCCGCGTCGCATGCTTGTTCAATTCGGCAACCAGCGCCTGGGTCACGCTGGGATTATCCGTCGCCTGGCCCTCGATCGACAGATAATGGCCGAGCGCGCTCTTGGTCGGCGGGTTAAGCGAGCCGTCGACCTGGCCGGTCAGGCAGCCGAGCCTGATGAGTTCGGACTGCGCCGAGCGGACCAGTTCGGGCGAATTCGGCTGAGAGGCCGCGCGCTTGGCGGCCTCGGCGTTAAAGCGGTCGAGCGCGGCCACCACCAGCGGCCCGAGCCGGTCGCAGGTCACGTTCCTGGAGAACGCCCTCAAATCATCGACGCCCGTATCATCGCTGCCCTTGGCCAGCAGCGCATCGAGTTTGCCCTGCTGGTCCTTGCAGGTGGCTTCTTTTGCCGCCGCAAGCTCCGCTTTCTTGCGCGCGGCCTCGGCCTCTTGCGCCTGCTTGTCAGCAGCCGCACGGGCCGCGGCGGCTTCCGCAGTCGCCTTGTCCCGTTCAGCCTGTTCGGCCTTTTGCTTGGCATCCTGCGCCTTGCGATCGGCCTCCGCGGCCTTGGCCTGGCGGTCGGCTTCGGCAGCCGCCGCGCGGCGCTCATCGTCTTCGCGCTTCTTTTGCGCAGCGGCTTCTGCGGCCGCCGCCTTGGCCTTTTCGGCGGCTTCGGCTTCCCTGGTGCGGCGCTCGTCGTCTTCCCGCTTTTTCTGCGCCGCAAGCTCCGCCTTTTTCTGGTCGGCCTGACGCTGCGCCTCTTCGGCGGCAGCCCGCGCCGCCTCGCGCTCGGCGCGCGCCTTGTCCTGGCGTTCCTGCGCCGCCTGCTTCAACACGTCGATGCGCTGCTGCGCGCTGATCGAGAGCGGAGAATCCGGAAAGCGCTTGATGAATTTCTGCAGGACCGCCGGATCGGTGCTGTCCTTTACCTTGTCCCACTCGATCGCCTCCTTGGTCGGCGGCGCATCACGGTTCGGCGGCGGCGCTTGCGGCAAGGAGGCGAGATTGACGTTCGGCGCTTGCGGATTTTGCGGCTGCTTGCTCAGCGCTTCGATCTGCGCGCGCGCCAGATCGGCATAGAAGCCGGTCGGATGCTGCCGGAGAAACACTTCCCAGGCACGCGCCGTTCCGATCTGCTGCACCAGTTCGAAGTCGGCCTTGACGTCGCTTGCCGGCGCCTCCTGCTTGACCGCCGGCGGCGCCACCAGCCAAACGTTGCCGCCGCCGAGCGAACCATAGACAAACGGCTCCTGCCGGTTGGAGGTGTTCTTCAACACATCGTCCCTGACCCGGCCGAACGCAAGGCGGACATCGAGACCCGGAACGGGCAGATCTTTGAGGATCGCCGATGTGAACGGGCTGTGCTGACCATCGCCATCGTCCGCCGTCGAGCCGGCCTTCGCCGCGTAAGCAATCAAGGTGTCGGTGGAGGTCGGCTCGACCCTGCCAAGACCGGCGGTGACCGCTCGATTGGCGACCTTGCGTTCCCGCCGCATGGTGCCGACAAACGGGTTGTCCCGACAGGCGTCGAGAATGATCAGCCGCAGCCGCTTGGCACCATCGGCCGAGGATACCATTCGCTCCAGCGCGATCGCCTCGTCGTCGGCGTCGCGGTCGCTGGCAAGCCGCGCATCGGTCGGGATCAGGTAGTTGGTCGCGCCGATTTCGAGGCCGTGGCCGGCGTAATAGACCACAGCAATATCGGCGTCGTCCGCGGCGGCCTCGAACCTGCGGATCGCGCGCTTGAATTCGAGATTGCCGACGTCGACCTGGAGGTCGACGGAATCAAAACCGGCATCCCTGAACATCTGCGCGACCGCGGAGGCATCCCGCGACGGATTGGGCAGCTGCGGAACGGTCTGATAGCGGGAATTTCCGATGATCAGCGCCACCCGCTTGTCGGCCCAAGCAGGATCAGGAGCGATCACCATCGACAAGATGGCTGCTCCGATCACCGCCGTCAGGAGGACGAGGCGCCTGATCATCTGCAATTTCCACGGGCGGCCGACACAGCCGGCCGCTAAAACCTTTTCCAGTATTGTTCCAAGAATGCGCGGCAGCCAGCCTGAAATTCGCCGACGCTACCAAGCATTACCTGCTCCGCCATTACCAATCAATCGGCACCGGCGCTTGCCAGCGGTAATCCGAACCGTCGTCGCACAGGGTGACCGACGTCACTCAAATACGCCGACCGCCCCTTCATTGCGAAGGGCATCGGTAACCCCATCTCGTCCCGCCCTTGCCGATCCGCCGGCGGATGTTGCCGGAAAGGTACAACGCTTGAAATTCACAGGGGTGGGGCCTGCAAGTCGGCTTGCCGCGCTTCCGGGCCGGAGGCGGGTGATTTAGGGTTTGTTCATATTTTTGCCGCGCATGCGCCGATTCTTTGTTTTTTGGGGACTGGGGATGAACCTATTCGTTGGATTGCGGGAAGTTAGGGGCAAAGTCCTCGCCGGCGCTACCTTTGCTGCGATGTTGTCCGCTTCAGGCGGGGCATTTGCGCAAGTACTGCCGATTCCTCCGGGGGTGGCGGTACCGAATTGTACGACCGTACAGAACGGACCGATCACTCTAGGCAACCAGTCACAGCTTGCCATTCCTGCGGGTGCGGCAGGTGCCGCAATCTCGGGGGCGATCGGCAACGTCAGCACCGCATTCCTTACCCAACAAGGCAGCGCGTTCGTTTCCGCGCCGGCCAACCCCGTACCCGACCAGCCCGGCGGCGGCGTCTGGGGCCGTGCTATCGGCGGCGAAGTGACGCTGAAGACCACGTCGAATTCTGCCAGCATGAACGTCAGGAACGACACCGGCGCCGTCGTCAACACCTCAAGCACTGCTTGCGCCAATTCATCGCGTGAGAGTTTCGCGGGCGTGCAGGTCGGCGCCGATATCGCCCGCCTCAACTGGAGCGGCTGGAACGTTCATCTCGGCACCACGGCCGGCTATCTCGGCTCCAAGGAGAACGACAACAACGGCTTCAGCAACACCTTCCAGGTGCCATTCTTCGGCACCTATATCGTCGCGACAAAGGGCCGCTTCTTCGCAGACCTGATGGTCCGCGAAGAGTTTTACAATATGAACCTCAACAACGCGGGCCTGACCTATTTCAACCAGCCGGTCGGGGCGCACGGCTACTCGATCGCGACGTCGGCCGGATACAATTTCGATCTCGGCAACAACTGGTTCGTCGAGCCGTCGGCCGGATTTGTCTATTCCAGAACATCCGTCGACAACTTCAACAATCCGGGCACGGCAGCCTTGGCTATTCCGGGCATGATTTCGACCAATGACATCGAGAGCGAGATTGGCCGGTTGAGCGTGCGCGTCGGTAAGGCGATTCCAACGCCTACCGTGATCTGGCAGCCTTTCGCTTCCGCCAGCGTGTTCCATGAGTTCGCCGGCAATGTCACCACCAACTACACCTCGCTTCCCAACGGCGCCTTCCTGGTGGGAGGTCCGTTCGGCGCAGGCGTGCCACAAACCTTTACGCAGACCACCTCGACCTCGCGTGTCGGGACGTACGGTCAGTACTCTCTCGGTGTGGCCGCGCAGATCGTCAACACCGGTTGGCTGGGCTTTGTCCGCGTCGACTATCGCAATGGCAACAATATCGACGGATGGACCGGCAACGCCGGCATTCGTTACCAGTTTACGCCTGAGCTGATCGCCTCCGTCATGCCCGTCAAGGTCAAGGCACCGCCGCGTCCCTTCATCGGACCGACCAACTGGACCGGCTTCTATGTCGGCGGATTCGCCGGCGCCGCGGCGGGCCGGACTGATATCGGGTTCGTTGGCGCCCCGTTGCCGATCGCCGGAGAGCGGCCGTGGGTGATGGGCGGCCTCGGGGGTATCGAGCTCGGTTACAATTATCAGTTCCCCAACAACTGGGTGTTGGGCGTGGAAGGCGATGTCGGTGCCGCCAATGTTCATGGTGGGCGGACTGCCGGTGCCGCCGATGGGCTGGTCCTTACTGGTGGTGGCACTACCTCTGCTACCACGAGCTTCAGCCCGGCGTTCTATACCATCCAGGACAAGACGAACTGGATGGCCACCGCCACGGGACGGGTCGGCTATTCCTGGGGACGTACTCTGTTCTACGGCAAGGGCGGCGTTGCGTTCGAGGACAGCAGCACGACCGTCAATTGTATCTATGGACCGGCTGCGGGGCTCGCCAACAAGCTATGTTTGAATCCGGCCGGCGTTAACATTGCTGGCTTCAGCACGCCTTGGTACACCCGCGTCGGCTGGACAGTGGGCTACGGCACCGAGTTCGACCTCGGCAAGAACTGGTCGGCCAAGGCCGAGTACGACTACCTTTCGTTCGGAAGGCACACGGCGCTCGCGACCGATGGCACCACTTTCCTGACCGACAAGTCGTGGGTCAGCCAGGTGAAGATCGGGGTGAATTACAAGTTCACGCCGGGATTGGTCGTCGCCAAGTACTGATCGCCATCGAGGCGGACGAACAAGGTAAAGATCGTCATTCGCAAGCGGGCGGCCGTTCATCGGCCGCCCGTTCTTGTTTGCATGCCCGAAAACTGCGCTTTCGTTGATCTCGACAAGGCCGGCCAAGGTGTATAGACGACCTCGGCGCCGGATGCCTCCTGCGCCGACATGAGCTCGCGATTTCATGACCAACACCCAGCGCTATGACCGGATCGCTTTCGTCGCAAGCGCGGGCGCAGAAGCGCAAGCCGCGCTCGCCCAGCTTGTCGGCCTCTACGGCAACCTCGATCCCGCAAGCGCCGACGTGGTGGTGGCACTGGGCGGCGACGGGCTGATGCTGCAAACGCTGCATCAGCACATGCGCACGGGCAAGCCGATCTACGGCATGCATCGCGGCACCGTCGGTTTTCTGATGAACGAGTTCAGCGCGCACGATCTGAAGACTCGGCTTGCGGCCGCGCGGGAATCGCTGATCCATCCGCTTTTGATGCGCGCCACCGACGAGCATGGCGCCGTCCACATCCACCATGCCATCAACGAGGTCGCGCTGTTCCGCCAGACCTACCAGGCCGCCCGCCTGCGGATCCTGATCGACGAGCACGAACGCATGCCGGAATTGATTGCCGACGGCGTCCTGGTGTCGACGCCGGCCGGATCGACGGCCTATAATCTCTCGGTGCAGGGCCCGATCCTGCCGATCAACGCGGCGCTGCTGGCGCTGACGCCGATCTCAGCCTTCCGCCCGCGGCGCTGGCGCGGCGCCCTGCTCCCGAACACCGCCTATGTGATCATCGAGGTGCTGGAAGGCGAAAAGCGCCCGGTGGCGGCCGTGGCCGATCACGACGAGGTGCGCGACGTCCGCCGCGTGGAGGTGCTTTCCGACAAGACGATTTCGATGCGGATGCTGTTCGACCCCGGGCACAGCCTGGAGGAACGTATCTTGCGGGAGCAATTCGGGCACTGAGCCGGCTCTCTGCGGCGCTTTTTGTCGGGCATGATCTCCGCGCAAACGCGTTCCGCGTTTGTCGCGAGGGAAAACCGGTTCTCGGTTTTCCGGATCATCATCTAGCAACCATTCATTAACCGGCGGCGCGATATGGTTAACAGGGGTATACCGCTTGGCCCGGTATGCCCTCAGGGCCGATCATGTTCCGCATCGACTTCAACAAGCTCCGGTTTCTTGTCTGCGACGACAACCCGCACATGCGCCGCATCCTGCGGACGCTGCTGCATTCGTTCGGCGCGCGCGAGGTCTATGAAGCCGAGGACGGCGCCACCGCGCTCGAAATGTACAGCCACTATGTGCCCGATATCGTCATCACCGACTGGGCGATGCCGATCTTCGACGGCCTCGAGCTTGCGCAGATGATCCGGCAACCGGAATCCAAGGGCAACCCGTACGCGCCGATCATCATGCTCACCGGCCATTCCGAGAAGCGGCGCGTGACGGTGGCGCGCGACGCCGGCGTCACCGAATTTTTGGCCAAGCCGATCTCGGCCAAGGCCCTCTATCAGCGCATCCTGAACGTGGTCGCCAACCCGCGCCCGTTCATCAAGACCAAGATCTATTTCGGCCCCGATCGACGCCGCAACACCAACAACGCCTATATCGGCCCCGAGCGCCGTGTCGGCGGCGAAGCCGAAGTGATGCAGCAGCCGTCGCTGCTCGACAAGGCGCGCTCCTCCACTTAATCGGGGTGAAAGAAGCTACCATGGCGAAAGACAACCCTCCGGCAGCGCTGCAGATCAAGGCCTACGCCGATCACCACGTCATCACGCAGCCCAATCCGCTGCGCAAGGTGCTGCTCCGCGTTCCCGAGACCGATCTCGACGATCCCGTCGGGCGAGCCGAGAAGGCGCTGGCGGGGTTGTCCGGCGAATTCAAGAACTGGATGGCAATAGAGGCCGATCGCTTGTCGGCCGCTCACACCACGATCCTGAAGGACGGCTTCACCACCGCCACGCGCGAAGAGCTGTTCCGCGCCGCCCATGACATCAAAGGCGATGCCGCCACCTTCGGTTATCCCTCCGCGGCGGCGGCCGCCGAAAGCCTGTGCCGGATCATCGAGCACGCGCCCGACCTCGACGCGGTGCCGTCCAACCTGATCGCGCACCATATCAATGCCATTCAGGCGATCGTGCACGATAACACCAAGCTCGACACCGTCAGCATGGCCAGCGAACTGAGCCAGAAGTTGCGCGGCGTTGCCGACGAATACCTGACTTACGCCAACCGCGACCGGCCAGATCATCTCGAAGCGATCCTTGCGCCGAGCATCGCGCCGGCGGAGTAACGGGCACGTCATTCCGGGATGCGCCCTTTTGGCGCAGACCCGGAATCCAGAAGTTTGTTGGGCGAGATTCCGGGTTCGCGCTTGCGCGCGCCCCGGAATGACAAAGCAGAAAGGCGCTCGCGGTTTTCTACGCCGCGATCAGATCGTGCTGGAGCGGGGCAACGGCCTCTTCCGCGGCGAGTTCGTCGCAGAACAAGCGGGCTTCTTCCCGCGCCGATTCCGTCGCAAAGCGCCGGAGCAGGATCATCAGTGGCTCGGTCGCGCCGCGTTCGGTCTCGCAATGCGTCAGCACGCGTTCGACCATGCGGCGGCGCAG
>Ga0070717_10001438_pt1 | contig 16410 bp, 14 predicted proteins | sample LARL113metaG_FD_71366 | JGI IMG/M metagenome (GOLD analysis project Ga0070717, IMG submission 71366) | Corn, switchgrass and miscanthus rhizosphere microbial communities from Kellogg Biological Station, Michigan, USA - LAR L11-3 metaG | ecosystem: Host-associated > Plants > Roots > Rhizosphere ... | reverse complement strand
GCTTCCCTCGTACCGGTATCCAGAAAACGCGGCGTTCGCGCTCTCTGCGGCGGCGCGCTACGGCGCGTGGCGACAGCGACCGGCCGGGGTCAAGCTGGCGCTCTCGGCGGACCAGGCCCAGCGGGTTCGTACCCGGGTCCGGGGCTGGCGAGCCGCCCATCCCAGCGAGTGCTGGCTGCCATTCGACGAGATCGCCGCGCTGCTCTCGATCGTGGGCGTGAACGTCGCCGAGCATCGCACGACGCCCGCCACCGCCGTCGCCGCGATCGACGCCGCCCAAGCGCTGGGCTATCCCGTGGTGCTCAAGGCGATCGCCTCCGGCGTGCTTCACAAGACCGACGTCGGTGGCGTGGCCCTCGATCTGGCAGACGCAACGGCGGTCGGCGCGGCGGCACACGCGATGCTCGCGCGGTTCGCGGCCCGTGGCGTCACGCTCGACGGCTTGCTCGTGCAGCACCAGGTGCCGCGCGGTGTGGAGGCGCTGGTGGGCGTCACGAGCGATGCCTCGCTCGGCCCGTTGCTCGTGGCCGGCATCGGCGGCGTGGCCGTCGAGCTCTACAAGGACGTCGCGCTCGGCGTCACCCCGGTGACCGACACCGAGGCGTCCGCCATGATCGACCGACTTCGCGGCCGCGCGTTGCTGGACGGGTTCCGGGGCGCCCCGCCCGCGGATCGACCGGCCTTGCTCGACGTGCTCCAGCGCATCTCCGCGCTCGTCGAGCTGATGCCGGAGCTGGTCGAGCTCGATCTCAACCCCGTGGTCGTGCTCGAGCACGGCGCCATCGCCGTCGATGCCCGCATGCGGCTCGCGCCTGCTTGACTCGCGCACGTCACGAAGCGCCACGAAGCGCCACGAGCTGGTGCGCCCCGCCGCGTCAGCCGCGCGCGCGCTGCGAGCGCGGCACGGCGACGCGAAAGCGCGTCCCGCGGGACGACGACGCCACATCGATCGAGCCGCCGTGCAGGGCCACCAGGCTGTGGGCGATCGACATCCCGAGGCCGGTCCCGCCCTCCTTGGTCGAGAAGAACGGCTCGTAGATCCGCGGCAGCACGTCCGGCGGGATCCCATCGCCGTCATCGCTCACCTCGATCTGGATCTGGTCACCGAGCGGCGCGACCGCGACGGTGACGCGACCGCCGGTGCGAACCGCTTCGATCGCGTTGCACACCAGGTTGTCGATGACCTGGCGGATCTTGACCGCGTCGAGCTCGGCGATGATCGGCGGGAGGTCGTCGCCCAGCGACAGCTCCGCGCCGCGCCGCGCCGCACGCGGGCGCTCTTGCTCGACGACGTCCCGCACCAGGGACGCCACGTCGTGGGCGTGCAGGTCGAGCGCGGCGGGCCGCGCGAACGCGAGGAACTCGTCGAGCAGGACGGTCAAACGATCGATCTCGTGCTCGGCGAGCTCGATCGGCTCGACCAACCGGGGGTCGTCACCGCCGCGGCGCAGGCGGCGCACCGAGAGCTGGAGCTGCAGCTTCGCCGAGTTCAGCGGGTTGCGAACCTCGTGGGCGAGGCCGGCGCACAGGGTCTGCATCGCCTCGACCTGCTCGAGCCGGCGCTGGCGCTCGCTCGCCACGCGCTTGGCTTCCGAGTCGAGCTGGTGATCGCGGAGCATCACCGCGAGCTCGAGGTCGAGCAACTTGTCGACCGCGCGATCCACGGCGTCGCGCGCGTCGGGCGCGTACGCCGCGGCGATCCGATCGCGATAGGCGCGGCGGATGACGTGAAGCGCGAGCACGAGGTGGTGCGCGTCGAGCCCGAGCTCGACGTGATCGTGCGCGATCCTCGAGCGCGCCGCGTGGAACGTCTCGTCGTAGGGTCCGCGTAGCCCGGTCGACATCCAGTCGATCAGCGTGGCGCGAAGTCGCTCGCGCGCGTGCGGGCGCGACAGCAGCGCGGCCGCGCGTGGCTGGCGCCGGACGGCCGCGTGGAACGCGTCGGCGATGGCGGAGAGCTGTGGCGCGAGCACGGCGTGCAGCGCCGCGAGCTGCGCGCGATCCGCGGCGTCGATCGCGACGTGGTCGACGAGCTCATCGATCGGCGCGGTCACGTCTTCTTGGCCCGCCCCTCGCCGGCGGAAGCCTTGGTGACGACGCCCACGTCGGACCGCGGCGCGGCCTGATATTCGTGCAGGCGGTACTGGATCGTCCGCGCGCTGATCCCGAGCATGTCGGCCGCCTTTGAGGTCGAGCCGCCCGCCGCCTTCAGGGTCTCGAGGATCGCGTAGCGCTCGAGCTCGGCCATCGTCGCGCCCGGGATGAGCGGCATGCCGGTCATCGCCACGGGACGAACGCTCGACGGGAGATGGCGCGGCTCGAGCTCGCCGCTGGTCGCCAGGACGACCGCGCGCTCGACCGCGTTCTCGAGCTCGCGGACGTTGCCAGGCCAGTCGTAGGACACCATCAGCTCCAGCGCCTGGCGCGAGATCGCGTCGATCGTCTTGCCGTTGTCGGCGGCGAACCGATCGAGGAAGAACCGCGCGATCGCGGGGATATCGGACCGGCGCTCGCGCAGCGGCGGGGTCTCGATGTTGACCACGTTGAGCCGGTAGAACAGGTCCTCGCGGAAGCGCCCCTGCGCGACCTCGTCCTGCAGGTTGCGGTTGGTCGCCGCGATCACGCGAACGTCGACGTGGAGCGTCTGCGTCCCGCCGACGCGCTCGAACTCGTGCTCCTGCAGGAAGCGCAGCAGCTTGACCTGGAGCAGCGGCGAGATCTCGCCGATCTCGTCGAGGAACAGCGTGCCGCCATCGGCGAGCGAGAACCGGCCATCCTTGCGGCTCGCCGCGCCGGTGAACGAGCCCTTCTCGTGGCCGAACAGCTCGCTCTCCAGCAGGCTCTCCGCGAGCGCGGCGCAGTGCAGCTTGATGAACGGACCGCCGGCGCGCGGCGAGCGCTGGTGGATCGCGTTGGCGACCAGCTCCTTGCCGGTGCCGCTCTCTCCCGTGATCAGCACGGTGGCGCGGCTCGGCGCGACCTGATCGACGATCTCGAACACGCGCTGCATCGGCGGGCTCGAGCCGACCATGTTGCCCGGCGCGACGCGATCGCGCATGCGGCGCCGGAGCTGCGCGGTCTCGAGGCGAAGCGCTTGATTCCCGAGCACCTTGTCGACGACGACGAGCAGCTCGTCGAAGTTGAGCGGCTTGGTCAGGTAGTCCTCCGCGCCCGAGCGCAGCGCCTCGACCGCCGAGTCGACCGCCCCGAACGCCGTCATCACGATCACCGCCGGTGGCTCGTCCATCGCGCGCAGCTTCTTGACCAGCTCGATGCCGTCCATGCCGGGCATCTTGAGATCGGTGATCACGAGATGCGGCGTGAACGCCGCGAGCTTGCCCAACGCCTTGAACGCGTCGGCGGCGGTCTCGACCTCGAGGCCCTCCTCCCGCAGGAGCTCGGCCAGCGCGCTCCGCGCGTTCGCCTCGTCGTCCACGACCAGAATGCGCCCCGAGCGTTCCATGCGCGACACCTCAGCGAGAACCATGCCATGCGAATCCGCGCCGTTAGACAACGATTCGCGCAAACCGTGCGGGGGGCTTGGACGGCGCGCAAACCGTGCGCGATTTCGGGTCCTGACGCGCCCGAGGTGCCGGCAGCCGGGGCCTGCGCCGGCACGTCGCTTGATAGCCGCTCGCCAGGTCCCCCGGCGCGGCGCAACCGCGCTCCCCTTCCACGATCCGAGGCATGCCCGATGACGACTTCGATTCGCCCCAGCGCGGCGCTCGCGACGCTCGCGGCCCAGCACCATCACCTGCGCGAGATGATCGCCGACTGTGAGCGGCTCGCAGATGAGCTCGATCTCGGCCGCATCGAGCCTGCGCAGCTCCTGCGCGCCGTCACCACGCTGCGCAAGACGTTCGACGCGCACAACGAGCTCGAGGAGACGTTGCTGCCGCCCGTCATGATCGACACCGAGTGGATGGGCGCCGTGCGCGTCGCCCGCATGATCGAGGATCACGTCGAGGAGCACGGCGCGCTCACCCGCGAGCTCGAGACCTCGACCTCGTACGAGCTGCGCAGCGTGCTCGCGAGCCTGCGGGCGCACCTCGACACCGAGGAGCGCTACTTCCTGTCGCCGCGGATCTTGCGCGACGATCTCGCACGCTGATCGATCGCGCAAGCCGCGCGCGAGTCGGGCGCTCCGCCGCAATGCGTGCGCACGAACCGCGGTCTTGGCCGGTCAGCGTCGGCACGCCAGTTGCGATGGCCGAGCGCAATGTCGAAAGAGACGGTCAGGTACGACGACGCGATCGTTCGGAGGTTCGTCACCGCCACGCTGGTCTGGGGCGGCGTCGGGATGCTCGTGGGCCTGTGGTGCGCGCTGCAGCTCGCGGTCCCCCGGCTGAACTTCGCGCCGTACTTCACGTTCGGCCGGCTCCGCCCGCTGCACACCAACGCGGTGATCTTCGCCTTCGCCGGCAACGCGATCTTCGCCGCGGTGTACTACTCGTCGCAGCGGCTGCTCAAGGCGCGGCCGCTCGACCGGCTGTCCAGGTTTCACTTCTGGGGCTGGCAGGCGATCATCGTCGCCGCGGCGATCACGTTGCCGCTGGGCTTCACCCAGGGCAAGGAATACGCCGAGCTCGAGTGGCCGATCGATCTCGCGATCGTCGTCGTGTGGGTGACGTTCGCGGTGAACTTCTTCGCGATGGTGCGCAACCGGCGCGAGAAGCACCTCTACGTCGCGCTGTGGTTCTACATCGCCTCGATCGTCACGATCGCGATCCTCCACATCTTCAACAACCTCGTGATCCCCGCGGGGCTGTTCAAGAGCTACTCGATCTACGCCGGCGTCGAGGACGCGTTCATGCAGTGGTGGTACGGCCACAACGCCGTCGCGTTCGTGTTGACCACGCCGTTCCTCGGCCTCATGTACTACTTCTTGCCCAAGGCGGCCGAGCGCCCGGTGTACAGCTACCGGCTCTCGATCCTGCACTTCTGGTCGCTGGTCTTCATCTATATCTGGGCCGGCCCGCACCACCTGCACTACACCGCACTACCGCAGTGGGCCTCCACCCTCGGCATGATCTTCAGCGTCATGCTGTGGATGCCGTCGTGGGGCGGCATGATCAACGGCCTGCTCACGCTGCGCGGCGCGTGGAACCGGGTCGCCGAGGACGCGGTCCTCAAGTTCTTCGTCGTCGGCCTGACGTTCTACGGGATGTCGACGTTCGAGGGGCCGATGCTGTCGATCAAGAGCGTCAACGCGCTGTCGCACTACACCGACTGGAACATCGCGCATGTCCACGGCGGCGCGCTCGGCTGGGTCGGCTTCATGACGTTCGGCATGATCTACTGGCTCGTCCCGCGCCTGTTCCAGGCCCCGCTGCATTCCAAGAAGCTCGCGACCACGCACTTCTGGGTCGCGACCGTGGGCATCGTGCTCTACGTGCTCGCGATGTGGGTCGCGGGCATCACGCAGGGCCTGATGTGGCGCGCGTTCGACGACGCCGGCCACCTGCAGTACCCCGACTTCCTCGAGACCGTGACCCGCCTGGTGCCGATGTACTGGGTCCGCGCGCTCGGCGGCTCGCTCTACATCGCCGGGTTGTTGATCGGCGCCTACAACATCTTCAAGACCTGGCAGGCGCGGCCGGCGCGCTACGAGGAGCTCGACGTCGAGGTGCCGCCGATGGTCCGCCTCGGCACCCGGCCGGCGGCCCAGGGCCTCGAGCGCGCCGCCGAGCCCCGCGTGCACTGGCACCGCCGGTGGGAGGGCCTGCCGGCGCTGTTCACCACGCTGACCGTGGTCGCCGTGCTGGTCGCCTCTGCCTTCGAGATCGTGCCGACGTTCCTGATCGGCGACAACGTGCCACGGATCAAGACGGTCAAACCGTATACCCCGCTCGAGCTCTACGGCCGCGACATCTATCTACGCGAGGGTTGTTACAACTGCCACTCACAGATGATCCGGCCGTTCATCGACGAGACGGTGCGCTACGGCCAGAACGGCAAGCCCGCGGAGTACTCCAAGCCCGGCGAGTTCATCTACGACCATCCGTTCCAGTGGGGCAGCAAGCGGACCGGGCCTGATCTCGCCCGCGAGGGCGGCAAGCGCGACGAGCTGTGGCACCTGCACCACATGGAGAACCCGCGCTCGACGTCGATGGGCTCGGTGATGCCGAGCTATCCACATCTGCTCGATGACGAGATTCCGTGGGCCGCGATCCGCACCCGGGTCGGCGTGATGGCGATGCTGAACGTGCCGTACGACGCCGAGGCCCTGCTCCACGCGGACGCGCTCGCCCGGACTCAGGCCGAGCAGCTCGCCAAGACCCTCGTGACGGCGGGAGGCCCCAGGGGCATGGCGAACAAAGAGGTCATCGCGCTGATTGCTTATCTGCAACGGCTGGGTCGCGACATCCAGCTGGCCCAAGACACGCATGGAGGTACCCCGTGATTCGACTGTCCGAGCTGGTCTCCGCACTCACGCCTTCGCAGTACGCAGAGCTCTCTCTCGTGTTGTTTCTCCTGGTGTTCGCCGGCGTCCTGGTCCGCCACGGCGGCAAGCGCCGCGCCGCCGAGCACGCGGCGTGCGCGCAGCTTCCGCTCGCCGACGACGCGGGAGGATGCCGATGAGCCCGCCCGGCCATGCCACGACCGCCGACGCGATGAGCTTCACCGGTGCGCCGGTCGCGGACGCGCATGCCGCGGCCGAACCCGGCGGCGACGACGAGGCCCGCCTGCTGGAGCATGACTACGACGGGATCCGCGAATACGACAACCCGCTGCCGAGCTGGTGGAGCCTGGTGTTCGCCGCGTGTATCGCGTTTGCCTTTCTGTACTTTGCCTACTACTGCGTCGCTGGCTGGGGCCGCTCGCCGGCGGACAGCTACAAGGTCGCGCTGGTCGGCTGGCAATCGAGCTACAAGAGCGCGCCCGGCACCGGGGGGGGCGGCGTGGACGTGACCGAGGAGATGCTCGCGTCCGGGACCGAGAGCCCCGAGCTCGTCGCGCGCGGCGCCGATGTGTTCGCCAGCCGGTGCACGGGCTGCCACATGCCCGATGGCCGCGGCCAGATCGGGCCGAACCTCACGGACATGTACCAGCTCCACGGGACCACCCGGATGGACCTGTACAGCACGATCTCGGGCGGCGCGCCGGGCACGGCGATGATCGCGTGGAGCGATGTCATGAAGCCGGCCGAGATCATCGCGGTCGCCACGTTCGTCTCCACGCTGCGCGGCAAGAACCTGCCGGGCAAAGAGCCGCAAGGCAAACCCGTTCCGGCGTTCACGCACTGAAGGAGGCATCGTGTCCCCGCCACTCTCGACCGAGCGCGTGATGTCCACGCTGAACCAGGATGGCACGCGCAACTGGCTGCGCCCCAAGCTCGCGCGCGGTCGCTTCCTGCGCCGCCGGCGGATCCTGGCGTGGTCGCTGATCGCGCTGTTCGTGTGCCTGCCGTTTCTTCGTGTCGCGGGTCGGCCCGCGTTCCTGATCGATCTGCTCGCCCGCGAGCTCGTCGTGTGCGGCACCGTGTTCCGCCCGAGCGACGGCCTGATCCTGATGCTGCTCGGCTTGACGATCGTGCTGGCCGTGTTCGTGCTGACCGCGCTGTTCGGGCGGGTGTGGTGCGGCTGGGGGTGCCCGCAGACCGTGTACCTCGAGATGGTGTTCCGGCCGATCGAGCGCTGGCTCGAAGGCACCCCGGCGCAGGCCGCCCGGCTGCCCCGGCTGCACCCGCGCCGGCTCGCGAAGTGGGCGATCTACGCGGTCCTGGCGTTCGTGCTCGCCAACGTCTTCCTCGCGTACTTCGTCAGCGTCGCGCGCCTGCGCGCCTGGGTGCTGGAGTCCCCTGTCGAGCATCCCGGCGGGTTCGCCGTGGTCTGCGCGGTGGCGGTGTTGATGCTCGGCAACTTCGGCTGGTTTCGCGAGCAGACCTGCATCGTCGCGTGCCCGTACGGCCGCCTGCAGTCCGTCCTGCTCGATCGCCGGTCGCTGATCATCGGCTACGACGCCCGGCGCGGGGAGCCGCGGGGCAAGGCCAGCAAGCACTTGCCCGTGGTCGGTGCGCGCGGCGACTGCGTCGATTGCAACGCCTGCGTCGCGGTGTGCCCGACCGGCATCGACATCCGCGAAGGCCTGCAGATGGAGTGCATCGGCTGCGCGCAGTGCGCCGACGCCTGCGACCAGGTGATGACCAAGCTGCGCCGGCCGCGTCACCTGATCGGCTACACGTCCAAGGACGAGCTGGCGGGCCTGCCCCACCGCGTGCTGCGCCCGCGCCTGCTCGTGTACCCCGCGCTGCTCGCGATCGTGGGATCGCTGCTGGTGTGGAGCATCCTCGGCCGGCCGCTCGCCGAGGTCACCGCGCTGCGCAACGACGGCCCCAGCTTCCTGGTGCTGCCCGGCGGCCGGATCGCCGCCCAGGTCCGGCTCAAGATCGAGAACGAGGAGGGAACGCCACGCGACTACGCGATCTCGCTCGCGGACGCGCCCGATGCGCAGCTGCGGAGCGCGCTCGCGGTGTGGACCATCCAGCCGCACCGCGCGCAGACCATCCCGCTGCTCGTCGAGTCCGCGCCCGCGGCGTTCCGCAATGGCCAGCGCCGCATCCACCTGCGCGTGTTCGATGGCCGCGACTTCCTGCGGATCGTTCCGGTGACGCTGCTCGGCCCGAGCGAGCCCGCCGGGAGCGCGCCATGACCGCTTCGCGCAAGTGGATCCTCGCGATCGTCGGCTTGCTCGCCGCCAACGTCATCGCGATGGTGGCCCTCGCGGTCGCCGCCAACAACGGCAGCAACCAGGTGATCCCCGACTACTACGCCAAGGCCGCGCACTACGACGACGAGATGTCGCGTGCCGCCACGAGCCAGGCGCTGGGCTGGCACGTCGCCGTCTCGATCGCGCACGGCGCGATCGACGTCGCGGTGTCCGACGCCGCCGGCAAGCCGATCGAGGGGGCCGAGGTCCGCGTGGCCGGCTACCAGCGCGCGCACGCCGGCGATGCCATCGATCAAGCGCTCGCGAGCGGCGGCGGCGGGCACTACCGCGCGGCGAGCCCCGCGCGGACCGGGCGCTACGACCTGACGGCGTCCGTGACCTCGGGGGGCGCGCGCTACACCCAGCACGTGGTGGTCGAGGCGCGATGACCGTGCTGTGGGCGACCCTGTTCGTCTCGAGCCTGGCCGGCAGCCTGCATTGCGTCGCGATGTGCGGCCCGCTCGTCGGGCTCCACGGCGGCGCGCGCTCGCTCCGGCTCGCGCTGGTCCACGCGCTCGGCCGGCTCACCACGTACGCCGCGCTCGGCGCGCTCGCCGGCCTGGTCGGCCGTGCGATCGACGTCGCCGGCCACCTCGCCGCGATCCAGCACGTCGCGGCGATCGTCGCGGGGCTGGTGATCGTGGCCGGCGGCGTGCGCGCGATCGCGGTCGCGCGCGGCTGGCTGGGCGCGCACCCGCGGCACGCGACGTTGTTCCAGCGCGGGCTGCATCAGATCCGAGGCCGGCGGGCGGTCCGGCGCGCGTGGTTGATCGGGGCGCTGACCGGCCTGTTGCCGTGCGGCTGGCTGTGGGCGTTCGTGGTGTCGGCCGCCGGCACCGCGCGCCCGTCAACCGGGGCGGCGGTGATGGCGGTGTTCTGGCTCGGCACCGTGCCCGCGATGACCGGCGTGATCGCGCTCGGTGGCCCGGTGATCGCCCGGCTCCGGCGACGGTTGCCGGTGCTGTCCGCGTGCGTGCTGCTCGTCCTCGGGCTCGCCACCCTCGCAACCCGCTGGCGCGACGCCGGCGTCACCGGCGCGACCACGCCGCACTGTCACGAGGCAACCCCATGACGTCCGCTCGGCCGAACCCGCAGGTCAGCACGCCCGCGTGCTTGCACTGCCAGCTCCCGATTCCGCTCGGCCTGCAGTCGGCGTACTGCTGCGCCGGCTGCGCGGTCGTGCACGAGGTGATCGCGGCCCATGGCCTCGATCAGTTCTACGCGTTGCGCGAGACCGCGAGCCCGGCGCGCACGACCGCGCACGCGTACGCCGAGCTCGATGACCCGGCGTTCCAGCGCCTGCACGTCGCGCGCGGCCCCGACGGCCAGGCGCGCGCCTCGCTCTACCTCGAGGATCTGCGGTGCGGTGCGTGTGTCTGGCTGGTCGAGAGCGCGCCCCGATGCGTCACCGGCCTCACGGGCATCCGCGTCGACCTCGGCAAGAGCCGCGCGGACGTCGCCTGGGATCCGTCGGTGACGTCACTCGCCACGGTCGCGCGGCACCTCGATCGCATCGGCCATCCACCGCACCCGTACCGCGGGCTCGCGCGCGAGGCGCTACGCAGCCGCGAGGACCGCGCGCTGCTGATCAAGCTCGGCATCGCCGGGGCGGCCGCCGGCAACCTCATGCTGCTCGCGATCGCGCTGTACGCCGGCCTGTTCGGCGGGATGTCGCGCGCGGACACCGGGTTCTTTCGCTGGGCGTCGATGTGCGTCGCGTTGCCCGCGCTCGGCTTCGCGGCGACCCCGTTCTTTCGCACCGCGATCGGTGCGCTGCGGGTGCGCCGCCTGCACCTCGATCTACCGCTGTCGATCGGGATCCTCGCGGGCCTCGGCTGGGGCACCGCCAACGTGCTGCGCGGCGTCGGCGAGATCTACTTCGACTCGCTCGCGATGCTGGTGTTCCTGCTGCTCGTCGCGCGCTGGATCGTGCTGCGCCACCAGCGCCGCGCGTCCCAAGCAGCGGAGCTGTTGCTCGCGCTGACCCCGAGCCGCGCGCATCGCGTCACGGCCGGTGTCCCGACCGACGTGCCGATCGAAGCGATCATCCCAGGCGACATCGTGCGCGTGCTCGCCGGCGAGGTCGTCCCGGTCGATGGCGAGATCGTCTCCGGCCAGTCCGCGTTCGATGTCGGGCTGCTCACCGGCGAGTCGCAGCCGATCGACGTCGCCCCGGGGGCCCGCGCGCACGCCGGGACGCTGAACCTGGCCGCCGCGATCGAGATCCGCGCCACCGCGGTGGGCGAAGCCACCCGGGTCGGCAAGCTCGTCGCGAGCATCGCCGCGCTGGCGGTCAAGGCGCCGATCGAGCGCCTGGTCGATCGCATCGCGGGCCGGTTCGTCGCCGTGGTCTCGTCGGTCGCCGTGCTCACCCTGCTCGGCTGGTCGCTGCGCTCGGTCGCGCTCGGCGCCGAGCACGCAATGGCGCTGCTGATCGTCACCTGCCCGTGCGCGCTGGCCCTCGCGACGCCGCTCGCCGTCACCGTCGCGCTCGGCCGCGCCGCGCGGCGCGGCATCTTGATCAAGGGCGCCGATGCGCTCGAGCGCCTGGCGACGCCCGGCACCTTGTTCATCGACAAGACCGGCACGATCACCGCCGGCCAGCTCGCGGTGGTCAGCTGGCGCGGCGATCTCGACGCCGCGGGCATCGCCGCGGCCGCCGAGGCCGGCAGCAATCATCCCGTCGCCCGCGCGCTGCGCGCGCACGCCGCCGCGTCGGGCTTCGCGGCCGAGGTCCGCGAACAGCTCGGGCATGGCGTCCGCGCGGTGATCGGCGGCCGCGAGGTGCTGGTCGGCGCGCCGGCCTGGGTCCGGCAGCGCAGCCGCTCGCAGCCGGCGATCGAAGGCTGGATCGCCGAGCTCGCCGAGCGCGGCGAGACGCCGATCGTGATCGCGACCGACGGCGTCATGCGCGCGGTCGCCGGGCTCGCCGATCCGATCCGGCCCGACGCGGAGCGTGCGCTGGGCACGCTCGCGCAGCTGGGCTGGACCGTGCGCTTGCTGTCGGGGGACGATCGCCGCGTCGTCCAGCGCGTGGGTGCCGCGCTCGGCTTGCCCGCGGCGCAGTGCCAGGGTGAGGTGTCCCCCGAGGACAAGGTCGCCGCGGTGCGCCGTGCGCGTGCGGACGGGCCGGTCGTGATGGTCGGCGACGGCGTCAACGACGCGGCCGCGATGGCGGCGGCCTCGGCTGGGATCGCGGTGTCCGGCGCCGCGGAGATCGCGATCGAGGCCGCCGACGTGTACCTGCGGTCGCCGTCGATCGGCGATGTCGCGACGACCGCCGCGGGCGCGCAGGCCACGCTGGCCACGATCCGCCGCAACCTCAAGTTCTCGCTCGTCTACAACCTCATCGCCGGAGCCCTCGCGGTCAGCGGCCTCATCCATCCGCTGATCGCGGCCGCCGTGATGCCGCTCAGCTCGTTGACCGTGCTCGCCAGCTCGCTTCGGTCGAAAGCATTCCGGTCATGACGATCCTGTACCTCATCCTCCCCCTCGCGCTGCTGATCGCGTGCGCCGCGGTCGCGGCGTTCGCCTGGACCGTCCGCTCGGGACAGCTCGACGATATCGAAACGCCGCCGCGCCGGATCCTGTTCGAGGACGAGGCGCGGTGCGATCGCGATCGATGACCGCATGCGATTCGCGCCGAGCTGCTCTCGCACGCAAACGCTGCGGCCTCAGGCTGGCCGCCGCAGATTCTGCGCATCTCGCTCGTGCAGGCCCGGAAGACTCGGGCACATCGCGTGCAATTGGTGAAGCGGATGGCGCGGTTCGACGATGGTGAGAGTCCGGAGCACAAAGCGCACTACGCGTATTACCTCATTGCACTGGCACGGAGGATCCTCGGCGCCCGACCGGCGCGCCGCCCCGTGCCGCGACATCGCGCTCGACGACGTCCTCGCCGGGCGACGTGGGACCGGCTCGCAGCCGAGCGGTCGTCGCCGGACGTCGAGCTGGTCAGAGATACCCTCTCGACCTACTTCGAGGTCAGTGAACGCAAGCGGGCCGAGGCGTCGGCCAACGAGACCGCCGCGCAGCTCCGCGGGCTCGAGGACCAGGTGCGCGAGACCCAGAAGCTCGAGTCGCTCGGGTTGCTCGCCGGCGGCATCGCCCACGACTTCAACAACATCCTCGCCGTCATCGGCTCCAGCGTGGGGCTGCTCGAGGAGATCGGCTCGACCGAGGAGACCGCGGAGCTCCTCGAGGAAGTCCAGAGCGCGGTCGCGCGTGGCGCCGCGCTCACGCACCAGCTCCTCGCGTTCAGCTGTAAGCAGGTCGCCAACGCGATCGTGCTCGACCTGAACGGGGCGATCTCCGACACCCGCAAGATGCTGCGGCGCATGGTCGGTGAGGATGTGGTGATCGCGACCTCGCTGGACCCGGACGCGGCCTCGGTCTGCATCGACCCGGGGCACCTGGTTCAGGTGCTGATGAACCTCGCCGTCAACGCGCGGGATGCGATGCCACGCGGCGGAACCCTGACGATCACGACGCGCAACGTGAGCTCGAAGACCGGCCGCGAAGTTCAGCTATCGATCACCGACACCGGGGTCGGCATGACCGAGGCTGTGCGCCGCCGCGCGTTCGAGCCGCTGTTCACGACAAAGGCGATCGGACAGGGCACCGGCCTCGGGCTCTCCGTCGTGCACGGCATCGTGGAGAAGGCGCACGGGAGGATCGAGGTCCAGAGCGAGCCCGGCCGCGGCACCACGTTCGACATCCACCTGCCCGCGAGCACCGCGCCGACCGCCAAGCCCGACGCGCCGACCGCGAGCACCTCGCGCGGCGTCGAGACCATCCTGTTCGTCGACGACGACCTGTACGTCCGGGCCGCGGCGTCGCGCGCCCTGCGATCTCGCGGCTACGTCGTCATCGAAGCAAGCGATGGCGGCGCCGCGCTCCGCGTGCTGCGCGCACAGGACGCCCAGATCGACCTCCTGGTCACCGACGTCGTCATGCCCGGGATGAACGGCCACGAGCTGGCCGTGGCCGCGCTTGGCCAACAGCCTTCGCTGCGCGTGCTCTATACGAGTGGCTACACCGACGACGAGCTGGTCCAGAACGGCGTCGTGCACGGCGAGGTCGCGTTCCTCGAGAAGCCGTACAACGCACAGCGCCTCGCCGGCAAGGTGCGTCAGGTGCTCGACAACGTCTGAGCGCGTGGCGCGCCCAGGCGCATCCCCATCGCGCTCGCTCGATGTCCCAGAAATCGTCGCACCTGGCGAACGGTGTTCGGTCTCGCAGGGGGTCCCCCCATCGGGTAGCTTCGCGTCATGACGTCGGTGGACGTTCTCATCGTCGAGGCCGGGCCAGAGCCGCTCAAGCTCATCTCGGTGCTGCTCGACGCTTCTGGCTTTCGGTCGGCGACCGCCGCCACGTTGCCCGAGGCCGAGGATCATCTCCGTCATCGCGCGTTCGACGTCGTGTTGGTCGACTTGCCGTCCTCCGTCGCGGGCTCCGAGAGATGGCGAGTGGTCGATCAACTCCGGCCGCTGTCGACGAGCGTGGCATTCGGTCTGTTGACCGGAGTACCGCTCACGGACTCCGACCTGGCCGCGCACAGCATCTCGTTCGCGCTTCCCAAACCTCCGTCCAGCGAGCAACTCCTGGGTGCGCTGGCGCGGTGCCTCGTCCTGCCCGCCGTACCCAGCGACCTCGTCGGCGTCGTTCGGGCGTATTTCGCGGCGCTCGAACGATCCGACTGGGATCGACTGGTCGAGCTGTGTACGCCCGACGTCGTCTACCAGTTGCCCGCCGAGGACGAGCGCGTTCACGCCACGATCTCCGGACGGCCGGCGTTTCGTGCGTTCGCGCGTGACACCTTCAGCAAATTTCCCGACCCGCGGTTCTTCGTGCGCAGCATGAGACCGCTGCCCGATGGCGTGCTGGTGCGTTACGAGGGGACCTGGCGTGAGCTTCACGAGAGGTCGGCACCACTGCCGGGCGCGATTCTGTTTCGATTTCGAGGCAACCAGATTGCGGAGATCGGTGTTCGCGTCGACCTCCGTCGCAGTCGCGTGCAGCGTAGCTAGCCGTCCACCAGCCGCGCCGGCGACTGCGTTCCATGCGATTGTCCGCGAGGTGAGGATGCCGGTGTCGCTCGGGCTGATCGCGCTGCTCGCGGTGGGCTGCGTGCATCCGATGTCCAGCGAGCAGATGGCCGCGAGCTGGGCCGCGAGTGACCGCGCCAATCGCGCCCGCCTCGACGGCGGGCCGCTGCTCGCGCTCGGCGCGCCCATGCACGGCACCACCGACGATCGCCGCGCGCACACCGGCGCGATGTGCGGGGTGATCGGCGAGGCGGACGCGCGGATCTTCCGCTTCGCGCCGCCGCGCACGGCGTCCTATCGGTTCACCGTGCGCGCCGGGGCACCCGTCGCGCTCGAGCTCGCGAACACCGCGCCGGGCGACTACAGCCGGATCGGCTGTCACCGTGGCCGAGACTTCGAGCTGCGCGCGACGCTGCGCCAAGGCCAGACGTACACCTTCGGCGTGCTCGGCAACCCGGGGCCGCGCAACGCGTTCGACATCGCGGCGGAGCTCGACGAGTCGGCGCAGGCGCGGATCCGGCCCGAGGATCCGGCGGTCGCCGGCCCGCTGATCGGCGGCGCGCCGCGGCTCACGCCCGGGCGGACGTTCGGCGTGTTTGCGTCGGTCGCCGGCGGGCCGCGCGCGGCGTGCGGCGGCACGGGTAGCGGGGCGGTCTACACCGTGGACGTCGCGACGGCCGGAACGCTGGTGGCCCACGCGATCACGCAGTTTCCCGTCGCGATCGAGCTGCGCGAGGGCACCGGCCGCGCGCTGGGCTGCGCGGTCGGCGCGACGTCGCGATTCGAGGCGACGCTGACCCGGCACGTGGCGCCCGGGAGCTACGTGGTGGTGCTCGACGCGGCCGACCTCTCGCCCGCGCTGTTTCCGTTCCCGGAGCACGGCGATCCTGCCGTGCAAGCGTCCGACGTCACCGCGCCCGGCGCCGCCGTGCAAGGTGCGTTCACGCTCGACGTGGAGATGACGCCATGATGCGCGTGCGTCGCGCCGCAGCGGCCGTCGGGCTGTGCGCGATGGCCGCGTGCGGCCCGGTCGCCCGGCACGACTCGTTCGGCGCCCCGTCTGCCGAGGACGGCGCGCCGATGTTCGATTGGCCGCGGAGCGAACGCCCGACGACGGCGGTGGCGCTCGACAACGGCAAGCCGTATCGCTACCTGATGCGGCGCGAGCCGTCCGGCGTCTCGTCCACGCTGCGCGCCGTCGAGCTCGATCACGCGCATGCCTACGCGGCGGGCGACGACGGCGTGGTGCTGCACCGCGCGGCGCACGGTGGCTGGCGGCGCGAGGCGGTGCCGACCACCCGGCGACTACGTGCGCTGGTCGGCGGTGCGCGTGATGGATTCATGGTGAACGATCAGTGCGTCGAGACGTTCACGCGGGACAACCGCTCGTGGAACCGCGAGCAGGTCACCGAGATCTTCGCGGTCGGCGACGCCGGCACCGTGGTGCGACGCGATCCGACCGGGGTATGGGCTGTCGAGCCGACGCCGGTCACCGCCGATCTCCACGCGATCGTCCGTCGCGATGACCGGCTGTACGCGGTCGGCGATCGCGGCACGCTGATCGAGCGCACGCATGGCGCCTGGCGCGTCATCGCCAGTCACACCGACGCGGATCTTCGGTGGTTCGACGGCCGCGTCGCGGTCGGCCGCGGCG
>Ga0070717_10001437_pt1 | contig 16415 bp, 15 predicted proteins | sample LARL113metaG_FD_71366 | JGI IMG/M metagenome (GOLD analysis project Ga0070717, IMG submission 71366) | Corn, switchgrass and miscanthus rhizosphere microbial communities from Kellogg Biological Station, Michigan, USA - LAR L11-3 metaG | ecosystem: Host-associated > Plants > Roots > Rhizosphere ... | reverse complement strand
CGTCAACGAACGATGGCGTTCCGAGAAAGACAATCCCCCATTGCAATACTTTTTATTACACAGGTAAGAACGGCTGTTTGGCAGGCGAGATTTGCTGCAGGGCGGGCGCGAAAGCTTGCGAGCAACGCCGCATTCCCTGCACCGGAGGCCGAAAAGCCTGCATCGCATGAAAAAAATCTTGGAATCGATGATTTGGCGCCTGCATCGGAGGCAAATGAGCGTGCTCGGAAAGCGGAAAGCGTCCGGTACAGAAGATTTTTCTTCGTGCGCAGGAGATTGTTCTTGAAGCGCAGGAGATTGTTCTTGAAGTGCAGGAGATTATTCTTGAAGTGCAGGAGATTTTCTCTGCAGTGCAGGCGATTTTTCTTCCAGTGCAGGCGATTTTCCTTCCAGCCCAGGCGTTCACGCCTCCATCGCAGCAAAAATCGCTCGATTCGCAAGCGTGCCGCACTCCGGTGCAGCCCGCCGCGCGAACGATGCAGCGAATCGCGGCATGTCGAGGGCCGAAACTGAACGCACACGAGCGTCGCGCGCGCCGTTTCCGGATGTCAGATCAACGGGCACGATCGCAAGCAGTTCCGCGAACCCTGCGCAGTAGCTCGAGTTAGGCACACCATGCACGAAAGGTATAAAATCTCCATCCCATGTCTTCTCGTATGCACGCCTGGCAAGCTGATTTTGCGGTGTTCAACCCGGAGGGCGAGCTAACCGCGATCGCCGAGGCCAAAAAGAAGTCCGATGCTGGTCTCGGTTGGGCAACTGCTTGGTTTCGCAACTATTTAGCACACCAACAGACTTCTGCTCCACCGTTTGTACTGCTTGCAACGCCAGAGAAGCTCTACCTCTGGAAAAGACCTTCTCGAGGGTCTTCTTCGGAGCCCACCGCTGTAACCGACGCGCGTCGTTTGTTCTCGTCGTATCTCCGTCGGTCAAACCTCGATCCGGCGGATCTCTCCGGTCGCACGTTTGAGTTCATCGTGGGTGCTTGGCTGAACGATCTTTCTCACCATCTTTGGCAGCCATCAGCCCCCGAAGAGATCAGCGCACTGATAGATACGGGATTACTCGAAGCTATTGAGGATGGTCGGGTTGTAGCAGATATCGCCGCGTGAACGTTTTTGTCGAAAGTAATTTCGTCATCGAGGTTGCCCTCGAGCAGCAAGAAGCACCTTCGTGCGAAGCGCTTCTGCAATTAGCGGAAGAAGGCGCGATCCGGCTTTCGCTACCTGCATACAGTTTGGTCGAACCCCACGAGACTCTCACGCGCCGGCATCTCGATCGCGAAGCGCTTCGGTCAGGTGTCGCCAAAGAGCTGGCGCAGCTCGCTCGGAGTACTCCTCTTGCCGAGCGCGCTGCAGCATCACAAGAAATCGTGAAGCTGCTGGTCGACAGCTCGGAATATGAAACCAAACGCATCGAACAGGTCAAGCAGCGGCTTTGCAACACCAGTGAGATTCTGCCTCTCGATGTCGGTGTGCTGCAAGGCGCCGCTCAGTGCCAGGGCAAATTCGACTTGTCGCCTCAAGATTCTGTCGTGTATTCGTCTATCCGTGCATGGCTCGAAGGCAATCATGCGATTACAAGCTGCTTCGTAAGCAGAAATCCCGGTGACTTTGATGATCCCGATCTTCGTCAGGATCTCGCGACGTTCAATTGTAAGTACTTCTCGTCGTTTGAGGTGGCGCTTCAATACATTCGCCACGCGGTCGGCTTGCCACCGGGCGCCTAACGATCCTCACAAGCTGACAAAGGCCGCCGGTCCGTCGGCGAAGTCCGCCTCGGGGCGGCTTCGAGCTGCACGCGCGCGGCACGTCGGCTTCAGTTCGCTCCTGCCACTCCGGTCTTAGCCGCGGCAGCCGCCGCGTCACTTAGTCAGGCCGGGGCGAAAGGCGCTTTTGTCAGCTCGCGAGGATCGTTAGGCCGCACGCCTCAGCGGCCAGCTCGTCGCCGCGCCAAACAGAGTGCCGGCCAAGGCGACAAATGTAATTACGCCAGGCAACGACGCAAAACGAAGCTGAAAAAGGTCGACGGCCAGCGAACTCGCGCTGAACGCGATCGCTAATGCCGCCGTCGTAACCGGTAGCCAATGTTTCACACCGGCGGCCTGCTTACGAAGCACGAGCATCTGCGCCAGCCCGAGAAACGCGCCGCTCGTGCCGCCGACTACGAACAGGTTGAATGCTCGGAGAAGTGAACCGAGTCGTCCGATATTGGGACGGGTACCGGTGATCAGGATCCCAACCTGCTCCACAATCACGACTCCAAAGGCCAGGCCGATACCGAGACCGATCATCGTGGCGAGAATCCACCAAAACGGTGCTCGCAAGACGCGTTTCAGGCCAAATGTCTGTAGGGTGCCCAGCACGGCACCCACACAGCAAGTCACCGCGGCGGTTACGATCATTGCATTCGCGATTTCACTCAGCGGCTTCCCGGCGAGTAACCCGGCCATCAACCCTGCCGCCAGGCCAAGCGTAGTAAGCAACGTCCACAGCGGCACATTGATCGATTCGTCTTTGCGCATATCGACTGCTCCTCGATCGAGTGTACTCCCGTCCCTGGCCGTGGCTCCGGCCACAGATGAGCCGGAAAGAACATTTCAGCGAGTTGTAACAACACGGTAAGATAGCGTGCCCGATGAAGCTACAACATCCAGACCTTCTGTTCATCGACGGAGTCGAGCAGCTCGTCGCCATCTACGGTGAGGGCCTGTGCTTCCACGATTCCGAAGTTCATCGCATCACTCTCACGCGCGCCGATCCGCAATCCGGAGACGTGAGTTGTCTTGCAGAAATCCAGCTATTCCGCGTTCAGCGGAACGAACCTACCGGGGAACTGTCGTTCAGCACCTTCAATCTCGTGGCGCTGGAGTTCCAAAATGTTCAGGACCTCACGCTCCAAGATTTCAATCACCAGAACGTGCTAACGGACCTCCACATTCGCAAAGTCGAAGCACCGCAAGACGGTGAGGTGTACGCCGTTTCGCTATCGCCGGCATACGGCCTTGGTGCTGACTTCACGTGCTCGCGAATCAGAGTCGCATCTATCTCACCCTCATCCGCAGGCATTGGCCAAACGGTCCCTTCGCCGCACGAGACCTCGCCGTAGCCGCAGTCGCTTTCGCGGTCTCTCGCAAGCTGACAAACGCCACCTGCTATATTGTCAGCGTGACCTCGAAAGACGTTGTCGAGCTGTATGAGGAACTGGCCCGGCTGGACGTGGAGATCTGGATAGATGGCGGTTGGGGCGTTGACGCTCTCCTTGGCCGACAGACTCGCCACCACAAGGATTTGGATATCGCGATTCAGCAGAAGGATCTGCCTGCGTTTCACAATCTCCTCGAGCAGAACGGATATACCGAGACACGGCTGGAAGACGCCAAACCGTGGAACTTCGTTCTGGCAGATCGCAACGCTCGTGAGGTGGACGTGCACGTGATTGTTCTTGATGCGGATGGCAACGGCCTCTATGGACCGATCGAGAAAGGGGTCATGTATCCGGCGGCCTCTCTCACGGGCACGGGAACGATTGACGAGCATCCGGTCCGCTGCATCTCGCCCGAATGGATGGTGAAGTTCCATAGCGGCTACGAGCTCGAGGAGAAGGATTTCAAAGACGTTCTCGCCTTGTGTGAGACGTTCGGGATTCCGCTGCCCGAAGAATACGCTCGCGGAGCAGGTTCTTCACTGCCGTCGTAGGATGGGTCGAACGTGCGCATCTTCGGGATTTCCATTCTCGCCTTCGTCGTGGGTAAATCCGCGAGGAAGGCGGCTGGGAATCGCGGCGACGGGACGGTCACCGGGACGCTGACGCTGAACGGCAAGAAGTTCCCGATGAAGTACGTCTACGCGCCCAAACGCGAAGCGTGGCCGTTGGACGCGGAGGCGCTGCGCGTCGAGGAGCGTGAACTTGCGGTGCGCGGGATCGGCGGCGGTGATGACGCCGTTGATCGTGGCGTCGTACTCGATCACCGGATCAATGCTCCACGCGTCAAACGGCTCCTGGCGCCGTGGGCGGCTTCGTGTCGTCGGTCGACGGCAACGTTGTGCAGCGGCACCACCCCGACGGCGTCAGCCACGAGACGGTTGCCGTTGCGATTGGCGTCGACGCTGAGCATCTGCCCGGGCTTCACCTGCGCGAGGCCCTTCGCGTTGGGATCGAATCTCGTCCCGGCGTCGACGGCGATCGTCAGTCCCAGGATCATGAGCGTCCCGTGCGCGGCGTCGACCGCCATCACCGGCCCGGCGAGCTGCACGTCCGAAGGGCGCACGACGTTGATCCGCGTCGCCGTGGCGGGCAGCGACGCGGCGTTCAACGTCGCGATGATCAGCGAGCCCTTGGTCACCGCGGCGATCGTCGACGCGCTGCCGTGCCAGACGATCTCCGCGTTCCTGGCGTCGATGGCGATCAGGCCGTTCGCCACGTGAATGACGTTCCCGTCGACCGACGACACGCGCGCGAGAAGTTCCGCCGCCGGCCTCCCGTTCGGGAGCGCGGCGGCGGCGATGGAAAGGACGGCGACGAGAGTCAGCGGTCTCAATGCATCGGCGGCAGCAGCGACTTCATGATCGAGATCGCCACGAGCTTCCCTGACGAGTCGTTGCGGGCCAGGGCGATGACCGAGTCGCCGACCTTCGGGTTGCCGACGATCTGCGTCTGCGCGTTCACCGCCACCGTCGTGTCCTTGCCGTTGTCCGTGATGACCCAGGCGTCGGCGGCGATGCTCTTCACCGTGCCGTGGATGAGCTCCGGCTGGTCGGTGTGCATCGACATCACCAGCACCGAAACGGCCACGATCGACTGCGTGCCGCCGGGGTTCGCCTGCACCGTCACGAGCTCGTTCGGCTGGAGGTCGGCGAGGCCTTTGACCGACGCGCCGAAGAACGGCGCCGCGAAGCTCGTCTGCGGCGTCACCTGAATCGTCCGTCCGAGCAGGACGAACGAGTTGTGCGCGGCGTCGACCGAGGTCACCGGGCCGGTGAGCGTCAGCGCGGCCGGCTTCGAGACGGCGATCAGCGTCGCCGGGATCGGCGCGTTCGGCGCGATGTTGTCGCTCTTCACCGACGCCACGATCAGCGAGCCGGTCGCGATCGAGCCGAGCGTCACCGCCTCGCCGGACGTGTCGACGATTTTCGCCCCGGCCGCGTCGAGCGTCACCGTCCCATTCGCGATCTGAATGATGTTGCCCGAGATCGCGGAGACCGTGCCGCTCACCGTGGCCGGGCTGGCGAAGTGGAACGGATCGGCCGCCGGCGCGCCGGGCGCGGCGCCGCGGCGGCGGTCCATCTGCGCGTTCGCGGCGGCGGCGACGAGGAGCAGGGCGAGAGCGAGGCGCTTGGTCATCATTCCGTCATTTTACGACCACCACGTCGCCGAACGGTGTGACCTGCGATGCCACGGCCTTGTAATCGCCGACCACGACGATCGCGCCGTGGTACGTGTCGAAGTACTTCGCGGCGGCGCGCTGGATGTCCGCGGGCGTCAGCGCGTTCACTTTCTCCGAGAACGTCTGGAGGAAGTCGCGCGGCAGGCCGTAGACGTAGATCGTGCGGATGCGTCCGGCGAAGCCGGCCTGGCTCTCCATCTCCAGCGCCATCGTCCCGTTGCTGTACGACTTCGCGGCCGCGAGCTCCTCGGCCGTCACCGGCTCGACGCGCATCCGGTCGAGCTCGTAGAGGATCTCCAGGATCGTCGGCCCCGTCACCTCGTTGCGCACCGCGGCCGAAACGGTCTCGCTGCCGGCGTAGCGCTGCAGATACGCGCTGCTGCCCGGCGAGTAGGTGTAGCCCTTCGACTCGCGGATGTTGCGCGTCAGCCGCGAGTAGAACGCGCCGCCGAAGATCGTGTCGGCCGTGCGCAGGGCGATGTAGTCGGCCGACTTGCGCGCCGGCGCGAGCGCGCCGAAGAAGATCGTCGACTGCACGGAGCCGGGGCGGTCGACGAAGTAGATCGTCCGCTTGTCGCGCTTCGGAAACGCCGTCGTCACGGCCGGCGTGGCCGGCCCGCGCGTCCAGCCGCCGAACGCCTTCTTCACCTCGGCCAGCGCGGCGCCGGGCTCGATGTCGCCGACGACGATCAGCACCGCGTCGTTCGGTACGTAGTGCATCCGGGCGAACTCGCGCAGCGACTCCGCCGTGACCTTCGGCAGCACCTTAGGATCGGGTACGGTGAAGCCGTACGGCGTGGCGCCGAAGAGCGCCTTGGCCATCTGCTCCTGGCCGAGGAAGTAGGGCTGCGAGCGGTTTTCTTCGATCTCGTTCGCGAAGTTCGCTTTCGCCAGCTCGACTTCGTTCTTCGGATACGACGCGTGCCGGGCGATGTCGCTGAGGAGCTCGAAGAGGCGCGGCGTGAAGTCGGAGAGCGCCGACGACGTGATCGTCGTCGCGTCGACGTCCGTCGTGACGTTGAGATCGCCGCCGATGGCGCGGAGGTCCTCCTTGATCTGTCTGCTGCTGCGCGTGGCCGTCCCTTCGCTCAGCACGCGCGCGGCGAGCGGCGCGACGCCGGGCTTCTCCTTGGACGCCGTGCCGCGGCCGGTGAGGAACGTCAGGTCGGCCTCGACCTTCGGCACGTTGTGCAGCGGCACGATGACGACGGTGAGGCCGTTGTCGAGCTTCGTCTCCGTCATGGGCGGCCACTGCACGGGCCGCGGCGGCGCCGGCTGCGGCTGCGCGAAGAGGGGGAGGGCGAGTGTCATTCCGAGCGCAGCGAGGAATCCCCCGCGGCGGGGGATTCCTCGCCGTCTGCGCGGCTCGGAATGACACGAGAAAGCGCGCGTTGTCATTTCGCCTCCTTCTTCTCCGGCACGCGGTCGATCGACGTCCGGTTCTCCGGCACGAGGTAGCGCTTGGCGACCGACTGGATCTGCTCGGCCGTCACGGCATCGAACTGTCCGACGACTTTGTTGATCCGCTGCGGGTCGTCGTCGAAGAGCGCGAACGAGGCGAGGAGGTTGGCCTTGCCGAACGTCGACTCCAGCTGGCTGTAGTAGTTCGAGCGGAAGCGGACCTTGGCCGCGTCGAGCTCCTTCTTCGTCACGCCGTGCTGCTGGAGGTCGCGCACGACCGCGTCGACCTCGCGCAGGATCTCCTCGCCCGTGTGTCCCGGCTTGTACGTCGCGCGCGAGACCATGAGCATCGGCCCGTCGTAGTCGAACTCGTTGCCGAGCTCGAAGTTGATCCCGCCGGCCCAGTCGAGGGCGATCTCCTTTTCCTTCACCAGGCGCTGGTAGAGCCGCGAGCTGTCGTCGCCCTGCAGGATGAGGTCGAGGAGCACGGTCGGCGCGAAGTCCGGCGAGTCGTGGTCGGCGATGTGATATCCGATGGCGAAGGCGGGGACGTTGGCGAGCTTGTCGGGCTCGGTCAGGCGCTTCTCCTTCGTCTGCTTCGGCTCGCTGATGTCGGGGCGCTCCGGCACCGACTGCAGCGGGATGTCGCCGAAGTACTTCTCGACCATCGGCCGCACCGCGGCGGGATCGACGTCGCCGACGACGGCGAGGACGGCGTTGTTCGGCGCGTAGTAGGTCTTGAAGAACTGCCGCACGTCGGCGATCTTGGCGGCCTCGATGTCGCGCAGGTCGCCGTAGAAGTTGTGGGCGTTGTACCAGTTCTGATTCGCGTTCTGCCAGATGTCGAGCCACTCGAAGAGCGCGTACGGCTGGTTGAGGACGTTGACGCGCACCTCCTCGCTGACGACGTTCTGCTGGTTCTTGAGGTTCTCCTCGGTGACCTCGAGCGAGCGCATGCGGTCGGCCTCGAGCCAGAGCGCGGTCTCGACGGCGTTGCTCGGCAAGGTCTCGTAGTAGTCGGTGAAGTCGAGGCGCGTCGAGCCGTTCAGCACGCCGCCGTTCTGCTCGACGATCTTGGCGTGCTCGAGCTTCTTCACGTGCGCCGAGCCCTGAAACATCATGTGCTCGAAGAGGTGCGCGAAGCCGGTCTGCCCCTTCGGCTCGACGCGGAAGCCGATGCCGTAGTAGACCGCCACGGTGACGCTCGGCGCCGCGTGCGCCTCGGAGACGACGACTTTGAGGCCGTTGCCGAGCCGGTAGTAGACGACCGGGACGTCGAGCGGCGCCGCGGCCGCGCCGGCCGCGAGGAACGCGAGGAGAGCGAATAGGCGTTTCATGCGCCGATCCTACGCGATAGCGCGAACAGAGTTGTCGAGGAGATGACACCGAGCAGCAAACAGGCGCTCCAGAGCGCGGCGGGGTTGCGCTCGAAGAGGAGCGTGCCGAGGGGCGGGCCGGCGAGCATGCCGAGCGCCCAGGCCACCGAGTACATGCCCATGTAGCGGCCGCGGAAGCCCTCCGGCGCGATCTGGGCGACCCACGCGCTGGCCGGCGGCATGCCGACCATCTCGCCGAGGGTCCAGATCACGACCGTGCCGGCGAGCGCGGGGATCGTGTGCGCGACGCCGGTGAGCGCGAAGCCGAGGCCGGCCAGGAAGTAGCCGGCGGCGACGGCGCGCAGCAGATGGAAGCGCTGCACGAAGCTCGTGATCAGGAGCTCGAAGAAGACGATGAGCACGCCGTTCATCGAGACCAGCGCGCCGTAGACCGCGGCGCTGTAGCCGTGCCGCGTGACGTGCAGCGCGAGCGAGGAGATGAACTGGAACTCGACGAGGGTGATGCAGACGGTGGCGAAGAGGAAGAGGAGGAACGGCTTGTCGCGGGCGATGATGCGCACCGCGCCGGTGTCCTCGTCCTTCGCGTTGCTGCGTAGGCCTTGCGGCAGCAGCGCGAAGGCGATGATGCCGTAGGCGACGGACGTGACGGCGTCGCCGAGGAAGGCGAGGAGAAACGAGCGGTCGGCGAGGAAACCGGCCGTGGCGGGACCGGCGGCGAAGCCGAGGTTCACGGCGAAGCGATAGACGCCGACGGCGACGACGCGGTTCTCCGCCGGCACGAAGTCGGTCAGCAGCGCGAGGCTCGCGGGGCGGTACATCTCCGCGGCGCAGCCGGCCAGGAACGTGATGATGACAATCGGCGCGTAAGTGCGCGCCTGGGAGAGCGCCAGCATCGCGATCGCGCTGCTGAACATCGAGACGAGGATGGTGTTGCGCCGGCCGATGCGGTCGGCGAAGTGTCCGCCGAGCATCGACGCGACGAGGTGCCCGCCGCCGTACGCGCCGACGGCGACGCCGGCTTTGAACGGCGAGAAGCCGGCGCCGGTGAGGTAGAGCGTCAGCATCGGCAGCACGAACGAGCCGAAGCGGTTGATGAAGACGCCGCCGAAGACGATCCACGCGGGCCGCGGGAGGGAGCGGATTTGCTGGAAGAAGTGCTGAGTCATCACGTCATCCTGAGCCGCGCAGACGGCGAAGGATCTCAAGCTACGTAGGTTGAGATGCTTCGCCGTCTGCGCGGCTCAGCATGACGGATTCTCATGCGCCGATCTCTGCCAGCGCCGCCAAAAACCTTTCCGTCAGCGCCGCGTCGAACTGCGTCCCGGCACCGGCGCGAATCCGCCGCGCCGCCTCGTCGAACGGCATCGGCTTCTGGTACGAGCGCTGCGCCGTCATCGCCACCCAGGCGTCGCAAAGCTGCAGCACGCGCGCGCCGAGCGGGATGGCGTTTCCGGTGAGGTGGCTCGGGTAGCCCTTGCCGTCGACGCGCTCGTGGTGCCGCAGCACGATCTGCGCGATCTCGCCGCCGAGGAGCGGCTCGACGAGCGCGGCGCCGACGATGGGGTGCTCGGCCATCGCGCGCAGCTCCTCCGGCGTCAGCGTCGGGCGGCCGTAGAGGCGGTCGTAGTCGATGAGGCGCAGCCCGGCGTCGTGCACGAGCGCGGCGAGGCGGATCGTCTCCACCTGCGGCGGCGGCAGCTCCAACGCGATGGCGAAGCGCTGCGCCAGCGCCGCGACCTGGCGGGAGTGCTCGGCGAGGTCGGGGAACTTCTGGAAGTCGGGCTCGACGATCTTCTCGGCGAGCAGCTGCCGGTCGTTGCGCCCGCTGCTCGCGGCGATGGCGCTCTCCACCGACTGCTCGACCTGCTTCAGAAAGATGTGCATGGCCCGCTGCGCCTGCGCCTCGGGCGTCCGCTCGAAGGCGACGGTGAGCACGAGGCCGTCGACCGACTGCGCGTTCACGGGCGCGCTCAGGATCGAGCTGATCCCCGCCGCCGTCACCGGCACGACCTGCACGCCGAACGGATAGATGAGATGCGGCCTTGTGGCGATTGCCGCCTGGTTCGTGCGCGCCAGCCACGCCTGCAGGTGCGACTGGAGCATCTCCATGGCGTCGTCGCTGACGGTGGCGATGGCGACGATCGACTGCGGGTTGTTCAGATGTCCGATGGCGCTGAAGCACGCCAGCACCGCGCCGGGGATGGCGATGGCCGCGGGCAGCAAAAGGCGCACGACTTCGAGGTCGTGATCGCTGAGGACGTGCCGCGCCGCGCCCTGATGCGCGAGCTGCCGCTTGGAGAGGATGTCGCGCGCCGACTGGATGGCGTTCTGCGCCTGCGGCGAGAGCTCGCCCCGCGCGCGCTGCACGGCCGCCGCGGCCTCGGCCGGCGCGCGGAACGCGCCGGAGAGGCTGCCGCCCTGCGGCCGCGGCGCCTCCTCGGCGGCGAGGGCGAGCGGGGCGAGGCCGAAGAGCTGCTTCTTGCCGAGGAGCGCGAGGACCTGCTCGGCGATGTCGCGCGCGGCCTCGACGTCGCCGCTCTCGAACGGCTTCTTGCCGGCCTTGTCGCGCATGTCGATGAAGCCGACCAGGCGCCCGCGCGAGAAGAGCGGCGCGGCGAGGAGGCGGTCGTTGCCCTGGCGGAAGAGCATCTCCGAGAAGCGCATGTCGGCGCCGAGGCCGTTGACGAAGAACGCGCTGCGCTTGACGACGAGGCGGTCGACGAGGTCGTCGTTGGCGTTGACGGACTTCCGGTCGGCGGGGTTGTACTGATAGCTGGTGACGAGCTCGTAGCGCTTGTCGTTGAGGTCCGGCGACGCGGAAAGATAGAGCGCCGCCTTGGTGGCGTGAACGTGCTCGACGCAGCCGTAGAGGATCTGCTTGAGCTGCGGCTCGAGGGCGCGGATCTCGTCGATCAAAGCGCGCGCGATTATAAATTCTCCGGAGCGTGATCCCGGTCACAAGGTGCAGTAAACACAAGATTTCGGCGCGCCGTCCGATGCGCTGAAAGGAGAGACAGCACCATGAAACGGACCACGATGATCCTCACCGCAGCACTCCTCGTCGCCCCCGCGGCGTTCGCCGCGCGCGTCGACCGCCGTCAGGTGTACCAGCAGAAGCGCATCGCCGAGGGGGTCGAGAACGGCTCGCTCACGCCGCGCGAAACGGCGAAGCTCGAGACGCAGGAAGCGAAGCTGCAGAACGAGAAGCGGGATTTCCGCGAAGACAACGGCGGGAAGCTGACGAATCACGAGAAGGTGAAGCTGAATACGCAGCAGAACCGGCTGTCGCGTGAGATTTACCGCAAGAAGCACAACTAAAGTAGCGCCGGCGTCCCGCCGGCTGGCTGCGAGGCGTCCCGCCTCGCGGGCGGCGGGACGCCGCCTGGCCGGCCGGCGCGGACGCCGGCGCTACGCGAACTCGAAGCGCACTCGCTCCCTCATGTGTCCGAGGATCGCGCCGAGGAGCACCCCCACCGTGTTCCAGATGATGTCGTTGATGTCGGCGACGCGCGTTGGCAGGAAGTACTGCCACGCTTCGATCGTGCAGGTGAACGTGAAGCCGAGGAGGATCGTCAGCACGTACGTCTGCAGCGTCGGGCGGTCGAGCGTGTAGAGCGCGATGAAGAGGAAAAATCCCCACGGCACGAAGAGCAGCGTGTTGGCGATGATCGGCACCACGATCACCGCCAGGATGTGCGTCGACACCGGATGCCGCGACATCACGTGCCGCAGGTTGTGCAGGTCGTCGAACGGGATCGGATCGACCTTCGAGTAGCTCTTCCCTGACAGCCACATCGTCACGGCCACGATGCCCACCGTCGTCAGCAGCAGCAGGACGACGGTGACGGGACGCCGGACCGTGACGGTGCGCTGCGGCATCAGACGTTCACGAACTTGCGGAAGTCGACGTTGATGATCAGGCCGATGGCCATGAAGAACATCATCGTCGCCGATCCGCCGTAGGAGATCATCGGCAGCGGAATCCCCGTCACCGGCATGAGGCCGATCTGCATCCCCACGTTGATGAGGACGTGGAAGATGAAGAAGCAGATCAGCGACAGGACGAGGAACGTGCCGCCGCGGTCGCGCGCGGCCTTGGCCACGCTGAGCGACTCGACGATGAGAAAGAGGTAGAGCGTCAGCACGACGATCACGCCGGCGAAGCCCCATTCCTCGCCCAGCACGGAGAAGATGAAGTCGGTGTGCCGCGCCGGCAGGTACGCGAGGTTCACCTGCGTCCCGTGCAGGAAGCCCTTGCCGGTGATGCCGCCCGAGCCGGTGGCGATCTTCGCCTGCGTGACCTGGTAGCCGGAACCGAGCGGGTCGCGCGCGGGGTCGAGGAAGATCATGATCCGCTCGCGCTGGAACGGCTTGAGGAAGTGCCAGCCGAGCGGCGCGGCCACGAGCAGGCAGAGGAGCGCGATCAGCCACATCTTCGGCTTGATGCCGCCGAAGTACATGGCCACGCCGACGAGCGGGAAGAAGCTCGCCGCGGAGCCGAAGGCGGGCTGGATGGCGATGAGGCCGATGGGGAAGCCGAGGATGGCCATGACCACGAGGAAGCTGCGGAAGTCGAGGTAGGCGCGGTCGTTCGAGTCGAAGTACTTCGCGATCAGCAGCGCCGTGAAGATCTTCATGAACTCCGACGGCTGGAACTGGAACGAGCCGATGTGGATCCACGACTTGACGTGCCGCGTCAGCCGCCCCCAGACCAGCACGTAGCCGAGAAGGGCGATGCCGATGCCGTAGAGCACCGGCGAGATCTCCATCAGCACGTGGTAGTCGATCCAGATGAACAGCATCATCAGCAGCACGCCGATGCTCGTCCAGATGATCTGCTTGCGGAACAGCGGCGCGCTCTCGGGCGTCGAATACGTGGCGCTGTAGACGAGCATGCAGCCGACGGCCGCGATGATGAGAGCGGTAATGAGCAGGTTGAGATCGAGGCGGGAAACGGTGCGCTCTACGGACAAATGCTTAGCGTCTCGGTGGCTCCGAATTGTAATAGAACATCGCCGTCACGTGCTCGGTCTCTTTCGGGAAGTCGGGCGGCAGCGGCTTGAGCGGGGAGGCGAGCTCGATCGCTTTCTTCGCGGCGTAGTCGTACGGGGCGATGCCGGAGCTGTTGATGATGTTGACCTCGGTGATGCTGCCGTCGCGGTGGATCGTGAAGCGGATGGTGACGACGCCTTTCATCCCGGTCTGCAGCAGCGGCCGCGGCATCTCCTCTTCCCAATGCACGCGGATCTTGCTGACCATCGACTCGGCGTACTCGCCCCAGTCGTACCACGCCGTCTCGAACGACAGCGGCCCCGCCTCGGCCGAGCCCTTGTCGCCGCCGAGCTGCCCGAGGTCGAGACCCTGACGGCCGCCGAGCGAGGCCACCTTGCCGACTTCGCGGATCGCGCTGCGCAGGTCGACCGGCGCGTTCGCGGCCGCGGCCTGCTGCGCCGGCTGGCGGAAGGTGAGCGCCGAGTTCGACGGCTGCGGTTGCAGTTGCGCCGCCGTCGCGGCCGCTGACTGTTGTTGTTGCTGCTGCGCCATCTGCGGCTGCTGCTGCGGCTGCGCGGCGGCGCTGCGGCTGACGTCGCCGTCCGCGGAGCGCGGCCGGTACATCGCGCGGCTGCCGTCGCCGGGACGCGTCGTCGGCGTCGGGCCGGTCGGCTCCGGCATCGAGGCCTTGCGATTGGCGTCGGAGAGCGGCGCGTTCAGCGGCTTGGCCTTGATCTTGGCGCCGGGCGCTTCCGTGAACTCCTGCTGCGGGTTTTGGCGGATCAGCTGGACGTAGCGCGCGATCGGGGGCGCCGCGTCATCGTTGCGGACCGGATGGTAGCTGTTGACCAGCCACACGATCAGCACCACGTGGACGATCGCCGAGGCGATCACGGGCCAGCTCACCCCGCCCCGCCACGTCTCCGGCTCCTCGATGAGCAGATCGATTTGGTCTTCCAAGATCCCTCGTGAGAAGCCTAGCCTAAGAACTTTTGTTCCACGGAATCGTTACACTCCGGACCATGACCGAAATCGTTGCAGACAGGCGGCCTGATTACGATTTTCTAAAGCCGCTCACCTTCGTTTTCGAAGACCCGCAGTGGATCCAGAAGCTACTGATGGGAGCGCTGTTCTCGCTGGCGAGCGTCGTGCTCGTCGGCATCTTCTTCGTGAACGGCTATCTGGCGCGTCTCGTCCGCAACGTCGTCGAGGGCGTGGAGCGGCCGCTGCCGGAGTGGACCGACCTCGGGGACATGTTCGCCGAGGGGGCCATGCTCTTCGTCGCCGCGCTCCTGTACATGATCCCGTTCTTCTTCCTCTTCTTTCTCATGTTCCCGTTCAGCGTCCTCACGAACATCGACAACCCGGCCACGCAGATCCTCGGCGGCGGCGGCCTGGTCATCCTCTCGATCATCCTCGTCCCCGTCGGCCTCGCCGTCGGCGTGTGGGTGCCGGCGGCGCTGCTCCACGCCGCGGTCAAGCGCGACTTCAAGGCCGCGTTCGACTTCCGCGTCATCGGCCTCTTTCTCCGCAACAACGCCCTCAACTACGTCCTCGCGTATCTCGACTGGCTCGTGGCGCGCATGGCCGCGCCGCTCGGCCTGGCCCTCTGCTGCGTCGGCGTCTTCGTGACGTCGTTCTGGTCGATGGCCGTGGCCGCGCACGCGTTCGGGCAGGTCTACCGGCTCTCGGAGAAGCGGTGAAGCGCGACACCCTCATCGTCGGCGCCGTGCTCGCCGCCATCGCCGTGGCCATCCTCGGCGCCAGCGTGGCCTGCACCTGGGCGATCGCGCACGGGGCCTCGATGCAGTGGCGGCTCCTCTTCCGCATTTTCTGCCACGGCATCCCGCGGCGCTGCCTCACGCTGTGGGGCGTGCCGATGCCGATCTGCGCGCGCTGCACGGCCATTTACGGCGGCGCGCTGCTCGGCCTGGCGGCGATGCGACTGATGCCGTGGATGAGCGAGCGCACGGCACGTTTCGTCATGTACGCGGCGGCGACGCCGCTCGGCATCGACGGTCTCACGCAGCTCACCACGCTGCGCGAGAGCACGAACACGCTCCGCCTGATTACGGGAGTGATTGGCGGAATCGGCTTCGCGTTGTGGGCGCTCGCCGCGGTCGAAAGGCACGTCCCCGCTGCAGCGGAATCGGTGCGCTCGTCTTCTTGACGCCGTGTGACCGCTGCGTTACGCTTCGACGCCTAAGTCCAAGCCGTGCCGTAGTATCTGATGGAGTGAAATGGCATTCCAGGGATCACTCAAAGAGCTGCCTTTACCCGACATCATCCAGCTCGTCAGCGTCTCCGGGAAGACGGGTAAATTCACTCTTTCACGGGAGCATGAGCGGGGCTTCATCTACTTGAAAAACGGGCAGATGGTCCACGCCTTCGTCGGCGATCTGATCGGCGAGGAGGCCATCTACGCGCTGGCCATCTGGAACGCCGGCGAGTTCCAGTTCAGCCCCAACGAAGAGCCCGACCGCCAGACGATCACGAAGTCGAACACGAATCTGTTGATGGAGGCGGCGCGCCGCCTCGACGAGTGGCGCGTGCTGTCGAAGAAGATCCCCTCGGTCGACCACGTGCCGGAGCTCCTCGGCCGCGACAACCGCCACGAGCAGATCACGCTGAACCCGCAGGAGTGGATGCTGATCACGAAGATCGACGGCCACCGCTCGATCACGGAGGTCGGCCGGGCGCTGAACATGTCGTCGTTCGACGTCGCCAAGATCCTCTACGGGATGATCACCTCGGAGCTCGTGCAGCTAAAAAAAAAAGTTGATCGAGGCTCCGACGAGGAGAATGGCGAGCTAGTCGACCTGGCCGCGCGCATCCGCGCCGTGGCCGAGGAGTACATCGGCGACTCCGCGCACAAGACGATCGAGAAGCATTTCCTCCACGCCCTCGACGGCATCATGAACGGCGACGGCGAGCGCGCCGTCGACGCCATGGTGCACGAGTTCGAGAAGACCGCCGCCCTGCTGCGCGGCCTCGCCGTCACCGAGCAGTTCCGTTCGCGCGTGACGGAGCTGCGGGCGCTGCCCAACTAGCGTTAAGCGATATGCATCGCTTAACTGCGCCGCACAAACCGACGCGGAGGCGTTCGCGAGGGCGACTTTTTGCCGAGCACTCGCGCGGTTTAGCGCCGCATGAGAACTAAGAACTAAGGAAGCTCTGCGCAAGGCGTCCGTGTCATTCCGAGCCGCGCAGACGGTGAGGAATCCCCCGCCTTTCTGCGAGAGACGCGCATGTGGGCAGGGGATCCTTCGCCGTCTACGCGGCTTCAGGATGACACTTGC
>Ga0070717_10001435_pt1 | contig 16425 bp, 15 predicted proteins | sample LARL113metaG_FD_71366 | JGI IMG/M metagenome (GOLD analysis project Ga0070717, IMG submission 71366) | Corn, switchgrass and miscanthus rhizosphere microbial communities from Kellogg Biological Station, Michigan, USA - LAR L11-3 metaG | ecosystem: Host-associated > Plants > Roots > Rhizosphere ... | reverse complement strand
GTGAAGGACAAAGGCGCTCCGGTGTTCGTGCCCACGAAGTAAATCACAGCAGCGAACATTTCTGTGTCACCAAAAATTTAAGGAGAAAACTTTGTATGAGCACAATTACGGTGAAGGATGGCACGACAATCTACTACAAAGACTGGGGCGAGGGCCCAGTCGTAACGTTTTCACACGGTTGGCCGCTCTGTTCCGATGCATGGGACGGCCAAATGCATTTTCTGGCCGAGAACGGTTTCCGGGTGGTCGCGCATGACCGACGTGGTCATGGCCGCTCCAGCCAGGCATGGTTCGGCAACGACATGAATGGCTACGCGGACGACCTTGCGGCTGTCATTGAGGCGCTCGATCTCAAAGATGTCACTTTGGTCGGCCACTCAACAGGTGGAGGGGAGGTTGCGCGCTACATTGGGCGCCATGGCACGAAGCGGGTCGCCGCAGCCGTTCTGATCGCCGCAGTGCCGCCGGTCATGGTGAAGTCCGATTTCAACCCGGAAGGGCTCCCCATCGAAGTATTCGACGGATTGCGGAGCGCCGTCGCAAAAGACCGTTCGCAGTTTTGGAAAGACTTCGCGATCATGTTCTACGGCGCGAATCGTCCGGGTGCGAAGGTCTCGCAGGGAATGCTTGACCAATTCTGGTTGTGGAGCATGCAAGGCGGTCTCAAGAACGTCTACGACAGCATCAAGGCATTTTCTGAGACCGACTTCACTGAGGACCTCAAAAAAATTGATGTGCCGACCCTGGTCATGCACGGTGAGGACGATCAGATCGTGCCCATCAAAGATTCAGCGAAGAAATCGGCCAAACTCATCAAGGGGGTGCAGGAAATTTACTATCCAGGCAGGCCGCACGGCCTCACGGCTACGCACCAGGATGAAGTCAATGCCGACCTTCTGAAATTTGTGAAGTCGGTTCAACAAGCTCGCAAGGCAGCCGCCTAAATCCCTTGCGGCCGACAGATAGTGCTGTGTTTTATTAGTCGAAACACCTTGTTGGCACATTTGGACGTTATATGTGGTCCGGATGTGGGTCACGCGGGGGAACGGAGTTTTCGCGATTTCTTCCGCTTGCCACCGACGAAGGAGAATCGCAGGCAGTCGGTGGACCCTGCGTGTCGTTCGTTTGGCAAGTTCGTGAATGCGCGGGGCCCAACAAGCACGGATGAGGATTGGCAGTTTTCAGTTCGAACGTGCGTGCAATTGACTCCTATACAATCTTCATTCATGGCAAGACTTCAAGGAAAGCGCGCTCTGATCACGGGCGGGACCAGCGGGATCGGACTCGAAACTGCTCGCCGATTCTTTCAAGAAGGCGCCCGAGTCGCGATCACAAGTCTCAGCAACGCAAGTTTGGAAGCGGCTCGCAAGGAACTGGGCGATGTAAATCGTCATCGAGGCTGACGCGGGAGATGCGGCCCACCAGGGCAAAGTTGCCGAGGAGATCCGAAAGGCGTTCGGACAGCTGGACGTCCTCTTCATCAATGCAGGGATTGTCGAACTGAAACCGCTCGGTCAATGGGACGCTGTGACGTTCGACCGATCCTTCAACACGAACGTGAAGGGTCCATACTTTCTGCTTCAGGAATTGTTGCCGGTGTTCGCGAACCCGGCGTCGATCGTAATCAACGGGTCGGTCAATCCGCACATCGGGATGCCGACATCGAGCGTTTATGCAGCAACGAAGGCCGCGATGATTTCGTTGACCAAAACGCTTTCTGGTGAATTGATTTCGCGGGGCATTCGCGTGAATGCCGTGAGCGCCGGACCGATCATGACGCCGGTACATTCCGGGAGGTCAGAGGAGGAGCGAGCTGCGTTGATTAAGCAGATCCCCGCTGGAAGGTTCGGACAGCCAAGTGAGATCGCGAATGCTGTCGTGTTTCTCGCTTCGGATGAGGCGGCGTTTACCGTAGGCACAGAGGTGCTGATCGATGGTGGGATGAGCCTCTAAGATTCGATAAAGACCTTCATATCCAGCCTAACATTCGCCCCTCGCTGTTGTTAGCCCTGCAAGCGCGGTTTGAACCCACGATTTCAACCCACGATTCGCATGTCTCTCACGACTTCTCAAGTACTTAGGCGGCCACCTGAAGTCACTTAAGTTATTGAAAGTACTGAAAAGGCTGGCGTCGGCGGTTCAACTCCGTCCCTGGCCACCACATTTTCAAGGACTTAGCCAAAGCTCCCTTGGTTCCGCTAGTCCGCTGTCAGTCCGCATTCGTAAGACGCGTCGAAGGCTGTCTCTGCAACGAGATGATGGTAAAGACCTTAGAGCGGCGCGTTTCTTCGCCAGTCCGCTCTCAGTCCGCTTTGGTCGACCGCATGGCTGAGAATCGCTGTGAGCATTTTCCCACTGACCCGGAATCAGTTTGTTCACACCAGATTCTCCGAGATTGAATGCTAGACTGCCACGCAGGCAGGTGTTGAGCGCCCCAGTTAGCTCAAATGATCACAATCTCTAAAGGCAAAAAATCGTGGCAGAAACGAAACGTTTTTCAGCTTGTATCGCTTCTGCGGGAGGGGCCTTATCCTGGGAGCCTTCGCAATTTTGGAAACGCTCTTTACTTTATGAGGGTTGTGCCGGCGGCTAATTTTGGGGAACTCCAAGCGCGAGAAATTCGGCATAGCAATCGTGTGGCGTGATTTTGGTGGCTGATTTACATTCAGCAATCGCGCCGTTTCGATCCGCTGCCACAATTGGTCAGGCGGTTGCGGTCTAGGGTCGCCCCACAGCTCAGTCTGAGCCGCAAAATAGGCCTTCACATCTTCTCCGGACTCGAACTGCGTTTTGCGTTCCATTACCTTTTCAGCTTTCCGCCGGCTTGAAACTTGGTTTCTTCCGGCTTCGGCAGTGCGTACAGAATCTTCGTGAACGCGATGGGGTCTAGGCCACGTTTCTTCGCGCCCGGGTTTACGTGAAACATCAGGGCACCGATGTCGGGCATCGCCTTGAAGGCGCTTCGGTGGCGTGCAAAGCGCGTCTGCAATTGCCAGCACGGGCAGAGAAAAGCGTGACGGTTTGTGTGCTCGACATGCATGAAGAAATGCAGGTGGGACCGCACTATGAGGTCGGCAGAAACTGCCTGCCCCTTGCTGCTCGTAATCTGACACCAGAGCGCTTCAGCATCCAAGCTGCCGGAACGGGTGAAGCCGGAACCACCGCCCACGTGATGTGCGAAGTTCAGGACGGTACCGCCAACGTCAAGATTGAGCAATTCTTTGCAATGGCGTCCGCTGAAGTTCGACTGGATGTTCGCCCCCTTCACGCGCGCCGCAATCGACTCCAGTTCTTCCGCTCCTCGGCCTTCGTGATATTCCGTGCCTTGGACGAAATAGAACGGCACCTCCCGGCCCGTGTTCTTCTCAAGCCAGTTACGCAGGTCGCGCATGAGGAACACTGCGGCGGTCTCTTGGTCGTTGGGAGCGACCAGCGTTAACTCCGAGCATTTCTGCTTCGGCTGCTTGCCTTCGATGAGATCGCCGTTCACCACAACCGAGTCGATGGCAAATTTTGCGGTTCTCTGTTTCAGGTCCTCCCAGCATCGCCACAAGTATCGCTGTCCTTCGTTCTGCGGCTTCTCGCTGCCGTCCGAGCTGACGAAATCCGGCGGCAGCAGCCCGTAAATCGAGCCGACGTGAACGTCTCCTATGACAAGAATGTTCCTTGTGCCGTTCGTGGCTGGCATCCTGTGGCTCGTCACCCGCTTTCGTCGCTGTGTCCTCATCACGCGCCCCGAATGCCTCCGGCTCCTAGCTGCCAAATAACACCCCCGATGCCGTACGTGCCGACGAGAACACGGGCGTGCACTGGGACATCCGGCGATTTGGTGTAGCATGATTTCGTTTCATCGCGTCCGAAATTGGTATTCAACATACTATTTGTATCGCTATAAATTATATCTATACAAATTACCATGTCAAGAGCAAAAAAGCGCCCTTCCCCATCAATCGACTGGGAGATTGTCGGCAGACGCCTGAGAGAATTGAGAGGCTTCGATGTGACCCAAGCCGAGTTCGCGGAACGGATCGGAGTTAGCCAAGGCTACCTGTCTTCAGCGGAACGGGGTCTGAGGGAGATCGGACCTGAGATTCTTCTGCGGATCAGTCGCGAGTACGGCAAGTCAATCGAGTGGCTGCTTACTGGGAAGCCATCGACAAATTCGGATTAGAATCTTTTGGGAGTTTCAATTTGCAGCAGGAAGGAATTGATGTCGCCTTCTTGCCCTTTTGGTATTTGCTGACACATGAAGGGCAGGCGCTGGTAAGGGAATACATCCGCCCCAAACACATCATTGCCGTTCACATTCCGCATGCTTCTGCGTCCGAACTGCAAAAAACTTCCCGAGACATCAAAGCAGCGTTTCCAGACTGCACAATTTTCTCAACATTCATGCAGAAGAAGCAGTTCTGAGGGTTGCAAAGATCTTCCGTGCTGAAAAGCAATCTTTTCGTCTCAGTTTCCACATTGCCGAAAAACCGCCCGCAATATACTCCCTCTTTTGCGGTGAACCTCAGATATTTGTCCCTTATTGAACTCGTAGAGGAGCGAAAACGCCTTGTTACCCATGTCAGCGATCGCTTCCGCTTCGGCATGCTTCACGCTGGATTGAGCTTGCCTTCTAGATCCGAGACAAGATGGGTGTGTTTGGCTCGATGTTCATGACAGTCGATTACTTCTCGGCTTTGAAGTGTTCAGCTAGATATTTACAGAGTTGAGAAGCTGATACAGGAGCCTGCAGTATGTCTTCTACGTCGCATTCCAGTGCGTCCCACCACAACTCAGCGGTTCTGGTCGAACTCAGGAGCACAACGGGAATGAACTTTCCGAGACCCCTGACCCGCTCAATCAAGTCTCTCCAATTACCATCCGTAAGCGCGAGTTCCGTGATGACAAGAGTGCCGCTGTGCGCCGATTCGAGCAAACCACAAGCCGCATTGATGCTGCGTGCCCACTGCACTGTGATGCAACGAGCTTTTAGCTTGTTCTCAATGCCGGGCTCTGGTTCACTCTTAGCCACGATGATGACTGCCCCTGCTGGTTGTTCACCGGCGATCAACGTCGTTTGCTCGGTTACAACTTAGCGGAGCCCAATTCCGAATTGCCGTAAGCTACCGTAAGCTACCGCTTGCGTTTATGCGCGCCAAGACCCCTCATTCGGTAGACTAAAATTGCATAAGACTCTTTTTTTGTATAACATCCCTGCCAGAAAATCCTTGTGCAGCGGGATTCTCTTCGCCTGAGGTTTAATGTCAACCCGGTCCCAACCAGAAATGTCCGCGAATACCCTGGACGCCGTGCCGGCAACGTCCGTTGCCGACGAATTAGCCAGGATCGTCAACAGTCCGCGTTTCATTTCCTCAGCTCGCCTATGCCGATTTCTCACGCACATTGTGAATCGGACGATCCAAGGAGATCTCGACAGTCTCAAGGAGTTCTCGATCGCAGTGGAGGTCTTCGACCGCACCTCCGAGTACGATCCGAATATCGACGCCATTGTCCGGGTTGAGGCTCGCCGCCTTAGAGCGAAATTGAAGGAATATTACGAAGGCCCGGGGAGAAATGACCCTGTCCTGATTGGATTGCGGCCCGGAAGGTACGTCCCTATCTTTCGCTGGTTGGATCCACAACCGCCAAGTCAGACGCAGGAGATCGGCGCCACAATACAATTGGGTGGCCCATCCGTTGCCGTGCTGCCCTTCGTGAACATGAGTCCCGATCCAGAGCAACAGTACTTTTGCGACGGGATCAGCGAAGAAATCATCAACTTGCTTACGCACATTCCAAGATTGAAGGTGATAGCGCGGTCGTCGGCGTTCCAGTTCAAGGGAATGTCCGTGGATATCCGCGAAGTGGGCCGGCGTCTCGATGCCGATGTCGTCATCGAAGGAAGCGTCAGGAAGGCGGGTAACGAATTGCGGATTACTGCCCGGGCGAGTGAGACTGAATCTGGCCATCACCTCTGGTCAGAGACATTCGCGCGTGAGCGAAAGGACGTTTTTGCAGTTCAGGAAGAGATTGCCCAAGCTGTTGGCGGCTTGCTCCGTCTTCATATGCCAGAGGCGCGGCCGCGTGTGCACGTGTCGCATCCAAATCTCGAAGCATATACAAGGTATGTGAAAGCCCGGGTCCTGATCTATCAACAATCTCCTGAAACGCTGCGAACTGCCCTGGGGCAGCTACGCGAACTCATTGAAGTATTTCCTGATTACGCTCCCGCGTATAGTGGCATTGCTGAGGCGAACGGCCATCTCGCCCTATTTGGCTTTGTTTCTGGCCGTGCCGTGTTTCCCGAAATGAAGGCGACCGCGGAGCGGGGCTATGCTCTCAATCCGGAATCCGGAGAAACGTGCAGCGTGCTGGGCGGATTTCGTGGCTGGTTCGAGTATCGGCGGGATGAAGCCAACCGGCTGTACGACCGCGCGCTGAAACTACAACCGGGCCTCGCGCGCACTTACCGATACCGTGCCATGTTGTTGCTGTGCCAGGGGGACACCGAAGCGGCGGAGTCAGGACTCCGCCGCTCTACCGAACTCGATCCCCTTTCCGCCAGCGACTGTGCGCGGTCGGCTTATGTTAATTACGTCAAGGGTGATTACCCATCGGCCGCAGAGGATATCGAACAAGCTTTCGAGTTGGATCGCGATTACCCGGAAGCGCGCTTTTACCAGGGACTACTGCGATTCCGGCAGGAAGACTGCGGTGGGGTCATAGAGTGTCTCTCGCAATCGGAGTTCCCGTTCGATATAGGCGTGCTCGCAGCGGCTTACGCTCGACAAGGTCGCGAGTCTTTAGCCCGGGAGTGTCTTGAAAGGCTTAGTCGACTGGCAGCCCGCCAATATGTGAGTCCTCTGGCGGAAGCATTCGCCGCCGTCGGAATGAAACACTTCGATCTCGCCTTTCAGCGCGTTCACGAGGCGATCGAGGATAAGACAGCCTTCGTTAACCTGCTGGCAATGGAGCCGTTCTTTGAGCCGCTCCGGAGCGATCAGCGGTTCACCAGGCTCTTAAAAAGATTGAATTTGCCAGCGTAGAGCGTTGTGCGGTTAGGCTCTGTGACTCCCCGTTCATCAATAGACCTTATTTGACACTTGCCCCACATTGTTGGTCTTACCAGTTCGCGAACAACTGCAACTCCAATTCCTTCACAGCGATGATCGCTTTATCAAGCCCTTAAAAGACTGATTCGCATGCGGTATTCAGGTGCGAGCTTACGGACGGCTTACGGCTTATTACGGCACCAAATCCTGCAAAGCGCGCACACTTCTCCGGAAACGGCAACATGAACGTCAGAGAAACTTACATTCACATCTGGACCGGAATGCAACGCCCATCGACTATTGCGTCATTCACGCGAGTGGAATGAATCATGATGGTGTGCATCGTCCAATACCGTCGGTTCGTCATACGTAACGACGAGAGCAATGAAGGAAAGCTGCAGATGCGAAGACTGATTCGAATTGCGGTTGTGGGAGCGATGCTCATGGGCCAGAGCATCGCGCAATCTGCTGCTGGAAACCCGGCAGCAGAGGTGGAAAAGTTTTTTCACGCATTCGTCGGTCTCAACGACGATCAAATTCGGGATATCCGCGCGGGCAGAGCTCTCGCAAAAGTGCTGCAGTCACCGACCCCTGATGAGGTATTCGTCTTCGGCGCGGTTTACATTAACTCCAGTCCTGAGCGTTACCTCAAGCTCGCGGGAGATATTGACGCGCTCCGCAAACTGCCCAGCTTTATTGCGCTCCAAAAGTTCAGTAATCCGCCACAGATAGCCGACCTGGACGGGTTCGTTCTCGACGAGAAGGACCTGAACGAGCTGCAGCACTGCAAGCGGGATCACTGCGAGGTGCAATTGCCTACCGAGGCCATGGAGGAGTTTCAACGGTCAGTGGACTGGTCGGCGCCCGACCGCGCCGCACAAGCCAATCGCCTGGCGCAGCAAATGGCGCTTCAGGCACTGCTGCGCTACCAGCAGGGCGGCAACACGGCGCTGGGCACGTATCGCGATAAGAGCCGTCCCACCGCCGTCGCAGAGACGTTCGCGTCACTGCTGAGTGAGTTGAAAGCTCTGCCCGTATACCTGCCCGAATTGCAGCGTTACTTGCTCGAGTACCCGAACGCCGCATCGAACGAGATTCGATCGGACTTCTACTGGGAAAAAGTGAATTTTGGTCTCAAGCCGACGCTGCGAATCATCCAGGCGATTGTCTATCAAGGTGCCTCTTCGGACCGGCCGGCCTATGCGGTGGCGCTCAAGCAGCTCTATGCCAGTCATTACTTCGAAACGGCGCTCGATTTGACGCTTTGCGTCAGAGACTCCGTACAGGAACGGAACGGATTTTATCTGATCACTATCAAGGGTTCGCAGCAGGCAGGATTGACGGGTTTGAAGGGCGGAATCGTGCGGAAGGTCGCGGTGGACAAAACTCGTTCATCGCTGCAGAAAGTGCTCGCTGCGTACAAGCAACACCTTGAAACGAACCGCGAATAGAAGGTCAATATGGCATTTCCCGATCGAAAAACCGTAGACGTATTGCTGACAATACTGCTTTTTGCGGCTGTACTCGGCATCGTCTACATTGCGCGTGCCGTGCTCATCATCTTTTGCTTCTCCGTCTTTTTCGCGTACCTCATCGACCCGCTCGTGAGTTTGCTGGACCGCTATTCACTCCTTCACAGAAGAGCGCGAGGCACTCACATTGTAGAGGCCTACCTTGGGCTGCTCATCTTTTTTGCAGGGACCGCATACGTCCTGATTCCACAAGTAAGCAGCCGGCCGGGTGCATTGTTGCGGAACATTGCCACTGTCAATGACCGTTTGGGGAGCGGTGAGATCGCGACGGAGATGGGGAAGGCGAATGGATGGAGCGAGGAGCGAACGCTCCGCACAAAGGCGTTCCTCACATCACACCGTGAAACCATCCAGAAGGTTACGAAGCAGGTCCAAAGTCTGGCCGCGACCGCTCTTAGTGCTGGCGTTGTCATTCCGATTCTTGCGATCTTCTTTCTAGCTGATGGGCGACGGGTTGCGGACATGGCGATTGCTGCATTTGCCACCGAACAGAATATGGAGAAGCTGCAATCGTTATCGCGTGAGCTCAACAGCGTGTTGCGCCATTACGTCCGGGCAAAGATGACCCTGGTCGGTCTGTCCTTTACCTACGTTTCGGTCTGGCTAGTCGTGTTGAGATATCCCCACGCGCTAGCCTTGGGAATCCTCGCGGGCGTCCTGGAGTTCATTCCGATTGCGGGATGGATAACTACCGCAACCACCATCGTCGGCGTCGGGATCGTCACCCATAGTCACTGGATATGGATTGCAGCCCTGCTGGGTATCTGGAGGGTTCTGATCGATTATTGGATCGCCCCGCTCGTTCTCGGACACGAGTTGGAGATCCACCCGCTTCTCGCGATCTTTATGTTGATGTTAGGCGCTGCCGTTGCTGGATTCGTGGGCGTGTATCTCGCTTTGCCGATCGCGGCAGTGATTCGAGTCGTTTGGCGAACGCTTGGCAGTCCGCGCAATGAAATGTCTGCCGTGCCGACTGTTCGAGGACAAGCGGCCACGTCTTGACGCGTGCCAAAAAGGAACAAGCAATTAACAGGCGGCTGACGAGTCGGCAATTGTTCCACAACGAGCGGAAAAACTGAATCTCGAAACTTAACTCGGTCGTGTGTCGCCGAGATTGTGCTACAGGATAAGGTGTGCTACCTTTGCACGCGATGACTGGGACTGCGCCGACGAGAACCTGAAGTCCCGAGAGCATCCCTCCCGTGCATCTGGTTCAAAAAAGTGAATGTGCTACCTGCCTGAGGCCGCAAGCTTACGGGGAACTTACGGTAGATTACTGCTCACGAATCCTCGATTTAAATACCCTTCCTTTCCATGGAATGACAGAGGCCTGGTCTCGACCAAGCTAAACAAAGCCAGGGTAGGGGAATCGCCTTGATGGCGATGTTCGTGGAGACGGTATGCAGGGATTCAGAAGATTTGCGCTACATCTTGTGCCAGGTTTTCTGGTGATGTGTTGGCTTTCGTTTGGCGGGCAATGCGTTGCCCAAGAGGTAAACGTACCTACTGGGCGCGGAAGTGGCTCGATAGCCGCGCCCACGGGCTGGGTAGAGCTGATTGCTCCTGTACAAAAGCGGGTCGATCTTAAATTCTACGGGTTCTATATCGGCGAACTGGGAGCACCAGCAGCACAGGTTGACGCCACTTTTCGGGCGACGAAGTTTCTTTCGATCACTCCCAGCTATCTCTATTATTCGATCCCTGCAAGCGGGCTTAATCAACTCGCGAATCATTCGGCAGGATTTACTCGCCGCTACAAGGAGCAACAATTTCGGATCGACGGGACGGTTATGTTCTCGGTCCACAAGTTTGAAATCTCCGAGCGCAACATGTATGTCAGAAGGTTTCTTCCAACATACATGTATCTCGGAAGGTCTCTTCCAGCAAAAGAGATCAACCGCTATCGCAATCGGATCTCGGTCGCGCATCCCCTCCCGGTTAAGGGCCGCATCTGGAAGCCATTCGCGTCCTACGAAGCCTTTTACGACCAGGGAAGCGGGTGGACCAAAAACCGAGTCTGGAGTGGCGTCACGGTGCCACTCGAGAAGCATGTGTCGTTTCAGCCGTCCTACATGTGGGAAGGCACTCACGGAATCAAAGACGTCCATTACTTGATGTTTGCCCTGATATTCAGAACGAAATAAGGGACCGCTTCAACTAATTGAAAGGAGACTTCTATGTCGAGAATGCTGCAACGGGCAACCGCAATGCTTGCGATGATCGTCAGCCTGTTTTTTGCTACGGCCGCGCTGGCTCAGATGCCAATAAATCCGTGGAAGAAGGCGGCGCCATTTCCGGAGCCCGATGAAGAGCTTTACGGGGTTGCCGTCAACGGGAAAATGTACGTGATTGGCGGCTGGGACGACGGCAAGGCTCGAGGCGCCAACTACGAGTACGACCCGGCCACCGACAAATGGACGAAGAAAAAGTCCATGCCGCGGCCGGCCCACCACGCGGCGCTGGCCACTGTCAACGGCAAGATTTACGTGTTCGGAGGCTTCGTCGTCCCGAAAGATACCCAAGTCCCAGTCGGCGGGGCATGGGAACCAATTGACGATGCATGGGTCTATAACCCGGCGTCCGATTCCTGGGAGTCGCTGGCGCCACTGCCTGAGAAGCGCGGGTCCGCGCTGGCGGTCGAAGTCGGTGGCAAGATCTACCTGATCGGCGGAGCCACGACTGTGGAAGGCTCCAAGGATCCTTACTTTACGTTCTTCGGCCCAGCCCGGATCCTCAGCAGCAACGAAGTGTACGACCCCGCCACGAACAAATGGGCGAGCCGCAGGCCCATGTCGGTGCCCCGCAATCACGCGTTCGGCGGCGCCGTCAACGGCAAGATCTACGTCATTGGCGGGCGCACCGGTCATGCATTCATCCTCTCCGCCAGTAACACGGATGTGGTGGAAGAGTACAACCCCGTGTCCGATATGTGGAGCGCTCCGAAAGATCGGATGCCGACACCGCGAAGTGGTGGGGCCTGGGGCACCGACGGCCGCATGATTTATGTGGCGGGCGGCGAGGTGACGACGAACAAAGAAGTCGGTGCGTTTCGCGGCGTAGAGGCGTACGACCCGGCGATCAATGCATGGTTTACGCTGCCCTTCATGCCGATGCCGCGTCATGGCGTCGCGGGCGCGGTGATCGGCAATGAATTTCACCTGGTGAGCGGCATGATCCAGTCCGCAGGCGCGCTGACGTTTCTCGACCCACATCTCGCAACCCACACGGCGGCGCACGACGTTCTGGAACTGAATTTCAATCCCAGTCCTCCACCGGGTGCGAAACCTACTGCAAGGAGGGAGGGAGCGCCAGCTTCCGGGAGTGCCGCGGGTGCCAAGAGCGAGAGCCTGACTTCTTCCCGGGGGAAGAAACCGTACACCCGCTACAACGTGAACAGCCCCCAAGGTCAAATCATGCTAGCGAAATACGCGCGAGCGATCGAGATCATGAAGACCTTGCCGGACTACGATACTCACTCCTGGAACTGGTGGTGGTATACCCATTGGGTCAAGGGCCCCCCGGCTTTCCTATGGGATTACTCCAGGAAAAAGAAAACGGAGGTCATCGCCGCACTCCCGAAGGAGTATCAAGCCACAGCTGAGGCTGTGTGGAACGGGTGCCAAGCCCACCCCTACGATCCCTCCGACCCGGAGCACTACCAGCAGTGGTACTTCCTGCCTTGGCACCGGCTCATGCTTTATCAGTTTGAGGGAGTGATTCGCGAGGTGCTCCATGATGAGGACTTTACGCTCCCCTACTGGAACCCAGTCACCGGAAATGTCGCCGATCTCTCCATTCCCGCTGTGTTCCGGGACCCGGGGACCACACTCTATAACGGCACTCGCTGGCCTTGGGTCAACGGGGGCGAACGGATCGATATCCTTTACAGGGACTGGCTCAGTCTTGACGTCCTCAACGAGAAGATATACATCGACGGGCCCGACGGCAGCCTTGGATTTAATCCCAGGCTCGATACCAACCCTCATTTTTTAACCCATCTTGCGCTCGGGGGCGATATGGCCGATTTCGCCACCGTCGGCGGTGACCCGATGTTCTATCTTCATCATGCCAACCTGGACCGGATTTGGGAAAGCTGGAACCGGCTCGGCCACACGAATCCAACCGATCCCAAATATCTCAATCGCAAGTTTGCATATGGGGACAGGAGCGGCAAGCGGGTGGATCTGCCAGTCCGCGCGGGCGACCGTACCTCGCAGCTCGGGTACGAATATGACAGATATGAGAAGCCGCCGCAGCCACGCATCCCCGCCAAGATCGCGGCCGCGAGAGATGCCACTATCAAGTCTCTCTACGCGCGTATGCACGGAGGTCCGCATGGTGCCGACCATGGGTTGCGCATAGCGACCTCGACGAGCGAGCATAACCACAACGCTATCGGCATCACAGTCCCTGATGGCGCCGCACAAAGCGTGCTGCGCACCGGCAAGCTCGCCCACGACACGACCGGCATAACAATGCGCGACCCCGCGCGGTGACCCGGAAACCGCGCGGCAGTAACCGGGAGGCCGACCAGGTCCCTGAGCAACGCAGCGAACATTCGGGTCGCGTCGCTGGCCGGGAAGGTACAGCGTGTGTCAGGATGCTCTAGAGTCCGTTACAAACGCCGCCAGCTCTCTCTTGAGATCGAGCGCTGCACTCATCCATCAACCGAATCACAGTAGTGTCGGTTCGTCTCTGTAGCGATTGAGCGCTTTCGTTTCGACACGAAGAGTGCCGATGATTCTAAGTGGCATTCTTGCTTACAATTGCGTCTGCCGAAAAAAGACCTGCGACACAATCCGCACTACCTGCCATCATTACCCGTACCACCGGAAGAGCAACGGGAAATGTTGAGAGCGGCTGGCTCTGCCAAACCGGTGCGGATTATGCTCCCGCCAATAGAGTAAGTCAAAGGAAAAGTGGACAAGGAAAAGTGGCGTTTGGTCAACGGAGAAACGCGCTTCAGACATCTGAGTAAGTCTGTCAAGTTATTTTTTAAATTTTTTCGATCGCGCCTCCAAGATCTGTCCACTGAGTATCCACAAAGATTTCACAGGGTTTTCGCTGTAGCGGCGACGGCAGCCAAGGGAGAGCCACGCCTGACGAGCGAGGCCAGATATTTGCTCTCATCATAGACAACCCCGTCTTTCCAACAACGAAATACTACTCGAATCCATTTGAAAGCCAACGCTCGCACCGCCGCATGGTGGTCCTGGCCCTTGCTGCGTTGTTGCTGGTAGTAGCTTCGTGCCCACACTGAGTGCGCGATGGAGTGACCCGCCCATTCATGGAAGCTTTGCCGCAGAAACTTGGGACAGGCCCAGCGGAAATGGACCCATTTCTTTTTCCCGCTCCTCTCCGTTACTGGCGCAATCCCACTGTACGATTGCACTTCCCCGGCATTGCCATAACGCTCTCGTTGCGAGCCAAACGCCGCCAACAAGCGTGGCGCCATCACCGCACCTGCTCCCGGCAGCGAGTCAAAGATAAAAAAATCCGGATGCGCAGCCGCCGCCTCCTCGATCTTCTCGTCTAAATCCGCAATGCCCTCCACCAGGCTTCGGATGACCTGTACGATCACTTTCACGACCGTCCTCTTGGCCTCGATCACGGCCCCATCCCGGATGGCGGGAATGGCCTGGCGAATCGCGACGATGCGGCGCTCAATGAGTGCTTCATCCCGACAGTGGTGCTTGCGGAAGAACGTCCGCAGCTTCGCTGGCGGAACTTTTTGTAACTCCTCCAGCGTCGGCCAGCGCTCCAGTAACGCACACACCAGCTCTGAGTCCAAGTGCTCAAACCAGTCCAGGATCTGAGGGAAGTAGATCTTCAAATGGCTGGTCAAGCGGTTGGTTTGCGCTGTCTTCTCATCCACCAGTTTGCGCCGCTCCTCCACCAGGTTTTGTACCCGGCGGGTCGCTTCCGTGTCTGGTGACAAACGGCGCAGCTTGTCGCGATGCTGCAGCAACAAATCCAATAACAGATCTGCATCGCGAGGATCATCCTTGGCCCCCGAGGGATACAGTGCTTCGCGCATATTAGCCGCCATCGTCGACGGCACCGGGAATAGATGCAAGGGTTCATACTTGCTAAGCATGAACACCAGAGCTCCTCGCGATTGCTCCACCGCCACTGCGATCGGACGATTGCTGAAACGTTGACACAGCTGACCCACCCACACCTCCACCGCTTCCGGAGTGTGCTCCAGCTCTCCGCTTTCGCGCTGCTGCGAGCCGGCCGCTTGCAAGCACCACACATGTTTTTGATCTGCCCAATCGATGGCCACGAACGCCGCGAATTGGGGCTCTTGCTTACCCGATTGAACCTCCATCGTGACTTCTCCTCCTGCACAGCAAAAGAATTACAGAAGCTGGCTTTGCTCAGGCGAACTCCTTATAGTTGAGCCTGGTTAAACCCAGACCTCATCTGAGTATTCGTTTTGGAGCAAAGCGCATCCCGCTGCTCGAGATTCTGAAGCCAAACATCGAGTGTTTGGAGCGGCTATTCGTAGCAGCGGGACGCCTCTGCTAGCCGACATTGTAGGCAGCCAGCAGGAAACTTCATCCGCAACTTCCTCCGCAACATTTGCACAACGCACCCTCTCGCCTCGCATTCCGCTCAGCCCTCGGTTGTTCCACAAAGAGAATGAGCCATCACATGCGTGCCCCGCAAAGCTTCTACATGGCTAGGTGTAGGGGAAGGGGGCATTTCATCTCTGACTCTTTGGGGGTAACACCACGCCCCCTTCCCCTACAACCCTATCCCCCCAAGGAACGCAGATTTTCACAGCCCATGAAACCGCCAATGCTGTGGGAAAATCTACGTGCAAAATTTTCTTAGCTCTGGATCACTATAAGGAGCGGCAATGGCTGGCAAGAAAGATGACACAGTTCCCTCTCTGCCACTCTGCCTTATTTCCGGCTCTGTGCATTTGTCTGCCGGGTATTTCCGACGGCTTGGGCCGCCCCAGCGGTTGCTTTAGTGTTGATGGGATTGAAAGGATGACCCGTGTCAAAGCGGCAGTGCGGCCCAGCGACAGTGGCTGTGCGCCGGGAACCTGATTAGGCACGGCCGAATTGAGATGCTACCGCCATGCACATGTTAGAAAAGAAGGGAGTAAGGGAGGAGATATGGATTCGATTGGTGGGGCCGGACACATCCCAGAGCGTCATGAGCACGGCAGCGAGAAAACTGCCATGCTAGATAGATTCGCGAAAGAAGGCATAGCGCTACAGACCGTTGGAACGCATGGTTTGGCGGAACTGATGAGAAGAATTGAGCAGAAGCTACCCTTGAATTTAACGCCCGAGCAGATCCACAGCTTTATCGAGCTGGGCTGCCTGCTGGAACGCCAAGCACGCGCCGAAGATAGGAACCGTTATCTGCAGCGACACCTGGGTCAATGATTCCGGCACATGGAAAACGGCTTCGACCCACTGCTCGCTGGTAAAGGGCCAATAGCGGCGACAGGCACAACCCAAAGGCTGGCCGCGAGGTCGGCCTTTTTTTCGTAGTCGCTAAATGCGATCTGTAGTTGACGAAAAATCGCGATTACGCTTACGACCGAGTTCTGAGAGGATTTTCGACGGAGCGAAATCGTGATCTCAACAGTTAAAAGGCGATATGTTCACCATTCAAGGTTTCCCGCGAAGCAGAAGGTGGAAGGAGAAGTACCAAGAAAAATAATGTCACTTGATTTTGAGTCCGTCGCGCCAAGCCATGACTTCGAGTTTGGCACGGACGGCGTCCGCGACCGGAACTACGGAACGCACCTCGAAGGTGAAGGCAGGCAGCATCGAACAAAATTTATGGAGCGTCAATGGGTCGTCGCAATCCACCAGCAAATATCCTCC
>Ga0070717_10001434_pt1 | contig 16428 bp, 18 predicted proteins | sample LARL113metaG_FD_71366 | JGI IMG/M metagenome (GOLD analysis project Ga0070717, IMG submission 71366) | Corn, switchgrass and miscanthus rhizosphere microbial communities from Kellogg Biological Station, Michigan, USA - LAR L11-3 metaG | ecosystem: Host-associated > Plants > Roots > Rhizosphere ... | reverse complement strand
CGAAGAGGGTTCGAAACTCGCAGTTTCGTTCGTTTAGCGATTGGAGCGCCGCCGTCCCGGCGGCCGGCGAGGCGGCGTCCTCGCCGCCTCTCATGAACGCCGGCGGGACGCCGGCGCGCCGAGCGTAGCGATTGGCGGTTAGCGATTGGGTGGGCGGGCCGAATCGCCAACCGCTAATCGCCAACCGCTACTTCCCTTTCGGCGCCGTCGCGTCGATGACTTTGTACACGTACGGCAGCGCCAGTCCGGCGTGCGACTTCGCGCCGTCGGCGTCGCCCTTCTCCGCGGCGTCGAGCATCTCCAGCACGTGCCTGCGCGCGGCCTTGACGTCGTCGCTCGTCTTCGGCGTGCGGTGCAGGTACATCCGTCCCGTGTACGTCGTCGCCTCGTTCGCGATCGACTTCCAGGCCGCCGCGCTGATCGTCGCCTTGTCCTGAGTGTCGGCGAGGAGCCCGGCGAGACGCGTCGCGTCACTGTACAGCGACGCCGCCAGCGGCATCGCCAGAAGACTCAGCAGGAGCAGCAGACCAACGACTTTCTTCATACAACCTCCGATGTCCGCCGCGGAATGCTAGCTCCGCGCCAAGCTCAGCGGAACAGGTCGCGGAAGGCGTGCGGAATCGGCGCCGTGAAGCTGAGTCGCTGTCGGGTGACTGGATGGGTGAAGCCGAGGAGCTTGGCGTGCAGGCCGAGGCGGCCGAGCGGGTTCGTCGTCGCGCCGTAGAACTGGTCGCCGGCCACCGGATGCCGTGCCTCGGACAGGTGCGCGCGGATCTGGTTTTTCCGTCCCGTCTCCAGCGTCACCTCGAGCATCGAGTACGCATCCTTCGTCTCGATCGTGCGGTAGTGCGTGATGGCGAGCTTCCCCTCCTTTTTCGTCGATCGCATCCGCAGATCGGCGCCTTCGACGAGCGTCGAGCGGATCGTCCCCTCGGCCGGCTCCATCGCTCCTTCCACGACGGCGATATACAGCCGGTCGACGCTGTGCTCCGCGAACTGCTCCTTCAGCGCCTCGCGCGCCGTGAACGTCTTGGCGAAGACGAGGACGCCCGAGGTCTCGCGGTCGAGGCGGTGCACGACGTGGATCCGCTCCTTGCCGCCGCCCGCGAGATAGCGGTTCAGCCCCGCCTGCAGCGTGTTCTCGCGCTCGCGCTCCGTCGCCACGGTGAGCAGCCCGTTCGGCTTGAGGAGGACGATGACGGCGTCGTCCTCGTGCAGCACCGTCACGCCCGGCGGCAGCGAGCGCTGCGTTGGCTTCGGCCCGACGTCGACGATATCGCCGTCGTCGATCTCGACCTTCGCGTCCTTCTCCACCGCGCCGTTCACGCTCACGCGGCCGTTCTGCAGGAGTTGGCGCAGCGTCGTCTTCGACGAGTCGGGGAAGCGCTGCTGCAGGTGCTCGAGGAGCGTCATGTAAACTCGAAATGTATGCGATACGACATCGTCGGCGACGTCATGCAGGCGCTCCAGATCGAGTTGAAGCAGGGGGAAGAGATCTACGCCGAGGCTGGATCGATGCTCTACATCGACGCCGGCATCGACCTGCAGGCGCGGATGCAGGGCGGCATCGTCAAGGGTCTCATACGCAAGTTCCTGGCCGGCGAGTCGATGTTCCTGAGCGTTTTCCGCTGCACCGCGCCCGCGGCAAAGATGGCGCTGGCGAATCCGATCGCCGGCAAGATTTTCCCGATCGAGCTGCGCGGCAACACGATTCTCGCCGAGCGCAACGCCTATCTCGCGGCCATCGGCAACGTCGATCTCTCCGTCGCCTTCACCAAGCGCTTCGGCGCGGGACTCTTCGGCGGCGAGGGCTTCATCCTCCAGAAGATCAGTGGGCAGGGGCTCGTTTTCCTCCACGCCGGCGGGAACATGCTCGAGTTCAACCTCGGGACGGGCGAGACGCTGCGCGTCGACACCGGCTGCATCGTCTCGATGGCCGACACCGTCCACTACGACATCCAGTTCGTCGGCGGCTTCCGCAACGCCCTCTTCGGCGGCGAGGGACTCTTCTACGCCACGCTCACCGGGCCGGGGCACGTCGTGCTGCAGACGCTCCCCTTCAGCCGGCTCGCCAACCGCATCGTCGCCGCCGTCGGCGGCAAGCGCGATGAATCGAAGGGCCTCGGCGGGTTGGCAGGCGGCGTGCTGGGGGGCCTTATATCGGGAGACGATTAGGAGTACACTTCCGCTCCCAATCTTTTGCAGGTGGTGAAAACCGCGGAGGCGTTATGCAGCGGATCGAGATTCATTCTCGTCGTGGCAGTCTGGCCCTTGGCTTCGCCGGCGTCGTGAGCGTCGTCTGCGCGACCGCGACGCTGCTGATCTACGTCGTCAACTCGTGGGGCGCCGCCTCCATGGTCGACCGCCTGCTGCAGTTCTCGCTCGTCATCTCCGCCGCCGGCGGCCTCTATCTGCTCCTGGTCGGCCTCGAGAACCTCGGCGTGCATCCGCACCTGCGGCTCAGGCGCGAGTCTCGAGCTCGTCGAGCATCCGCTGCAACGTCGTCGTGATCTCGCCGCGGCGGCTGTTGGCGATGACGCGGCCGTCGATCTCGACGGCCGGCATGACGCCCATGGTCGTGCTGGTGATGAAGGCCTCGTCGAGGCCGAAGAGCTCGTCGTCGCGCAACGGGCGCTCGTCGACGCGGATCTTCGCCGCGAGCGCCAGCGAGATCGCCTGATCGCGCACCACGCCGGGCAGGATGTGCTCGTCGAGCGGATGGGTGATGAGGCGCCCGTCGCGGACGACGAAGAAGCTCGAGCTGGCGCCCTCGCGCACGATGCCGTCGTCGACGAAGACCGCCTCGACGGCCCCGGCGCGTTGCGCTTTTTTCTTCGCCAGCGCGTTCGGCAGGAGGTTCACCGACTTCACCTGACATTGCTTCCAGCGCAAATCTGGCGTGGTGATGACGGCGATGCCGCGCGCCTTCGCCGCGGCGTCCGGGAACTGGAAACCGCGCGAGTACGCGACGACCGTCGGCGTCATTCCCTCGGGATAGAAATGCGCGCGCCTCGCCTCGCCGCGCGTGACCTGCACGTAGACGATGCCGTCGTCGAACGCCGTTCGATCGAGAAGATCGCGCGTCACGGCGGCGAAGCGCGTCAGGTCCCACGGCGACGGGATCTCGATCTCGCGCAAGCCGCGCTCCATCCGCCGGTGGTGCTCGGCAAGAAACACCGGCCGCTTGCGGAGGAACTTGAAGACTTCGTAGACGGCGTCGCCGAACTGGAACCCGCGGTCCTCGACGCCGACGACGCGCTCGTCGGTGGTGGTGAAGCGGCCGTTGAAGTAGAGGACGTCGCTCACGACACCTGTACCGCCTTGACGATGACGACGGTGCGGTCGTCCTGCGGCCCGCTCGCCCACTTCGTCACGCGGCCCAGGACTTCGCCGACGATCTCGCGCGCGGTGCGGGCGCGGTTGGCGCGGACGATACGCTGCAGGCGGTCGAGCCCGAACTCGCGGTCCTTGCCATCGATGGCCTCGACGATGCCGTCGGAGTAGAGGCAGAGGATGTCGCCCGGCTCGAGCTTGGCGAAGCCGCGCGTGTACGTGGCGTCGGGCGTGGGGCCGAGGACCGGGCCGCCGCTGGGCAGCGGATCGAAGCGATGCCCTTTGAGGATGAAGGGGAAGTTGTGCCCGGCGTTGCAGTAGATGAGGATGCCGCCGGTCTCGAGCTCGCCGTAGAAGAGCGACACGAACTTCGTGGTCATGCGGCTGCGATGGATGATGTGGTTGAGCTTCTCCATCGTACGGACGATCTTGAAGTCGCGGTCGGTGGCCATGCGCAGGCCCATGTAGATGTCGCGCACGACGAGGGCGGCGGGGAGGCCGTGGCCGGAGCCGTCGGCGATGGCCAGGCCGAGGATGTTGTCGGAGACGGGGATGAAGTCGTAGAAGTCGCCGCTGACGATCTCGGCGGGAACGGTCTTTCCCCAGATGTCGAAGCCGGCGTACTGCGGGACGCGCTGCGGGAGGATGGACTGCTGGATGCGCTGGGCCTCGACGATGAGCGACTCGAAGCGCTCGGCGCGCAGGCGCTGGTTCATGGTGTAGCGGACGAGGTTCAGCGAAAAGAGGATGTCCTCGCGGGAGAGGGCGTCGGAGACGTCGAAGCTGAGGATGTGGTCGTTGTCGTCGCCCGCGGCGACGGCGGCGAAGCGCCGCGCGCCCAGGCGGTCCTCGAGGGCGCGGTCGACGCCGGGATCGCTCGGATCCATGACGATGATGCCGTTCTCGATGACGAGCTCGATGGGGCGGTAGTCCTTCGGCACGGCGATGCCGAGGGCGCCCTCGCTGACCTTGCCGAAGCGGGAGACGAGCTCGTAGTAGCCCTGGTCGTCGTTGCGCTCGTAAATGCGCCCGCCCGTGATCCCGAGCTCGTCGCGGAAGTTCGCCGCGATGGTCTCGGCGATCTGCTCGACGGTCAGGCGCATCGACTCCGCGGACTCGATGGTGGCGAGGGTGCGCTCGACTTTGGTGAGGAGACTTTTGTAATCCACTAACGCAGTTTCTCGCGCGTGTCGCGCCAAAGGTGAACGCGTTCGGTTTCCCACCGGTCCCGGTCGGCGTTGGCCTCCTCGATCGAGCGGTACTTTCGGACGCCGCGCGGGATGCAGAGGGGGCCGAACGCAGATGCCATCTGCCAGAGGTAGATCATCTTTCGAGCGATCGCAGGGTCGCCGGTATCGAGCCAGCGGCGGCGCGCCTTCGCCTCTTCAATGCTTCTGAATTTGCGGACGGGCATCACGACTCCTCGAAGTGAAACTTTTCATTCAGCGCGACACAATCGGCTTTGTCCTTGAGCCGGATCGTGTTCCGCTTCATCTCATACAGTTTCGGTGCCGTCACGACCCGCACCATCCGGCCGCCGAAGGGCACGTCCTCGGACGGCAGATTGTCGTACGCATACACCTCGCCGAGCCGGGTCAGAAAATCGATGCTGAACTCCTCATCCGGCGGTCCATACATGACCGACGGATAATCACCCATCAGATCGTCCGCTGAAATCTCGTCGATGTGCGAGTCATTCCAAACGCGTCGGAGCGCGCGCTTCAGCCGTTCGATGTTCTCGCGGTCGGCCTTGACGAAAAAATCTACGTCGGTGGTCGCGCGCGGGCATCCATGAGCCGCCAGAGCGACTGCGCCGAAGGTGATGTACTCGACCCCCTCGGCGTGCATGGCGTCGATGAGCTCCAATACCTTGCCGAAATCCATCATCTACTTCAGCTCCACTCCGTCGAGCTCGTACGGGGCCTTCACCCCCAGCAAGCCCAGCACCGTCGGGTACACATCCGCGATGTACGGCGCGCGGTCCGTGGCCAGCTTCCGGTTGTAGAAGAAAATCCCCTTCACGATCTCCGGGTCGACCGAGCAGTGGTCGCCGCTCCAGGTCTGCTTGTTCGGCTCGACGAGATCCTTGGGAATCCCGCCGAGCGACGTCTGCCAGGACACGCGGTAGCCGTCGTTGTTCGTCACGAACAGGTCCGGGATCATGTTCGGGTCGAACTGCTTGTACACCTCCTCGCGGGCAAGCACCCGGCGGACGGGGTAGTTGCCGTCGGTCGGGTCCTGCATCGTCACCAGCTTCGCTTTCAGCTCCTGCTTCAGCGCGTCGTACTCGGCGCCTGGGTTCACGATCCCATGTGCTTCGCGCCCCTTCAGGTTCACGTACACCTCGCCGAGGCCCATCGCGTAGGCGCGCGTGTGCGACCAGTCGACGTTCTCCCAGAACGTGCCCTGGTCGAACAGCATCTCCACGTTGCGCGACTTCACCTGCACGCCTGTCTTCAGCGTCATGTATCCGTTCATCACCAGCCACGTGTTGTAGTTCACCGACTTGCGGAACGACGCGAAGCCGTGGTCGGAGAGCACGATCAGCGCGGCGTGCTTGCGCTCGGCCGCGCGCATGGCGTCGCCGACGATCGCGTCCATCAGCACGTACGCGCGCAGCAGCGCGTCGCCCCACCGCGCGGCCAGCTTCGCGTCGTACGCCGGGTGCGTCGGATCGACCAGGCGCCAGAACACGTGGCCAACGCGGTCGGGAAACTCGAACTGGTGCACGAGCAGGTCGTCGTCGCCGTCGAGAAACGCGTCGAACATCTTCCGGTCCTGCGTCACCGTCCAGTTCATGTCGTCCCAGAACATCTGCTCCGTGGCGAAGCCCTCGGAGATCGCCCACGTGTCAATCTGCCAGCCGATCGTCTTGTACAGCCCGTACCGCGCGGCAAGCTCCGGCGCCCACTTTGCCGGCGCGGAGATGCGGAAGCCCGGCGGCAGGTTGCGCGGATCGAAGTTGATCGGCGACAGATAGAGCTTCACCTCCGGCTGCGACGAGATGAGGTGAAAGCGGCTGATGCCGTGCAGCTTGATCAGCGGATTGAACGGGAAGACGAAGTCCGTCCAGCCGCTCCATTCGCCGGGCCTCAGCGTCACCTTCTGGCCGCTCTCCTCGATCGTGACGGAGTTGCGGTCGTTCGCGACCGTGATCAACATCGGAATCGAGATGTACGGCGGCGACGGGAAGAGCTTGTTCGGCGGGCCCTGGATCGACGCGTGGATCACGCCCTTGTTGTCCTCGAGCTGCACGACCTGAATGGAGAACTCGTTCGAGGAGCCGGCGCGCTGGAAGTCGAGCTCCGAGGTGAAGTAGAACGGCTTGCCGACGCGGCCCGACATGTCGGGGACGCCGAGGCCGGAGAGCATCTCGCCCGCCGGGAAGTCGTGCGCCGGGAACGTGACGGGGATGTGGACGACGCGCGCCTTCTTCCCCGCCGCCGCGGCCACTTCCCAGAACGGCGTCCCCTGCCGGCGGTTGACGACGTCCGGCTTGGTGCGCGGGACGTACTTCGCCGTCGCGAAGTACGCGCTGGCGGCGAGGACCGCGGCAAGGGCCAGCACGACGATGCGGGCGACGCGGTGGAAGATCAACGCGACCAGGGCGAGGACGACGAAGACGACGGCCGCGAACGCGATCGGGTTCTTGTCGCCGAGGAGGAACGGGACGTCGATCTGATCGAAGGCGGCGAACGTCGGGAGGTACGTCTGCGGATCGCGGCGGAGGAAGTCGAAGATGCCGGTGCGCCCCGGATCGATGCCGGTGGAGAACGTCGACCACGACACGGGCGTCTGCGCCGGCACGGTCGGACGCAGCGGCCGGAACGTCCCCTCGGCGCGCAGCCGGGCCAGGTTCGGCAGCTTCCCCTCGTTCATCCACTTCTCGGTGTACCTGGCGTCGACGCCGTCGAAGCCGAGGACGATCACCTTCTGCTGCGCGTGCGCCGCGATCGGCATAAGCAGAGCGCACGCAAGGAGTAAACGTTGGACCATGACCTGCATGATACAAGTTAGGGAGCAGGGCGCAGGGGGCGGGGCGCAGGTGGTTGTCGTCGCGAGAACACCACCTGCGCCCCGCGCCCTGCGCCCTGCCCCCTCAAGGAGCTTTTCGAACATGCGACGTTCTGCATTGTTGATCCTCGTCCTCCTCTTCGCGGCCTGCGGCGGCGGCGAGAAAAACACGGGCAACGGCGGGGACAAGAACCACCTCGTCATCGCCGCCATGTCGTCGCCGACGAACCTCGATTCGCGCGTCGGCAACGACAACGTCTCCGGCCGCATGTTCGACCTCATCTACAGCGGCCTCGTGCGCATCACGCCGAACATGGACTACGCGCCCGACGTGGCCGAAAAGTGGGAGACGCCCGACGACAAGACCATCGTCTTCCACCTCAACCCGAAGGCGAAGTTCCACAACGGGCAGCCGGTGAAGGCCGCGGACGTGAAGTGGACGTACGAGTCGCTCAACGCGCCGAACTTCATCTCGTCGAAGAAGTCGGGCTACGCCTCGGTCGACCACATCGAGACGCCGGACGACCACACCGTCATCTTCAAGCTGAAGGAGCCGAACGCCGGCATCTTCGACAACCTGACCCTCGGCATCCTCCCCACCGGCGCCGACACGAACGTCTACAAGACCAGGCCGATCGGCTGCGGACCGTACAAGGTGGTCGACTTCCGCGCCGACGACCGCATCGAGCTCGAAGCGTTCGACGACTGGCACCTCGGCGCGCCGCACATCAAGAAGGTGACGGTGCGGATCATCCCCGACGCCACGACGCGCGTGCTGGAGCTCAAGCGCGGCACGGTGAACTTCGAGGTGAACTCGATCCCGTTCGAGAACGTGCGCGAGTTCGACGGCAAGCCGGACTACAAGATCGTGAAGACGTCGGGCTCGGTCTACCAGTACATCGCCTTCAACCTGCACGATCCGGCGCTGGCGAAGAAGGACGTGCGCCACGCGTTCGCGTACGCGATCGACCGCGAGAAGATCATCCGCGACATCCAGCGCGGCTACGCCGAGCCGACGGAGACGATGCTGGCCAAGGGCCACTGGGCGCGCGCCGAAAACCTGCCGTCGTATCCGTACGACCCGGCGAAGGCGAAACAGCTGCTGGCGCAGGCCGGCTATCCGAACGGGCTGTCGGTGGTCTTCCGCACGTCGACGGACGCGGAGGCGAACTCGCGCGCGCAGGTGATCCAGCAGATGGTGAAGGCCGCCGGGATCGACATGAAGATCCAGTCGAACGAGACGTCGACGTTCCTGGCAGACATCGGCAAGGGGAACTTCCAGCTCTACTCGCTGAGCCGGAACGGGATCCAGGACCCGGACTTCTACTACATCCTGTTCGCGTCGAACAACACGCCGCCCGAGGGGCAGAACCGCGGGTTTTATGCGAACCCGCGCGTCGACGAGCTGCTGCGGCAGGGGCGCTCCACGTTCGACCGCGCCAAGCGCAAGCCGGCGTATGAGGAGATCCAGAAGATCCTGGCCGACGACCTGCCGTACATCTCGCTCTACCTGCAGAACAACGTGGCCGTGATGCGCAGCAACATCGACGGCTACGTGCAGTATCCGGCGGGGTTCTGGCTGTCGGTGCCGCAGATGACGATGAAATAGGGGCGGGACAGTTGAATCCGATCGCGGATCGGATTCATTGTCCTCCAGGTGAGATCGAAGTGTCCGAGGATCGGATTCAAGTGTCCACGGATCGCATTAAAGCGATCGCGGATCGGATTCGCTGTCCTCCAGGCGAGATGAAAGTGTCCGAGGATCGGATTTAAGTGTCCACGGCTCGGATAAAAGCGATCGCGCGTTACTTTTTTCCGATCGGGCGTGACAGATGACGAGCAAGTGAGCCGATGTTTCTCCTCATGGCCCTGGCGTGCTCGACGCGGCTGCAGCTGGCCCGCCCCGTCGAGCTGCCCTTCGAGCGCGCGCACGACGGCGTCTTCGTCGAAGCGCGCGTGAAGGGGGAGCGGCTCTGGTTCGTCGTCGACAGCGGCGCGTCGCACACGCTGCTCGACGCCGCCGTGGCCCGCCGCCTAGGCATCCGCGCGACGGAGTCGTCGACGATCGGCGGCGCCGGCAGCGGCCGCGTGCCGGTGGAGATCGCGAAAGATCAATCGCTGCGCCTCGGCGGCCTGACGCTCGAGGGCGTCGACCTCCGGCTGCTCGACCTCGCGCCGCTGGCGGCAGCGTGGGACCGCCGCGTCGACGGCATCGTCGGCTACGACCTCCTCTGCCACACCGCGGTGACGATCGACTACGCGGCGAAGACGCTGACGATCGGCGCGAAGCCGCGTGGCGAGCCGCTGCCGCTCACGTTCGAGGGCGGATGGAGTTTCGTCGAGGGGACGATCAAGGTGCCGGGGAACGCGCCGGTGACGGACCGCTTCCTCGTCGACACCGGGTCGCAGGACGCGGTCGACCATCCGATCATCGCGAAATCGACCGGGCCGCTGCGGCGCACGCAGAGCGGCAACGGCATCGGCGCGGCGACGCCGGGCGTGATCGGCGCGACGGAATGGTTCCGCATCGGCCGCTTCACGATCGGCAGCACGACGTCGAGCTGCTGCGGGAATCCGGCGACGAGCCGCCTCCTCGGCGCGCAACTGCTGTCGCGCTTTCGCGTGACGTTCGATTACCCGCACGCGCGGCTGTACCTGGCGGCTACGAAGCCTGCATCGTGACCGTCGACGCGTCGCTGCGGATCGGCATCATCACGCCCTTCGGCCCGTCGCTCTCGAGCGGCAGGTCGACGAGGCCGGCGATGCGCACGATGGCGTCGAGCTTCGCGGCGATGTCCTTCCCCGACGCTTTGGCCAGATGCGCGCTCCACGAGCCCTCGGCGCGGTTCCAGCGCCGCACGAACGCGCAGAGCTGATCGTAGGTGCGGATGCCGGTGCCGGCGGTGAAGGCGCGGAAGTCGTCGTCGCCGAGGTGGATGAGGAGGCGGGCCTCGTCGATCCACGACTTCACCTGCGCGTACGGGAAGCCGGTGCGCATGGCCAGTTCGATCGGATCGGCGCAGGAGAGGTTCTCGGCGTTGTCGAAGCCTTCGCGCTCCATGCGGAAAGCGTGGTTGATGTTCATCCCGGAGATCTTGTTCAGCGTCGTGGCGCCCCAGGTCTCGTCCTTGACCAGCCACGTCAGCGCGCGCGAGGTGATCCGCTCGATGGCGCGCAAGGCGGTGTTCGGGAAGTAGCCGAAGAAGAACGTGACCAGCGGCAGCAGCGCCGTGGCGGTCTCGTGGCTCGGCCGGAAGGTGCCGAACAGCGTGGCCAGCGCGCCTTGCTTGACGGCGCCGGCCTGCGGCTCGATGACCATCGCCGACAGCCCGAAGGCGAGGATGAGTGCGAAGGAGCTGGCCATGGCGATGCGCGTCGACGCGGCCACGAAGGTGCCGGCGTTGAGGTCGGTGGTGAAGTAGCCGCGCACGAGCTGGGTGATCGAGTAGATGTACGCGCCGAGGAAGCCGAAGGCGAACGCGGTGAGGCTGTGGGAGATGATGTGGAACGTCTCGTCGGTGCTGTAGCTCTCGATGTGCGGCCCGACCAGGAGAAGGCTCGCCCCCTTGCGGAAGTCGAGGCCGCCGGCGCTCCCCCACACCGGATGAAGGAGGAGGAGCACGGCGCCGCCGAAGGCGACGATGCTCATCATCGCCGCGACCGGCACGACGTAGTCGCGGGCCTGGAACTGCGCGGCGACGTACGACTTCACGCGCGTCTTGTTGGCGTCCCACAGCGGCCCGAGCTCGCGCTCCAGCCGCAGCTCTTTCTCCCCTTTCATGCAGACGATGTACGAGGTGGCGATGAGCGGGATGAAGAGGACGGCGAAGCCGAGGAGGAGGGTGTCGTAGACGAGGAGGAGCGGCGAGAACCACTCCCTCATGCCGGCCAGCGCGGTGAGGGGCTGCGCTTGATAGAGGACCTGGATCAGCGCGGCCACGAAAAGCGCGAGCGGAACAGCGGCGACGCTGGCGGCGAGGAACTTTTTCATGTGTGGAGATATGGTGGGGCGTCCGCGCGGTGAAGGCAAGCTCGGCGGCGAATTGCGGCCGGGTGTCACTCCAATGGAGAGGAGATCAGCGCTATGGCCACGATCGTACTCGCCCACGGAGTCCTTGGATTCGGCAACCCTTTCGGCCTGCCGACGTTTCTGAATTATTTCAACGGAGTTGCCGGACATCTGCGCCGCTTGGGACACGACGTTTTCGTTCCTCAAGTGAATCCGTTCGGAAGTATCGCGCAGCGAGGAAACGAGCTCGCCGACCAGATTCGGCGGAACGTTCCAGCTGGTCGAGCCGTGCACGTCATCGCCCACAGCATGGGCGGCTTGGATGCGCGCCACGCGATCACGAATGTCTTCAAGTCTTCGCAGCCGGTAACAACCCTCGTGACGATTGGGACGCCGCACCACGGCTCCCCGGTCGCCGATGCAATCGCGAACAAATCGGACCCGCTATTCGCTCATATCCCGGCGCTCTTGCTCGTGCCGCTGGAGCGCAACGCCGGAGCGCTTCACGAGCTGACCACCGATTTCTGCATGCACTTCGACGACACGACGTCGGACGTCGAGGGCGTGACATACGTCGAATTCGCAGGAGATGCTTCGAAGGGCGGCCATGAACTCTTCCTCTTCCAGCTCGCCGCGATCATCGGGCACTTGAAAGGAGAAGTTAACGACGGCGTCGTGACCAAATCGTCGGCGATCCGCCGCAATCCAGACCGGTTGGAACCGCTGGACTGGCCGGTCGATCACGCCGGCGAGGTCGGCTGGAGCCTCGCGTCGCCGCTCCCCATCGAATCGGAGTTACCGCTCATTGCGCCTCCTCCGCATTTCGCTCACTACGAGGAGATCGCGAAGCTGTTTTGAAGCTCGGCGGCGGCGACGTGCCGCTTCGATGGCCGCGTGCGTTGCGCCGGCGACGCGCCGGCGAAGCCGCGAATCCCAGGAGGAGAACCGCGGGGCGGCACCACACGCGTATCGAAGCGGATTCAGGCCCGGAACAGTCACGTCACCGGCCGCCGAGTGGCGACACCCTCGCAGCCCGGGTGCCGGCCAGGGGATGCCGACACGCGAGAATGCCGCCGCTCCGCAGCCGGAAAGAAACCGGTCGGAGCTGACTAGGCGCGCGGAGGGGAGCGGGGATCGCTCGGCGTGGCGACGTGGACGACGGCCACGCGCCGGCGCTCGCGCTCGACGCGGCCGAGGGCCACGAGCGTGGCGAAGGCGAGGAGGAGGGTGCAGACGATGGCGACGGCGGCGCGCTCGAGCGTCTCGCGGTCGGCGCTGAAGTCGTCCGACACGGAGATGATCGGGAAGAGCAGCGCCAGCACGCAGACGAGGGCGATCGTGCCGCGCTTCGAGCTCCGAGGCACGGCCACCATCGCCGCGACGGCGACGGCCAGCCAGATGCCATTCAGGATGAGCTCAGTCATGATGGATGTCAGGACAGGCGCCCTCGCCCGTCCGCGGGCATTGTACGACGATTACGGTCCACAAACGGTTTCAATCAGGATCGCGCAGACCTGGTAGGGGTCCATGTTGGCGGCCGGACGGCGGTCTTCGAAATAGCCGCGCCCGGCATTCGTGGTGGCCATGGGGATGCGCACCGACGCGCCGCGGTCGCTGATCCCGTAGCGGAACGCGTGGATCGGCGCGGTCTCGTGCTGGCCGGTCAGGCGCTCCTCGTTGTGCGCGCCGTAGACCTTGATATGGTCGTCGTGCCGGCGCTCCAGCTTCTTCATCGCCTCTTCGATCACCTTCACGCCGCCTTCTTCGCGCATCGACTTCGTGGAGAAGTTCGTGTGCGCGCCGGCGCCGTTCCAGTCGCCCTTGACCGGCTTCGGATACAGCGTGGCGCTGACGCCGAAGTCCTCGCCGATGCGGTAGAGGAGCCAGCGCGCCAGCCACAGCTCGTCGGCGATGTCGGGCACCCCAATCGCCCCGACCTGGAACTCCCACTGCCCCGGCATGACCTCGGCGTTCGTGCCGACGATGTGGATGCCGGCGCGCATGCACGCCTCCGCGTGGGCCTCCACGATCTCGCGTCCGAAGACCTCGTCGCTGCCGACGCCGCAGTAGTAGCCGCCCTGCGGCGCGGGGAAGCCGTGGTCGGGCCAGCCGAGCGGGCGGTTGCCCTCGAAGAACGTGTACTCCTGCTCGATGCCGAACCACGGGTCGTGCTCTTTGTACTTTTCGGCGACCTCGCGCAGGTGGGCGCGCGTGTTCGACCAGTGCACGCTGCCGTCGGGATTCAGCACTTCGCAGAGGACGAGGAGGTCGCCTTCGCGGTGCAGCGGGTCGGGGATGTACTTGACCGGGCGCAGGAGCAGGTCGCTGAAATGACCGCTCGCCTGCATGGTGCTGGAGCCGTCGTAGCCCCACTCCGGGATGTCAGCCAGGCTCTTGACCGAATCGATGATCTTCGTCTTCGAGCGCAACTTCGCCGTCGGCTTCTGGCCGTCGATCCAAATGTACTCCGCGGTGATTTTTGCCACTGAAATGCGACCTCCTAGGAAGATGCGGGAGGATAGCAGAAATGGGTCAGGAAATGGCGTGGCGCGGCTCAAAGAGCTCGCTTCCGGCGCGGCTGACGACGACCTGATTCTTGCCCGCCGATTTGGCGCGGTACATGGCCGCGTCGGCGCGGCGGAGGAGGTCGTTTTTCTCCTGCTCGACCGACTGCGCGAGGCCCGGATTGGCGCGGTATTCGGCGACGCCGAGCGAGGCCGTGACGATGCCGCCGAGGTTCAGCGCGGGCATCGAGAAGCCCCACTCGCGGTCGAGGAACGTCGTCGCCGCGATCGTGCGGCGGATCTCCTCGCAGATGGCCACGCCCTCGTCGAGCGTCATGTCCGGAAGGATCATCACGAACTCGTCGCCGCCGTAGCGCGCCACCGTCGCGTCGGGCGTCCGCACGATGCGCTTGAGGATGAAGCCGACCTCGCGCAGGACCTGGCTGCCGGCGAGGTGGCCGTGGCAGTCGTTGATGACCTTGAATTGGTCGAGGTCCATGAAGATCAGCACCGCCGCGCGACCGCTCCCGCGCGCGTCGGCGAGAAGCTCGGAGAGACGGACATGGAACCAGCGGTCGTTGTACAGCCCGGTGAGGTCGTCGCGCTTGGCCAGCTCGTGGGCGCGCTTGGCGTCGAGCGCGTTCTGGAGCATGAACGACGTGTAGCCGGCGAAGATCTCCAGCAGCGTCTTGTCGCGCTCCGTGAACGTGCCGCCGTCGCGCTTGTTGATCAGCTCCAGGACGCCGCAGACATGCTTGCCGATGTAGATCGGCACGCAGACGACCGACTGCGTCTTGTGCCCGAGCTTCTCGTCGATCTGCGCGTAGAAGTGGTCGTCCGACTGCACGTCCGCGGAGACGTACGGCGTGCCGTTCTGGTAGACCTGCCCGACGATGCCGTGCTGCGCGGAGAGGCGCTGGCCGATGAGATCGCGGCTGGCGCCGCCGAACGTGGCGATGAAGACGAGCTCGTTCTCGCGCCGCGAAGCCACTTTGCGGAACGGATCGTCGAGGAGGATCGAGCCCGACTCCGAGGGGACGAATTCGTTGGCCTTCTGCAGGATCTGGCGCAGGACGAGGTCGAGATCGATGTCGCGCTGGAGCGAGAGCCCCGATTTCTGGCGCTCCAGAAATCGCTCCAGATCCGAGATTTCGAGGGAATGGAACTGAATCACGTGTGCGCTCATTCTAGCGCGCGCTCGGCGCGGAAGGCCTCTCGCTCGAAGGAGATGGCGCGGTAGGCGGCGTCGTGGTCCATGCCGCGCAGGCGATTGCGCGCGTACTCGCCGAGGTAGCGGAGGAGGAACGCGGGCACGCCGAGCCGCTCCATCTGCCGCACGTGGACGAGCTCGTGGCGCAGCAGGATCTCGAGCTCCGCCGGCGGCAATGCGCGCGCGATCCAGATCCGCCGGCCGAGGGTGATGGCGGCGACGTTACGAGGCAGCAACAGCCACCAGGGGTAGCCGATGCGCACGCGCACGTTGCCCGGTAGAATCACGCTCCGATAGGAGATCACAAACGATGACGCGACTCTTCGCAACCGCCGCGGCGATGCTGGTGTGCGCCGCGGCCGCCGCGCAGCAGCAGGACTTCAGCAAGGTCGAGATCAAGGTGCAGAAGGTCCAGGGGACGGTCTACATGCTGACCGGCTCGGGCGGCAACATCGGCGTCTCGGTCGGCGACGACGGAATCGTCATCGTCGACGACGAGTTCGCGCCGCTGGCTCCGAAGATCCGGGAGGCGCTGAAGTCGATCAGCACGAAGCCGATCAAGTTCATCCTCAACACGCACTTCCACGGCGACCACACCGGCGGCAACGTGGTCTTCTCCAAGGACGCGCCGATCATCGCCCACGACAACGTCCGCAACCGCCTCGCCGGCGGCACGACGACGATGGGACGCGCCACCCCGCCGGCGCCGGCCGACGCGCTGCCGATCATCACGTTCAACGACACGGCCACGATCCACGTCAACGGCGAGGACATCAAGGCGGTGCATTTCCCGAACGGCCACACCGACAGCGACGCGGTGATCTTCTTCACGAAGTCGAACGTGGTGCACATGGGCGACGACCTCTTCTTCGCGCAGTTCCCGTTCATCGACCTCGACAACGGCGGCAGCGTGCGCGGCCTGATCAAGAACCTCGAGGCCATCTACCCGATGCTCGACGACAGCACGAAGCTGATCGCCGGCCACGGCGCGCTGAGCGACAAGAAGGCGCTGCGCGAGTGGATCAACATGCTCGAGGGGACGGTGGCGATCATGAACGAGGCCATTCAGAAGGGGAAGACGCTCGAGCAGGTGAAGGAAGAGAAGACGCTCGTGGCGTGGTCGAACTGGGACCAGGGCTTCATGACGCTCGACAAGTACGAGGAGCAGTTGTATCGGGAACTGGCGGCGAAGAAGTAGAACTTTAAGCGGTTGGCGGTTGGCGGTTAGGGGGTTGGCGGTTGGCGGTTGGCGGTTAGGGGTTAGACAGAATGGAGTGACCCGCTCACTCGCGTAATCTCGTGGGTTACATCACGGGACGTGAGTGCAGAGCCACATACAGGAGGAGCGGGTCATGGCG
>Ga0070717_10001433_pt1 | contig 16433 bp, 17 predicted proteins | sample LARL113metaG_FD_71366 | JGI IMG/M metagenome (GOLD analysis project Ga0070717, IMG submission 71366) | Corn, switchgrass and miscanthus rhizosphere microbial communities from Kellogg Biological Station, Michigan, USA - LAR L11-3 metaG | ecosystem: Host-associated > Plants > Roots > Rhizosphere ... | reverse complement strand
AGCTGGTCAGATCCACCACATCACCATCACGCGCGTACCGGTGTTGATTGGGGAGGGCATTCCTTTGTTCGGCAGCGTGCCGCAGGACATCAAGCTCCGCCACATTGGTACTCGTCAATACAAGAGTGGCTTGGTAACAAGTGAATACGAGGTAATGCCGTGACGCACCCGGTCCCGCCTACTGACAAATTGGCCTTAACTCACATCATGCAGAAGCCGGACGAGCCGGTGAATTTGAACTTCGAGGCGAACTGGCATAGTTTTCTCACCACGCCCTCGCGGTAATCACTTCTTCAACCACCCTTGAAACTCCAGCCACTCGGCGAACCTGTCGATCCAATGATCGGTAGGGAGGTTCTGCTTGCGCATTCCGAAGCCGTGGCCACCTTTTGCGTACATGTGCAGTTCTGCCGATTTCTGAGCGCCCGTCCACTTTTCGTATAGAGCGATGCTCTGCGGCGCGAGCCCGAGCGAATCGTCGGTCGCAGCGGCGACGAACATAGGCGGTGCGTCTGCTGGAACGGGAACATCCTTCGACTCCCCGCCCGCATAGATCGGGGCTACGAAGGCGGGCCGGCCCTCAGGCAAGTAATGGAAGGCAACTCCGGCAGTGACCCCTCCACCGGCGGAGAATCCGATGATGCCCACGCGGTCGGGGGAGACTCCCCATTCCGAGGCGTGCTGCCGAACGTAGGTGACGGCCGCTAACCCATCGGCGACGGCCAGGGGAATGATCTTCCCGACCGTGTCGTGAAATTTCTGCTTGTCGGGATAAAGCGCGGTAAATTCCTGGGTGGCGTCGTCACCGGTGTGCGCGAGGCGGTACTTCAACACAAAGGCGGTCACGCCTCTCGCGGTCAAATACTTTGCGACATCGGTGCCTTCGCTGGTGATGGAGAGCGCCATAAAACCGCCCCCTGGGCAGACCACCACTGCAGTGCCGTTTTTCAACTCTGGAGAAGGCTTGAAAACTGTCAGGCTCGGTTTGGTCACGTTGGCGACCACTTCCGTGTTCCAGATTTTCGAGAAGTACTCCTTCTCCGGATAGTTCTCCGGAGTCGAGCCAGGCGCAGTGCCGGGGTAGAGGGGAATAACGTCCTGCGCGGCTCCAAAGGTCGCCAGGAACAGCACTACGCAAAGGATTCGAACGAAGAATATTTTCATGGCCGCATAGTCTAGCAGAGAGCCGCGACCAGATATCATGTGCTGCATGAAACGCAGGGCTCGTCTTGCCGCTGGTGTTCTGAGTGCCACTCTGCTGATGCTCGGCGCTTCGACAGCCCAAACTTTCGAACTGGATTCGACGAAGGGACTTCAGCTTCACGATGTGACGGTTGAGGCGGTAACTCACCGGGGTCGTAAGGCGGTCCGGGTGATGCCAGCGGCGGATGCGGATGCAGAGTTGGTGGCCCCGAAAAACGGTGAAGGTGGTGGGATCGTTGTGGTTCCGGGAACATCGTTCCACGACGGCACGATTGAAGTGGATGTTGCCGGGAAGGCACGGGCCGGAGCGACATCCGATGCTCGCGGATTTGTTGGTGTGGCCTTCCGAGTGGCGGCTGACCGTCAAAGTACGAATGTATTTATATCCGCCCAACGAACGGTCGAGCCGACGATCAAGTGCGGCGGAATCACTCGACGCAGTACATCTCCATGCCAGAGTACGAATGGTCGAGGCTGCGGCGAGAAGCGCCGGGACGGTACGAGTCCTATGTGGATTTGGCGCCGGGCGAGTGGACGAAAATCAAGATCGAAGTTAGTGGCGTGAAAGCGCGATTGTACGTCAACGATTCCCCTCAGCCCGTGCTGGTCGTGAACGATCTAAAGCACGGTGACAGCGAAGGCGCAGTGGCGTTGTGGATCGGGCTAGGAACCGAAGCGCACTTTGCCAATTTGCGACTCTTGAAATGACTCGCGCTATTGGCCAACCAGCCAGCCCTTCAAAATTCGGATTACCGCAGTAACCTTTGGATCAGGTTACTTCTTTCCTATCATGGGATAGCCATGAATTTAACGTCGTTGTTAATTTGCTCGGACGATCGCGCCCTACGTGTGCTGCGCAGCGTCCTGGGCGAACTCGAGATTGACGTTGAGCATTGCGCGGACCACGCGAGCGCCACGAAAAAGTTGGCGCAGCGCAGCTTCGAGGCCGTCATCATCGATTGCAAGGATGACCGCAGCTTCGGGATGCTGCGCAGCCTGCGTTCCGGGCAGCAAAACAGTAAATCCATGGCGATCGCGATTATCGAAGCCCGCACCAATATGCAGGCCGCGTTTAAGCTGGGTGCGAACTTCGTGGTCTTCAAACCGATCTCGACGGAGAAGGCGAAATCGAGTTTTCGCGCGGCCCGCGCTCTCATGAAGCGGGAGCGGCGCCGGTCGGTGCGCCTGCATGTGAATATCGCCGCCTATCTCCGATTTCAGAACGGCGAGGGCGAGCAGGTTTCCATTACTGGCCTGAGCGAAGGTGGCATGTCGGTGCGATTTGGCGGATCGCCCGGCAAGAAAGTCGGCGCCATCAACTTCAGCTTTGCGCTGCCGGATACGACGACTGTGATCGAGGCCACGGGAACGGTTGCCTGGCAGGATTCGCGCCGCCATGCCGGCATCCAGTTTGCGGCGCTCCCTGGGGCTTCGCATCAAAGTCTGAAAGAGTGGTTAAGTTCGCAGGCCGGCGAGAAGCACGATCCACCTATCCGCTGCACGCTGATTGCCCTTAGCTCTGGCGGATGTTTCTTGCGGACGCAGTCGCCCTTTCCCCCGCAGACCCGCGTCGAGTTGCTGCTCCGCGCTGCCGATTGTTCCGTGAAGACGCAGGGCAAAGTGCAACTCATGGATCCAGAACTTGGGATGGGAATCGAGTTCCTGACTGCGACGGCTGAGCACCGCCAGCGGTTGGAAACGCTAATCCTGCAAATCACTACCAACCCAGACAGCGTTTCCGATGTACTGGTTGAGCCCGAAGGGATTGATTGGGAGCAGGAGGCGGCGAATTCGTCCGCCGCGATTTCAACCTTGGAAAACGATGGCACCCTTGACCCTCTGCTCGAATTGTTTCGCACGGGAGCCTCTCTCGGCAAAGGGCAGTTTCTTCGCGAACTCGAAAAGTGCCAGTTGGCGGTTACTCCCAGCGAAGCCGTGGAACTGGATGTAACTGAAGCTTTCGCTTATCAACGCCGGGAACCGCGGATCGCCGTGTCTTTACCAGTTCAAGTGCGGCCTCACGATCCGCACGCGCACGACGCCAACCACCTGACGCAAGACCAAGAGGCTCCCGACGCAGATGCCTCCAACCATCACGAATCGTCTAGCCAGGCGACCCACTTTATCGACGTGAGTCATCGCGGCGCACGGGTCGGCGGCGTCGCATTCCGTCTCAAGCCCGGCGAAGTCGTGAATCTCGTGTCTGACGGCTGCGATGCACGCTTCCTTGTGATTTGGGTGGGAGAGCCAGGCTCGCCGCAGGAAGGTCAGATTGGCTTGCAGAGCTTAGCGACCGACTGACTGCCACACAGTGGGTCCTCGCCCACACGCTCCATCCAACGTACCAATCAAGTTTATTCGAAATTCCTGCCGGCTTACTGTTGCGCGTTCAGCGACTTCAAATAGGCCACGACCGCCTCGGCATCCTCCTGGCTCAGTCGAAACTGGGGCATGGGAGGGCGAAGATGTTCGCCGTTGGTCCAAATGCCGGTGGTCAATAATTTGACCATGTCCGCGTCGCTGGCGGGCAAGGGAGTGCCGCCAATCCGCGGCGCGGTGAGTGGCCAGTTCGGATCGGGCTTGACCGGATTAAACGGGACAGGCGAGCCCTGCAGCCAGTGAGAGTGATCGGGATTCCCTTCGTAGTCGCGCGGCGTGTGGCACTGTGCGCATATGGCCACGCTCTCCACAATATATTTTCCGCGAGCCGCTGCACCACCGCTGGTGGCCTTGCTCTGGGGCTGCGTCTTTTGGCTCTGTGCGAAAGCGAGCGTGCACGACACAAGCCCGAGAGCAATGGCCGAGCAGAACGCAGCTTTTTGAAGGGAGGATTTTCGAGGAAGGGATTTCGGAAGCATGGATTTCACCTTCTCGATAATCTACGCCTCGGAATGCAAGTGTGGTATCGGGCGGAGCCTTACATCTTCCAGCTAACGAGGAAGTATGTTGTGGATGGATTCTCTACCTTCGGCTCTGCGCGCGGGAGATGTGTTCTCCGATGCGGGAGACGAATTCCGGCAGATGGCCCGTCACTTTTTGCCGGATGCCTGGCCCAAACTCGTGCAAGAGATTCATCCCCGCGTCGTTTCCGACCGTGGAACCAAAAGCACTGAGAGGCGCCGTACCCGAGCGCGCACGGTAGCGGCGCGAGGCACTCGCGGCGGCCACCGAAGTCAGCACGCGCATGAAATACGGAGTGTTAAACCGTGGCTTGCCGGATGGAGCCCGCGTCAGAAATATTCGCGAAGCAGCGTCTGTTGCTCGCGTCACTACCTTGCCGCTTGACGAGGGCTCATAGCTCGAATTCTGCTGGCGCGATGCGCTCAGATACTTGCTGAAGAAGTCGTCGGTCTTTTCCTGGCGCGCGCCACCTTTCGTGAGCGCAGTTGCAGTCAGAGGCGCTTCGGGAGTTAGATGGGTTGCCTCCATGGCGCGCAATACGTCCGCATTGATTGCGCCCGCGCTCGTTGCCAAAGGCAGGCGCGCTTGATTGGCGATGGTTTTAAGCCGATCCGGCTGAGTGAGAGCCACTTGCGAGGGCGCATCTGGCAGGGCACTCTGCTGATCCTGCGCGGTTGCGCGTTCGAGTTGCGAGCGCTGAAGCCCCGCACCCTGGTGGCTTGCGCTCTGGCATGGCGCTCCGCAAGCTGCTAACAGGAGGAAAGCCACGATCCGGACTGGTGCAATTCGTTTCACAAAAAGTGCATTTTGCCGGGCGGCAAGCCGCTCTCTGGCACCCTGCGCCGGTTCTGATCCGGCCGCAGCACACCTCAAAATCAGCAATTCCGCTACCATTGCTCCGAGCGATCCAGTTCAAGCGTATCGTCTGAGAATTCGTTGAAAAATAGAGAGGTTAGGTTGTCGGCTCAAGGACTTTCCGGCTGGGTCTACAGTCCCAATGGGTCGATGCGGAATAGGAACTTCTTACCAGCATCTTGGGAAAGTAGCGCTGCCGACGGGACGGCGGCTCACTTCTTTCAGTTTGGTAAGGCCCTCTCTAGATCACGCGGCGAAGCGCGTGGTTCTCGGCATATGCTGGTTACAGCCAGAAGTCGCTGGCAGGGGTGCCTTTTGGGTTCTGACTTGCGCCGACGGAGCGTCCCATGCTGGGTTCGACGCGGTTGCGTCCGGCATTCTTGGCCTGGTAAAGCGCGCTATCCGCCGCGTGCAGCAATTTCTCGATGTCGTTGGAAGACTCGGCAGTGGCGACGCCGAGGCTCAGGCTGACTTTAACGTTCGCTCCACCGACGACAATGTTGCAGTTGGCGACGTGGCTGCGGACCCGCTCGGCCAGTTCCCAGGTCTCGGCCAGATCACAGCCCGGCGCGACGATCAGAAATTCCTCGCCGCCGCAGCGTCCCACGGAATCGTAAGGGCGCAACACCGCTGCAATGCCGGTGGCGATGATGCGCAAGACAGCGTCTCCGGCGGCGTGCCCGCGGCTGTCGTTGATGGCCTTGAAGTGATCCACGTCGATCATGATCAGGCCGACGGGTTCGTGATCGCGTTCGGCGCGCAGCAAATCACGCTCAAGAATGGAAAGAATGTTTTTGCGATTCCACACGCCGGTCAAGCCGTCGTGGGAGGCTTCGCGGCGCAGCGCTTCTTTCACCAACAGCAACCGGTGCTGGGTGACGAGCAGGCGGGCGCTCGAGCACATGAACGACAACAGCACCACCAGGGCCGCCAGGCCAAGCCGCTCGCGCGCGATGCGCAACGACATGAACAGCACCAGCATTGGGTAAAGCAGATAAAACAACTCCGAGAAGACATGCTTCTCGCGCCGCGGAGCTTCAAGGAAAGGCTCCGGCGCTTCCGCCTGCTTCCAGGTCACTACAATGACAGTGGGAATGACGAGCAGGGCGCTCCAGAGAAGATCGAACCACGCGCCGGTGTGCAAACCGGCTCCTGGTCCGTAGTAGTACAACGCGTCCACGCAACCGGAAATGGCGAGGAAAATTCCCATCCGTCCGAACAGAACTCGAGCGTCCCGCGAACGAGCGAGCGCGCCCCGCAGCACGAAGGCCACGGCCACCGTTCCGTAGCCGGCAAAGTAAGGAGCCCAGACCGAGTGGGCCATTTCCCCGGCTTCTGACTTTGGGATAAAGAAGAAATACAGATAGGCGGCGGCGCACACCAGTACGGCCTGCACAAAGTCGAGCGCGACCTGGGCGTCGACTTTGCCGGCTTCCGTATCCGGATCAAGAAAGATCGCCATCGCCAAGGGAGCGAACCAGAAACTGAATAGGAAATTTTCGATCCCGCTGACCAGCGGAGACGCGGCAACGTCGTTGTAAACGCAGAAGCTCTGCGCGACGAACCACAGCAAATAGGCGAAAGCGGTGAGGCGCCAAAAGGAAAGAGCCATGCCCTCGGAACGGCGGCGTGCCGCCACGATCGCACAGATCAACACGATACCGAGCGTGAGCTGAATCAGGTCGGAAAGGAAAGGGCCTGGGCGGTGCGTTCCCAGAGTCGCCACCACAGCGATGTGCGCCAGCCACAACAGGCCGGCGACGATCACGACAATGCGCTTGCTGCGTGGCAAATGCATTCACCTTGACGAAAGATTTGTTGGTTGCCGCAGGGGGGTTCTAACAGGACTGCCCACTTTGCTGCTTACAAAATCCTTTTGGCAGTAACAGCTAGACTGAGACCCCACTAGTATCAGGCATCGCACGGAGTTCGTTCACGTAACCATAGTACCCGGCCTTCGATTACCGCGGAAGTACCGGCAGCCAGCGATTAACGGGAGAGTCAATCAGCGCCACCCCGCCATCAGCCTTTGGAGGATTTCTACGGCGTCGGCGAGCTTTGTCAATTCTTCAGGAGTGAGCGCCTCCAGATGGGACGCCAGGTATGCGACGCGTAACTCGCGCCCTTTCTGCAGCAGTCGCGTACCTTTACGGGTGGCGCGAATGCGCATGCGCCGGGCGTCCTGGGGATCGGCAGTAATGTCGATCAGGCGGATGCGCGCCAGTCCAGCCACAATACGGCTCATGGTGGGCGGTTTGACCTGCTCTGCGGCCGCGAGTTCGCCCAGGGTCTTAGGACCACCGAAAACCAGCACTGAGAGCGCCGAGAGGCGAGCCGGGCCTTCGCCGGTAGCGGTGTCCTGCTTGCGCACGCGGCGCAGCAGGTGAATGGCGGCCGAATGCAGCCGATCGGCGATCGCCACGACATCGGGGTTAGTAGACGATTCTGGCGTTGGCTCTCAACCTCCGCCAGCCGCAATTTTTTGCCTGACGCGGCCAACAAAAATATAGTTAGCTATGCTAACTAAATTACTGGACGAGGTCAAGCAATGAATACAGTGGCTACGGGAATCGGGGTTTCGCGCATCGGGCAGATTGCGATAAATGCGCACGACGTGGAGCGTGCTACTGCTTTCTATCAAAACACGCTGGGGCTGAACTTGCTGTTCAAAGCCGGACCGGCGCTCGCCTTTTTCGACTGCGGAGGCGTACGCCTGATGCTGACTCGTCCGGACAAGCCGAAGTTCGACCATCCCGGCTCTATTCTTTACTTCACCGTCCCCGACATTCAGGCGGCGCACAGCACCATGAATGAGAAGGGCGTGCACTTCGAAGACGAGCCACACCTAGTCGCGAGAATGCCCGATCATGATTTGTGGATGGTGTTCTTCCGCGACTCGGAAGGGAACTTGATGGGATTGATGAGCGAGGTGGGAAAATAGTCTTTCCGGCTTTCGGCTCTCGGCTTCCGGACTTGACCTTCGACTTCGGACCTTGGACCTCAGGCTGCTGCAAGTAGTTTTTGATTGCCGAGTCAAGCTTAGAGAGTTGAGAATTGGCGCAGGGGCGGTGGGCATGGAACCACTTAGGTCTGGCTCGAGCGGAGGTGGTTTTGGCTGGCCGTGGTTTGCTTTGACTGTCGCCTTAGCGCTGCACGTCCTCGATGAGGCCACCACCGGATTCCTCGCCGTCTACAATCCCACTGTGATCGCCATGCGCGCCCGCTGGGGATGGTTCCCTATGCCGACGTTCGGCTTCCGCGAATGGCTGGTCGGCTTGATCGTCGGGGTCGCGGTATGTTTTGCGCTGACGCGGTTCGCAGCGCGCGGCGTGGGCTGGATGCGGCCTCTGGCTTGGTTCTACGCAGTGGTTCAGCTCTCCAACGCCCTGGGACACACCATTGGAACGATTCTGGGCCACACGGTCGCATCGGTTACGTTTTCCCGTCCGGCGCCGGGATTCTATTCTTCGCCGTTTCTCTTCGTCGCATCAATCTGGCTGATGGTGTGTTTGCGAAAGACAGCGCCATCCGGCTTCCGCCTTCCGGTTGCCGGATAGAGCCGATCCAGCTTCCCATAGCCGAAAGCCCTGCTATCATCGCTGACGGAGTGGTTTCGCATCATGCAGGACTTCGAAGACGACGAAATACCCATTATTTCCGGAAGAGGAGAAGGATTCATGGAAGAAGTTCCCGCCACAGGCTCGGGCCACGCGCGCCGCAATGAAGACATCGCACTCGATCTGATGAAATTCATCGCCATGACGACCGGGTACGGCCGGACCACCTCGTCGGGCGTGGGATTTCAAGGCACCGGCACCGCCGCCAAGCCGGAAGACTACGCCGCTCGCCTGCTTGAGTTGTACGGGAAGTGCCTGGGCGCGGTGGGTGCGAAGAAGTAGGCCTTTGGGCACTGCGCTGGCGCAGATTCCGTAACGAATCCAGGAACAAAAAACCGCGCCCGTAGATTGGGCGCGGTCTTGTAACGCGATTGGAGGCGCTCGAGGCCATGCGCTTACTTAGCGGCGCTTCTTGCCCTTTTTCTTTGCTTTTTTCGCGGGTCTCTTCGCGGCTTTTTTCTTCTTGGCGGCCTTCTTGGCCTTTTTCTTCGCAGGTTTCTTGGCCGCTTTTTTCTTGGCTGACTTCTTTTTTGCCGCAGGCTTGCGGCCGCCGCCTCCGCCAGTTGGCATGGACGGCGCGGGCTTGGGCTTAGGGGCGGGAGGCGGAGGAACCGCGATCGAAGTAGGCTCGCCCGTTTCCGGCGACGGCGTGCCGGATTCTTCTTCCTCCTCCTCTTCTTCGAAATCTTCCTCCAGCGACTCGCTGTAAGCGCCGCTGTCGCCGAATTCCTCTTCTTCATCACGTCCATACAGCGTGGGATCGTAGAACGTCATTGCTCCTCCTGATTTCAGTGGCGGCCGAGGGCGGATCGCCTCCCGGCTGCGGGCACGAAGAATTTAAAAGACCACCGGAACCTTCTGCTGGAACGGCGCGCGATTATAGCACGACGTTCGGTGTAGCCTGCAAGGACTGCCGACACAGACCGCTCGCTATCCTGTTATCACAGAGCGCGCGCAAAGGAAAGAAGAATTCGCGAGCGATTGAATTTGTGTGGTTGCGAAGGCACAATGTCGCGCGCGGAAGTAATCACTTCGCGCGAGATCCCTTCGACTGCGCTTTATGTAGCCTCGGACGCATTCGTGCGGGCGATTCTTTCGGGCAAACAAAACACGAATGTGAGGCGCAGCGAGACGAAAATGCCTAATGGCCTGCCTGCGGGCAAACCGTGAGGCGCGAATGCAGTCCCTGTGGTAGCCGTTACTTCAAAGATTTCACATAGGTGGCGACGGCTTTGGCATCCTCGGCGGAAAGACTGGACAGTCCTTTCTTGTGAGGTGCTTTCTTGGTGTCGTTGCCCTTGGTGAGGAGGTCGGCGATCTGGTCCTCGGTCAGGCTGGTGCCCTTGAGCGCGGGCCCTACCTTGCCCTGGCCTTCGGCGCCATGACAGCCGGCGCATTTGGTTTTATAAGTGGCGGCTCCGTCTTGCGCGAACGCAGGCAGAGCTACGGACACAGCCAAGGCGAGGACGCGCAGTACGATCAGCATTGTGGTAATTCGCATGGATTCTCCTTCAGATGGTTGGAATATTTCGGGCCGGAAATGCGAGAGAATTCTAGTCCTACATCGGTATCCCGCGAACATTGTTACGAGCCAGGGTGGGGAATTTGACTCAGGGGAGTGATCAGGCCCTCGTTTCCCGCGAGTTCCGCTCACGCGCGGTCCATTGCGACTCGATCTCCACAGCGCCTTCCACTCCCGAAGCATAATGCCGGAAACTACTCCACAACCAGGTCTTCCGGGCGCTCGACCCAGCCGCGCCTCACAGGGTTCCGATGCATGTAACGTAGTTTCTCGACTCGCGTGTCTTCGCTCCACACGTTGAAATCGTAGTAACGAGGCAGCCAGAAGGGGCTGCCCTCGGGCGGATGACGCAGATGCGCCGTATTCTGCTTGAGCATTTGCAGCGCTCGCGCGAGCGTGCTGCGTTCCGGTTCGCCGACCAGCAGGTGAATATGTTCGGGCATGATCACATAGCCGGTGACGAAGAATCCGTACCACCGGCGAACTCGCTCGAGCGTCTGTTCGAACATCGCAGGAGTGCGGATTGGACAGCAAAGGCTCGCGATTATGACCGCTGAAAGTTATGAAGTGCAGACATTTGGCTTGCTGAATGCGCTGTAGTCCCCATGGCATGCGGCCATCGTAGATCAGGTCGCGAGATAAATTATGTGATTCGTGAACTTCGTTGGGTTGGTTTTCCGGGAATGGGAAACGAGATCGGCAAAGTCAAAACCCCCACCCTGTCGCATAAGAAGCGACAAGGGTGGGGCACCGCTCGCGTTTAGGAGTTCTAGGTTATCTAGAGGATTGCACGATCAGGATCATTCCTGGGCGGAGGACTGCTACGTTGCGGTTGTCACGCTTTAGGGCGGCGACTGTGGTGCGGTAGGCGTTGGCAATGGAGTAGAGCGTCTCGCCGTGCTTCACTTTGTGGCGCACTACCGCAGCGGTGGTTTCGCGGTCGATTTTGGCCGACTTGGCAGCGGGCGGCTTGGCGGTGGCAGTTTCCGTGGCCTTCGGATGCTTGGACTTGGATCGCGACGACGCCACCTGTGCGTCAGCCGCGCCCGGAGAAACGGGCAAGTGCAGCGCGAGCACTCTGCGTCCGCGAAGACTATCGCCGTGAATGCCGTTCCAGCGGCGCAGCATCTGCGGCGAAATGCCGAAGTTGTCAGCCACGCTTTCGACTGTGTCTCCGGGATGAACTTTGTAGCGCGTGATGCGGCGGGTGAAGGTTGCGGTGTCGCTGATTGGATGTTTGCCGGGCGTAACGGGAATAATTAACTTGGCTTCGGGCTGCAGTTCGGTGTCGTCAAGATGGTTGGTGGCGACGATGGATTTGACCGTAGTGTGATAGTTGCGCGCCACCGAGGCGAGCGTGTCACCGGTATGAACCGTGTGATAACGCCACCACAGCCGCATGTCAGTGGGAATTGCGAGGATCGCGTCTTCGTACTGCTCTTTGGTTCCCGCCGGCAAGTGCAGCTCAAATTTGCCCGTGCGCGGAGTCGTCATGCGCAACAGGCTGGGATTCAGATCCTGCAGCTCGCTCGAAGTGGAGTTGACGCATTCGGCCACCAGCCGCAGATCCACGGGATAGTTGACGGTGACGATGTCGTAGTCCGCCGGGTGCTCCATCACGACGCTGTCCAGACCATACTGCGACGGATTCTTGGTCATGATGGTTACGGCAAGGATGATGGGCACGTAGTTGCGCGTTTCTTTGGGGAGAACGTTGCGGCGGTAGAGTTCCCAGAAGTCGGCGTAGCCGGTGCGCTTCACGGCAGCCTGCACCGTGCCCGGGCCGGAATTGTAGGCGGCCATGGCGAGATACCAATCGCCGAACTGGTTATAGAGATCTTTCAGATGGCGGGCGGCGGCGCGTGTGGATTTCTCGGGATCCTGGCGATCGTCCACCCACATGTTGTGCGAGAGGCCATATCCGCGGGCGCGGCTGCCCATGAATTGCCAGATGCCACGGGCGCCTACGCGCGAGACCGCGTGCGGATGGAATCCCGACTCGGCTTGCGCCAGGTAGATTAAATCCTGCGGGAGGCCTTCTTCCTTCAACGTCCTGATAATCATGTCGCGATAGCGTCCCGAGCGGGCATAGGCGTGCTCGAAGTTTTCGCGACCGCGATTGGAGAAATACGTGATGTATCCGGCGACCTGGTCGGTCATCATCAGCGGCAGGTCGGAACGCGTGTTCTTGATCTCGGCCTGGGCTTTGGCTTTGACGTTGGCATCCGGCGTGGGCGTCAGGCCATTGGTCTCGTCGATGGGCGCCGGCTCGGACTTCTGCTGTTGCGCGTCGGCATCGGCGGTCGTTCCGCCCGGAAAAAGTTCGTTGACCCCTTGGACGATGCGGTCGAATTCTTCTTGCAGACGCTGGTCGGAGCGGATGTCGAGATTGCTGCTCAACAGCGTATTGAGTGCGTTGTCGAAATTCTGCTTGGCCTCATCCGTTTTGCCCGCCTGCTGGCTGGCCAATCCCGCCTTGTATTCCTTTTCTGCACGGGCGATAAGCGCGGCGACCGGGTCCGCAGCGGGGGCGCCAGCCGGCTCAGCTGCAGGACTGGATTCTATCTGGGACGCTTTTTGAGGCGGAGTATCTTCTGGCGGAGTTGGAGCCGTGGCAGCAGTGGTGGCAGGAGCTTGTGCCGCAGGCGTTGTTTGCTTCAGCGCGGGCGCTTTACCGGGCGGCAACAGAGAGGCTGGCTTTTGCGCGGTTTGGCAGGCACAAGCAGCCAAGGCCGAAGCGGCCAGCAGCGCAGTCCGGACATAGAGCTTTGCTAATCGCATATTTCTCTATGAGATACGTGCATCTCCATTGGGGCTAAGGTCCGGTGGATTCTATCAAATCGTACTCGGTGGTCTCGCCTGGGTCAACGCCGAAAAGGCACAGGTCGCGGTTACTTTCGGCATCGGACCTGATAGTTACTGAGGAGCCAGACCTTGGACCCCAGACCTCGGACTTCGGAAATTGGATGATCGGTCTTACGCTCCCGGTTGTCGGGCTTAGAACCTAAAGTGACCTTAAGGCTGACCGGGTGCAAGCTCCAAAGTCCGCGGTCCGACTTCCGCTCTCACACGCGCCAGTAGTCGGGACGCCAGTTCTGAATCGACTTCTTGATTTCGGTTCGTGACAGCTTCTCGTTCAGGGCGCGTTCGACCAGTTTCGGAAGCTCGGGGTCGGATGCGAAACGCAGCCCGCAAAGTTGGCCTTCCGTCAATTCGGGAATTCGGGAGCGCAAGGGTTCTGGCAGGACGCGCATGAGCCGCAACTGCTCTTCCAGGCGGATGACGCGATCCTGCACCTTGAGTGCGTAAAGGCGAGTCTTGAACGCCAGCATCAGAAATGCTAGCGCGAGCAAAATCAGCAAGAAGGCGTGAAAGTGTTCCCGGAAGTCACCGTGGGTGATATGAGCAAAAAAATGTATCAGGCTCATGACCAGCCCTAGGGCGAAGATTGGTAAAACGAAGAAATGAAACAGAGGATCCCAGCGGGTGTGATTGGCAAAAGTCTGGGGTTTGCTTTCGGCCATGCAGGCCTCCTTACGCGAAGACGTGCCAGTGTAGCAGAGTCGGAGCCGGCCGGATTTAGTAGCGCCAACATCTTGCCGGCTGTCTCGAGGGCGTCCTCGCCCTCGACGCGGTGAGTCTTTTCTACAACCGCAATAATCAACCACAAAGGGCACGGCGGAGCGCAGGAAAAGTCAAAGTCCCCACCCCTTCGACGTCGCTCATGGCAGACTCTTTCGCAGAGAACGCGAGAAGGGTGGGGCATCCCCGAGTTTGTCGCGGCGGATTTTTTCGTGGGTTTGAGCGTGTCCAAACCGCCCGAGCTCGAACGTCATTGTAGTAGCGGAGAAGATTACCGCACACAAATCGAAACGGAGGATCCAAATGAAATACATTCTCATGACCTATGTGAACGAGGGCGCGTGGCCCAAAATGACGAAAGCTGAGCAGGAACAGGGGGCGGCCGCTTATATGGCGTACGGTGAAGCTCTGCAAAAGGCAGGAGCGCTCGTGGGCAGCAATCGCCTGCGGCCGACGTCGTCCGCTACCACTGTACGGATCGCGAATGGCAAGTCGCAGGTGTTGGACGGTCCGTATGTGGACTCGAAAGAGCAGTTGGGTGGCTACTTTCTCATCGATGTGCCCAACCTGGATTCTGCGATCTCGTGGGCTTCGCGCTGCCCGGCGGCGGGGCACGGCGTGGTTGAAGTGCGTCCGATCTGGGAGATGTAGGCGTGATGGCATTGGAGCCTAATCCTATGAACTTGCGTGAAGGCGATGAGCAGGCGCGCAACACGGCGGAAGCGGTCGCGCGTCGCAGCTACGGCAAGCTCATCGCCTTTTTGGCGGCCCGCACGGGCGACGTGGCCGCTGCCGAGGATGCGTTATCAGAGGCGTTCGCGGCGGCGTTGGCGGATTGGCCCCGCAAAGGTTCTCCGGCATGCCCGGAAGCGTGGCTGCTTACGGTCGCTCGCAGAAGAATCATCGATTCCTACCGCGGACAGCGGCGGCACGAGATTGCCGGGGAAGAACTGCAAGTCATGGCGGAAGGCTTGGGCGCCGCCGCAATCGCTGCGGAAGGTCCAAACCAGATTTCGGATCAGCGGCTGGCCTTGATGTTCGTCTGTTCGCATCCTTCGATTGATGCCGGCATTCGAGCGCCTCTCATTCTGCAAGTGATTCTTGGACTGGATGCGAAGGCCATTGCCTCGGCATTTCTGATGTCTCCGGCGGCGATGAGCAAGCGCCTGGTGCGAGCGAAAGAGAAGATTCGGCAGGCCGGCATTCCATTTCGCGTTCCCGAGCGCGAAGAACTTCCAGGCCGGCTGGATGCCGTGCTGGACGCGGTATACGCGGCTTTTGCGGAAGGTTGGACGGACCCGGGTGGAACCGACGTGGCCCGCCGTGATCTCACCGAAGAGGCGATGTTTCTGGCGCAGCTCGTGACGGAACTGCTGCCCGAAGAACCGGAAGCGCTAGGCTTGCTCGCACTCATGCTGCATGCGGAGGCGCGGCGCCGCGCTCGACGCGGGGCCGATGGCGAGTACGTGCCGCTGGCGGAACAAGATCCGGCTTCGTGGGATCTGAGAATGATCGAGGAAGCCGAGGCTCTGTTGCGGCGTGCCAGCGCTCTGGGCGTCATTGGCCGCTACCAGTTAGAGGCTGCGTTGCAGTCGGCGCACGTGGACCGCTGTCGCACGGGCCGCGCCAACTGGGCAGAGGTGGTGCGGCTATACGACGCGTTGCTCGCGCTCTCTGGGTCGCCGGTGGTGGCGATCAACCGCGCCCTGGCGGTTGCGGAGTTGCAGGGCGCTCGCGACGCTCTCAGCGCGATGCCGGAACTGTCCACTGATTCGCGGCTCGCGGAATACCAGCCCTATTGGGCCGCCCGCGCGGAGTTGCTGGCTAAAGCGGGCGACCGAGAAGACGCACGTCGCGCGTACGAAATTGCCGTCGGCCTGGAGCGCGATCCCGCGGTGCGGCGGTTCCTGCAGCAGCGCCAGTCGGCGCTCCAAGACTGTTCGATCCAAGATCGTTCGCTAGAAGACCGTTGAGAGCAGCTTGCCTTCCTCGCGTGTAAAATCCCTGTTGCCGGAATCCATCCGGCGGGATCACGAATCGAAAGCTTCCATGAAAGCCATTCAAGTGAAACAAGCCGGTGGGCCGGAGGCGATGGAACTGTTGGATTTGCCGGTTCCGCAGGCGAAGGCAAATGAGGCGGTGGTGAAGGTGACCGCTGCGGGCGTGAACTTTATAGATGTGTACCACCGCGAGGGCAGATACAAAGTTGCGCTGCCCTTTGTCCTAGGCCAGGAAGGCGCGGGCGTCGTGAACGCTGTAGGCACCGGCGTGGCCTTGGTGAAGAACGGCGATCGCGTCGCATGGACTGGCGTGATGGGTTCGTACGCGGAATATGTGGCCGTACCGGAGGACCGACTGGTTGAGATTCCTGACGGCGTGACGGACCAGCAGGCCGCGGCCGTGATGCTGCAGGGCATGACTGCGCACTATCTCTCGCACGACACCTATCCGCTGAAGCGCGGCGAGACGGCGCTGGTGCACGCCGCCGCCGGCGGCGTCGGAGGACTGCTGGTGCAGACGGCGCACAACATTGGCGTGCGCGTGATTGCTACGGTCTCGACCGACGCAAAGGCCAAACTGGCGCGCGAGGCCGGGGCCGACGAAATCATTCTCTACACGCAAGCCGATTTTGAAGCCGAGACGAAACGGCTGACTGGCAGCAAGGGCGTCGACGTGGTCTACGACTCAGTGGGGAAGACGACATTCGACAAGGGGCTGAACATTTTGCGGCCGCGCGGGATGATGGTGCTGTT
>Ga0070717_10001432_pt1 | contig 16437 bp, 15 predicted proteins | sample LARL113metaG_FD_71366 | JGI IMG/M metagenome (GOLD analysis project Ga0070717, IMG submission 71366) | Corn, switchgrass and miscanthus rhizosphere microbial communities from Kellogg Biological Station, Michigan, USA - LAR L11-3 metaG | ecosystem: Host-associated > Plants > Roots > Rhizosphere ... | reverse complement strand
TTGCCCGCACCGGATTTGCGATTGCCAATGAAGAATCGCGCTACACACTGAATGGCGCGCTCATGTTGCTGAAACCGGAATCGATCACCATGGTTGCGACGGACGGTCATCGTCTGGCGCACGTTGAGCGCAGTGGCGAAAAATTCGAAGGCGTCTCCGGAGAGTTGAAGACGCTGGTTCCGAAGAAAGCTATGGACGAGCTGCGAGCTTTGGTCGACTCAGCCGGTAGCGATGTCGAGATGATTGAGTTCGCGAAAGACGAGTCGACACTCTTCTTCCGCATTGGGCCGCGGCTGCTCACCTCGCGCCAGCTCACCGGGCAATTTCCCAACTACGAAGCCGTGCTGCCCAAAGACAACAGCAAGAGTATTGCGCTGCACGGAGACGAATTGGCCGCCGCAATCTCCCGCGTTGCCCAATTTGCCGACGAGCGCTCGCGTGCGGTCCGCCTGAAGCTGGAAAAGGGCGAACTGAAGCTTTCTGCCTCGTCCACGGAAACAGGAGAATCGGAAGATTCGCTCGAAACCGACTATAACGGCGAGCCGCTGACCATCGGCTTCAACGCCCAGTACATCACAGATTTTCTTCGCGCCGTTGGTTCAGGCGATGTCCGCCTCGAATTAAAGGATCCCCAGTCAGCCGGCCAGCTCCGCCCTGCCGAAAGCGAAGACTACAAGTACCGCTACATCGTGATGCCGATGAGGATCTGAAGCTGATCCGTTCTTCTGCCTTCTCAACTCTGCAGGCCTCTCCAGCTGTATTTGAACCCCTCTACCCTCATCGTGCATAATCTCTCGTTCGACTCTGTGCACGTCTTTTCTGACATTTCGTGCAAACCAGCGACGAAAGAGTTCCGCACGCAAATCGGAGACAATATGAAAATGCTCCTCCTCACTTCCCTTTTTCTTTTCGCATTTGCCGCTGTCCTCGCCGCGCAAAGTACTCCCACCGTCGCCGACGCCGAGCAGTTCATGAACAAAGCTGAAGCGCGCCTGGCCGAGCTGAGCGTCAAAGTCAATCAGGCGAACTGGGTGCACGACAACTTCATCACCGACGACACTGAAGCTCTCGCTGCCGCCGCCAACGACGAAATTACCGCGGTCACCACCGAGCTGGTCGAACAAGCCAAGCGCTTCGATGGTCTCCAGCTTCCGCCCGATCTCGCGCGAAAATTTCTGTTGCTCAAGCTTTCGCTCACCGCCCCCGCGCCCAAAGATCCCGCGCTCCGCAAAGAGATGACGCAAATTGCCGCCGCGCTTGAATCTGACTATGGCAAAGGCAAATATTGCGACGCCAGCGGCAAGTGCCTCGACATTACCGCGATCGAGAAAATCATGTCCGAGAGTCACGACCCCAATCAGCTTAAAGACGTTTGGCTGGGATGGCACGCAATCGGCGCCCCCATGCGCAAACGTTATGCGCGCTTCGTCGACCTTTCCAACCAGGGCGCCCGCGAGTTGGGATTCAAAGATACTGGCGTGCTCTGGCGCGCCGGCTACGATATGCCCGCCGACCAATTCAGCGCTGATGTCGACCGACTGTGGGAGCAGGTTCGTCCGCTCTATCTTTCGCTCTACACATTCGTTCGCGCGCGCCTCTCGCAAAAATATGGACCGCAAATCGTTCCACCCGCTGGTCCGATTCCCGCGCATCTGCTCGGCAATCCCTGGGCGCAGGCCTGGGGCAATATTTTTCCCTTGCTCGGACTGCCTGAAACCAGCCGCGGCTATGACCTGACCGAACTTCTTCGCGCAAAAAATCTCGACGCGCACGGCATGGTGAAGTACGGCGAGAATTTCTACAAGTCTCTCGGATTTGCACCCTTGCCACAGACCTTCTGGGAGCGATCGCTCTTCGTCAAACCAACCGATCGTGACGTCGTCTGCCACGCCAGCGCCTGGGACATCGACAACAAAGACGACATCCGCATCAAAATGTGCATTCAGATTCGCGATGAAGATTTCGTCACCATCCATCACGAACTCGGCCATAACTTTTATCAGCGCGCCTACAAAGAACAGCCGCTACTGTTCGAGAACGGCGCCAATGACGGCTTCCACGAAGCCATCGGCGACACCATCGCTTTAGCCATCACCCCCGAGTACTTGCAGAAAATCGGGTTGCTCGACAAAATCCCGCCGCCGGAAGCCGACATTCCGATTCTGCTTCGGCAGGCTCTCGACAAAGTCGCATTCCTACCGTTCGGCTTGCTGATCGATAAATGGCGCTGGCAGGTCTTCTCTGGACAAGTTGCGCCTGGCGACTACAACAAAGCCTGGTGGGACCTGCGGCTCAAATATCAGGGAGTCGCGCCCCCGGTTCAGCGCAACGAAACCGACTTTGATCCCGGTGCGAAGTATCACGTGGCCGGCAACGTACCTTACATGCGCTATTTCCTCGCCGATATTTATGAATTCCAGTTCTATCGCGCGCTCTGCCGCGAGGCTGGACAAACCGGTCCTCTCAACCGCTGCACCTTCTTCGGATCAAAATCCGCCGGCGCAAAATTCAACAAGATGCTCGAAATGGGCCAAAGCAAACCCTGGCCCGACGCCATGCAGGCCGTGACCGGACAGCGCGACGCTGACGCCAGCGCCATCATCGAATACTTCGCCCCGCTGAAGAAGTGGCTCGACGAACAGAACAAGGGAATGAAGACGGGCTGGTAGAGATCAAGGCTCCTTAGTCTTCCAAGCCTGCGAGGACAGGCCCGCCCTGCCGAATCACGACCCGAGGATTTTGGTAAACAACACAGCTCTTGAGAAGCTTTGCCGGAAGCTTGATTCCAAAGGTGTGGGTGCGTCCCCCTCGGCCTTCGCCTGCTTTACTGCCTTCGTATTTCCAGTCTTCTTGACGAAGGAAAGCCACGTCCACTCGCCAGATAGCAGCAATCTTCCCTGGTTTCAACCGCCGTGTTTGGTCAATTGCGTAGCGCCAAACGACGTACCAGCCAGGATGGTTATAGTGGGATTGCAATGCCCAGGGACGAGTCGATCCTTTTGATTCTAGCGCCTGTTCGGGCGGGGGATTCAGCTTGCCCCGCAATGACAAGTCTGGAAAGCGCTGCTGAGCAACATCCGGATGCTTGTGTTTCTTGTAGGGGCTTAACGCATGCAGAGCTTGGATACCAAGGATTCCGACGATTCCACTGAAGACGTTTGCCTGTTCGAAGTAGATGTCAACCAGCTCACCGGTCTTGTCTTCTACGTGCTCGATCGACTCGCGAATGTGGGAGATCTTGAGTTCGGGAGGAAGCAAAACCGAACGGTCGAAGCCGTCTGAATCCGCGGACATAGCACCAGCAAAGTCTCACGATTCGTCGAGAAGTGCAAACCGATGCTGTAAGACATGGTCAGCGGCGCTATTTCCATTAGTAGTTTTGCCGTTGCCATTCCACAGGGCAAGTGCCGGGATGGCCCCAGCTGCAGATCGGAAAAATGCCTGATCTATCTCCACTCCGCAACTTTGGTATCCCACCGCTATTGCGGCTGCGATCGTCGAACCTCCGCCCATAAATGGATCGAGGACCGTGCCCTCGCCCAGAGGCAGGGCCGCCCGAACAACCTGCCGCATGAACGACTGCGGCTTCAAGGAAGGATGCGGGCTGATCGCTCGTTCTTCACGTCGGGTGGGGGAGGAAAGAATTACGTCCGAGAAGGGAATGTCGGGCGAAATGCGGCGAAGCCCGCCCGTCTTCCACTTCCGAAGATTATCTTGTACGCGCCCTTCACAAGGCTTGCGGAATAATCCCCACGGCTCCCATCCCGAGCGCGGCATCACGGTCACTTCAGAGAATTCCTCATGGGCGTTCTTGGGCCGGTCTCCACCTCGAAGCGTCTGCACCAGCCGAATGATCTCGCCACGTTTCTCGAAGCCACTCTCCATCAATGGGACATAGACCAGATGTGAAAGCAATGGATTGGTGGCAATGAACAGGTGTCCGCCCGGCACCAAGACTCGTAAAGCACGTCGCGAGAAAGCAGAGAAAAACTCCTTCAGTTTGCCGCGCTCTTCGTCGGAGAGAATGGTGAAACGAGGGACCGGGCTGCGGGTGCATCCGTCGAATGAGGGCGGAATCCGCCACACTCCGCCCTTGCCTTTGCGCAGCTTGTGTTTTTCTGTCGCGGTGTATTCCTTGAGTCCATAAGGTGGGTCGGTGACGATAGCATGGATAGAGTTGGCCGGGCGGGAGTCCATCCATTCAAGGCAGTTAGCCAAATAGAGGTCATACTTTACGCCTCTGAGCTTGGAACTCACCTGCTCTTGAATGATCGTCGCCGAAGCAGCCATTAGTGAATAAGTACCACGTTTAAGGGCTGTGTGGGTATTCCAAAAACCCATCAACGCCCCAGGTGTTCCCGATTTTCTCGGTGTCCCGTTTGCGCCCCCGTACCCTCGCGTGTACTTCTCATTTCCCCGATTTCCACCCATGATGAGCGCAGCTTCTTTTTCGCCGGCCAGCTCCCATCATCCGGCGCAGCGAGGCAACACCTTGCGTCCAGCTTTTCACGTGGGGTGGCAAAGCTCTGCGGTAAACCAAAATATGTGTCCCGACAGGCGTCATTCTCTTCGCCAGAAGGTCAACACGCCCGCTTTCGCCAGCTTTGACGGCGTCACTGGCGGCATGATCCTCGACCTCAGCGAAGAAGGCATGGCCATGCAGACTATCGCGCCGCTCGAATCGCACAGCCGCGTGCCGCTGCATATTTCTCTGGGAGAGCCCGCCGCCTATCTTGAAACCACAGGCTACGTCGCCTGGGCCGACGCGCTTGGCCGCGCCGGAGTCCGTTTCTCCGACCTCCCCGACGAAGCGCGTAACCGTTTGCGCGAATGGATGACCCTGAACGCTTCGACCCCAAGCTGGAAAGCTCCGCGCTGGGTGGTGCGTGATTCTGCCTTCGGGCTCAGCTCAGCCCTGAGTACCCGCTCCGGCGTGGCGTTAAGTTTGGAAACGGATGCAGCGCCCGTGCTGGGGGGTGCGACCTCTACCACCGTGCAGTACGAGTTTCAGTCCCTTGGTGGCGACTTGAATGTCGCTCTCACTCTTATCGCCAGCCGCGCCTGCTCGATCACCCGCGGCACCGGCGCCGCCGTCGCCCTCACTGGCGACCTTGGCATGACCTGCCGCGCCGTGGCCGGACGCAATGTGCCCAAGCTTGGGACCGAAGTTGATATCGAGAGCGGGTTCACCGGCGAATGTATTCGGCAGCTTCGTCCTTTGCGCTGCGACGATGCCGCCGCGGATTCACGCACTAACGCCGAAGCCTGCCACTCGCTGGAAATCCGTTCGCTGCTTGCCGCGCCCATCGTCTACGAGCGCGATCTAGTGGGCCTGCTCGAAGTCGTCTCCACCGCACCTTACGCCTTCGACGATGGCGACCTGGCTGTCGTGGAACGTCTGGCGCAGACCGTCCTCCTCACGCTCAGCCGCGCCGAAGCATTTCGCTAGCATCAACAAAAATTTCACATTGCTGAGGCGCGAAGCTCACTCATGCTCCGGCCGAAGTTGCCTTCGCCGCGGTGACTCCGACTACATCCCGCACTAGCTCCTGCCGTGTCTTGCCCACGCCGTCCAGCGTTCTCGCCCGGCGGGTGGCGATGTTCACCGGATCGAGCCGAAGAATTTCCCCCTGCCTGACGTGGACTTGAAAGCGGAACCAATCCGTCCGGAACAGGCGGCCCGAGGCATAGAAAGTGATCGAGGCGGCAATCTGTCCTTCGTAGTCGTCGCCAGTACAGGCGAACAAGTGTTTGTCCAGGTAGTCCGACCAGGTGGTACCGCCAACCAGAGGTTCGTTCAGGAAAGATCGCAAAGACGGCACGCCCATAGAGATCCGGCGCAATTGCACCAGCTGCAGCAGCACAGAAATCCTGGCCAGATTAGTGACCACAATCCTGGTTTGACGCGAAGAGAGCATCTCCAGCTTGATATGCAACTCCGGTGACCATTGCCGCTCAAACTCTTCGCGCGCCAGCGCAAGGCTCTTGTCCGTAGTCTCGGCGTAACGTAGCGTGGCCCGCGCCAGCACCATGCTCAGAATGGTGGTGGACACAGTCGCAACCAAGGGAACGTAAGCTACAACTATCGTGAACGGGATACTGTGCTGGCTGAACCATTGCATGTGCATCACAGTCGGTCCTCCTGCTTGCCGATTCTCAAGGGGGATTGCACCAGTCTAGGGACAGCGGGCGCAGTCGGACAGTTGACCAAAGGTCAACTCTCAGCCGCGCGACTTGGACAATGCCTAAAGTGATCTTGAGGGGGGGAAACCGCTTGCCCACCATCTGGTCTGGCAGGTGAGTGAAATCGCTGATTGCAACAACTAGACCGTTGGAGGCCGATAATAGGTAAATAAATATATGGACCGCATATCCCCCGGCCGCTTCACAATCACTCGCAACGTTTTTTGGGGCCTCTTGGCCGTATGCTGCGCGATGATCGTGATTGGTGCCACAGTACCGCTGTCTCAACCGCGAATCCCGATGAATCACATGCGAGCCGCAAACTCGTCCGTCCAATTGATAGCTGCAGAACGGCAGTACGCAACAAGGTTTCCAGCGACTGGCTTCACATGTGACCTTCGTCAACTTGCGCAGGCGGGGCTTGTCGACACAGTGCTGGCTTCGGGTGACAAGGCAGGTTATCACTACGAACTACATGGGTGTAATACGAACGGGACGGCGTCCGTGTTTTCGTTCTCGGCTGTACCAATAGCTCAGGACAGAACTGGCAAGTTCGCTTTCTGCGCCAACCAAGAGGGAGTGCTATGGTATGCCGGCGACGGCTCAACAGAAGAGTGCTTCAGGGCGCGGGCTAGATGGACTAGATCAACTGACGGTTGGCCCCATAGCACTCAAAATGGCCGGGCGCGAGGGTTTTGAGTCAAATCGCCTGATTGCAGGAACTATTCCTTTTTGAGAATCGCCTTCGATGACGGTGCAGAGTTTCCCGCGAATCTGGCTTCTGGGGTGCGATGACATACTAGGCAGCGTCAGAATCTGCTTTATCTGCAAGTTCTTTCTGCTTGGCCCTATAGACTGCCACCGCCAATTTCACGCGTTTTGCGCCGCTCTCTTCAATGTTCCATTTGTGGTACAGGTGATGGAAATGTGCTTTGACTGTACGCGGGGCTATGCCCAGTCTCTCGGCGATCTCGGAGTTTTCGCAACCCTGCAGGAGCAGCTCCAAGATCCTGTATTCACGCGCTGTGATCTTGAGTCGGTGCTGGGGAAACGACTTTGCCAGCGGCCTTTCCAATTTCTATGGGCCTCAGGGAAATTGTCAGATTAACGAAGCGGGGCAGACACGTCCGATTAGCTTCTGTGGCGTTTTTCGACTATATCAAAAGGACGAAGCAATTCCGGTCCTTGTAAAAAACTATTCCGGTGGAAAACTCGAATAGGAAAGAGCACCAGAAAGCCTAGCCGGCGCTCACTCATCAGCAATTAAGAATCAGAGCACGGGGCAGGCGATGGGCAGAAGCAGCGTCGCTAACGTTTCGCCACAATCTCCGTGCTCAGCCTTCTATGAGGCGGACAAGGGATGTGTTGCGTGTGTGACTCTGCAAATGCGGAGCTGCTCTTTCGAAAAAGGCGAATAGAAAGCGCACACTTGCGCTATCGCCTGTTATCAGGATTTGCGGCAAGCCCCGGTTCTTTAACTATTTATCTTCATCAGTTTTTCTGCGAAGACGGCCGCGGTGTCGTTGCTGGTTTTATGTTCTTTGTAGCAAGTTCTTTGGCATGAGCAACGAGCGCGGCAAATTGAGGATCGCCGTGCAGGGAATTGAGATCAGGATCTTGTCCCAAATTGAGTTGCGACGGAGTACCCAGCCCGTGATCTACCGCTTCGCTCAACAATGATAAGGCCTCTTCTTTATGTCCACGACGAGCTGCCAAACACGCGAGGCTGTATCTCGTCAAAGCTGTTTCGGGGTGGTCGAATCCGAAGACGCGTAGATCCCGTTCGAGCGTATCGCGTCCAAGTTTCTCAGCATCCGCATAGTGGGATTGTTCTATAAGGGCTCCCAGAACCATGCCTGTCGTTTGCAACGTGGTGGGGTGCTCCGGACCAAGCACCCGACTTTCTAGTGCAACAGTTTCACGCGCGAGTTTCTCAGCCTCAGCATAGCGACCTTCGTACAACAGCGTACCAGCGAGATTTGCCATTGTCCCTAGCACGTCAGGTGACTCCGGCCCGATTACCCGCCGCTCCATCTCGATGAGCTCACGCCCCATCTTCTCAGCTTCCGTGTAACGACCTTCCTGCTCGACGGTCTCGGCTAGCAGCATCATCGTCCTCAGCGTATCCGGGTGGTCCACTCCCAGAACCCGTCGCCTGGCTTCCAGTACTTCACGCTCAATGGACTCGGCCTCTGCATAGCGGCCTCGGTCGTTTAACGTGGTCGCCAGATACATTTTTGTCTTGATTGTGCTCGGGTGCTCTGGCCCGAGAACTCGTCTCGCAATTTCGAGTTCTTCATGCTGTAAGTTCTCCGCTTCATCAAAACGTCCTTCATTGGTGAGCGTCATTGAGAGTTCGCGCATGGAGAGCAATGTATCGGGATCGTTCGGACCCAAAACTTGTTTTTGAATCTGCAGCGTCTCTCTGCCCAGTTTCTCTGACTCGGTATAGTGCCCAGCGTCACTCAAGAAGGAGGCTAAACTTGACATTCTCGTCAGGGTTTCGCGATTTTTCACTCCCAATGTGTGTCGATCAACCTCCACGGCACGCCTCAAGAGTTGCTCCGCAGAGGGATAAAGACCCAGGTCATGGTAAACGGTTCCCATGACGCCCATCAGCTGTGCCTGCGTCTCCGGGTCTTTTGTCAACCCCGTTTCAATTTCTCTTGACGCTTTGTCGAGAACTTCCCTCGCCGTGATGCTGTTGCCGCGAGATTGGGTCGGATTGGAGACCTTGAACATTCCTTCCATGAAGTTGGTGATGCGATTAGCACGGTCACGTTCACGAGTGATGCGCCGCAGCTGAACAGCTTGCACAGCGACAAATCCCGCAAGGAGCAGAATCAAACCAGCTGCGATTCCTATGCCGATCCGGTGCCGACGAACATACTTTCGCAATCGATAAGTCGCACTTGCCGGACGGGCGATTACTGGCTCGTTTGCCAGGAACCGGTTAATATCCGCTGCTAACTCCATCGGTGCGCCATAACGCGTTCCCCGGTCTTTTTCGAGCGCCTTCATGGTGATCCAATCGAGATCACCGCGGAGGAGGCGTACCAGTTGTTTCAGTTGTACGCTGCGCAGTTCCGCGCTCTGCGATGACAATTTGCCAGTTCGCACCTTCGTACTGGGTCTTGGAGGATCGACCTCCCGCAGCTGGCGCAACATCTCTTCAAAACGTTGTCTCTTCCAGGTAGCCGCCTCGAATGGCTCATCGCCAGTCAGAAGAACGTAGAGTACGACACCGAGTGAATAAACATCAGTGCGCGTGTCCACATCTCCGCCGCCCTCCGCTTGCTCCGGGCTCATATAACCGGGTGTGCCCACAAAACCGCCAATTCTCGTTAGCATAGTCTCGTCGCCGATATCAGGCCCGGTAGCTTTCGCGACTCCAAAATCGATAATCCGAGGAACTGGTTTGCCATCTATGTCTGTGACGAGGATGTTTGCAGGCTTCAGGTCACGGTGAATGATGGCCTTCTGATGAGCATGCTGCACGCCTTCGCAGACCTGGATGAACAGCTCTAATCGCTGTTTAATGCTCAACCGCTTCTGGTCACAGTACTGGTTGATCGGAATGCCCTGCACATACTCCATGACAAAGTAGGGCTGACCATCCACTGTCGTACCTGCGTCAAAGACCTTCGCGATTGCAGGATGGTCCATGAGGGCGAGCGACTGTCGTTCAGCCTGAAAGCGCTGCAAAACTTCTTCGTCGTAACGGCCGACTCTGATCAGCTTGAGGGCGACGGTTCGTTTTACGGGTATAGCCTGCTGGGCCAGCCACACCTGTCCCATGCCGCCCTGACCGAGCTTGCGGATGAGCTGATATGGACCGATAGACTTGATGTCTACGCTGGCGCGTTCCGCCACAGCAGAAGAAGTGGCTCCGGAAGAATCAAGAGTCGGGCCGGGGTCGGAGGAACTGGCGCTGGTTACTTGCGTTCCGGGTGATTCAGGGCTGGTGTCCTTTAGCGGCGCATTTGATTCACGCATAGTAGGCGAGAGTGTAGCATCGCCAAGGCTACCTCAATTGCGAAAAATCCCCACTTCACTCAAAATCCCTTTGATGACGCCTGTTATCAGCTATAAAGTCGCGGCGTGGGAGGATCCACGCCTGTCCTCAAATAGCTACCTTTAACACGCATTGAGATGTATGCTTCATTCGCAGGAAAGTGCTGCTCGCGGTGAATGCTAGAGAACGCCTGGAGATCGGCGTAAACAGCGGCTCGTCGTACGGTCTCCGCATTGATCGTCAATTCAGCAGCTTCAATCCCGTCTCGTCGAGGGCGATTCCAACAAATGGAGGAACAAATGAAGAAGACATGTCTGGTTCCATGCCTGGTGTGCCTGGTATCGAGTATCGTGCTGGCTCAGGGGAAAGCAAACGTTCAGTGGAAGTGCGACAAACCTTCAGTTCAGCACAGCATTCCCGTCGGCGACAAGCCGGGCCACGCCTATGTGGTCGAACAAATCAACTGTACGGCGATTAAAGGCGACATCGCCGGAAACAAGATGAAATCCGGCATCGGCACTGAGTTTGTCAACCTCAAGGGCGATGCCACTACCGGTCACGGTGAATTCATCGAAAGCATGGAGAACGGTGACAAGAACGTCTACAAGTACGAATTCTCCGGCACCACGAAGGACGGAGCATTCGCGTCCGGGAGCAACAAATGGTCTCTCATCGAAGGTGGCGGAAAGATGAAGGGCGGTAAAGCCAACGGCACCTGTAAAGCAAAGGGCAATCCCGACCAGTCCACCTCTTTCGACTGCATGGGAACATACACCCCTCCCACGACCTAGACTGGCTGCACCCCTGCCGCACTGAGCGCAGGGGTGCGCTGTCGTACCCATCGCCTGTTCTAGTGATTTCGCCAGCCGCCGGAGAACCCAAGAGTTATGCCAGAATTCGAAGGGAGCCAAAGCCCCGGTTCCCGGAAACAGATAAATCTCTACAATATTTGCGGTCGCCGTTCGTCTACAGGAATGGATGCATGAGCCGTTGGTCCTGACCGCGATGACCGAGCAAGACCGTCAAATCTCGGACGTCATCGCGGAAGAACGGTCCCGGCTGCGCAATTTCATCCGCAAGCGGGTGGCGAATGATGCCGACGTGGAAGATCTTCTGCAGGAAGTCTTCTACGAACTGGTAGAAGCTAATCGCCTGCTGATGCCGATTGAGCACGTGACTGGCTGGCTTTTTCGCGTCGCGCGCAATCGCATCACGGACCTTTGGCGCAAGAAGCGGCCTGAGAACCTCAGCGACGCGGCAATAGAGGACGAAGACGGCGAGCTGCTGCAGCTTGAAGACCTTCTGCCATCGCCTGCCGCCGGGCCGGAAGCGCTCTACGTCCGTAATGTGCTTCTTGAGGAACTGGAATTTGCGCTCGACGAACTGCCCGACGAGCAGCGCGATGTATTCGTCGCCCACGAACTGGAGGGGCGCAGCTTCAAGGAGTTGTCGAGAGAAAGCGGGGTAAGCGTCAACACTCTGCTTTCGCGCAAGCGCTACGCGGTGCTGCATCTGCGCGAACGGTTGCAGAGCATTTACGACGAGTTTATGAAGAGGTGAGGGACACAACATGAAAAGAATATGGATTTCACTGGCGGCATCACTGGGGATCGCGGCTTTCATTGGGATCGGTGGCGAAGTGGTGATGCATTTGTGGAACTGGAATCTGCCGGCGGTGTTCGGCTGGCGGCAAATTACCTTCTGGCAGGCGATCGGACTGTTCGCTCTCTGCAGGATTCTGTTCGGAGATCTAGGTATGTTTGCGCGCAGCCCTCATCGCTCCAATTTTCGGCGGCGAATGGCCGAGCGCTGGGGAGAGATGACGCCCGAGGAACGCGAGAAGTTCCGCCAAGGCATGGGCTCGCGCTGCGGCGGCTTCGCAGCGCCAGCCACCCGGACATCAGTTAACGAAACCAGAGGTACGGCCTGACGGTATCGGGCCCCTGCCTCTTTCCGCCTCATCCTTTATATGCGTCAGCACCCGCATGTGGATTTTGTGAATGATCAGGTCCGACCAGAATCGCCAATATCCCCCGGGCGCCAGGCCGTGCCGATACCAGGTTGTGCCTTCCAGTCGTGTCCCCCCATCTGGCAGGCGGGTCAGCAAGAATTGCCCGCCATTCGAAACCAGGAATCCGTGAAGGTGCGGCGGGTCAATGTGAGCATAGGGACTCCACTCTTCCATCGGCAGTGGGTTTTCACGCACTGAAAATTTCAGCTGCCTTGGCTCGTCCCAGATTTCAATAGGTTCCACGAACGCTCCGGTCGAGAACACGCAATGCCGCTCTGCCCCGGGGCCGTGGCCCAGAATTTCCGCTCGAATCGGATACGCGATGCCCGCACGAAAAATCCACTCTTTTGGGGGCGCGATCTGAGAAAACGCCACCACGCTCTTCCAGACCTCTTCCGGAGGAGCCTTGATCTCCACCGCCGATCGCACCACAAACGTCGGGTTCGACGGCGGATACGCGTGCTCCGTCCACTGCACCCCAGGGACAAACAGCAAAACCGCCGAGAGAAATGCAGGCGCGCCACTCTGCAACCAGCGTTGCCTCTGTACCAGATACCCGCACATGCCGCCGAATGCCGCCAGGGGCAGAGCAATCGGCGCTGCCATAATCAGGCAAATCAAACCTTCAACCGCGAACGCCAGCAAAGCCACTCCCAGAACTGCCATCGAGAGCGATGCAACAATAATGCACTCGCTGCGGCTGCGCGGGTGGCGCAGTCCATAAATCACCGCCGCCACAAATCCCATAACGAAAGGCAGCGCGATAAAAATTCCCCAGCCGTAATTCACCAGCAGGTGAACTCCGAGAAAAACCATCAGCAATCCTGCGGGAACGGTTACTACCACTGCAGCCGCAGCACTTCCCAGGGCGCTTTCGGGTATGACCCGCGCCAGAAACGGCTCTGTATTTTCGGGATGTGAAACTCTGTTGTCTCCGTCATTAACCGTTCGCGGAACCTGCTCCGGCCAAAGCGAAAGCGCCAGAAAGAAAAGCAGGTTCACGAACGGAACAAAGAACAACGCAACCAGCGGCAACGGCAATCCTGCGCTGCGAAGCCGCTTCAGGGTCATGCACACTCCGATCCAGATAAACGGCACCGCGACTGCTGCCATGGTTTCCATGAAGAGAGCTTCGCCGCCGCGCAATTCCGTGATTCGCGCGACATCTCGCACTGGCACCCAGTAATTAAGAAATCCCCAATAGCGATGAAAGTAGTGGGCAGCGATAAATCGGTCGAGATTGTGTTTGATCGCGAACCCCACCGCACCCACCACCAAATACGTGCCGCGGTCGCTCATTCCACTCGGACGCCACAAGTCAGCAAACGAGATTTTCATTAGCCGTCACCTTTTACGTCGCTTGTTTCTGCGCAGTGCATTGCCGCCGCGCCGCTATCCATCGATATCCCGCGTGCAATAAGCGCATGCCTCCTGGCACACGAGCCAACCACCCCAGCGGTCTCGCCCACCAGAACTCAGCTGCCAATTTCACCAGCGCCTCTGCTCCCGAGTATTGATTTCCGCCGCTCGAGACGTAACGGACCGACTGCAACAACTCCTGCCGCGACAAGCCGAGAAGAGTGGCAACTCGAGGGTCCTGCAGTGGGGCCACCGCCAATCCGCGATGCCGCATCGGCATTTGCAGGCGGGCCGCGAGTCGCGAGCAGAACTTGCATTCCTCGTCAAAAAATAACCATCCGCGGGCCTGGCGCCCCTTTGTGTCTGTCATTTCCGAGATCAGTGAAATCATCGCTTTCACCCTTTCTTTTCGCCGAACAGCATCTTCAGCTTGCCTCGCAATCGCGCCATGCCCTTCAGCGTTGCAATCGGGATATGTGCCAACTCCTCGAACAAGTCCGATGTCGTAGTTAGAAACGTCAGCATCTCTTGCAGTCGCTCGCGGGTATAGGCGCTGCCTGCGCCTGCCTTTTTCAACTCTGCGACACATTCCTGCAAAACCCGCAGGGTCGGATCAATCTCACGCCGCTTTCGCTCCTCGGCGACGATGCGAAAGATCTCCCACACGTCTTTGACCGATTCGAAATGGTCCCGCCGATCGCCCAGAATATGTGTGACCCGCACCACTCCCCAGCCCTGCAACTCGCGCAGGCTGTTGCTGACATTGGATCGAGCAACCGCCAGGGTGTTGGCGATTTCTTCTGCATGCAGCGGCTTCGGCGAGACGAATAGAAGCGCATGCACCTGGGCCACAGTTCGGTTGATTCCCCAACGTGTGCCCATCTCCCCCCAGTGCAGGACGAATTTCTGTTCTACCGGTGAAAGCGCCATAAGTTATCTATTAGTAGATTCTGTTAATTCTGTCATAACAGAAAGTACAGTATATAGGATTCGTCAAACTTTGGTGCGATTGGAATGAGAGAAAACGTCTTTAGCTAGAGTGGCCCATTCAAGCCTGCTTTTGGCTTGAGTGGGTTAGTTCTACGGCTGGACAGTGTCTCCCTGGCGGGGCGCCCACCGTGTTGCATTCCCGCGAAATGGCCACCCGTCCCAGAGATCAATGCGAGAGTGAATAGTGGATGCTGACGACCGTTTCTGCGAAAACGGGGTTCGTCCCGCACATCGCTGGGTGATATAGCCACTTGGAGACCGCATCTAGGCTCGACTTGTTCAGATCGGTACCCGCCGATCGTACAGTGACAAGATTCATTATGTGTCCGTCAGCCGCGATGATCCCATACACGTCGACTGTGCCCTGCCTTTGCGTTTGTTTGGCCCCTTCGGGATAGTGCGGTGGCGTCTTCTTATCTTCCACAGGCCTACTCATTGCCTTACACCAGCCCAGTGTCAGAGTGGGGTGCATCACGTCATCCGGGATATGCATACCAGGAGCTAGGGCTTGGGCGGCATTCATTCGTAGCTCAAAAATGGGATTGCCATCCTCACTCGCACGGATAATTCCAGGAAGCTGCGCCTTATCGAACCCCGAATATTCAGAGTATTCGTAGTTCCACCCTGGACCTGATCGCAGGGCAGCTAGAGTGCCATCTCCGTAGACGCAGACGGTACGGTGCGAATGTTTGCCTTCGATCTCGAGACAGGTTGCCGGTTGTTTTCCAACTTTCTCTTTCTTTTCTTTCGTAATGCGCTCATCAGAAAGCAGCTGCAGCCGGTCGAGCGGTCGTGCTGCGTCAAATGCCGCATAGATTGCGAGAGGATCGTAATCGCCTGGGCGTTGAACCTTTTCCTGGGTTCCGGTGCGTACTCGGACTTCGGTATATCCGGGGAGTGCAACTTCATCACGCGACAACGCTCCGTCGCTCGCGTGTGTATATGTTCCCTCAACATTTTTCGATGCCGAAAGCACTATCAGCTTTCCAGACTGTCGAAGTGATTGATCGAATTCGACCTCAGTTATTGTGCGGGTTTGTTGCAGAATCGCTGCGCCACGGGCCGCGTCTGGCTCGCCGGAATGCACTAGTCTTGAGGACCAAAGTATAGCGAACACAACAACAGCCAGACGACACGGTCGGATCGTCATGGCACGGATTCTATCAGGCCGGAGCGCATGAACCGCGTCTCCTCAGCGCCGAGTAAAAAATCAAAATCGGGAAAATAGGGACAGCCGGAACGTTTTCCAAGTCTCAAAGCTAAATCGGGTAGGCGGGCGCCTGGTCCGCCCTTTTTTTGCCGGAGGCCACCGCGACTGAGGGTGCCCCATCCTTGCGTTCTTTGCAAGGGTGGGAACATCGGCCCCGTCTCTTTAGGGATTCGAAATCCTGGAATAGGAAAACCAAGTCTCTGCCTCCCACCCTTTCGCACAGTACGCGAAAGAGCCTTACCCTGAGCGACGTCGAAGGGGCCAACCTGCCCAGCCTCCCGAATCTGCTTGAACCAGGATAACAACAATGCAACCTAAGCCAGTTCCGCTCTGCACAAACACACCACCGGACGCACTTGCTCTTCGCCGTTCGACTATGACTTGGGGCGACTTTGAGCAGAGTCACTGTTCCCGAAGAATCTGTCCTTCGCCCGGCGATCGCGACTTCTTCCAAGGCGAATCTGTTTATTCGACCATTTTGACGCCCACCGCACCTCGCCGCGGGTGATCCAATAATGCGACTTGCAGGGGAGACTCCAGTTTCCAATGGAGGGATAGAGTGAGACCGTTTCGCCGTTAAAGCTTAGCTCCCAATCGGTTGGAGTAAGCGGTGTGACGACCTCGTTTCCGCAGCCACAACAGCACCTGTGCACGGCCGTTGCGAACGGG
>Ga0070717_10001429_pt1 | contig 16443 bp, 11 predicted proteins | sample LARL113metaG_FD_71366 | JGI IMG/M metagenome (GOLD analysis project Ga0070717, IMG submission 71366) | Corn, switchgrass and miscanthus rhizosphere microbial communities from Kellogg Biological Station, Michigan, USA - LAR L11-3 metaG | ecosystem: Host-associated > Plants > Roots > Rhizosphere ... | reverse complement strand
TCTCATTCGCACGTTATATCGTGCGCCGCTCTCTGCTCTGAACCGTGATGCTGTTTCCCTGCGGCTCATCGCCGATGGGAATGCGGAAATGGCGCGCATCCGCACAGATCGTGGACTGGGCGGAACCCGCCACGGCTTGGATGTCGCGATGCGTCGCGCCTGGCTGGAGTTTACATTCAAGGCCGAATACGCATACGACTACGGAATGCCGCAATGGATGGCGCGCATTGATCATATGTTCGCGCCACTTCGTCTGGAGCGTCTCTATCTTGGGCGCCATAAGTTCTATCACTTCCGCGTGTGGTATCGCGATGCTCTCGCCGGCTATGTTCGCGAAATGCTCCTTGATTCGAAAACCCTCAGCCGGCCTTACTTGCAACGCGAGAAGGTTGAATATCTCGTCAAAGCGCATATCAAGGGTAACCGTAACTACACCTCGGCGATTCATAAGATACTCACGCTCGAGCACATCCACCGGCTGTTTCTCGACTCCTGATGAATCCCACCATCGCTACCGTTATCGACGTCGTCGGGATCGCCGGCCTCTTCTTCCTCGATCGCGATCGAAACGTGCACACCTCGAAGGCCCTCTGGATTCCCGTTATTTGGTTTTTAATCCTGGGCTCGCGCCCCGTTTCGCTTTGGTCGAGTAAGTCGCAGACCGTCTCGTTGCAGCGCTTCACCGAAGGAAGCCCGGCCGACGCCGCGCTCTTCAGCCTATTGATTATCGCCGGCGTTCTGGCGCTCAACATGCGCACCGAGCAGGTGAAAAAAGTGCTGCAGGACAACCTTCCCATTGTCCTGTTTTTCGCCTATTGCGCGCTCAGCATTGCCTGGTCAGACTACCCGTTCGTCGGCCTAAAGCGCTGGATCAAGGCAATCGGCGACCTGGTGATGATTCTTGTCGTCCTCACCGATCGGAATCCCGAGGCGGCCGTCAAGCGCCTGTTTTCGCGCGCCGCATTCCTTCTTCTGCCTCTATCGCTTCTGCTCGTCAAGTATTATCCCAGTTTGGGACGAGAGTACACGGCGCAAGGAGTTCCTCTGTACATGGGGGTTACCACCTCCAAGAATCTGCTCGGCATGACGTGCCTGGTGTGCGGCCTGGGCGTGTTGTGGTCCTTCATCGAACGCTGGCAAGAGGGTGATGCGCCACGTCGCGTGCAGCACCTGGTCGCGCTCGGCTTGATTCTCCTCCTTGCTGTGTGGCTCATTCGCACAGCCGATTCCATGACTTCGCTCTCTTGCCTGCTGAGCGCCGGAGCGCTGATGGTATTGAGTTCGCAGAAGTGGGTCGTCAGGCGCAGAGGATACCTGCACGCGTTGATTGCCGGGGCTGTGGGCATTTCATTCTTTGCCGTCTTCATCGACACGGTGGGAACGCTGGTCCACTCGCTAGGACGAGATACAACTCTCACCGGCCGAACCCAGATCTGGAAAGCTGTCCTCTCAATGGGAACCAATCCGCTGCTCGGCACGGGCTTTGAAAACTTCTGGCTCGGGGACCGGCTCCAGACCATCTGGGATATGACCGAGAAAGGAATCCAGGAAGCCCATAACGGGTATCTCGAGATTTACATCAACCTTGGATGGGTAGGCCTGCTGCTTCTCGGTACGATCATTGTCACCGGATATCGCAGCGCGCTTGCATCTTTCAGTCACGAGCCGCGCGCAGCCGCTCTTCGGGCAGCATTTATCACCGCCGGCCTCATCTACAGTCTGACTGAGGCTGGATTCAGGATGCTGTGTCCCATCTGGATGATGTTTCTTCTCACCAACACCGTCAGTCCGATAAGTTCCCCGGATAAAGTGTTGCAACCCGAACTGCCGGCCAATGCGAACCGCTTCGTACCCAAACGCTCCATGCGGATCCTTCAATAGCGCAGACACGTCAACCACTTACAAATATGGTTTCCGTACATACATCCCAAGAGTTACAACTGCGGGTCGTCGCGTCGCCGGCATTCAGGAACCGCGAAAGCAATCCTTATAACTGGCTGCTTTACTCAAACATGCGGGCTGACGTGACCGAATATTCCAATAGATTGGCGCCCGTGCCAGGAGCCACGATTCTGCATGTTCATTGGCCGGAGAAGGAACTGAATACCGCAAGAAACATGGCATTCACCTACGCTCGCCTACGCTGCAGGCTGCTCGCCATCGATCGATGGCGGAAGCAGGGCGCGAAGCTCGTCTGGACAGTGCACAACCTGAAGACCCACGAACAGTTGCATCCCCGCGTGGAGCAGTGGTTCTGGCGCGAATTTACTTCCCGGGTGGACGGATTCATAGCGTTGAGCAAGGCTGGTCTTGAGGCGGCCCGCCGGGAGTACCCGAGGCTCGAGTCCATACCCGGGTTCGTCATCCCTCACGGCCATTATCGCGACGAATACCCGAATGACAGCGGACAGGACGCCCGTGCAAGGCTGGGAATCGGCGCGCACACAAAAGTCTTGCTTTTCTTTGGCAAGATTCGACCATACAAGAATCTGGCGAGTCTCATCTCTGCTTTTCGCCGCCTCGAACCGGAAGATACCCAGCTCTACATCGTCGGACAGCCTGACGACCCGCGGCTTGAGGATGAGTTACCAGTGCTGGCTGCTTCCGATCCTCGCGTCCACTTATGCTTCTCCTATATCCCCAAGGAAGCTGCGCAGTTATACTTTCGAGCTGCCGACCTGGTGGTGTTGCCCTTCCGCGAAATCCTCAATTCCGGCAGCGCTCTCCTCGCGCTATCCTTCAATCGACCCGTGCTCGTTCCGCTTCTGGGCGCGATGGGAGAGTTAGCCGAAGCGGTGGGCAGGGACTGGGTGCGCACTTATACGGGAAATATCACAACGTCCACGATCGTACAAAGCCTTCACTGGTCGACTAACACCGTGCGGGCTGCGGAGGCGCCACTCACCAGCTTCGCATGGCCCGAGATTGCCACCCAAACGTTGCAGGCCTATCAGGCGATCGCCGCACAAGCCTTCGCCACCGAACTGGCGACTATGCGCACCGGAGCGGGGAACCCTTGAGAACCTTCGATGCCAGTGGCGCGTTTGCGCCCACCGTGCCTGGAGGCGGGAACGCCCTTCGCCGCGTTGCCGTCAGAGGCGCCGGAATGACGATCTTTTCGGGCGCGGCTGGTCTTGTTATTCAATTGGTCGCAACCGTTGTGCTCGCGCGCCTGCTTACTCCCCGCGATTTCGGACTAGTCGCCATGGTGACGACGTTCAGTCTGCTGCTGATGAATTGTGGATTCAATGGAATCACCGAAGTAGTGGTGCAGCGTGAAACCATGAATCGCAGCGAAGCGAGCAGCCTGTTTTGGATCAATCTCGGCATGGGTGTGCTGCTGACTCTCGCCTTCGCGTCCACAGGTTCGCTCTTAGCCCGTTTCTATGGAGAGAAGCCGATTGCCCAGATCACCGCCGGCATGTCGCTGACGGTTGTCCTCACCAGTGTCTCTGTGGTTCACCTCGCGCTGCTCAAGCGGGCGATGCGGTTCTCCCAGTTGGCAATCAATGATATTGTCGCCCGCGCAATCTCGGTTGCCCTCTCGGGCGCGTTGGGTTGCGCGGGGTGGGGTTACTGGGCCTTGGTTGCCGGCGCTTGTGCCCTTCCGTTGAGTACCGCGATCGGCGCGTGGTGGTTGTGTTCCTGGATGCCGGGACGGCCTCGCCGAACCGCGGGCACCGGCTCCATGCTGAAGTTCGCGATGCACACGTATGGGCGGTTCAGCGTCAATTACTTTACCCGGAATGCGGATAACTTCCTGGTGGGTTGGCGATTCGGTGCACATTCCCTCGGCTTTTACAAGAAGGCATACGATCTGTTCGCCCTTCCGGCATCGCAATTGGCGTCTTCCACCACCATGGTGGCCGTGTCGGCTTTGAGCCGGGTGAGAGGAGATCCCTCCCAATACCGCCGATACCTGCTCGGTGGGATGACCGTGATGACATTCGTGGGCATGGGGCTGGCAGCCGATCTCACCTTGACCGGCCACGACCTGATCCGGGTATTGCTGGGGCCGGGCTGGGAATCGGCGGGACGAATCTTCACCTTCTTTGCGCCCGGAATCGGAGTCATGACTCTCTATCACACGCATGGCTGGATTCACTTATCCATCGGGCGCGCCGATCGCTGGTTCCTGTGGGGCATCGTGGAATGCGTGACGACTTGCCTCCTGCTTATTTGCGGCCTTGGCTGGGGTCCCCAGGGCATCGCGGTCGCGTGGTGCCTGTCCTTCTGGATGTTGACCATTCCGGCGATGTGGTACGCAGGCAAGCCGATCGATCTTGGAGTTACTTGGATTTTGCAAGCGGTGTGGCGATACTTCGCGGCCTCGTTAGTCGCCGGTTTCCTAAGTTGGCAACTCATGGTGCGCTGGATAGCGCTGCCGAATGCGCAAACTACGCCGTATGCCGCACTGCGTGTCTTGTGGATGACCATCAGCTTTGTAGTTTTGTATATCGGTGCGATTGTTTTGCTCCACGGAGGCTTCGCTCCCATGCGACATTTGCTCAGGCTTCTGCGCGACATGGTGTCGTCCTCGGAAGACGCACGCTCGACAGCAGAATCGCGTGCGGCTGTCGGTGCGGCGGCGCGTACTTAAAATTGAATCTCATCACTCCCGAGGGGAAGGAAAGTACGTGAAGATCAGCATATTCGGGTTGGGATATGTCGGCACGGTTTCTGCGGGTTGTCTCGCCCAGCACGGACATGAAGTCGTCGGCGTGGATACGATCGAGAAGAAAGTCGATTTCATTAATCGGGGTGAGTCTCCGATTATCGAGAAAGAGATCGGCGATATCATTGCGTCGGGCGTGAACGCCGGCCGGCTGAGTGCCACCTGCGACGCCACCATCGCCATCCTCGATACGGAACTGACGTTTGTCTGCGTGGGCACCCCAAGCCAGGCGAACGGCAATCTCGATCTCCACTACGTTCGCCGCACCTGCGAGCAGATAGGAGAAGCTCTGAAGCATAAGCCCAAGCGGCATACTGTTGTGGTGCGGAGTACCATGGTTCCCGGGACGATGCAGAAACTTGTTATTCCTGCGATCGAGGAGTTTTCGGGCAAATCGGCCGGCGTTGACTTCGGCGTTTGTTACAATCCAGAATTCTTGCGGGAAGGTTCGGCAGTCAGTGACTTCCATTCACCGCCCAAGACAGTCATTGGAGAACTCGACACCTGCAGCGGGGAGACCCTGTCTTCGCTCTATCGGCAATTGGACGCACCGTTAATTCGAACCAGCCTCGAAGAAGCCGAAATGGTGAAGTATGTCGACAATAGCTGGCACGCGCTCAAGATCGGATTTGCCAACGAGATCGGGAACCTCTGCAAGTCGTTCGGTCTTGATTCCCATGAAGTCATGAATATCTTTTGCCAGGATAAAAAGCTCAACAGTTCCTCTGCATACTTATCGCCCGGCTTCGCGTTTGGCGGCTCGTGTTTGCCGAAGGACCTGCGCGCGCTCATGTACCAAGCTAAAGTTCACGACCTGGAATTGCCAATTCTTGCCTCCATCATACCCAGCAATCATAAGCAGGTGGAGCATGGGTTACAACTTATTATGGAGAACGGTCCCCGCCGCATCGGAATCCTGGGTTTCAGCTTTAAGAGTGGGACCGACGATCTGCGCGAGAGCCCGTTGATCGAGGTCATCGAACGATTGCTGGGGAAAGGTTATGACCTGCGCATCTATGATCGCAACGTGAATGTCGCCAGCCTGGTGGGAGCCAATCGCGAGTTTATCCTGGAGCGCATTCCCCATATCTCCCGGCTGATGGCGCAAACTATTGATGCCGTTCTGGAGCACGCGCAAACTGTGGTGGTCGGCAATCGCGATCCTGAGTTCGAGGAGGTTCCCGAACGCTTGCGCAGCGATCAGCTCCTGGTGGACTTGGTGCGTCTCGGCGGAATGAAGAGCAGGAATGGCAACTATACCGGTATCTGCTGGTAGCCACTGCGCCGCCGAGCTCGAAGCCCTGCGCGCCGCTGCCGATGAAACTCTCGCATCCATCCTGCGTCTCAACTCGTGGTTGAAGACGAATGACTGTCGCGGCTACGATCCATTCGACGGGCTGAATGCGAAATGGGTGCGCCGCCTGACTTTCGAGAGGCCGCTCTTGCGAACCGTGCTGCAGCAGGGCGTGCGGCGATTTCCGCTGAACCTTCGTCCGCTCCTGGGGATCTCAAGAGAGCGTTCCACGAAGGGGATGGGATTCCTGGCCCGCGGGTACATTCGATTGCACCGGGCTACATCGGAGCCGGCATGGAGCGCGAAAGCCGAAGCCGCCCTGAAGTGGCTGATGGAACATCGGGCGCCCGGCTATTCGGGAGCATGCTGGGCCAATCACTTCGACTATCAATCCCGAACCTTCTTTCTTCCCAAGGGCGTTCCCACCGTGGTGTGGACGGCCTTGATCGGCCATGCCTTTCTCGACGCTTACGATCACTTTGAAAAAGAAGAGTACCTCGTTGCGGCAAGCAGCGCATGCGAACATATCATGCGCGACCTGGCGGTGATTCCGCACCGCGCCGGTGCTTGCATCAGTTATATTCCGGGGCAGAATACCGAAGTCCATAATGCAAATACACTCGGCGCCAGCCTGCTAGCGCGCACTTACCGGCAGACGAGCAAGCAGGCCTACGCCGAGTTAGCGCAGAGGGCGATTCGTTACACGGCAGAGTGCCAGCGGCCTGATGGTTCATGGTATTACGGAGAAAAGCCCAATCTTCACTGGGTAGATAACTTCCATACCGCGTATGTGCTGGATTGTTTCAAACATTATGCGGAGGGCACGGGCGACACGACATTCAACCCCAACGTAAGCAATGGCTACGCATACTGGAAGAACACGTTTTTTGAATCCAACGGAACCCCGCGCTACTATCACGACCGGATGCGTCCCATTGATATCCAGTGCTGCTCGCAGGCGATAGATACGCTGGTGTTCTTTTCCGATCGCGATCCCAAGGCTCTTCAGCTGGCCGTAAAAATAGCGCGATGGACGATCGCTCATATGCAGAACGCGACGGGCTATTTGTACTACCGTCGTTATCCGGGGTGGGTGGTAAACAGAACTCCGACCCTGCACTGGGGACAGGCCACCACTCTCTGCGCGCTCGCAGGGCTGTACCGCTTGCTGCGAAGTTCGGAACAGGAACCGTGAAGAGAAAAGTTCTCATCATTGTCGAGAATTTGCCTGTTCCATTTGATCCCCGGGTGTGGAAGGAAGCCTGTTCCCTCCGCGACCACGGGTACCACGTCTCCGTGCTCTGCCCCAAAGGCAAGAACTGGAAGCAGACGTACGAGTTACTCGAGGGGATTCATATTTACCGCCATCCTGCGGGCAAGGAAGGAGACAGCCCGTTTGGATACATTCGCGAGTTCATCGGCGCGTTATTTTGGGAAATCCTTTTTTCCTGGTGGATCTACCTGCGCCGTGGCTTCCATGTGATCCAGGGATGCAATCCGCCGGACGATATCTTCCTGGTTGCGCTGCCGTTCAAGCTATTCGGCGTCAAATATATCTTCGATCACCACGACGCCAATCCGGAGCTGTACCTCTCCAAGTACGAAAGGAAAGATCTCTTATACAAAATTCAGGCCGGACTGGAAAGGCTGACGTATCAATTCAGTGACGCCGTGATGGCAACTAACATCAGTTACCGAGATCTGGCAATCCAGCGCGGAGGGATGGCGCCCGATCGCGTGTTCGTCGTCCGCAACGGCCCTGACTCCGAGAGATTCAAACCCGTGCCCCCGAATCCTGAACTCAAGCACGGGAAGAGCTACCTGGTCGGTTATGTCGGCAACATGAGCGTTCAGGAAGGACTCGACATTCTGCTGGACGTGGCCCTCGAAATCAAGAAACAGGGCCGCTGCGACGTTCACTTCACGTGCGTAGGCGGAGGACCGGGGCTGGCGGCGCTCCGCAAGATAGTGGAGGAAGAGGATCTTCGAGATACAGTCAATTTCACAGGTCGAATTCCCGATAGGGACTTGCTCGAAATTCTTTCGACGGCAGATGTTTGTGTTAATCCCGACAAGCCATGCGAGATGAACAACATTTCAACCATGATCAAAATCATGGAATATATGGCGTTGTGCAAGCCCATTGTCCAATTCGATTTGAAGGAAGGCCGCTTCAGCGCCGCGGAAGCATCGTTGTATGCCGATCCGCAACGTGGCGCGCGAGATTTTGCGGCCAGGATCCTGTGGCTGCTCGATCATCCCGAGGATCGGAAGAACATGGGCGAAATCGGGCGAACAAGAGTCGAGCAGGAACTCGCGTGGAAGTTTTCCGTTCGCCATCTGCTCGCGGCTTATGACCGCGTCTTGTCCCGCGATCAGAGTGAATTGCGATGAAAGTCAAATGGATGTTCTTTGTGGCGTTGATCGGCTTTTGCCTGGTCGGCCACGCCCAGTTATGGGCCCCGCTTCTCAACTCGGAGCAGGCGATTGACTGGTCGAATGCGGGGGTGGGCGGCATTCCCGCGCGTCCGGCCATTTGTGCCAATCTCACGCCCGCGGCTACAGTTGAGCAGATCAATCAGGCACTGGCAACGTGCCCGCGTGAACAAACGGTATACCTGGCTCCGGGCACCTACTCGATTGCGGGCAACATCAATGTCCCTTCCGAAGTTACGTTGCGCGGGGCCGGCGCAAACCTTACGATTCTGAACGCAATCGGAAAGGCCGGCGGCAATGTCATCAATCTCGGAACGGCATCCGTTTCCTACTATCCGCTCAGCATAAAAAACGGCGCCAGCGCTGGATCCACCCGCCTTCTACTCAGCAATGGATCCGGGATCACTGTAGGGAAGTATCTCGCCATTGCCGAGAACAATGACCCGGAGTACGTCTCATCCAACGGCAGTGAAGGCAATTGCCGCTGGTGCGATGGTTGGACGAAAGACGGAAGCCTCGCCCGTGGTCAGATCATGCAGGTGACTGCTGTACGCGGCGATACAATTTCGATTTCCCCCGGGCTCTACAGCACGTTTACGCACGCGCCCATCGCGGTTCCATTCAACATGGCGGCGATGCGCGCGGGAGTGGAAGACCTGCAAGTGTACGCCAGCAACACTGGCTATGGCTCGAACTTCAGAATGTCAGCATGCGCGTACTGCTGGATCAAGGGTGTGGAGTCCAATTACACCGACGGCGATCACGTCCGGGTGTACTGGGGTTTCCACGACGAGGTTCGGGACAGCTATTTCTCCAATGCATATCTTCATCGGCCGGGCCAGTACGACTCTGATATCCAGATCGGATGGAAGACCACCGCCAGCCTGGTCGAGAACAATATCATTGAACGTACGCATGTATCGGTGATGTTAGTCTGGGGCGCTGCCGGTAATGTTATCTCCTATAACTACAGCACCGGCGAATTTGACAATGGATCCGTTTACTTCCTGCTTGGCGGCATCGATTTTCATGGGGCGCATCCGCAATTCAATCTACTGGAAGGCAATGTAGTATCCGTGATTTTCGAGGATTCCATCTGGGGTACGTCGAGTCATACGACCGCCTTTCGCAATTGGGTGGTGGGTACCAGCCGGATCTGTGGTCCGATGAACGGACGCGGTGTAGTGAATTGCTCCGGAACCGAGGGCCATTATGCATTTTCGGCCGCGCGGCCCATGCTGGTGTCGTATCTCGCCACCAAGAATAACTTCATCGGCAACGTGGTGGGAAGCGCGCAGATGCAGTCCCTGGTCGGCTATCACAAACCCCTGGCGCAGGTAGCCTCGATTGAGTACCCGGCGGTGCGAAGCTACGACAAGGCAGCGTACGGATGGGTATTCGGCTACGGAGAAACCAATGACGATGGCACAGGGGACGGTTGCGCCGGAGGCGTAGGTCCGTGCCACCGCAGCGGGACATCGCGCTCCCAGTTCCTCCATGGGAACTACAACAACATCGACCTTTCTATGCAGTGGGCGCCGGGAGTCAGCCATAAGTTACCCGTTTCTTTCTATCTGGCAGCGAAGCCGAGGTGGTGGGGAGCGCTGCCGTTCCCCGCGACCGGCCCGGACGTGAATGCCGGCATCGGCGCGGGAGGACACAGCTTCGGAAATCCTGCGCAGGCTTGTTATTTGAAAATCATGCACGGTTCGGATGGCGGCGCAGGCAGTCCTCTCACGTTCAATGCCGATGCGTGCTATGCAGGCGGCGTGAAGCGCTGACTACGGCAGCGGGGTATAGACGCTACAATCGACTGTCCTTGCCGCAGATCAATTAATTGAGCTTCTTGTCTCGTGGTGGGCATTTGTTATCCGCACGGTGATCGACATCACCGTGCGGATTCTTTTTGGGGCGACACGCGCCTATCTTTGGAGTCTCCGGGTAAGTTACTGACGAGCCACGCCCTAACCGCCTATAGGTGTATTTAGTTTCCGGACGCAACTTCCTATACTTATGGAACATGGGCGAAGTCTATCGGCCCAGAACCATATCGGCGAAGAAACTCATGCGATCATTCCCCCGGTCGCTCGTTCCGGAGTATCGATGGGTCGAACGCGGGAACTGGACGCGGGAAAGGTAAGGGGGAAGAGCATGAGTTATCGCATCGGCTGCCTCATCCTCCTGCTTTGCTCGAGTCTCCGCGGCCCGGCTCAATCCCAGGCCCCAGCATCTGCTCCATCCCAGGCCGCATCACCCGAATTAACACCCTCCGAGCCGTCCCTGAAGACCAACCCCATCGATGCCTTGCGCAATTTCGAGCCCGCAGCGGACGAACAGTATCGACTCGGCAACGGGGATGAAATCACCGTCGACTTTGCCGGCCGTCCGGAAATGCAGGCCAAGCTGGTAGTGGGTCCGGATGGACGCATCTCGTTGCCGCTGGCCGGTGAAATCATGCTGGGCGGGTTGACGCGTACGGAATCTGCCCAGGCCATCGAGAATGCGCTGAAGAGCTACTATGCCGATCTTTCGGCCCACGTCTCGGTTACCAGGTACACGGCCAACCGGGTCTTGCTCCTTGGCGCGGTGGAGCATCCCGGCACCATCGTTTTTGACCGCACGCCCACCCTCTTGGAAACACTCAGCCGCGGTGGCGTGGAAACCGGTGCCGGCCACGTCAGCCAGGTTCCCGAGCGTTGTGCCGTGTATCGCGGTCAAAACCAGGTGGTGTGGGTCGAACTGAAGGCGCTGGTTGAGTCGGGCAACGCACTTGCTGACCTGCGCCTGCGCCGCGGCGACATCGTTTATGTTCCCAGCGCATCGGAGCGCGTCGTGTCGGTGTTGGGCGAGGTGCAACATCCGGGCGCAATCCCGATCACGCACAATGCGACCATAGCCAGTGTTCTGGCCAGCGCCGGCGGCCTTTCTGATAAAGCCGGCATGAATGCTCATATACAGATCACTGATCCTGCCACCGGGACTTCGCGCGTGATCAGAATGCACGATGTCCTCGATCCGGCAAAGTCGCTTGAGGTCGCGCTGCAACCGGGCGAAATCGTTTACGTGACCCAGAGCGGCTTTTCTCGTGTAGGTGTCGTCCTGCAGAAGCTAAGCCCGCTCATGACCCTGGCGACTATGGCGGTCGTCGAAGCGACCCGGTGGTAAAGCCGATGCAAGACACGATCGAAACGCCGGCGCAACTGGGAACCGATCGGGCTCTGCCCGCGGTGTCCTCGCCGTCGCCGCGGCCCGTCGCCCATGGCGCTCCGGAGCAGTCGGCCCTCCGCCTGGACGTTTTGCGCAGCCTGCAACTGCATCGCCGCCTGGCTCTGGGCATCGTTCTCGCCGCCGGGGTAGCCGCTGTGGTCTACCTGGCCACGCAATGGCCCATGTACACAGCCGAATGCCGCCTGTTCATTCAGCCGGCGCCTCCTCGTTTGCTGGAAGTGGGCAAACCGCCACTGTGGCCCTACGACTCCAACAGCTATGAGTCATTTGTGCAGCAACAGTTAACCAGTGCATTGGAGCCCGACGTGCTGCTCCGCGCTGTCCAAAAATTGCATGGCGATGCCGTCCATGGCAAGAGGAACGGGGATAGCGAACAGGCCGCTGTCGAACGGCTCGGCAAGGCCCTTAAGGTTACCCGGGAGGGCGCCAGCTACGAGATCAAGATTGCCGCGCAGGCGCGGAACGCGAACACCGCTGCGCGCATTGCCAATGCGGTGGCGCAGAGTGTCGCGGAAAGAGCGGCGCTGACCGCCAGGCAAGGGGACAGCGAGCGCCTCGCCATGCTCCAGGAGGAAGAGGACCGAGTGCAGAAGGCGCTGGCCTCCGACCGCGCCGAGCAGCAAAACCTGGACAGAATGTTAGGCGTGGCGGTGGTGAGCCCGAGCAACTCCGACCAACTGGATATGGACATTAGCAAGGTGCGCGGCGAATTGGTGAACGCGCGCACGGCTCACGACGATGCCGCTGCCCGGCTGATGTCGCTGAGTGAAAACAACGCTGCCCAGGGAAACGCGCTCAAGGCTGAAGCCGAAGAGTTGATTCGCACCGATGCGGGCCTGGCCAGCATGAAGACCGCTCTCAATGCACGGCGGGCGGTGCTCATTTCCCAAATGGCGACGCTTACGTCCAATCATCCGCAATACAAGTTGGCGGCCGAGGAACTCGCCCAAATCGACACTTCTCTCGACAAGATGATGACCGATCTGCGCTCGAAGGCGGGAGTTCAGATCCAACAGCACCTTCGCAACGAACTGGAGCGTACGGCAGCGCTGGAGTCGCAACTGAATGCGGATCTGGACAAACTGACCGGGGAAGCGGCCCAGGCCACGCCGCGCCTGCAGCGTTCCAACGAGGTGGCAGCGGATATCGAGCGCCAGCAGCACCGGTTTGCGGCAGTGGATGAAGAACTCCGAAATTTGACCCTCGCGGCCCACGCGCCGGGATCGGTGTCCATTTCCGCGCCGGCTCTTCCTCCTCTGCATGCGACCAGCCTCGTCCTGTTGCGCAACGCCATGACCATTCTGATCGGAGGCGTGCTGCTGGCGATCATCGCCGTGCTGGCAGCCTACAATCTCGATCCCCGGGTCTATCTCGCTCAGGATGTTGAACACCTGATCGGGTTTAGTCCCATGGCCCAACTGCCGGACTTTGACCAGGTCCCGCAAGAAGTCGGCGAGGAGTACATGCTGCGCCTGGCGGCCGCCATGGAGCATGCCTACCAGCAGGGCGGGTTCAAGAGCTGCATCTTCACCGGCGTGGGTCCCGGGGCGGGCGTCACCACCGTGGCTTCGCGGGTCAGAACCATGCTCGAGGGCATGGGACGGAATACGGTTCTGGTCGATGCGTCCGGCAGTCCGCCGCCTGCAGACGCTGAATCGAGTGCGGTTCCGGGCGGCGCCGTTACCACCAGCCAGTTAGTCACAGCCCCCGACAGCCGCGCCAGCACTCTCCTGCAGCAGATGGCCGATGAGATGGATACCGACACCATCGTGCTTACCGACACTGCACCTTTGCTGGCCTCGGGGGAGACCGAGTACCTGGCCCGATTTGTCGACTCTGCAATCGTAGTCATACAATCCGGTTTAAGCACCCGCGCACAACTGCGGGAGGTGGCGCAGACCCTGCAGCGGCTGGACGTGGCAGCGGTGGGATTTGTAGTCAATCGTGTTTCCATTGAGAAGGCCAACCCTTCGTTCCGTCAGTCGGTACGGGCCGTCGAACAACGCCTGGCAGTCCAGAATCGTTTGCAGACGCGGCATTCGCCGCGAACTCGGCCTTCTGCGCAGCATCATCGCGAAAGCGCCCAGGAGCCGTCTGTTGTGACCGATCGCGACGCTGCGAACTCTCCGGAATCAACCCGGTTTCCTGGGTCCTCGGCTCAACACGCTGCGGGACGCCCGGCTGGGGCTGAACGGGCCGCCGCGGCTCAACCACCGGTGCGGGAACAGGCCCCCGCGGCAGGGGCGCCCCCATATGGGCAACGGCCGACGGCCGAAGAACGACTGATTTCTGAATTGGAGCGAACTGCGGAACAACGTCCGGCTTCGCCCGAAGGGCCGGTTGAATCCCCCACATCCGCTGACGCGAGTCGAAGCACCACCGTTGCTGCCCCGGCCGAATCCGCGCCACCAGGGACCAACCGCGCCGCCCGCGGGCGTGGAGAGCCGGAGCGCGCATCCTCCCGGTCCGGAACGCGGCAGCCCGCCGTGCCAACCCCACACCCGGCGATCGCCGAAACTCCGCTCGGTTCCCATCCCGGAGCCTCCGCGTTTACGACCACCGGCGATTCCGCTCCGTACCGCTCCGGTCCGACCGTTGCGCCCGCTTCCGAACCGCCGCATGCCCCGGTTGCTGCCGGCCGGCCCGCGCCAGTCAATCGTGCTGCCGGGATCCACACGCCGCCTGCTGCGCCAATGAACGATGAAGTGATGCCCGACGATCGCATACCGGAACGCAACGACGCGGGATATGCTGCTGCATCGCGGCTCGGCGGCTTGAGAAACCTGCTGGTTTCCCTAGGCCGGAGAAGCCTGAATAAAGACGCAGAGTTCGAAACCGGCGATTCTCATTCGGACCTCGAGCCCCGGTTCGAGCGCGCTACGGTGCGCCCCGCCTACCCCGATTCACCCCAACCGGCCGAGGAGGCCCCGGAGAGCGGTACTCCCGTTCGCCTCACCGCCCAGCCCGAATTTCTGCCGCCCAAGCCGATGGTTGAAGTGGAGAAGGAAAAGGAAGCCGTGCGTCCCACCCCCACCGCATCTCGCCGCGATGGAGAACCCGACGAGATCCAGACTTTGCCTTCGTGGCGCGGTCAATATCGCAAAAAAAGATACCCGCCCATGAGCTGAATCTACCCCCACCGAATCAATGTTGGGTGCCCCAGGTCTCGATTTTTGAGACCTGGGATACCACCGAAGCCAATCAACTCAGCGCCTCTATTCCGGCCGGATCAACTCGATTCGCTCCCGGGTCCTGACCCAGGTATTGCCGGCCATGCGACCCACCGCATCCAGGCCCGCCGGATCCACCCGGAAGTTGTCCACCAGGTCCGCCCGTACATGAAACCGGACAATCTCGCCCAGCACAATCACGCCCCCGCCCGGCTGCTGGCTGGTATAGATCACCTGCATCAGCTTGCATTCCATCTGCGCGGGCGATTCGTCCACCCGCGGCGGCCGCACCACCGCGCTCACCACCGGGGTCAGTCCCGCCAGTTCGAATTCGTCGATTTCGGGCGGCACCTCGGCGGCCGTCACATTGGCTGCCGCGGCAATCGAATCGCTCACCACGTTCACCACGAACTCGCCAGTCTCCTCCACGTTGCGCAGCGTGTCCTTGCGGCGGGTAGGATCCATCCCCGTTGTGGATCGTAGCGCCGGGCAGAATAACAGGGTGGGCGGCGCCGATCCCACTCCACAGAAGAAACTGAAGGGTGCCAGGTTGGCCGCCCCATCCCGATCCACCGTGGACACCAGCGCGACCGGCCGGGGCACGATGATCCCGGTCATGAGTTTGTACACTTGGCGCGGCGCGTGTTCGGCGGGATCGATGGTGAGCATTTCACGGGGAGCGTACGAATGAGGCGGAGCGTCGGCAGCCATGAGCAGTAGCGTATAGCATCCATGGCGATTTTTGTCCGCGTGTAACATAGATCGTGCACCATCAGTTTGGGAGGCTCCGTGCCGCGCATCCATTTTCAACAACAGCTCGCCGAACTCAAGGACAAGGTCCTCGCGATGGCTGCACTTGCGCAGCAGGCGGTTGAGTCGGCGGTGGACGCCTATCTGCAACGCGACGCCGGCCTCTGCCAGTACGTGCGCCAGAACGAAACTGCCATCAACACCGCGCAGCGCGAACTGGACGAGATGGCTTACGAACTGCTCGCCAAGGAACAGCCCATGGCCATCGACCTGCGCTTTCTTGTGGCGGTGATCAAAATCAACGGCGATCTGGAGCGGATCGGGGACCAGTCGGTCGGGCTGGCGCGCCGCACCCGCGACGCCCTGGGAATGGACATCGTGGATCTGCCCGTGAACCTGGAGGCGATGGGCGAGTACGCGACCCGCATGATCCGCACCGCCATCCAGGCGCTGCTGGAAGGCGATGCCCGGCTGGCCGAAACGGTCCGTGATATGGACGACGAGATCGACCGCATGAATCGCCGCGCCCAGGCCGACCTGCTGCAGCTCATCCAGGATCAGCCCAAGTGCACCCAGCAGGCCATGAACGGGCTGTTCGTGTCGCGCTCGCTGGAACGCATTGCCGATCACGCCTGCGCCATCGCCAGCGATGTCATCTTCTGGGTCCGTGGCTCCGACGTGCGCCAGCAGTTGAGCATGTCGATGGATTGAGCAGCAGCGCCGCACATCAATTTTTCGCCGCGCTACATTCGCAAACCATTGCATACACAGGAGTTACAAGCGTCAGTTTGGGTCTTTTCGGGGTGGATCTTTCGCCGTAAGCGATTGATCTTACATCCCTTACCTCCACCCAATTTCGCCAAAAGCGGGCAGGGGGAGGGGGGTGGCCG